>ERZ1023822.36-NODE-36-length-53508-cov-87.556040_pt1 | contig 53508 bp, 52 predicted proteins | sample MGYA00380379_ERZ1023822 | MGnify/ENA primary metagenome ERZ1023822 (study PRJEB33179, sample SAMN07448988) | human gut metagenome | biome: Human-gut; feature: Human associated habitat; material: Faeces | host: Homo sapiens | place: India: Bhopal | collected... | reverse complement strand
ATGATGGACAAGACGGAAACTTCCACAAGCGCAGCGAGAGAAAGGAGAGGTAGTCAATCATACCCTCGAACACGTAGCAGGTGTATCTTGGCTCGCCTTGCTGTCGGATATGGGTGATGTCCTTGGGTGACATGCAGCCCTTGAAGAATAGGTTGCGCACCTCGTAACCGCCCGACTTGTTCTTGAAACCGATGGCGAAGTAGCTTTTGCCACCATGCGAGAAGTGGAGTTCCACACATTCCTTTCTGGCAATATGCAGGTTAATCTTACGCTCGCTCAGATAGCGCAGGAGTGCAGGATGGTTAAGTTCCCTAACCTCTAATCTCTCAAAACTCGGCTCAGAGGCTTGCTGAATGAAAGAAAAGTCAGTCGGGCGGACATGGAGTGCTTGCTTCTCCAGCTTGTCCAAGAGATATGGCAAGCTATCTGATGCGTAGAGGTATGACGCAAGGGTGATGATGTTGCCGCCCTTGCCCACTCCGAAATCGAACCAACTGTTCATCGTAGTGTTCACTTTGAAAGATGCCTCACTCTCGTTTCTCAATGGTGACTTGTACCAAAGGTTTGCGCCCTGCTGCTTGACAGGACGGTGTCCCAAACTTTGCAGATAGTCTGCAATCTTGATTTGCTTTGCTTCTTGAATGTTCATGTCTTACTGTGGATTAAGTGGTGAATGTATTTTTGATGAGCTGTTGAAAATAATGAATAATATTATGAGAACCAACGAATTAGCATTACAACAAACTCTCAACAAATTCCTCGTCACAACAATTTACGGAGCAAAAGAGAAAGATAGGTATGAACCATCATGTTTTCTCTTTTCATCAGTCCCATTCTTTTGTTGAGTATTATGTTGAGAATATGTAGAACCATAAATATCTGATATTCAATACTTATTTCATCATGTTCAACAATTCATCAAATTATTTGCCGTTTAATTTGTCTCTCGTTATGGTGTAGAACCTGCCCACACGTTTGATGGGAGAATATTGGCAACCATTGTTGTAGTTATACTCGTATGTAGTGTATGTGAGACCATTTGGTGCAGGTTGCAGTTTCCAACAGTCTTGCACTGTCTTTCGCACAAGGTGCTTCTCCGCTTTCACGTGGTTGCACTGCAATAAGGAAAGGGCATCATTGAGGCAGAACTGTAAGCTATCAGTCTGGGTGTTTTCCATAATTTCAAGAAACAACTCCGATAGTTCCACCTCAAGTCTGTTGCGGTTGCAGCGGATGATTCTCCGCAAGGCATCAGTCGCAATCTGCTCGGGGGCGAACCACATTCGGCTCTTCTGCTGTGTTGACAGCGTTCTGCCTTGCAGATGGAACAGGAAAGCAGGTATCTCAGCAATCAGTTTACGCAAGAAGTCGGTATCGTCCGATTGCAACGATGAAATCTTCCTCACCCAATATCGGGTCTCGCCCTCGTCAATGATGACAGGCAGGGATTCGTTGTTGGAGCACAGCACAAACTTGGCAAAGAAAGAAATCTCGTTTCTGTCCTTGCCCTTGGCTTCCACCTTGTAGGAGAGTGTGGTGCTGAGATTCTTTAAACGCTCAGAATCCTCCCTGCGACTGAGTAGCACCTCATCCACGACTATGAGCAGCTTGCCAGCCCAATCTGCATTGAACTGACTGCGGAAGTCCTCGTTGGTATTGAACGTAACGTTGTCTTGGAACAACGCTTTCAGAAAGTTCAAGAACGTGGTCTTGCCTGTGTTCCTCTCCTCAGACACAAGCAAAAGAATTGGAAGTTTCTGCACAGGTCTGAGATAGAGCAGTTGCAGATAGTCCATGCCAAGCTCGTATTGCTCACCGAAGATGTGAAAAAGCAATTTCTTGATGTTCGGAAAATCCCCTTTCATTGGCTTGTGGCTTATCGGCTCGTAGAGATTGAGAAAACCGTCTATTACAGTTCGGTGGTTCACATGTTCGGGAACGGTACAGAATCCGTCATACTTGTGGACATACTTGATGAACTCCTTGCCGTAGTCCTGACGCAAGGTTTCCATGTTCCAAGGGATGCGCTTTCTTACCTTCCCTCCATTGATAGTAGGTTGGTCAACCACCTTGTATAAGGTTGTGCCAACACGGATGAACACCTCGTTTGGTGGAGGTGGTGCCTGTGGCTGCATGGTAGCAACTTCAACTGGCAGTTTGTTGTCATTTGTCATGTTCATAAATTCTCCTTTGTAACTTATAAAAATTAAAGTTGCAAAGGTAATGGCGGAAAATCAAAATACAAAACTCAAACCTACGCAGAATGGAGAAGTTTGAACCGACAGTGTTAAAAGATAGGAAATCAAGGTGTTTGATGTAGCTTTTGGGGATAAGGTAAAACGAAAAATCCCGAAGAAAGGCTTACAAAGAAACCGTTCCTCGGGATGAACAAAAATGTATTCCTGCATGTCATACGTTTTACATGTCATACGATAAACATATAAAACGTATGACATCAAAAGTTCTGCTTTTTCTCACGACAACACTTCTCGATACGACAATGAATCAGTACGACAGCACCTCACTAAACTGCCAAGTATTCAGTCATATTTAGCTAAAGGTGTTTGTCCCTCCGTAGAGTTGCAGGACAATGGCTGTTTTCTCTTTTGCTCCGTACAACCTCTTGAAGATGGCATCACGAAGTTGCGCTGCACCATTAGAGGTGAGACGGAAGCAAATGGCAACAACCATAGGGAATCCATACAGCGTTTGCCAAACGCCAACGGAAGTTTTGTCCTTGCGTTGAACTTTTGACATAGACAGCATACCTTCCTTATATATGGCTCGTATCACAGAGTTGAGTTTGGGAGCTGTGGCATGAAATATATTCACCAACTCGCCTTCACCCATCCACAAGTTCTCTAAGTTGGACGGAATGGAAAGTGTCCCATTTCCGTCCATAGTGATAATTGTCCTTTTCATACCATTCCTCCTATTACAGGCAAATGCCCCTTGATTCGACTTTCAAAAACAGATATGTCATGGTCAAGTTTGTTACTTGTCACCTTGGCGTATATCTGTGTTGTGGTGATGTTCGTGTGACCGAGAATCTTGCTCACGCTCTCTATCGGCATACCATATTCTAAAGCCAAAACTGCCCAGCTATGACGAGATACGTGGAACGAAACTTGCTTTTTAATACCACACATTGCAGCAACTCGCTTGATATGCTTATTGATAGTTCCATGGTCACCAATATGGAATAAGTGACAGTCTTTTCTGAATGATTTGTATCTCTCAATAATCTGTATAGGTATATCCATCAGCTTGATTTGGAATGGTACACCTGTCTTCTGACGCTTCGACACAATCCAAGGAGCACCATTAACTATACAGATGTTGTCCTCCGTCAAGTTCTTGATATCTATGAAAGAGATACCTGTCCAACAACCAAAAATGAAAAGGTCTCTCGCAAAAGCCATGTTTGGGTCTTCCAACTTTATCTCAGTCATGGCGGTTAGCTCGTCCAATGTCAAGAACTCACGTTCCTTGTGGTCTGGGTCAACATGGTACATGGCAAATGGATTTCTCGGTATCTTGCCATTGTAGTGTGCGGTCGTAACGATATGTTTCAGCGGAATGGAGTAAATCCAAATGGAGGACTGCGCAAGTCCTACCACATTCTTCAAGTACAGACAATAGTCACGGATGAACTCCTCGGTAAGCTCATTCATGGACATGTCGCTGCGCTTGTACTGATACTTGATGAACTCGGCAACATACTTTCTCACCGTTAGGTACTTGTTGTAAGTAGTCTTTGCCCTGTCCTTGCCGACACGCTTGGCAAAGGCGGCGTTCTCCTTGTCAAAAGCTCTGAGCAAAGTCTCGTACTCCGTGCCAATGCCTTGGTAGGCATTTCTCACCATTTCAGCGGTAACGAACGCCTCACGGTCGGAAAGACGTTGGTAATGCTTGGCGATTTGCGCCTTGATGTTGTCAAGCACGAAGTTCACCTCCTTGGCTTCCTTACTCTTACCTATGGCTCTGTTGCCCTTGGCATCCCAGATAGCCTTGGTAACGCTCTGCTTGCAACTGAACTGTGCGATAGTTCCGTTGATTGTCACACGTCCCATGATAGGGACAATTCCGTTTCTCTCCTTGCTTCCATTTACATAGAAGACTGTCTTGAAAGTGCATCTCATAATTCTTACTTTTTTGTTCGGTGCAAAATTAAACTATGAGAGTTGCATGACAAAGCCAAAACCTACGCAGAATGGGGAAATATGAACCGCCACCGTTAAAAATGCTTATTAGGGCGTTTCCATTGGGTAATGATTTGAAAGCGTTTCTACTTCTCTAATCTGCTTTTTCCTCATTTCCTTGTCACTGACAACTAAAGCCAAAGACTGCCACAACCACTTGAAACTCAAAACAAATGCTCTATTTTGCTGTTTTTTGCCTTTTTAGGCGTTCTTTTCTGATAAAAGTTGAGAAAATGTGATGATTCCCTGCTCTTCTCAGGAAAGTATCAGAAGGATTACAGAGGTGGTTACAGTGGTTACGGTTACAGAAGTTACAGTTTTCATGGAGGGGGTAAAGTGCTTTCGGGGACTTACGGATTGTAAGTAGTATATATATAGATTATAAATATATAATTAATATATATTTATAATCTCTTTCTAAAGACGGGAGAAGGTAAAGGGGATTCGGAAAACTGTAACTTCTGTAACCGTAACCGCTTCTACCGAAAAACATAGGGAAACTCTCGGCTACTCATAGTTTTCTCATAGCTAACTGATAGACTTGTTTTTATTAACGGAAAACGGCGCAAATGTTAACGGCGTTTAACAGAACTCTGCGGGGTGATTTTTGGCGGTATCGGATATTTGCAGTACCTTTGCACTGTCGTTAGAAGAAAGGCTGCACTTTCTAAAAATAATTATTAACCCTTTAAAAAACTGATTGACTATGGGACAAGGAACTAGTAAGTATCGTAAGATTATGCGTACCCCTCAGACGGGTGAGAACGCAGGTAAGAAGCTCTGGTATGCTACTGCCGTGAGCGACCGTGAGATGAGTTTCGAGGACTTCGTGACTCATATCTCTGAGCACAACTCTCCATACAGCCGAGGCACCATCCACGGTGTGCTGATGGATACCCTCGATTGCCTGAAGCATCTGATTCTGGACGGCAAGAGCGTGCGTTTCTCCGACCTCGGATTGTTCTCCATCGGTATGACTTCGCGTGGCGAGGTGAGCAAGGAGAAGGTGACAGCGGCAAGCGTGCTGGGCGTGCACCTGATTGTGAGAAATACAAAATCGTGGAGCAATGCCGAGCTGAAGAAGCTCACCAAGATCGTGGCATACGATGACTATACCACCGGAGCTGAGGATGGCGGCGGAACTGAAAATACGCCGGGCGGTGGTGGTACCAGTCAGGGCACTGGCGGCGAGACTAACAAGGATAACGGCGGAACATCGCAGGGCGGCGGTGGTACTAGCCAGGGTACTGGCGGAACTGACGGCGGCGGCGACGACAACGTAAGTTTGTAAATCTTGCTTGATGCGGATTGCAAATCCGCAAAGCCCAAATAGGTTAGGACGTTTTTTAACGGCGGATTGCAAATCCGCCGAAACGCCTAACGGATTACAAATCGCCGGAACGCCTAACGGAATTAATCACTAAAAAAACTGCTTATGAAGAAAGAAACTTGGAAGACTGTATTTCAGATAGTACTATCTATCTTGACCGCCATCGCCGCCTCTCTGGGCGTGACGAGCTGCATGGCGTAGAACATTACAAACACTAACAAGAAGTGCCGGTAAGTAAAGCTTATCGGCACTTTTTTTTTCAATTAAGTTTCTTTAACCACAACTCTCTTCCGTCATTCAATTATTCTTTGTACTTTAGCACCTCGAAAATAAAAACATATCCTAAAAGGATACAGCAATATGATACTCTAAAAGGATAATGCAATATGAGCAACGGATTATTATTATGGATCGATGATGAAATTGAGCTCCTCAAGGCGCATATCATCTTCCTGGAGAAAAAGGGTTACGAGGTTGCCACGGTGAGCAATGGATCGGATGCCATCGAACTATGCCGACAGCAATCCTTCGACCTCATCCTCCTCGATGAAATGATGCCTGGACTGAGCGGTCTGGAGACCCTGCAGCAAATCAAGGACATCCAGCCCGCTACTCCCGTTGTGATGTGTACCAAGAGCGAAGAGGAGAACATCATGGACCAGGCTATCGGGTCGAAAATCGCCGACTATCTCATCAAGCCCGTCAACCCGAGCCAAATCCTGCTCTCGCTGAAAAAGAACATCCACCAAAAGGATATCGTGACCGAGATGACGCAGAGCGGATACCAGCAGGACTACCAGCAGATTGCACTGAAGATGATGGACTGCCGTACCTGCCACGACTGGATGGAGATATACAGAAGACTCGTGAAATGGGAACTGGAACTGAGCGATACCGACAGCCAGATGACCGAAATGCTCGCCATGCAGAAGGAGGAGGCTAACATCGGATTCGCCAAATTCATCGCCAGAAACTATCTGGAATGGATAGACCTAATGAGGAATGGGAATGCATCTTCTTCCGACGACCGCCCGATGATGAGCCCGGATGTCTTCCGGAACAGGATCTTCCCGATTCTGGACAAGGGGGAGAAGGTGTTCCTCATCGTGATAGACAACTTCAGATACGACCAGTGGAAGATGCTGGCGGCTGACATCGGCGAGCTGTTCGACATTGACGAGGATATGTATATGAGCATCCTGCCTACCGCCACGCAATACGCCCGGAACGCCATCTTCAGCGGTCTGATGCCCAACAGGATTGCCGAGATGTTTCCGGAGCTCTGGGTGGATGAAGACGAGGAGGAGGGCAAGAACCTGAACGAGGAGCCGCTGATACAGACGATGCTCGACAGATACCGCAAGCGATACAGCTTCAGCTATCACAAGGTGAACGATTCGCAGGGTGCCGACCGGTTTATGGAGCACTATAACGAATGCAGGGAGAAGGACCTGAACGTGCTGGTAATCAACTTCATCGACATGCTCTCGCATGCCCGGACGGAATCGAAGATGGTACGCGAACTCGCCAATACGGAGAGTGCCTACCGCAGCATCACGCAGAGCTGGCTGCGCCACTCGGTGCTCTCGGAACTGTTCAGAAGGCTGTCGCAGGATGACTGCAAGGTGGTGATTACCACCGACCACGGAAGCATCCGCGCCTCGAAGCCCATCAAGATCATCGGCGACCGCAACACGAATACCAACCTGCGCTACAAGCTGGGCAAGAACCTGGCCTGCAATGCCAAGGAGGTTTTCACCATCAGGGACCCGAAAAGGGCACAGTTGCCTGCTCCCAACCTGAGTACATCGTATGTCTTTGCCTACGGAGACGCCTTCTTCGCCTATCCGAACAACTACAATTACTACGTTTCGTACTACAAGGATACCTTCCAGCACGGTGGCATCTCGATGGAGGAAATGCTCATTCCGATCATCACACTGACACCGAGAAAGAGAAATTAAAATTAAAAATTAAATATATGAAGATTAAGATTGATTCATTAGACAACATCCATGCTGCAGCCAAGGAATTCCTGCAGAACATGGGCGACGGCAAGGTCTTTGCCTTCTATGGCAAGATGGGTGCCGGAAAGACAACTTTCGTTAAAGCTATCTGCGAGGAACTGGGCGTGGAGGATGTAATCACCTCGCCTACCTTCGCTCTCGTCAACGAATACACTGCCGGAAACGGCGATCCTATCTACCATTTCGACTTCTACCGCATCAAGAAGATTGATGAGGTGTATGATATGGGATACGAGGATTACTTCTACAGCGGAAACCTCTGCTTCCTGGAGTGGCCGGAACTCATCGAGGACCTGCTGCCGGAGGATTGCACCAAGGTGACCATCACCGTGGAGGAAGATGGTAGCAGAAGCGTAGAATTCTAGAGGCTATTTCGCAAATTCGGATTCTAACAAAAAAGCATACGTCCCGATGCAGCTGATGCCGCACCGGGACGTATTTTTTTAGTCTTCTGCCCTCTCTTACAGCAGAGCCTCAAACTTCTCCTTGAGGGTTGACTTGTTGGCTGCACCAACAAACTTGTCAACGAGCTGGCCACCCTTGAAGAAAAGGATGGTAGGGATATTGCGAACGCCAAACTCCATTGCGATGTCGTCGTTCTCCTCTACATCACACTTACCAACTACCAACTTACCGTCAAACTCCTCTGCCAATTCTGACACGATAGGAGCAATCTGGCGGCAAGGACCACACCATGTAGCCCACAAATCTACTACCAATGGCAACTCGCCATTCTTGTAACTCTCGAAATTCTCGGTTGTAATTGTTACTTCCATTTTTTCTTCCTTTTTTATATAGTTAATAATATTCTCATGAATCATTTTTAATTGATCTGATACGACATCTTCGGATGGTCGTTGACAAACTGTATCAGATCCCTGCTCACTCCCACCGTGCGGTCCTGCGCACGCAGCAGCACATTGGTCTTGGTCTCGGCATCGTGAATCTGAAGGAAGAGCTGTGCCTTGCCCTCATCATTCTCCACCAGCGTCTTGATATCATTCACCAGCGTTTCGTCTATCACCGTACTGTCCACGATGATGGTAAACTTCTCCAGGCGGTTCTCCTTCACGGTCTGGAGATACTCCACGGTGCTGATCTTGAAGTCGAGATAGTTGCTATTGCCGTAACGGGATACACACTTCGCCGTAACGAAGATGGTGCTGCCCTCTACCATGATGCCTCGCCAGTTGCCCCAGTCCTCACCGAAGAGCGCCAGCTCGCCCGATCCTTCGAAATCCTCGATGGTGACGAAGCCGCACGGCTTTCCGGTCTTGGTGAACTTGGATTTCACACCGGTGATGATGCCGCCGAACACCACATCCTCCTTCTTGGCAAGCTCCACCTTGTCGCCCAGTTCAGAGCAGTGGGTATTGCAGAGGTTCCGGAGGATGATTTCGTAATCGTCGAGCGGATGAGCCGAGAGATAGATGCCCACGAGCTCACGCTCCCTGTTGAGCCTCTCGATGGTGCTCCAGGATTCAGCTTCCGGTATAGGAGGGGTGGCTATCTCCACCGCCTCTACGCCTCCGAAGAGCGAGGTGGCTGCCTCGCGCTGCTCCTGCTGGTAGAGCTGGCCGTATCTTACGAGCGTATCCAGGAAGGTATCGCCCTTGCTGTTCTTGCCGAAGTACTGCTCGCGGCGGATGCCGAAGCTGTCGAAACCGCCACTCAGAGCCAGACTTTCGAATGCCTTGCGGTTGACATTGGAGAAATCCACGCGCTCGGCAAAATCGAAGATGTTCTTATAAGGGCCGTTCTTCAGGCGCTCTGCCACGATGGCATCGGCGGCAGGAGTTCCCATTCCCTTGATGGCGGAGAGTCCGAAGCGTATCTCGCCATGCTCGTTCACACCGAAGGCACGGTAGCTCTCGTTTACATCCGGTCCCAGGGTCTTGATGTCCATCGACTGGCACTCCTCCATCAGCTTGGTAATCTCGGTGATCTGCGCAAAGCGGCGGGTCATCAGCGCTGCCATGTATTCGGCTGGATAGTGCGCCTTGAGATAGGCAGTCTGATAGGCTACCCACGAATAGCAGGTGGCGTGCGACTTGTTGAAGGCGTAGGAGGCAAACTTCTCCCAGTCGCCCCAGATTTTCTCGAGCACAGCCGGATCGTGGCCGTTCTCCTGTCCCTGCTTGATGAACTTCGGCTTCATCGCATCTACGATAGCCTTCTTCTTCTTACCCATCGCCTTACGGAGGGCATCCGACTCGCCTCGGGTGAAGCTTGCCAGCTGGCGGGAAAGGAGCATCACCTGCTCCTGATACACCGTGATGCCGTAGGTATCCTTGAGGTATTTCTCCATGCAGGGGATATCGTAGGTGATGGCTTGCTGGCCGTTCTTGCGGGCGATGAAGTCGGGGATGTAATCCATAGGTCCCGGACGGTAGAGGGCGTTCATGGCGATGAGGTCCTCGAAAACCGTAGGCTTCAGCTCGCGGAGATACTTCTGCATACCCGGCGACTCGAACTGGAAGGTTCCGATGGTCTGGCCGCGCTGGTAGAGCTGATAGGTAAGCTCATCATCGATAGGGATGGTATCGAGATCTACGACATCGCCCGTGGTCTGCTTGATAACCTTGCACGCCTCCTTCATCTCGGAGAGGGTCTTCAGACCCAGGAAGTCCATCTTGATGAGTCCGGTGGTCTCGATCACGTGACCATCGTACTGGGTTACAGCCGTCTTCAGTCCCGGGAAATCAGGGTCATCGGCGGTAGATACAGGCACCCAGTTGCTGATAGGGTCGCGGCAGATGATGAATCCGCAGGCATGAATACCCGTACCGCGGATGGTACCCTCGAGCATGCGGGCATACTTGATGGTATTGCTCTCGCGGGGGTCGCTGGAGTATTCTGCCTCCTTCAGCTCCGGGGTATATTTGATGGCGTTGGCAAGGTTCATCTTCGCTCCGTCGGGCAGACGGTCGGGAATCGCCTTGCAGAGTGCATTCGCCTTGTCCAAAGGCAGCTTCTCTACGCGCGCCACATCCTTGATGGAGTTCTTGGTGGCCATCGAACCATATGTAATAATGTGGGCACAGTTCTCGTGACCGTACTTATCCATTACCCAGCGCAACACCTTGCCTCGTCCGTCGTCATCGAAGTCGGTATCGATATCAGGCAGGTTCACACGGTCCGGGTTCAGGAAACGCTCAAACAGCAGGTCGTACTTCAGAGGGTCTATTTTGGTGATTCCCAGGCAATATGCCACTACGGAACCAGCCGCTGATCCACGGCCCGGGCCCACCATTACGCCCAGCTCTTCGCGTGCCGCCCTGATGAAGTCGGACACGATGAGGAAGTAGCCCGGGAAACCCATGGTCTTCATCACGTGGAGCTCGAAGTTCACGTGCTCATCCACATTCTCGGGCAGCGGATCGCCATAAAGCTTCCTGGCTCCCTCGTAGGCGAGGTGGCGCAGGTATTCTGCCTCAAACTTGATGCGGTATATCTTGTCGTAGCCGCCCAAACGGTCGATTACCTTCTGACCTTCCTCGGGCGACAGCTGGTTCTCTCCATTCTCATCAGTGGTAAACTCCCTGTAGAGGTCTTCTTCCGACACCTTCTGGCGCAGCTGCTCCTCGGTACCGAAACTCTCCGGAATGGGGAAGAACGGCATGATAGGACCATGGTCGATGCTGTAGATTTCTACCTTATCCAATACTTCGAGGGTATTCGAGAGCGCCTCTGGGATATCAGAGAACACTTCGTTCATCTCCTCGCGGGTCTTGAACCACTCCTGCTTGGAATAGCGCATGCGGTTAGGATCGTCCAGGTCCTTGCCGGTGGCGATGCAGAGCAGATGGTCGTGCGCCTCGGCAGTCTCCTTGTCCTCGAAGTGGCAGTCGTTGGTGCATACGAGCTTGATGCCGTATTCCCTGGCAAACTCGATGAGCACCTTGTTCGCCTTCTGCTGCAGTTCGTAAGCCTCGCGGTTGGCGAGCAGGCTCGGATCATCGGGCACCTTGTGGCGCTGCAGCTCCAGGTAATAGTCATCGCCGAAGAGATTGTGATACCACTCGCATGCCTCACGGGCTCCGGCGATATCGCCCTTCAGGATCTTGGCTGGCACCTCGCCGGCGATACATGCCGAGCAGACGATGAGGTCTTCGTGATACTTCTCCAGGTCGGCACGGTCGGTTCGAGGGCGCATGTAGTATCCATCCACCCACGAATTGCTCACCAGCTTGATGAGGTTCTTGTATCCGTTATAGTTCTTGGCGAGCACGATGAGGTGGTAACCACTCATATCGCCCTTGTCCTTCTCGCGGTCGCCCTTGGTGCGTCGTGCCACATACATCTCGCAACCGATGATGGGCTTGAAGGGTTCGAGCCCCTCCTTCTTGCGGTCTTTGTTGACCTTTCCGCAATAGTCAACCAGCTCCTTGATGCCGAACATCACACCATGATCGGTTACTGCCATACCCTTCATACCATCCTTGATGGCCTTGTCCACCAGACGTGGAATCTTGGACTGGCCGTCGAGGATGGAATATTGTGTATGGACGTGTAAATGAACAAAATCTTCCATTTTTTGCGTTAAAATTCGTAATTTGAGAACAAAGTTACTGCTAAAAGTTGATATTGCCAAAAGAAATGGGAGAAAAATTTGCAAAAACGATAAAAATGACGTACCTTTGCACCGAAAATAAAAACGTAAACCTTTCTCATGGGACAAAAAATCAAGAAACTAAAAAAGATAAGAATTCACCGCGAAGGCACCGACCAGCTGGTGTTCGGCGGTATAGCACTGGTGGCTGTCGCAGCAGTACTGTGGATGGCCTTTGACAACAAGATACCTTTCTGGGCATTCCTTGTGGTCTTCGGTGTAGTATATGGTATCGTGCTCAACTTCTACCGATGCCCGATCAGATTCCTGAACGTGGAAGATACCGAGAAACTCGTGGTAGCTCCTGCCGACGGCAAGATCGTGGTGATAGAGGAAGTAGAGAATGCACCTTACTTCAACGACAGGCGACTGATGATTTCCATCTTCATGAGCCTCTGGAACGTACATGCCAACTGGTTTCCGGTGGATGGCAAGGTGAAGTTCGTGAAGCACGAGGACGGAAAGTTCCTGAAGGCATGGCTGCCTAAGGCGAGCGAGGAGAACGAGCACGCCGACACGATGATCACCACCCCTGAGGGTGTGGATGTATTGTGCCGACAGATTGCCGGTGCCGTAGCCCGCCGCATCGTAACCTATGCCAAGGAGGGAGAAGAGTGCTACATCGATGAGCATCTCGGATTCATCAAACTGGGTTCACGAGTGGATGTGTATCTGCCTCTCGGCACGGAAGTATGCGTGAAGATGGGACAGTCAACCACAGGTGATCAGACAATCATAGCAAAACTGAAATAAGAAAAAATGAGTATTAAGAAGCATATTCCAAACACGATTACCTGCTGCAACCTCATCTCAGGCTGCATCGCTACATCGTTTGCCTTCGGTGGAAATCCCGAAATGGCACTGTTGTGGATTATCATTGGAGCTGTTTTTGACTTTTTCGATGGTATGAGCGCCCGCTTGCTGCACGTTTCATCGCCTATCGGCAAGGAGCTGGACTCGCTTGCCGACGATGTGACCTTTGGCGTAGCACCCGCCACCATCGTATTCTCACAACTCTTTGTAATGGAGTATCCGGAGTTTCTGGAGCCTTTGCGCCCTTGGTTGCCATACGTAGCCTTCATCATCGCAGCTTTCTCTGCCCTGAGACTGGCGAAGTTCAACCTGGATGAGCGCCAGACAACCTCTTTCATCGGCGTACCTACGCCAGCCAATGCGCTGTTCTGGGGTTCGCTGGTAGTAAGCAGCCCCAGCTGGATTACCAACCAGAGCTGGTCGATATATCTCGTGCTGGCGCTGATTTTCATCACCAGCTTCCTGCTGGTATGCGAGTTGCCGCTGTTCGCCCTGAAGTTCAAGCAGTGGTCGTTCAAGGGCAACGAGGTGAAGTATTGCTTTGTCGGTTTCGCCATCGCCGTTCTTGCGGTATCTGTGGCTGCCGAAGGAGCAAGAGGATTCCTGGAGGGATGGTGGCCTATCATCCTGATGTACGTACTGCTCTCCTGGATCATGTTTTTGAAAAAGAAATAAGAACATAGGTTTTGTCATGTTTTTTCTTCGGAAGGACATGGAAATTTTGAAGAAGGGTATCAGCTTTCTTCAAATGATAAAAAGATTGGGGAATAACAAAGGCTTACTTCCGGCGGGAAGTAAGCCTTATCTTTTTTATATGATCTCTGATGATTAGTTGTGTACGAGTGTACCAATCTCCTCACCTTCCATCACCTTCTTCAGGTTGCCTACTACATCCATATTGAATACGTAGATAGGAAGGTCGTTCTCCTTGCACATGGTAGTAGCCGTGAGGTCCATCACCTTCAAGCCCTTGGTGTAGATTTCATCATAGGTGATGTCCTTGAACTTGGTAGCGGTAGGATCCTTCTCTGGGTCGGCGGTATAGATGCCGTCCACACGGGTACCCTTGAGCATCACGTCTGCCTCAATCTCGATGCCACGGAGTGAAGAACCGGTATCGGTAGTGAAATATGGGCTTCCTGTACCTGCAGAGAAGATGCAGATGTAGCCGTCTTCCATTGCCTCGATTGCCTTCCACTTGGTGTAGAACTCACCAATAGGCTCCATGCGGATAGCTGTAAGCACCTTGTTCTTCACGCCCAGTGCACCGAGGGCACTGCTCAGGGCGAGAGAGTTGATGACGGTGGCACACATGCCCATCTGGTCGCCCTTCACACGGTCGAATCCCTTCTGGCTTCCGCTCAATCCACGGAAAATGTTACCACCACCGATCACGATACCGATCTGCACGCCCATCTCGTGAACTTCCTTAATCTGCTTAGCATAATCACTCAAGCGCTCAGGGTCGATGCCGAAGCTCTGCTTGCCCATCAGGCTCTCACCGCTCAACTTCAAAAGAATTCTTTTAAACTTTGCCATAAATATCTTGTTTAATGTTTATTGTTTCATATTTGCTGAAGGAATCAGGAATCTGATTTCGCCGAAGGCATACGACCGGACCATTCCCTTTCTGTCGTGAAGGATGAGATGGCCGTCATCTTCCACCTCTACGAAGGCACCCTCGAACTTGCCGTCGGCATCCTCGTACCAGTGGAATCCCTTGCGGCGGTAGAGCGAGAGATGATAGATGCCCGAAACATCCATATAGTCGGCACGGCGGAGCAGCTCATAATACTTCTTGAATGCCTCGATGATCTTCTGCAGCACCTCTTCCCTATCCACCTCGTGACCCAGAATCTGAGCCAGGGATACTGGATTGGGCGCATCGCTGTGGAACTCGGTCTGATTGATGTTCACCCCAGTACCGAAGATGCATCGCTTGATGCCCTTGGAATCGATAGAAGTCTCTATCAGCGTGCCGCTGATCTTCCTGTCGTTCCAATATACATCGTTCGGCCATTTCAGCGTAATGCCGTCGGTATAGGTATCCAGGGCATCCTTTACGGCTAGGGCTCCTGCCTCAGAGAGCAGGAACTGCTGGCGTACGGGCACCCAGGTAGGAGTCATCAGCAAACTGAACAGGAGGTTCTTGCCCGGTTCGCTCTCCCAGGTATGCGTGCCTTGTCCCCTGCCTGCCGTCTGATAATCGGCTACAGCCACGATGAGCGTATCATCCTCGCAGGCTTTCATTCCCTTCAGGAAGGTATTCGTAGAATCCACTTCCTGCATTCTTATGATCTTTGTTTCCATTTTCACCTTATTATATATATGTAAGCATCTGCCTCAAAGGATGAGCATCGGATTGAAGGCATCCTTGAGATGCTGCAGACTCTTCACCTGATGTTCGCTTCCCACGATGGAGATGACATCGAAGCGCAACTCTTTGTCCACCTGGCATTCCTTGACATAGGCATTGGCAGCTATGGCAAGATTCCTCATCTTGCCGGGGGTGACAGCCTCTTCGGGCTGCTGATATTCCTCGCCGGTACGGGTCTTCACCTCTACCACCACCAGGGTGTTGCCATCGGGAGTATAGGCAAGGATATCCAGGTCGCGGCGGCCTAGCCTCCAGTCACGATCTATGATGGTATAGCCCTCATCTTCCAGATAGAGCGCAGCCTCATCTTCTCCCCATTTGCCCAAATCATTATGTTCAGCCATAGATTATTCTCTTTAGTTTACCCCTGGCGGCATCATTTTCCGCCCAAAAGGCACTATTACTATGCAAAAATAATACTTTTCTTTCATCCATCAAAGTTTTTTATGTATTTTTGCACAAAAATAAAAAAAGAGAAATCATAAAGAATAGAAATATGGAAGACAATCTGAAAAAAGACGAAGAATATATGCGCCGTGCGCTGATGGAGGCGCAGGCGGCATTCGACGAAGACGAGATTCCGGTAGGTGCCGTCATCGTTTGCAGGGACCGCATCATCTCGAGAGCCCACAATCTTACGGAGATGCTTACCGATGTTACCGCCCATGCCGAGATGCAGGCGATTACATCCGGAGCGAACATGCTGGGCGGAAAATACCTGAAAGACTGTACCCTCTATGTCACAGTAGAGCCGTGCGTGATGTGCGCCGGAGCCTTGGGATGGTCGCAGATCAGCCGTGTGGTGTATGGTGCCGGAGATGAAAAAAGGGGCTATACAAAATATGCGCCCGATGCACTGCATCCTAAGACAACAGTTACATCGGGCGTATTGGAAGATGAGTGCCGTGCACTCATGCAGGATTTCTTTCAGAGAAAGAGATAATCATTACTTCACGAGAACAACCAGGTACTTGCTGGTGCTCCAGAAAATCTGAGAGTTGGTGATGCGGAGAGTATATTGCTTGTTGGCATCACGAACCAGAGTATAAGAGCTTGAAGGATGAGTAGTGAGCAACTTGGCTGACTTAGAGTAGAGCTTGATCTCAGAAACCTCACGGATATCTACCTTTGTAAAGTAGCTCTTGTTGAAGTTACCGGTCATAACCTTGCCATTCTCCATGATGTGCTGGTTCTTCAGCTCCTTCTTGGTACCGAATACATACCATGCAGTGTTGAGCTGCTTATCCTGAGCATTGATCACCTCAGTCTTCTTACTGCTTTCCTTGGTAAGGTTGCTGGTCTTGGTGTTCAAGTTGTTGATAGTCTCATCAAGAGCTGCAATGTGGATATCCTTGCTATCCAACTCCTCACGGAGTGCCTGGAGCTGCTTCTCCTTCTCAACCAGCTGCTTCTGCAGGTTCTCGATGGTCTTCTTGAGCTGGTCGCCCTGGATAGAGCTGTTAGCCAACTGCTTCTGCAACTTGGCGAGGAGCTCCTTGTTCTGCTTCATGCGAGTAGCGATGAACTGCACATCCTCCTTGAGTTTCTGTCTCTTGGTGGCACCCTCGCCATTCTTCAAGAGCACCACGCGGTTCTCAGCCTCATTGATCTGGTTGAGACCATCCTCAATCTCATTCAGAGTACCCAGCATATCATTCAGTTCGCTATCCTTCTGCGCAATGATGCTGTTGAGCGAATCTGATTGAGCCGCATTGTTAGCGGCATTGTTCTTGCCGTCGTTACATCCTGTTAAAACAAAGGCTGCGAGGCACGCCATCATTAATAGCTTTTTCATAATCCTTCTCCTTTTTGTTAATTTTATGATTAATACTTTATTTATTTATTATTCTTACGCTCTTCGCGTCGCTTTTCCTTCAATTCCTCCTTCAGCTGCTTGGGATCCTTACCCGCCAGAACGATGACAAACTCACCGCGCGGTTCCGTCTCCTGGAAGTGGGCAATCACCTCGGCAAGGCTTCCACGCACACTTTCCTCGTGCAGCTTCGAGATTTCACGGCAGCAGCTCACCTGTCTGTCTTCTCCAAAAACCTCGGCAAACTGCTGCAAGGTTTTCACCACTCTATAGGGTGACTCGTAGAAGATCATGGTGCGCACCTCATCCTTGAGTGATTCCAGATAGGTTTGTCTGCCCTTCTTCTGCGGGATGAATCCCTCGAAGCAGAATCTGTCGCAAGGTAATCCGGACGACACGATGGCTGGGATGCAAGCCGTAGGTCCCGGAAGGGTCTGCACGGTGATGCCTGCTTTCGCAGCCTCACGAGCCAGATAGAAACCAGGGTCGCTGATGCCTGGGGTTCCTGCATCACTGATCAAGGCGATGGTCTCACCAGCCTTCAATCGCTCTACGATGCCAGCCGATGTGCCATGCTCATTAAACTTATGATGCGCCACTAATCGATTTTTAATATCGAAATGCTTAAGCAGGACGCTCGATGTCCGAGTGTCCTCAGCGAGCACCATATCTGCCTCTTTCAAGACCCGGATGGCTCGCATTGTCATGTCCTCCATATTGCCTACTGGAGTCGGTACGATATATAATATGCCCATAAGTGGGTACAAATGTAGTTAATTAATCTTTCATAGCAAAAAAAAACTGCGTATCTTTGCATTTTTTAAAACCTTATTAGTAATTTTGTCCCCGAAATGACTGAAATACTGAATGGGGAGGCACACCGTCCCGGAAGAATTGAAGTGGTGTGCGGATCGATGTTCTCCGGAAAAACCGAGGAACTGATCCGAAGAATGAAGCGTGCCAGCTTCGCCAGACAGAAGGTGGAAATCTTCAAGCCGGCGATAGATACGCGCTACTCCGAAGACAATGTAGTGAGCCATGACCAGAATTCTATCCGTTCTACTCCTATTGAATCTTCCGGATCGATATTGCTATTGGCTTCGGATATCGACGTGGTCGGTATCGACGAGGCTCAGTTTCTGGACAATGGATTGGTGGAGGTCTGCAACGAACTCGCCAACCGCGGCGTACGCGTCATCGTGGCGGGGCTGGATATGGATTTCAAGGGTGTTCCCTTCGGTCCGATTCCTGCACTCTGTGCCATCGCCGACGAGGTGACCAAGGTGCACGCCATCTGCGTGAAGTGCGGTGCACTGGCATACGTCAGCCATCGACTGGTGGCTAACGACAAGCGCGTGCTCCTGGGTGAGCAGGATGAATACGAGCCGCTCTGCAGAGACTGCTACCAGAAAGCCATCAACCAGGAGAAATAGATGAAAGTATCAAAATTCAAAGTTCAAGGTAAATGAGTAAGGAGATTACATTCGACAAGTTCATCAGATGGGCTGGTATCGTTACCCTCGTCATTGCAGTACTCTACATCACCAACTATCTGAGTGAGGTACTGCTTCCTTTCTTTATAGCATGGTTTTTCGCATACCTGCTCTATCCCGTCGTGAAGTTCATCGAGAATAAACTCCATGTCAAGGTTCGTGCCATCTCCATTCTTCTGGCAATGGGAGCTGCGATTGCCATCGTGGGGGGTGTCATCTGGCTCATCATCCCACCGATGATCGACCAGTTTGACAAACTGGGAGAAGTGTTGACCCGATGGGTTCATCAAACCACCCATACCAACAATCTCACGATGCTGATCAAGGAGTGGCTGCAGGACAACCAGACCACCATAGAACGATTCTTGAAGAGCAAGGACTTCAGCGATGCCCTGAAAACTACGATGCCGAAGGTTTTCTCGGTAGTGAGCCAGACGGCAACCGTGCTGATGAGTATCGTGGCATCCATGATTACCTTATTATATATGTTCTTCATTCTGCTCGATTACGAAACCCTGACAGCCAACTGGGTGCGCATCTTCCCGAAGAAGAACCGTCCGTTCTGGTCGGCACTGATGAAGGATGTAGAGCGCGAGCTCAACAACTATATCCGAGGCCAGGGAATGGTGGCGCTCTGTATGGGCATCATGTTCTGCATCGGCTTCACCATCATCGGTTTTCCAATGGCGATAGGCCTGGGCATTCTGATCGGCATCATGGACCTGGTGCCGTATCTTCATACCTTTGCCCTCATTCCTACGGCATTCCTGGCAATGCTCAAGGCGGCAGATACGGGACAGAACTTCTGGGTAGTCTTCGGACTGGCGGTATTGGTATTCTGCGTGGTGCAGGTGATTACGGATATGGTGGTTACGCCGAAGATTATGGGCAAGGCGATGGGCCTGAACCCAGCCATCCTGCTCCTGAGTCTTTCGATATGGGGCGCTCTGCTGGGCTTCCTGGGCTTGATTGTAGCCCTTCCGCTCACCACCCTTCTCATAGCTTATTGGCAGCGGTATGTAACGAGAGAAAAACCGCAATATGAAGAGAAATTAGGGCCGGATCTACCGGAAACTGCCACTGAAACGGGTAAAATAGAAGAAAAACAATAAAAAAACGACTAAATATTTGGTGATTTCAAAAAATAGTCGTACCTTTGCACTCGCTTTTGAACATAAAGTTAGAGATTGACTCGCTAGCTCAGCTGGTAGAGCACAACACTTTTAATGTTGGGGTCATGGGTTCGAGCCCCATGCGAGTCACAGTCTCAGAAAAGGACTTTCCACTAAGGGAAGTCCTTTTTTCGTATATGGATTTGGGAAGCGGATTCTTTTAACTCTCATTAACTAAAAACAGATGCAAGATTCTTGCTGTTCTGCGTTTTATATAATGGAATGTAGGGCAAAAATGCCCTCGGATACCAAAAGGTGCCGGAAAGATTCCCACATAGAAACAAAAAATTAGAATAAAATAAAATTTCATAAGACAAAAATAACAAAAGACAAAAATAAAATTTCATAAGACAATGAAGAAAATTACATTATTCTCAATCCTGGCTGTACTCTTTGCAGCTATGTCATTCACCTCTTGTAATACTGACGGTGACAGCGGTATGAACATCCTGACCCTTGAGCAGCAGAAGAGCTTCCAGCAGGCTATGTCATTGGGTTCATACAACAACATGGCCATTCTCTACGAAAAGAAGAATGATGCCAACGTAAAAAATCAGGTTGACTCTGTTGCATCATCTTGCAGCATCAGCATGTACGGCGACAGCACCATGACAATGACCAACTTCCCTGTGGCTGCACTCGCAGAGCACATCAATAACAAGGATTTGGCTGCCGCCATCGCCAAGGTGACTCCAAGAACCATCAAGTGCAAGTATAATGTAATGCCAAACAGTACTTCTGAAGTAGCTTACTTCATTGCTTGCCCTAATGCTGTCGAGTTGAATCTGGCTTATGGCACAGACAACAAGAGTCACAAGGTAGTGCTTGTTTTCATCCCTAGCCAGATGTATTACGGCTACTGCACACTCAAGGAGCCAAGACAGCTGGGCTTCCAGTTCGCACTCTATCAGATCTGGGTGGATGGCAACCAGACCAACTTCATCCAGAACTCAACCAACTCTGCTAACACCACAGTAGGTTTCCTCTTCCGCAACGCATGGAAGAAGTAAGAAGAGAGGGCTAGAGAATTCAAATTCAAGAAATAAAGTTAATACTCTTTTAAATACAAACAACTTACAAATATATAGTCTGAATTTATCACTCAGCGTGAAAACTACATAAAAGGCGCGATAGCTATCCTGCTATCGCGCCTTACTTTTTTATCCTAATCTTTCTTCCAGAGCTTGCTCATATCCTCCAAGCTCTTGCCCTTGGTTTCAGGTACCAGCTTCCATACGAAGATGGCTGCAACGATACAGATGGCACCATACAGACCATAGGTAAACCAATGACCGAAATCATCGCCCGGAGTCAGGTGCATATTGAACATCGGTACAAAGGTAGAGCTGACGATGAAGTTGAATATCCACTGGAAAGCTACGGCAATCGCCACAGCCGCACCACGGATGGTATTCGGGAAAAGCTCGGCGATAAGCACCCAGGCAATAGGTCCCCAGGAGAACATAAAGCTGGCACTATATACCATGATACTCAGCATGGTAACCGTACTCAAGGCTTCATTTCCAAAGGTCAAGGCTACGCCCAAGGCTCCTGCTGCCATACCGATGGAACCAAAGATAAGCAATGGCTTGCGACCCAGCTTCTCTACCGTAAAGACGGCTACCAGCGTAAACGAGATATTCACAATACCCATGATGACGGTCTGAACCATCGGATTACCCATTCCCATATCCTGGAAGATACGAGGCGCATAATAGAGCACCGCATTGATACCCACTGCCTGCTGGAATACAGAAAGCATCACGCCCACAAAGATACACATAAAGCCATAGGAGAAGAGCTTCTCGGTCTTCACGGTCACCGTATTCTTGATATCGTGGATAATCTCACGTGCCTTCTCAGAACCATTGATCTTGGCAAGCACGCCGTATGCCTTCTCATCCTGTCCGATCATCACGAGATAACGAGGAGTCTCTGGTACGAAGCAGATCAGGAAGGTGAACAGTCCTGCCGGAACCATCTCGCTACCAAACATATATCTCCAACCCGTCTCGATGGTCCACTGCGCATCCACCATATTGGCGATAGCACCCGCAGCATCATAGATAGGATTGGCATGGGAACCCATAATGATGAAATTGACGAAGTAAACCACCAGCTGACCGAAGATGATGGCAAACTGATTGCAGCTCACCAGCATACCGCGCATATTGCTCGGAGCGATTTCGCCGATATACATCGGACAGATGGCTGAAGCCATACCTACACCGATACCACCCAGCACACGATAGAAGTTGAATACCACCAGCAACGTCCAGTCGGCATGTCCCTGAGGCAGGAGATAAGATTCCGGTTCCATGGATCCCCAGGCTGAGAGGAAGAAGCAGACACCCGCAAAGATGAGCGAGCGCTTGCGACCCAGTCTGCTGGCGAAAAGACCGGAAAGCGAACTACCGATGATACAGCCGATCAGCGCACTGGAAGAAGTGAATCCGTGCATCACATCGGTGTATTCGAAATCACCGGCACCCTTGAAGAATGCCTGCAAACCCTTCTCGGCACCTGATATCACTGCGGTATCGTAACCGAAAAGCAAGCCACCCAATACGGCGACCATCACAATCGAGAAAAGATAGGCCTTAGAGCCCGTTTGTTGATGTTCCATTTTACTTTAGGTTATTTTTTTATTTGTTTATTTTTATATTTTTATCTGTTTATTTTAAAATAATACGCATAATCTGCACATTTCCCCTATTTTTTTTGTAAATTTGCAACCAAAATAAGAGCACATAGATATTACGTAATATGAACATCGCAGAATTCTTACATCAGAAGGGCGACAAAAGAGGCTTCTCTTTCGAGGTTTTGCCACCTCTCAAGGGTAATGGCACTGCGGCTCTCTTCCGCACCATCGACAGCCTCAAGGACTTCGACCCACGGTTTATCAACATTACCACACACCACAGCGAGTATGTTTACAAGGAACTGGAAAACGGTCTCCTCACTCGTCAGCGTGTGCGTCGCCGCCCTGGCACCGTTGCCATCGCAGGCGCAATCCAGAACAAGTACGACATCCCTGTCATCCCTCACGTCATCTGTAGCGGTGCCACGAAGGAAGACATCGAATACGAATTGCTCGATCTCCAGTTTCTGGGCATCAGCAATATCCTTGTGCTGAGAGGCGACAAGGCGAAGGAAGACCGACAGTTTACTCCAACAGAAAACGGTCATTCCAATGCCACCGACCTGCTGAAGCAAGTAAACCAGTTTAACGACGGTTTCTTCTTCGACGGCACCCCGATCAAGCATCCGGGTGATAAATTCTGCTGTGGCGTAGCCTGCTATCCGGAGAAGCACGAAGAGGCTCCCAATCTGGAGATGGATATGCAGCATCTCCTGGAGAAGCAGCAGTTGGGCGCTGACTATGCCATCACCCAGCTCTTCTACGACAACGAGAAATTCTATGCTTTCGTAGAGAAGGCTCGCCAGATGGGCATCACCATCCCTATCGTTCCGGCGCTGAAGCCATTCGCCAAGCTGAGTCAGCTCACCATGGTACCAAAGACCTTCCATTGCGACATCCCGGAAGCTCTGGCGCAGGAGGTTTTGAAGTGCAAGAGCGATGAAGATGCCAAGGCACTCGGTATCGAGTGGACGACTGCCCAGGTGAAAGATCTCTTCGATCACGGATACAATCATATCCATTTCTTCACCGTTTCAGCGGTGGATAGCGTGAAACAGATAGCTAAAATTTTATTTTAAAGTTCAAAGTTCAATGTTAAATAGTGAAGTGATAGGTCAGCAAGATATATGGAACCGTCTGATGGAGATGGTTCAGGAGAATCGTGTGCCTCATGCACTGATGTTCTGCGGTCCACAAGGTTGTGGAAAACTGGCAGTGGCGCTGGCTTTTGCCAGCTATCTGCTGGGCGATTCCCCGATGCTGAGAAAATGGGAGCATCCCGACCTGCACTTCACCTTCCCTACCATCAAGACATCCGAGATGAGCGGCGATCATACCCCCGTAAGTCTCGACTTTATGAAAGAATGGCGTGAGATGCTCCTCCAGGAAGGTCCGTATGTGCTGATCAGCGACTGGATGCAGCGCATGGGAAAGACTGATGCCGACTTCAACAAGCAGGCAATCATCACCGCCGATGAGACCGACAATCTTTCGAGAGAACTGAGCATGATGTCGAGTCAGGGCGGATACAAGATCAGTCTGATATGGTTGCCGGAGCGTATGAACCTCACGAGTGCCAACAAGATATTGAAACTGCTGGAAGAGCCGCCTCATCAGACACTCTTCCTCCTGGTAAGCGAACAGCCGGAACTCCTGCTCGAAACCATCAGAAGCCGTGCACAGCGTATCGACCTGAAGAAGATTGAAACTTCCGAGGTGGAGAAAGCGCTCATAGAACGAAGAGCGCTGGATGCAGAATCTGCCCACCGCATCGCCCGAATCGCCAACGGCAACTGGAACCATGCATTGGAGGAGCTGGACTCTGGCAATGAAAACCGCCAGCATCTGGATATGTTCATCATGCTGATGCGCCTCTCCTATATGCGCAACATCCACGATTTGAAGAAGTGGAGCGAGGTGGTTGCCACCTTCGGCAGAGAGAAGCAGAAGCGAATGCTCGATTACTTCATGCACATGCTGCGCGAGAGTTTCATGTATAATTTCCGCCAGCCGGAACTCAGTTACATGACACAGGAGGAGGAGAATTTCGCCAGGAACTTCGCCCGATTCATCAACGAGGCGAATATCATCGACATCTCCAATCTCTTCGAGGAAAGCAAGCGATTCATCGCCCAGAATGCCAACCCGAAAATCGTGTTCTTCGACCTGGCGCTGAAGAATATCGTTCTGCTCATCAGAAAATAAAGGAAATACATCCCCAAAAAGGGCAATATATATTAATCAATAAATAATAAATAGAATACATCGTGGATTATAAAAATATGAAATTCAAAATGTGGAATGGCTGCGATAGAGGTCTATGCTGCAAGGCTGTGGGACGACAGGACCGACAGCTCAACACATACGACTGGCTAGCCGACGTGCCAGGAAACGCTGAGAGCACCGACCTGGTGGAAGTGCAATTTAAAAATACCCGAAAGGGATATTATCACAATGTTAACAACCTCGACCTCAAGAAGGGCGACATCGTGGCTGTAGAGGCTAACCCGGGTCACGACGTGGGTGTAGTAACATTAACCGGCCGACTGGTAAAACTGCAGATCAAGAAGGCAAACCTCAAGTCGCAGGATGACATCAAGCGCATCTACCGACTTGCCAAGCAGGTGGACCTCGACAAGGCAAAGGAAGCCAAGAGCCGCGAACACGACACCATGATCCAGAGCCGTCAGATAGCCAAGGACCTGGGCCTGAAGATGAAAATCGGCGACGTGGAGTATCAGGGCGATGGCAACAAGGCCATCTTCTACTATATCGCTGATGAGCGTGTAGATTTCCGCCAGCTCATCAAGGTACTTGCCGATACCTTCCATGTCCGTATCGAGATGAAGCAGATTGGTGCACGTCAGGAGGCTGGCCGTATCGGCGGTACCGGTCCTTGCGGCAGAGAACTCTGCTGCGCTACCTGGATGAAGAACTTCGTAAGTGTGAGCACCAATGCTGCACGCTACCAGGACATCTCGCTCAACCCTCAGAAGTTGGCTGGCATGTGCGCCAAACTGAAGTGCTGCCTCAACTACGAGGTAGATAACTATGTAGAGGCAAGCCGAAAGATGCCACCTAAGGATGCCGTGCTTCAGACTGCCGACGGCGAGTTCCATCAGTTCAAGGTAGATATCCTTGCCGGACTCATCACCTACTCTTCTGACAAGAACATGGCTTCCAACCTGGAGACCATCACAGCAGAACGTGCCAAGGAAATCATTGAGATGAATAAACAGGGCGAGAAACCGCTCAGTCTGATGGAGAATGGCAAGATGAAGGAAACTTCCAAGAGCATCGACCTGCTCAATGAGTCTGATCTCAGCCGATTCGACAAGGCGAAGAAAAAGAAGAAGAACAAGAACCGCAATGCGAACCGCCCGGAAAGAAACGAGAACCGCCAGCCAAACGGCAACCGTTCAGAGAAGGGAGATAACCGTCAGCCAAACGGCAATAACCGCAATAGGGATAATAGAAACAAGGGACCTCGCCAGCAGGGAAACAAACCTCAACAGGGCAATAACAATAAGCCTCAGCAAGGCAATAATAACAAGCCTCAGCAGGGCGAGAATAACAAGCCACAGCAGGCAAACAACAACAAGCCTCAGCAGGGCGAGAATAACAAGCCACAGGAGGACAAGAAGTAAAAATGAAAAGACTGATTCATTTCGTTTTCATACTGGTGGCAACCATAGCCTTCAGCGCTTGCAATCATGCCAAGGTATATGATGAATATGCCCACACGCCGATTGCAGGATGGGAGAAGAACGATACCCTATCGTTCGAAATCCCTCCGATGGCTGCCACCGGCTATTACCGGCAGAGCCTGGGTCTGAGAACCACGGGTGCCTATCCGTTTACGGCATTGACACTCATCGTGAACCAGACCATCTACCCTGCCAACAAGGGCAAGCGTATCGAGAAGACTGATACCCTACTCTGCCAGCTCATCAACCAGCATGGCGAGAACAAGGGACAGGGCATCAGCTACTATCAGTACAACTTCCCTATCAATATCTATAAGATAAACAGAGGCGATTCCATCCATATCGCCATCCGCCATGATATGAAGCGAGAAATTCTTCCGGGTGTAAGCGACATCGGAGTGAAAATAACGAAAAATGACCAATGAGACGTATCTCACTGGTCATTTTTTTATGCTATAAAATCTGCTTTCAATATGGAATATCCTGCTTCTTATGCTACCAGATCTAGCTTCTTACCAGGTTTCTTCCGGCATCAATACGCAGGAAGATGAAAAGCAGGATGGTAAAGCCCCAGAGCGAACTGCCTCCATAACTGAAGAACGGAAGCGGAATACCGATTACCGGCGTCAGTCCCAGCACCATTCCCACATTAATAAATAGGTGGAACAGGAATACCGAGAGCACACAATAGCCGTATATTCGTCCGAACTTGAAAGGTTGTCGCTCCGCCAGATGTATCAATCTCAATATCAACATCAGGAAGAGCAGCAGCACACCTGCCGAACCCAGGAATCCTTCCTCCTCTCCTACCGTACAGAAGATGAAGTCGGTATCCTGCTCAGGCACGAACTTCAGCTTGGTCTGGGTTCCGTTCAGGAATCCCTTTCCCTGCAAGCCACCCGAACCGATGGCTATCTCACTCTGATGCACATTATATCCGGCACCCGCCAGGTCTTCGTCCAATCCCAGCAGCACGTTGATACGCACTCGCTGGTGAGGTTCCATCACGTTGTTCAGCACGTAATCGGCACTGTAGAAGAAGGCAATACTTCCCATTGCGAATATCGAAATCAGGAAATAGTTGCGGAAGCGGGTCCTCAGACCGTGATACACCAGGAATCCGATCATCACCGCACAGAGCAGCAGCTGCACCCATACGATGTCAAACGGAATGATGTAGGTGGAGAAGAGTGCAAAGATGAGCGTGATGCCCACCGAGTAGCACAGGATGATGAGAGCATGCTTCCTGTTGCCCGTATAGCTGTTCACCAGTCCTGCCGTGAAGATCTGCACCAGCAGCAGCACCGTGAACTTTCCCACCGAGGTGTAGGTATCCCACATCGTCACGTTCTCGTACTTGATACCCACCACAAAGTAAACCACCATCGAGACTCCGGTAAAGAGGATGGCACCCGGCATTCCCTCGCGGTAAAGCATCAGGAAGAAGGCGGAATATACCAATGCCGAACCCGTCTCGCGCTGTCCCACGATACATATCATAGGCAAAATGATGATGCCCATAGCCGCCATGAAATGCTTCATCTTATGGATATTGAATCCATAGCTGCACATAAACTTCGCCACAGCCAGCGCCGTAGCAAACTTACCGAACTCGGCAGGCTGCAGTCGCAGCGGTCCCAGCACCAGCCAGGAGTGCGAACCCTTGATGCTATGCGGATTGAATATCGTGGCAAAAAGCAGCAATATCAGCACGGCATAGATCACGTAGGCGAAAGTATCGAAAAAACGGTCGTCCATCATCAGGATGACGAAGCCCAGCGCGATGGAGGTACCTATCCATATAATCTGCATACCCGAACGGGCACCCAGACTGAAGATATCGTTGTCGCCATAGGTATAGCTGGCACCGCAGACACTGATCCAGCCGAAGCAGAGCAATGCCAGATAGATGCCGATGGTCCACCAGTCGAGCGAACGGAGAATACCAGCTGGTTGTTTATTATCTGATTGAGCCATTGTCTTTATTATTCAATGAATTGAAACTGCAGTCTCAGGATAGAAACTGCAGTTTTGATTTGAAACTTCAGTATATTATCTGCTACTAGAGCCGTAGGCAATTCTTCGGGCCTGCATCTGTGCCGCCTGACTTTCAGAAGCTGGAGAGAGCTTTCCCTTCAGATACTGCTCCATCATCAAACCACCGATAGGCACACCATAGTCGGCACCCCATCCACCATTCTCCACATACACGGCGATGGCGATTCTAGGATTGTTCATCGGAGCAAAGCCCATGAACACAGAGTGGTCGTGACCACGGTTCTGAGCCGTACCGGTCTTGCCGCAAGCCTCGAAGTCGTAACGGGAGAGCATCTTACAGGTACCCTTCAGTGCCGAACTTCTCATACCAGCCACCACATAGTCATAGGCTCGCTTCGAAGCCTTGGTGTAATGACGGCGGGTATAAAGCGTATCGAGCGGTTCGCCCTGCACCTTACGCACTACGTGAGGCACATAGTAATAGCCTCGGTTGGCGATGGTGGCACCCAGATTGGCAATCTGCAGAGGAGTGAGGTTCACCTCACCCTGTCCGATAGAGATACTGATGACGGTCAATCCGTTCCAGGAGCCCTTGTAGGCCTTGTCATAGAACTGTGCATTAGGAATCAGACCTCTCTTCTCGCCCGGCAAATCGATACCCAGCTTATAGCCGAATCCCATACTCACCATATAGTCTTTCCATACGGTCATCGCCTCCTGCACCGAGCCATACTTCTTCTTGTTGCCTATCATGTAATAAAGTCCCCAGCAGAAGTAACCATTGCAGGAAGTACTGATGGCATCTACCAGCGCAATAGGCGACGGGTGACCATGACATCCCACATGCAGACCTTTGTAAGAGAAACCATGATTACATGGGAAGGCTGTGCCCGGAGTGATGATTCCCTCGGTAAGATAAGTCAGCGCCTGGGAGGTCTTGAAGGTAGAACCCGGAGGATACTGTCCCATGATACTACGGTTCAAGAGCGGTTTCCAAGGGTTCTGCGAGAGCCACTTGTGCATCTTTCCCCTATTCTTGCCCACCAGTCGGCGCGGATCATAGGAAGGAGATGAAACCATCGCCAGCACCGATCCGTCTCTTGGGTCAATGGCAACGATACTTCCTATCTTGCCCTGCAGCAGTCTTTCGCCCAGAGCCTGAAGGTTGACATCGATACCCAGCGTCAGGTCCTTACCGGCAACAGGCCGCTGGTCGAGTTTTCCGTTCTGATAGCTTCCCTGTATTCTTCCGCGGGCATCGCGAAGCATAATCTTCACGCCCTTGGTACCTCGGAGCTCCTTCTCGTAATGCTTCTCCAGTCCCAGCTTACCGATATAGTCACCCGGCTGATAGTAGTCATCCTCCTCTATATCGCTTGGCGAAACCTCACCCACATCTCCCAGTACATGGGCAGCGTATGGATAGACATATTCTCTCACGCTTCGCTTCTGCACATAGAAACCGGGGAACCGGAACATCTTCTCCTGGAAGACGCTGAAGTCCTTGTCAGAAAGCTGACTCATGAAGAGCTGCTGGGTATATCGCGAGTATCCGGGATTCTTGTTTCTGTCCTTGATGGCCTCCATTCGCTTCTCGAAAGCCTCCTTGGTAATGCCCAGAGAGTTGCAGAAGTCCATCGTATCCAGACGTCCCTCCTGCTCCTTCATCACCACCATGATATCATAGGAAGGCGAATTATACACCATCAGCTTGCCGTTTCTGTCGTAGATGGCGCCACGCGAAGGGAACTCAATCTGCTTCAGGAAGGCATTGGAATCGGCATTCTTCTTATAATCCTCACTCATAATCTGAAGCGTAAAGAGACGAATGGCGTATATGACTACAATTGCTATAGCCACACCACCAATCACATACTTACGCTTATCAAGATTGTAATCCACCATATTATATATATAGCTGAAATTTTTTGTTTGATCTTTTACTGTTCTCTGTCTTGCAGCAAGGTTCTATCCCTTGCGGAAGCTCTCCAATGCCATGATGAGCAGCATCGTGATGGCTGTACCGCCACCGATGCGGAGGAGCCACTCCATCCAATTGAAGAAATTGAAGGTCTCCAGAGTAAAGAATACCAGATTATAAACGAGTACGATAACCAACGTGTAGAGAACATACGAACCGACACCGATGGTGCGCATGGACGGCTCCAGGTCGTCGGCACTGTCTCTTGGCACGAAGAGTTCGAAAAGATAAGGCTGAAGCAGTCCGATGAAGGTCATCGAAGCTGCAGCTACTCCCGGCGTATTGGCAAACACGTCGATACAAAGTCCCATCATGAAGCTCCACAGCATCACCGACCAGCGTGGGTGGTTTCTGCGGAAATGGAGCACCATGAGAATATACAGCAAGGGGGTGGCGCAGTTGAACAAGTGGATATGGTTGAACACCAATCCCTGCACCAGCACGAGCACCACGAAGATGCCGAGTCGTTTTATCAAATCTATACTCATTGCTACTTATATATCTCCTCTTACTATGATCTTTTAATTTTTACCTTTGGCATTGCCGTCGGGCATGATACTATCCTGTGCAGCACGCATAATCTGAAGGCGTTCCTTCATTACGGCATCATCGATGACGCAGACATCACGCAGACGGGCAAAGTCGGTAGAAAGTCTCAACTGTACTCTATACGACAATCCATCAGCAGAATTAAACACGTGCAGAATCTTGCCCACTCTTACTCCCGGAGGGAACACAGCCGAATAGCCACTCGTTACTACGTAGTCGCCCAGCTTGAAGTGGGCATGGCGTGGCACCTCTTCCAGATATGCCAGTTCCGAAACGCCACCCTTCCATCGCAGATAGCCGAAATAGCCTCTGCCCTGGATGGTACAACTGATATTCGACTTCACGTTGAGCACTGGTATCACGATGCTGTAATGCTGAGCCACGAGATACACGATGCCCACCACTCCGGTACCGCTTATCACACCCATATCCTTATGGATGCCGTCGGCGCTACCCTTGTCGATGGTAATCAGGTTGTCTGGCTTGTCCAGGCTGTTGGCCACCACCTTGGCAGGGATGAGTCGGTAATTCTGAAGCAGCGCAAACTGGTCGCGGTGATAGATGGCACTATCCTTGGTTACCCCATAGAGGCTGTCGCTCAGCTGCTGCACCTGCTGCTCCAGATAGGCATTCCGCTGGGTAAGCTCCTGGTTCACCTTGGTCAGGGAGAAGAAAGTCTCCACGTTGGCATCCCATTCATAGATCTTGCCCGTCACGGCATTGGCTGTAGAAAACCACGCACTGCCCTGGTAGCTGTTATACTGGAACAGAAGCACCATGCTCACCACCTCCAGAATCACGAAGACAAACCAATGGTTGTATTTCTGCAAAAACTCTAAAAGGTTGTGCATACTTTAAAAAATGAATCTGTATATGATTAAAATTCCGCAAATGGGCACAAGTGGTCCAGATGCGGAATTTAAATATCTTGAAATTATCTCATCAGGAATGAGAAACGATCCACATTCTTCAATGCGATACCGGCACCCTTAGCCACACTGTGCAATGGATCCTCGGCGATATGGAATGGGATGTTGATCTTGTCCTGAAGTCGCTTGTCGAGACCGCGGAGCAGAGCACCACCACCTGAAAGCCAGATACCGTTCTTCACGATGTCGGCATAAAGCTCTGGTGGAGTATTCTCGAGAGCAGAGAGTACTGCATTCTCTATCTTGGCTACAGTCTTGTCCAGACAGTGAGCAATCTCCTGATAGCATACAGGCACCTCCATTGGGAGCGCTGTGATACGGTTAGGACCGTGAACGATGAAGTCTTCAGGAGCCTCATCACCCAAATCTGTCAGGGCTGAACCCACATGAATCTTGATACGCTCAGCCATACGCTCGGAAACCTTCACGTTGTGCTGGCGGCTCATATACTCCTGGATGTCGGCTGTCAGGTCGTCACCGGCTGTACGGATAGAGTTGTTGGATACGATACCACCCAAAGAGATGACTGCAATCTCGGTGCTACCACCACCTATATCAACTATCATGTTACCTTCTGGTGCCTCTACGTCGATACCGATACCGATAGCAGCAGCCATAGGTTCAAAAATCAAATATACGTCGCGACCGTCGGCATGCTCGGCAGAGTCGCGTACGGCACGGAGCTCTACCTCGGTAGAACCGGAAGGCACACCAATCACCATACGGAGTGAAGGTGAGAACAGTCGGCTTCCTGTATGAACCATCTTGATAAGTCCACGCATCATCTGCTCGCAGGCAGTAAAGTCGGCGATAACGCCATCACGCAAAGGACGGATTGTACGGATGTTGTCATGAGTCTTCTCGTACATCATCTTTGCCTTCTCGCCTACAGCAATCATTTTGTCGGTACGGCGGTCGAGGGCAACAACAGAAGGTTCGTCCACTACAATCTTATCATCACTGATAATGATGGTATTGGCGGTACCCAAGTCCATTGCGATTTCCTGAATAAATGAAAAAAATCCCATTTGCTAATGTAAATCTAATATTTTAAGCTTAAAATCTTTCCTTTGTAGTCATCTTCCCGCCCTCGCTTTCAAGAGCGGGAAGAGTTGCGAGATGAATAGGTTTACCTCTTTATTACTTGGCAAACCAAGCGTGGATAGCAGTATCATAGTGAGAACTTACGCCGAATGCACGCTCTGCGAACATCTTGCGGTCCTCAATGTCGGTTTCAGCACCCTTCTTCTTCAGGATGTCGAGAAGCACACTGTACTCAGCCTTGCTAGGAACGATAACCACGTCCTTGAAGTTCTTGGCACCGGCACGGATCAGGGAGATACCGCCGATATCAATCTTCTCGATGATGTCGGCATCGCTGGCGCCGCTGGCAACAGTCTGCTCAAATGGATAGAGATCCACGATAACGAGGTCGATAGAAGGAATCTCATACTCCTTCATCTGCTCCTGGTCGCCCTCATTGTCGCGACGGGCCAGGATACCTCCAAATATTTTTGGATGAAGAGTCTTCACACGACCACCGAGGATTGATGGATATGTGGTGACATCCTCAACTTTTTCACATTCATAACCCAAAGATTCGATAAACTTCTGAGTACCACCTGTGCTCAAGAACTTAACACCCTCTTCATTCAACTTGGCGAGCAACTCGTCCAAGCCATCCTTGTGAAAGACAGACACCAAAGCTGTCTTGATCTTCTTTGTTTCAGCCATTGACTTTATATATTACGAATTTTTATATTCAATATGGTTTCTAAAAACGCTGCAAAGATACAAAGAATATTTGGAATACACAAATATTTAATACCTATTATCACATTATTTAAAGGATATTTGCGATAAATCAAGTAATGGTTCAGCCATTTTGACAGAAGCTTTTCTGCGAATAGGGAAAAAGGAAGGAAAAAACAGACAAAATGTCAGAAAAACGCCCAAAAACACGCAATGGGCACGCTATTCGCATCCACGGATTGCGATGCCGGAAGCCAGCAAGGCTGAAGCATCATCCAAGGCTGAAAGTCCGGAAGAACTGAAGCCAGACAACAAGAAGTAGAACAAATAACATTTAGAAAGGAGATTAAGATATGACATTCGACAAATTTACAATCAAGGCGCAGGAAGCGGTGCAGGCCGCTGTGAACATAGCGCAGAGAAATGGTCAGCAGACCATCGAACCGGTGCATCTTCTCAGTGGTATCATCGAGAAAGCACCTGATGTAACCAACTACATCTTCCAGAAGCTGGGTATGAACGGCAATCAGATTGCCATGCTCCTGCAGCAGGAGATGCAGCACCTGCCTCGTGTGCAGGGTGCCGGTCAGCCATACCTCTCGGGTGATACCAACCAGATATTGATCAACGCCGAGGACATCGCCAAGAAGATGGGAGATGAATTCGTAAGCGTGGAGCCTATCCTCCTCGCTATCCTCAAAGGCAACTCTACCGCTGCCCGAATCCTCAAGGATGCGGGTGCCAACGAGAAGGACCTCACCGCAGCCATCCAGGCTTTGCGACAGGGTCAGAACGTGAAGAGCCAGAGTGCCGACGAGAACTATCAGAGTCTTGAAAAATATGCCAAGAACCTGGTAGAACAGGCTCGCAGCGGCAAGCTCGACCCAGTAATCGGCCGTGATGAAGAGATTCGCCGTGTGCTCCAGATTCTCTCTCGCCGCACCAAGAACAATCCTATCCTTATCGGTGAGCCTGGTACAGGTAAAACCGCTATCGTCGAGGGACTTGCAGAGCGTATCGTCCGTGGTGACGTACCGGAGAACCTGAAGAACAAGCAGCTCTATTCGCTCGATATGGGTGCACTGGTTGCTGGTGCCAAATACAAGGGTGAGTTCGAGGAGCGTTTGAAGAGCGTCATCAAGGAGGTAACCAATGCCAACGGTCAGATTATCCTCTTCATCGATGAGATTCATACCCTGGTAGGTGCTGGCGGTGGCGAAGGTGCCATGGATGCAGCCAACATCCTGAAGCCAGCCTTGGCTCGTGGTGAACTGAGAGCCATCGGTGCCACTACCCTCAACGAGTATCAGAAGTACTTCGAGAAGGATAAGGCGCTGGAGCGCCGATTCCAGACCGTGATGGTGAATGAGCCAGACGAGGTAGATGCCATCAGCATTCTTCGTGGTATCAAGGAGCGTTACGAGAACCACCACAAGGTTCGTATTCAGGATGACGCATGTATCGCCGCTGTCAAGTTATCAGAAAGATACATCTCTGACAGATTCCTCCCAGATAAGGCTATCGACCTGATGGATGAAGCCGCAGCCAAACTCCGTATGGAGCGTGACTCTGTGCCTGAGGAGCTGGATGAGATTACCCGTCACTTGAAGCAGTTGGAAATTGAACGTGAGGCCATTAAGCGTGAGAACGACCAACCTAAGATTCAGCAGCTCGACAAGGAGATTGCAGAGTTGAAGGATAAGGAGCACGACTTCCGCGCAAAGTGGGAAGGCGAAAAGGCTCTTGTCAATAAAATTCAGCAAGACAAGCAGGAAATAGAGAACCTCAAGTTCGAAGCTGAGCGCATGGAGCGTGAAGGCAATTACGAACGTGTAGCAGAGATTCGCTACTCTAAGCTGGTAGCTCTTGAAGAGGATATCAAGAAGATTCAGGAGCAGCTGAAGAGCACCCAGGGCGGTGAGGCAATGATCCGTGAAGAGGTGACTGCCGATGATATTGCAGAGGTAGTAAGCCGCTGGACCGGAATACCAGTAAGCCGAATGATGCAGAGCGAACGTGAGAAACTGCTCCATCTGGAGGAGGAACTCCACAAGAGAGTCATCGGTCAGGACGAGGCAATCACTGCCGTAAGCGATGCCGTTCGCCGCAGCCGTGCCGGCTTGCAGGATCCAAAGCGTCCTATCGCCAGCTTCATCTTCCTCGGTACCACCGGTGTAGGTAAGACCGAGCTTGCCAAGGCACTTGCCGAGTATCTCTTCAACGACGAGTCGATGATGACCCGAATAGATATGAGTGAGTATCAGGAAAAGTTCAGTGTCACCCGTTTGATTGGAGCGCCTCCGGGGTATGTAGGATACGATGAGGGTGGCCAGTTGACCGAGGCTGTTCGCCGCAAGCCATACAGTGTGGTTCTCTTCGATGAGATTGAGAAGGCTCATCCTGATGTCTTCAACACCCTGCTTCAGGTATTGGACGATGGCCGATTGACCGACAACAAGGGTCGTGTAGTCAACTTCAAGAACACCATCATCATCATGACTTCCAATGCGAGCCGTGAGATGTTGAAGAAGACCTTCCGTCCGGAGTTCCTGAACCGTATCGACGACATCATCACCTTCCAGCCATTGACCAAGGATCAGATTGCCAAGGTTGTGGAGTTGCAGATGAACAGAGTCAAGAAGATGTTGGAGCCTCAGGGCTTCGATCTCCGCTGGACTCCAGCCGCCATCGGTTATCTTGCCGAGGTAGGTTACGACCCAGAGTTTGGTGCCCGCCCAGTAAAACGTGCCATCCAGGATTACGTTCTGAACGATTTGAGCAAGAAGATTCTTGCCGAGGAAGTAAGTCGCGAGAAGCCAATTACCATTGACTACTCAGAGGCAAACGGCATCGAGTTCAAGAATCTCTAAAAGATAGGTTTTATCATTCCCATATATTAAGAAAGGTTCCTTCGGGGAGTTACATCTCCGCTGGAACCTTTTTTTATGCTTGCAAAAAAGTCCAGAACCACATACAAAAGTTCTGCAACGGGAGCATTCCCCAACTTTTTGGGGAATATTTCCACAATATTTCCTCACTTTCCACACCATTCATTTTTGGCACAAAACACATAAACACCTGATTATCAGCATAAAGCCATTTTTCTCATCTTTTTGGCACGCAGATTGTGACTATGATGATCGGGTTCGATAAAGAATCCACAAACAAATAAGTAACATCAATTAGTAACAACTTAAAAAAGATAAGATTATGAAGAAGTTTATGTTTGCAGCTATCGCAGCTTTGGTTATGGTTTCAGTAAGCAACGTTTTTGCATCAAGCAAAATGGTTAGTAACGCTCAGGTTGCTCCTGTTGATACAGTAGCTCCAAATGCACCTTCCGATTCATTGGCAGTAGATGCTCCAGTTCAGCCACAGGCTGCAGCAGAGGATTCTACCCAGCAGGAGAATACAACAGAGGAGACTACAGCAACAACAGAAGATTCTACCCAGCAGGAAACTACTGAGCAGAAGGAGACTACAGAACAGCAGACTGCAGATCAGACTGCTACAGAGCAGCAGACTATTGCTGAATAATAAAATAGGAAAAGACAATTCATTTTGCAGGCGTTATACAAGAAAGAATAGATTAGGTTAGTTTTTTTTAAAAGGTAATAAGACTTATTCAGGTTTCCATAGAATTTACATGATTTTCAAATATAAGATAGAATTTTAGGTTCGGTTTAGTGAAAAGTGAAGTCTGTTGGCAGTGATGCCAGCAGACTTCTTGCGTTTTTGGGATCCCTCCTCTTTCTGTTTTTTCATTACCACTTGATGAATCTTTGCAACTTTGGCTTCAAATCCTCATACTGGGAATAGTCGAACATCAAACATTTATTAGCATCCTTGAAAGGGATAACAGCATGGTATTCGCCTGCAGCAAAGCAATCAATCTGATAAGGATGATAGGTCAAGACGATACCTTCTGGAAGTACTGCGAAATGAGTCAGAGGAAAATCCTTTTCGGTAAATGCCTTTTCAGTGTATCCCGTCCATCCTGCCCATTCATCACAGGAGTAGTTATGTACGAGAAATGACTGCATCACCTCATCCATACCACTTGTATCAACCATAGGACAATGGAAGGAGAATACGCTATTGGTAAAATACTCCCATGAACTTTCCCGTTCATAGTTGAAATCATATTCTTTCTTTAAACTCTCCAAAACCAGATGTCGGAACCGTTGCAGCATAGCTGGTTTCACAGTGTTGCCAACATCCACAAATACACCTTTCTTCTTGTCGTATGTGATGTAATACTCACGAGGCAAATCATGAAAGCCACCATTGTAAAGGCTCGCCCTATAGTAATAGGTGGTATAGTCTTGACAATCCACAACCTTCTTCACCTTGATATTGCAAGTCATTCTCACTTCCAACGTATCTTCTATCTGGTACTCTGCCCGACAGAGCTTCTCCCACAACACGCCATAATCATCCAACGAATGCAGCATATCCCTAAGTGATGTACACTTGCCTACAGGAATATCTTTGCTGCTTTCCAGCTGGAAGAACGCATCATCTCTTACAGCAGTCATCATCCATTCACGGATTAACCTGTCAGCACCAGTATTACCCTTAGGAATTTCCAAATCCACAGTAAAACCGGCGTCCATACTTTCGTACTTGTTTCTTGGCTTGATATGATAGTCCTTTATCGTCCTTTCGACAGATATATCTTTTGATTCAGCTATCTGTCTCGAATGATATAAGTCGCCAAATGGAACATCTATCGTTTGGGCACCAGCCACTAAAGTCAAGAACCCCTTTTTCCTGGATATCTGACAATACACATCATTCTGTAGCCCAAAGCATTTCCCATCAGAGAAACATAGCGTATCAGAACTTGCGAAAAGAAACAAGTCATTCCATTCACCAAGATAACACAGCCCAGAAGCATTGCAAGGAGGTGCGAACAACACCTTTTTGTTCTTAATGTCATAAACATCCTTCTCGTCTATACAAACATATTCAGTCGTATTATCAATTGATCTAATATCTGATGCTCCGATTTGTGGATAATAGAAACCATTGCGTTCATATTTCAAAAGATAATATGGCGTCTTGTCATCAGAGTGCTCATAGTTCCAAACAACAAACAGACTGTCACCGATACTTTCGTGTATAGTGAACGTATCACCTTCCAAAACAATAGTATCTCCTTCTATAATCTCGCCTTTCAATCCGACTCCCATACGCAAGCCGGAACATGCCGTCACCGTAAAGGATATTATCACTACTATAAATGCTAAATGTAATCGTTTCATTTCGAAAAAATATTTTTATCAGACATCTACGATGTACTTGTTTACCAATGTTGTTTTCCCCAAAAACTGTCTTCTGCAAATTCCACTCATACCATACTTTCAAAATCTTTCATTATGAGTTTCAAATCAGCAGACAGATATTTCTCGAATGTATCCAACCAGGCTTTCTCTTCTTTCCGACAATCTACTCCTACCATAAATATGGAGCATGCAATAGCTGCTATGGTGTCAGAATCACCTCCTATTGAAATTGCATTTCTTACGCAATCTTCAATACTTTCGCTTTCCAGGTAAGCAATAATGGCTTCTGGTACACTTCCTTTACAGCTCACATCAAACTGATAAGTAGGACGAATCTCATCAAGAGTTCTACTTAGGTTATAGCCGAATTGACTTTCAATCCTACCCTTTGTTATCTCTTTCCGTGATTCTAATGATTTAGCTGTATTTCGTTTGTTGAGGAATACAGCCAATGCCACAGCCTCCGCTCCTTTTATCCCTTCTGGATGATTGTGAGTCACATTTGCTGTAATACGAGCAAGCCGAAGAGCCTCAGCTTCAGATTCCGCAAACAAGCCAACGGGACTTACACGCATGGCACTACCATTTCCCCAACTGCCATAAGGCTTGGGATTCTTTGACAGAATCCATCGAATAAAACGACTACCATATCCAGCCATAATATGTGCTCGCCCTAGTTCTTGCATACACCGAACCAACCCTACTTCGCTATGAGCGGCATCTTCCATCAACCATTTTGCAACAGCCAAAGTCATTACCGTATCATCGGTATATTTGGTACCTGTAGTAACAAGTGGGAAATCCTTAGTCTTTACATTATGCCACTCATAAGAACTACCTATAATATCACCTAAAACTGCACCTAACATAATTTTTTGTTTCTATTACCATCATAAAAAAACATCTTCTTATTTTATGTATCGGAAATGGGAACTATTCACACATCCATCTCATAATCTTTCAAAACTGTTGCTACATCTTTTATAGGTTGGAACGGTACAATGATTTCCAAATTTCTATTGATGATGCAATAAGCATTTTCCTCATTATTATGTTCCATTCCGAATCCATCCTCATCAGCAAAATAGCGTCCATCAGGATATACCGTCCAACAAATAGCACATACTCCATTCTTGAAATCACGAAATATTCCGAAATAGTATTCTACGTATTTACCACCTTCGAAATCCGGACAACCCTTTTCTATTGCTTCAAAGTCAATCTCACAGTCATTCACAAGAAGCCGACCATCTTCACTTACGATTCTTCGCAACATGCCTGTCTCTTTATTAAGAATGGTGAAACTCTTGCCATTCTCTTTGAGTATAGCCATATTCTCACCAATATCAAAGGCATCCTTAATACTAATCGTAATAATCTTTGTCTTTATTCTTGCAGCAACATTTTTCAAATATTGCCACAGATTTTCCAATTTCACAAACATACTCATACTCTATTTTTGATCATTCTTCAATTTTTTCTATGTATTAGCAACCATTCTATCAGTTGGTTCACCTCTTTGCTTAACATTCCGATAGTTGCAGGAAGTTTATGAGGGCGAATGACAAGCATACTGATGGTATATTTTGGGTTATCAGCTGGAAAACAGCCCACAAACGTAAATTCATCAAAACATCTTTTATTGTTGTCGTGTTGAAGGATATTGTACCTACCAGCCTGTTTTACACCTCTTTGTTTGAAAGACAGAGCCAGTTCTATGGCATTGTTCGTCTTTGTTGTGTCGCTGATAGCGGTACCACTGACATCTGTGCCACTAATAGTTGTGCCACTGATAGCCCAGATATTCTTTTTGAATGGTACATATACCATATCACCACACCCTTCACACTCGTCATCCAATTGTTTCTCCAATGATGCCCATGCTAATACTTCTGATGTTGTGGCATCAATAACGGCTATTTGCCCATATATACCATCTGTTTCTAACATCATATTTCTATCTAATAGGTTGTAGCATGAGTCTATAAGTTCTTTGTCTGCTAATGGACAAATTTCAACACTATCGTTGAAATAGGAAACTTCTTTTCTCTGAGCATAGACACCTACACAATAGAATATTAGCATAAATACCAATAATGTTCTAAATGCTTGTGTTATTGTTTTCATTCCGTTTCTACACCTTTAGGTTGTACAATCAGTTCCAATCGCTTGATATCGTCTTCTGTTCAGCCGCCTCCTTAATCATGTTCTTTCCTGATAGGATATCACCTTTATCTACAGTTATCATTCCAAGAAGAGTTTTAGCCTCAGGAGAGTCATTATTGCATAGCACCTGTTCCACGCTGTCTGCATTTTCTTGAATATACGACTTATAGCCATCCATCAAGAGAAATAGCGTTTTGTATTCATTGCCATCAGGCATATCATAAATGTAATCTTCCATTCGATTAATTCCACCACGTCTCTCAGCTATGCTAGCCATAGTAATCATACCGAAGAAATCCTTCTTCACCCCGAAACCATCCCGATAGCAGTCCGCTAATTTCAGGTATGCAGAACCATCACCCCAACGAGCCTGATGGAGTAACGCCAAGACAGAGTCTTGGGGCGCTTTTACAGCACCATTCTGTTCCACGACCTTTGAAGAAGCCAATCTATCTTCCTGTAAATGTTGCTCAGAACAACTTGCGAAGAACAACACCATTATTATGCATAAACAAAGATTCTTCATACAAATTAATATACTTTTTTATGATAGATTTTTGTGACGGAACATCCATTAGCCGCACAATTAACGCATTCTGTCTGTCCAGGGGCATGTTCATAGATTTTGCATCCACACCCTCCATTACATGGTCCATAAAAGAAAGACCGTCCTTTAAAGGAGACATCAGAGCTAGAACGTGTTTCTACATAATCAGCCACGATCTCTCCAGTTCCACCGCATCTGTTACATGTATATCCTGCATAAACGCCATATCCACTACATAATGTACATTGAAATACCTTCTCTTCTTCCTCCTCATAAACATCCCCATTTGAATCTACACTTGTAGCCGAAGGCTTTGACTCACAACTAGTCACTGTTGAAGCTGCAATAATACTAAATAGAACAAGAGCTACACCTGCTAATCTTTTCATATAACAATACCCTAAATCCGTGTCGGGCGCAACTTCTAAGTTTGTTATTTGTCTGTTTATGAGATATAGAGCATTGAAGTAACCATTTGCTATCAGGAAAAATTAGACACATTCCATTAATATTGCCGTATAATTATCATCTCCTTGTTTCTTACAAAGAAAATCATAAAAGTCAAGTATCTCTTCCAATGGCTTGTCATCCATCATCCTTGTTCGCAAAATGTCTGGAGCCATACTTTTGTATAGTCCGTCAGAACACAATAATACTCTGTCACCAGTCTGTAACTTGATTTGTCGGATATCTGGTACTGCCACTTCTGGGCGGTAAGAGAAGAAGCACTTGGCCACAATCTCCCATCCGAAACCAAGTCGGATATGGTCTTTTGTCTGATAAAGTAATCCAACACCAGGTCTTTGTACATAACAACGACTATCACCAATATGCGCAATGGTTGCCATATCGTTCTCAATACTTAACATGACCATGGTCGTACCCATCTCTGCATGATGAAGCTCAAATGTCTTTTTGTCTATTGCACAACTCGCTTTCTTGCAAGCAAGTTTCACCTTCGAGTCGCAATCGGGCATACTGATATGCATCTTCCAAAAGTCAGCTATAGTATTGCATACCGTTTCACTGGCTATCTCTCCAAAGGAATGACCGCCCATGCCGTCACATACGATTCCCACAAACCGATTGCTTTCAGGCATATCAATGACCTTGAAGGCATCCTCATTGTTATGCCTTCTACCAGCCTTGCTTATTGTTGCATATCTTATCTCCATATTACGATTCTTTTTAGTTTATGATAGTATAGAGGCAAATGTAACCCCTTATCTATCTGTAACGTAGCATTGACAATATTATTTAAACAACACAGAAATCTTTTCTGCAAGAATTATGATACTCGATTCCATTTTCGACCTAATTGTATAAATATTTTTATTTAACAAATATCACTAATCCTCATTACTATTTAAGCTTTGTTGTCCAGCCTCTCCAAAGATCATCTGCAACATGCAAGACAACATCGTGGAGTTCAAGATTGTCCTTGAAAGACTGCGGGATTGCATCATAACCAACGACAGCTCCAAGGATGTTGCCCGTCACGGCTCCAATAGAGTCGCTGTCTCCCCTATGGTTTACAGAGGCAATCATTGCCTGCTCAAAGTTGTTGAAATACTTGACGGTACAATATATTGCCATAGCCAAGGCTTCATCACCCGTCCAGCCTTCACCGATGGTCTCCATGTTTTCAACATCCGATGCAGATGAATCGACAAGACCGAGAGCCTTGTCGGTCAAAGCTCGAAGTTCTGCGATATATGCAGTCTCATTTGGATAGAGAGCCAACAACATATCGTAACCATCTGACAAATATTCCTTGAACTCATCCACTGTGGGACTGTCCTTCTGCAATATTCTGTAGATAACATGTGCTTCCAATGCTGATGATAGCCAACCGAGAGGATGCTGGTGGGTTATCTCTGCAGCATCAGCCGCCAACATATCAACATCCTTTATGTTGGAGATACGTCCTTCAAGAGGCTCACCTTCGGGCGTGTCTCTCCACACAGCACCATAGAGTGCCACAGGAGCTGTACGCATGATGCCGCCACAACCTTTACTATTGTTGTATGGGTCTTTACCTCTAAGAATATCCTGCAAGGCAGTAATACATGTTTGGCCTGGAGCACGACGATTGTTGAGTTCAGGCACATCACCAATCCAGCATTCCTTATGACGACCAGATCTCTTACCTATTTGTGTGTAATACCATTCAAAATATGCCTCGCAAATAGCATACTTGGGAGCTGCGCCCTGCGCTTTTGCATTCAGCAAGCCACAAGCTGTGAACAGCGTCATCTGAGTGTCGTCAGAAATCCATGCCTTGCCGCTATTTTCTTCATCAGGCAACCACCACTGGGTAGTGTCCAGTCTTGTGATGCCATTATCTCCATACCTCTTCTTTATACCCTCATACGAGTTGATAAACTCTATAGGATAACCGAGCGCATCGCCAACGGCTCCTCCTATAAGTGAGCCTCGTATCTTGTCTTTCTGCATCATATCTATTTTTTCCATATCAATATATTTTATTCTTTTTATGTGGTTATTCCTTCCTAATTTCCGCAGCACTATAAAAAAGCCATAACCAGGATAATTGCTATTCTTTTCATATCTCAACACCCTAATCCGTGTCGGGCACAACTTCGCTATCTGTCCTGCATATCCAATATATTTTTTACTCCTAATTCTGCAGAATGTCGTATTTTTGAATTTCATTGTCCTCATATCAGTTGACTTGGTTGTATTTTACATGAATGGTTCCATGCATAGCAACCATATGTCCCTAATACTGTCTTGCGTTTTTTGAAGCAACGATTTGCTTTTGCATATCGTCTCCAATTCTTCTTCCGAACGTTTGGGCTGTTCATCAGAATTACCACTATTGGCTGAAACCTTCTTGGGTAGCAGCCCTTTTATCATATCATAAATCCTACTCATAATATATATAGATTACTGTGTGTGACATGCTTTCTTCAGTAGCTTTATCAAATCCTTGTATACAGAGTCGCTGATTCGTCCATGGTCGCGAGCATTGTTGATGGCATCATACACCTTGTCTCCCGAATAAGAATCCAGTCCTCCCCACAAATTGTCTGTACATAGATTTGTTGTGTAGATATGATTGGTATTAAGCTGCGTTATCAATGCCGATTTTGCCAGATTACGTGCATCCACATCTGGTGCCGCGCCAAACGAAATATCATATCCGTGCCCGGTATCGTGCAACCCATCACCCGTTCCCAATGCATTTCGCACAGCATCCTCAACATCATCAGGACTATATTGGGATAGATCAAGCGTAGAACCATCAAATCCATCAACAACACTCTCATGTCCACTTGTATCGTAATGGCTACCATCTCCATTAGAGAACAGGTCGCCTAATCTTTCAAAGAGTTCAAACATAGCGTATTCGTTTTTATTGTTTTACTTTTACCTACTTGTTCTTTTGGTCTCTGAATGCCTTGCGGAATATCTCGCCAAGCTCTTCTTTCGTAAGCTTTGATTTTCCGAGATACTCATTTCTGAAATATGCCTTTGCCGTTGAACCAATAGCCCAGGCAAATGCAGCAGATGTCGCAGCATCAAGGGCTGCACCAACGGCATAGCCAAATCCTGTTGACTCCATAAGCATTGACAGAATCTTCGAACCGACATTCATAGAGAGAAACCACATGCCTGCACTGAGTACAAACTGCTTGACGAATTTCCAACCTTCATCTTTGGTCAACTGCACGCCATAGCACTTTCCTATTGCAACAGCACCTGCACCCATTGCAGAAGCTGTCAAAGCCCAATTCACATGAGCAGGAACTACAGCAGTTCCAACCACAGCAGCCATCATAGTCTTGATAGCCACATCTGCATCTTGATCGCATACATATACTGACTTTGCCATATTCTAGTACTCTTATTCGTGTCGAGCGCAACTTCTAATCGTTTTATAATAGAGATGTTGCAAACCATCAAAACCTATCAAACAAAAATAAAAAAAACGAGACCTGGTTTTCGTTATTCCCAAATCTCGCTTTTGTTACAATAGCCTAATTCGCGTCAGTCCCGTGTAATTTTGAAACCCAATTTCAAAATGAGTTTAATCGTTTCAACAGACGTGTTGCGGTCGTATTCCTTTTCTTCCTCAGATAGCTCTTCATACGGCACAAGACACGGATGCTTCCTCTCTGCATCGTTGCGTTCCTCTCCATATGTCCAACCATCTTTCATACGCCCAGCCGACCAGACTTCATGTACATTTTTAGCTACATTCTCTGCTAAGGCCTTAAGTTCCTGTGGCAGATCCACGTCCTTCGTGTCGATAGGATGTGGAGTGTAATTGTTCTTGTTCATTGTTTTACATTTTTTCTCTTTGTATGGAAAGAGGATTGAGGAGAAATTAATCTATCATTGAATCAAATTATTGGCTGTGGTATGTAGTTATTCTGCTTCATATTATTATGTAAATTATGCTTGTAACTAAAGAGGGTTGGAGCCCTTTGACTCTATCACTATATTATTTATTTGCAGAACCGAAAAATTTCAGTCCATTTATTTCGCCAATAAAATTGTTATCCAAAACCTTCAAGGCATCTTTCTTGTCTTGGTAGTTGTAGATAATCCATATATAGTCAGTATTAACAACATAAGACACATCATTGTTGTTAAATCTGTAGGAATTATTCAATACGTCTTCTTCTGTATCTACTGATTTTGTGAGAACAAAAGGCTTTTTGTTACCCTTCTCTATTTCTTTTATAGTCCAAACTAAATAACGCAAAGAATCGTTATACTGTTCAATTTGGAATACTTTGTACTGTGTCTTTAGTGAGCGAAGAATCTGTACCTGTTTTGAATCATATATTGAGATGACCGTATTTGTATCTGTTTCACTTCCATTTGAAGTATTATTGTGTGGTATAAGATAACCAATAATAATTCCTATCGCAAGAATTAGCGTAAGCCACATTATTTTCACTGCCTTATAAGATTTCTTCGGAGATACCTGGATCTGCGAGTCTTGATCAATCAGAAACTCTTGTTTCAAGTCTCTTACCAACAATTTCCCTTTTGTAATTACTTTGGGAGTATTCGCTTCTACTATATTCTCTAACTGGTTTAATACCGTTGTTAGTTTTTGAATGTTCTGCTCTGCTTTTTCTTTTCTATTTTGTCGTTCTCCTAACCACAGAATATATTTGTCGTGATCTGCAAACTTTATAAAATTCTTATAAACACAATACTTCAAATCTGTAATGTCAGTGTATTCAACATAATATTGATCTCGCATTGAAACCATTTGTTTCACTTCTTCTATTGATTGAGATATACCATTAGAAAGGAATATCTTTTGCTTATGTGAATAAACATAAATTTCAGGAACTCCTTTCTGAATGTATGATTTATATGCTACGAAGAATTCCTCGCGAGTTATTCCACCGACCTTATTGTCAAGAATGAAAATAGTGAAATCTACATTGTTCTCAATCCATTGATTATATTGTGTTTGTTGACCACCAGCAACTACAGCCGCTTCAAAGTCTTCGTAGCTTTTTATTTCAAAAGCCACATCACCTTTGGATGCATTTGCAACATTGGTCAATGAACCAATCACAGCATCTCTTTCTCTTATTAGTTTCTTTGAACCTGCTATAAAGATTCTTAATTTATTCTCCATATTTATATATCAATAGTTCGTTAATAATTCAATAATGTGCTAAGCAGCTATACGCTGTAAGCACGAGAGATCTTTGAAAATCTTGCTAATTAAAGTTCGGTTCGGGATGTACCCGCATGCTTTAAAAATTCGTCTCACCAGATAAATGTTGGTCATCAGTGACTTGAATGAAGACATAGAATATTCCATTCCCATCTCCTTCATAGTTACCTTGGCAACATTTAGTGATGTGAACGAAGCATTGAAAGCAAAATCGAGTTTCCACTTATCGCGAGCCTGGCAGTCCATAAGACCAGTATAGCCTTTGGCGTCACGAAAGCAAAATTCGATCTGAAACCTGGTTCTATAATAAAGAAGTACCTCTTCACCCGAAAGTGAGGTGTCTGTAGAGAAGAATAGTTTCTTCTTGCCATTCGGCATCTGCCAGATGACAAGTCTAACTTTACACTTGAGTGCCTTGGAATAGGCAATCAAAGTATAAGCTGTTCCTTCTATATCTTTCATCTCCATCTTCTCCATTCGAGTGAGGTCAAGATTCTTCATATCAATCTTGCCATCCTTGGTCTTGGGGCGACCACGTTTTCCAGTACGTGGACCAGCATAGACATAAAAGAGACAAGCATTGTCACGAAAGCGGCTTATCAAAGAGAACCCTTCTTTCTTTATCCCATTAACAAATGTACTTGTAGAGAAGTAAGCATCTGCAACTATGAGGGTTGAGAGTTTAAGAAGTTCCTTGCGGTAACGCTTAATGACGCTGATATAGAAATCTACCATAGTCTTGTTTCTAAGACTCAGTTCTTTATTATTTAGCGACTGGTGGGCTCTTAACATCATGCAGTCTTTGTCATCAATATCAACGAGACCAATACCCATGATTTCGAGACCATGTTTAACAGACTGTGCACATCCTGACCAAAAACGACCGATATGTGGAGTCTTCTTGCCAGCTTTGCTGATGTAACTGGGATCAATGGCAATAGCTTGAACGTATCAGGTCCTAAAACAATGATAAAGTCCTTGCACGCATCTAACCGCTTGAGTATCGCCAAGTTAAATCTTCCGTTTAGATTCTCCCTGTCAAAACTCACTCTTCCTCTGTACCCTGACGACTTCAGAAGCGATAGCAAATGCTCCGCCTTATCCGCAGTGTCAGAGTGTCTGTAGGAGATAAATATAGGGTATAATTGGTGTTGCATATTTTTTGATTATCAAAAGCTTTATTCTCTATATGGTGCCCCGTTATCTCTTCAAGAAAATCCTCGCATATCACGAATAAAATGTCTTTGGTGTACTCATGGAGCAAACACTTGTAGTACGTTACATCTTCATGATTCGTTTTCGTGATTTTTCCCAAGATTGTATTGGATTTACTAAGAAACTTGTCCTTTTGATCATTAAACTGAGCAATAGACAAGTTACTTCACATTTCCTTTAGCAATTTCTCGTATAGCCTTTTCTGCGACAGCCCGCCATTGGTTTCTTTTCAATATGATTTTTGGTCTATTATTATTCTATTTTGCATCATTAGTGTCCCGTTAAAATCGGGCACTAACGATTATTCATAATGACAACTAACTCTCCATTATAAGATTCTATCTGTTCAACACATACATCAAACTCGTAACCAACTTCTTACTTGATGCTATCGGATTCTTGAAGTCTATTTGGTCAATGTCAGAGATGTCAAGACGAATGCTTTTGGCGTATGGAGCATCGTCAAGCATAAGGGGGAGGATAGGCTTATTCATGTTTACGGCATAACCTATTTCACGAACAACATTGATGGAAGCATTGGAATGGGAAGAACTGATGAAGATAACAGCTTTGGATACGTCAATGGCATCCACGATAAGTTCCTTATAATTGGAACTGCTGTAAACACCTTCCTTATCTATCCAATACTCTATGCCATTCTCCTTCAATACCTCACAGAGTCCGTCTGCTACATCCTTATCTTTTCGGGAATAACTGATAAATACTTGATGCTTCATTGAAGTACGCGAAGGAAGAGTAATCTGTTTATTGACAGGAATTAATTCCTGACCTTCATCTTCATTTGCTAAACTTTTCTTGTACTCTACCAATGCCGCTTTTGCCGCAAGACTCTCGAATAAGGTAATATAGTCCGACTCTGAATAGAGGTTGTAAATATCGTAGAGATATAGTTCTACATTCAGTGTCTTGTTTGTATTGGCAAGATTGCGGGCTATGGCAATAGACATCTGCTCAATTACCTTTTGAATGGGTATTCTTGCCGCACCTGCTCCTATAGCAGGAAAAGCAATTGAAGTGATTTCCATTGCCAGCATCAATTGGAAGCATTTGTCAACTGCATGTTGGAGAAGATAGTTTAAGACATCCTCCTCTGTAACCTGACTGGCATGCATTTGCATCCTGCGTTTCTTGTCAATGGTGATGCAATGATATACATACTTCTGATGCTCTAATGTCCCAGCTGTTGTTGCAATTACATCACCCAATGGCACAGGAACCATCTTTTGAGCATCTTTTAAAATTGCTTCACTTCCTGCACGGAGAATGGCGCGGGAAACACCACCTCCCATTGTCACATAACAGTCATCGGAACTGACAATGACCTCTGCCTTGGTGTCAATGATGTTGCCGAACTTAACAGTCAGCGTTGATTTGTTGAATATGTATTGTCGAGATACCATATTGATATTGTTCTAATATAGTTCGTAAGTGACGATTCTGATTTTAAGCCCTAATTTGAGTACTTACATAGCTATAACACATTAATTTGATTTGTCTCTTAATAAATGTTCTTGTATCCTTACCTTTCCACTCTTCCACAACATGTGGCAGAATATGATAAAGATAATTGTCAGCAACCCACTGAACATTGGAGTGATTGAACTAACGAATAGGATGGTGTCAAACACTCCATGGACAAGCATCGGAGCGAGGAATGCCAACCATATGTTTCGTGTTCTATTCTTTGGGTAGAAATGGGCGAGAGAATAGTAGTATCCCATCAGAATACCGAAGCCGAAATGACCTGGAATAGAGAATATGGCACGTGATATTCCTACGCTCATCCAAGAATCGTAGTTATTAAACAAGTACATTACATTCTCAACCGCTGCGAAACCAAGGGATACAAACACCGCATATACTATACCGTCTATTTTCTCATCAAAGTATTTGTTCTTTCGTAGAAGCAAATATAACATTGCCAGCTTTGCCAGTTCTTCAGGTATGGCAGCTCCAAGAAATGCAGATGATATACACTCCAATGTGGTCTCTTCCGAATTTACATTTACCCCCATCAATATCAGAAGCAGTGACACACCCAGTGACATTGGCACTGATAATGCTCCAAACATTATTGCTTTCAGCAATTGGCTTATCGGTTCTGGTTGTACCTTATCCTTGTTGTACATGTAAAACGCAAGAATAAGAACAGGCAACAGAGCTGCAATAAAAATATATGGCACCATATCTTTATACTTAGATGTTAATACTCAATTGTTTAACGTTTATTGTAGAGAGCGAATTATAAAGAAGAATCTATCTTTTCTACATCGTTTTATTTCTAATTATATAGTTGAGCAATATAATCATTTTTATATATAATCCGAACATAATATAACTCATAGTATCATCCCTTTTAAAACTTACACTAATTGGATATAAAAGCATTGTAATCTTTGTTTTAACCAGAAGTCCCCTATTCCAAAATGTAGACAGGCATTTCGTATAGATTGTTATTCGTTGGTGAAGGGTCTATTTCATTAGGTAAAAGAGGCATATATATAAAACGTGAAGGTTTTCTTATTACTTTCATTCCATTAATAATGTCTCCCTCTTTTATTTCAAAAATATTAGAAACCACCTTATGACCTGGAAAATCCATTGACAAATGCTTTGCTACATTTTCTTCTTTTAATATACTATGCAATTTATTAATGAGACCGTTTCCTTTGAGACTTTCATTAATAACAACATGTTCCCAAAATTCTTCGGACAGAAATTTGTCATGTAGCATTTCTACATATCGCCTCCAGAAATCAAAAATGCTTATTCCAATATCCTCATCAACTTCTTTTGAAGATTCTTGCATTAAGTAAAAGCCTTGAATAAATGGTTTTATCTGTTCCTCTGTAAGTGTATTGTTATGGAAATTCTTTCGAAGGTTAAAGAACTCATTGCTTAAATTTCCCCACAATTCATTAGATTCGCATAGATGTTTTATTCTTTTCCTAACATTTTCTTGGCTCATTCCATTCTTGTACAAATCTCTCGCCACTATTTTGAGAACATTTTTTCCATATTCAAGAATTCCGTTCTGAAGTTGTTGTTCATTCCCAAAAAGGATTTGTCGCATAGTAATTAAGCTCAGTTTTGAGTTTAGATTCATTTCCTGAGGACTACAGTCTACTAATATTGTTCGGATATTCTTTGCTATAGCATCGTTGATCGGGACAGGCTTAATTTCCTTAATATGATCATCTTTAGGATAATACATTATGAGTTTTTTGGGCTTATACGATGATGTCTGCTTATCTTTATTTTGGTATATTAAATATGAGAATAGTATTTGTTCGCCCATTGTCCACCACGAATTTAGATAATCATCACTTGCATAAATCCACATTTCATCACAATATGCTATATAGTCTTTCTCTATTATAGAAAGCAACTGCCATGCTTTCCATTGGGTAAGTAGTTCTGTGCTAAAAACAAGGCTTCCGTTGTCCAGAAATTTCACTGTGCGAGGAATTCCATAACGCCCCTCCTCAATTCTATTGGCAAGTTCGGAAACAGAATACTTGTATTCGCTGTTCGTTTCCTTTTGGGCATATTTTGTTCGAAAACTGATAAACACAGAAGTTTCTGTAGCCCGAATTGAATCGTATTTTGTTTTACTTGCTTTTATGTAACTGCAGATATTCTTTATTCCTTTTGTATTACGTTTTCTAAATAAATGGAAATCAATTTGCGACAACTCATCTCCCAGCCATCTTAGGATTTCTTCATTAGACAAAATCTGTTTCTTATATGAAGGAAATCCTCCAGTTTTGTAAGTACAGATATTGAGAGGTAAATATGTCCTACTTACTAACATAACATGTTCAAGTGGACATTGCAATGCATTTGCTAGTTTATAATTATTGAACTCATGATTTTCACCCTCTATTGAAGCGTCGAAAATGACCATATCGTCCTTATAACATGCCAATATGCAGTCGTTTGTTGTGACAGAGAATTTTGTTTGGTCATATACTTTTATTTTTATAGTTCTTTTAATATCTACATAGCATATATAACCATCTAGTTCATAAGAGTGTTTTGAAGCATCGTGAAAATAGTTTTCAAGAATACCATTCATTAATTCTACACCCTTTTCCGTGGGTAAAGGAAAAATTGATATGGTATATAAGGAAAATGTATCCTTTATCTTGTTTAATGTAGCTTGAAAGGTTTTGTTCATGTAAGTAATTTTAAAGCCATCCTTAATGGCACCGTTGGGGTATTATCAGTATTTTGCTTGAAATTCACTTCATTAATGTCATTGCTCTAGTAACTTTTTTATCCTCTCTTCCTCCGCTTCGCATTCCATTGGAATTACTTTCAAACGTTCATACTCTGCAAAGTCATCCAAAAAGACATTTTTCAGTTCAAACTTATATTGCGAATAAATCTTTTCGGCTTCAGAAAATTTCTTTTGAAAGAACATTGCTGCTGCCAGATTAGTGTAAGCAATATGGTTACTTGAATCACATTGTAAAGCATTCAATGAGAATTGCTCTCCTTTTGTAAATTCGCCCAAACAATTTGAACAATATGATTGAGCAACTAACTTATTGGAATAGATTCTTTTATATTTTTCCATATTTCCAAGGAACATAATCTTTAATAGGGGTAACAATCTTTCATTATAGTTCATGGCCGACTTATAGTCTTTTTCATTAACGTACAAATCAACCAAGCAAGAAAGGCTTGACCACCACGTTAACGAATCATTATCTGTTTTTATTATGTCTTCTTGCAACACTAATGATTTTTCAAAAACATCAATAGCCTCATGATATTTTTTTCCATCAACCATAGAGAATCCTAAAAAATAGTAACTGTCAGCCAACTTTCTTTTGTAAAGTAGTGGATTTTCCTTATATAGCTGAGCATATATTATTGTGGACGCATCGTACATAACTTCACTTTCTGTAAAACGCTGAGTGTTATTATATAATAATGCTAAATTAGCATACGAAGAAGCCAAATCTGATTCGTATACTTTGGGGTCTTCCTTTGACAAGCGTTCGTTAATAGCTAATGCGGACTTGTACATTTCCTCACATTCATTAAAACGGTGTGTATCCATATAAAGGTTTCCCAAATTCACATACGACATAGCCAAATCTGATTCATACACTTTGGGGTTATCTTTCGCCATTCGCTCACGAATATCTAATGCAGCTTTGTGCATTTTTTCACATTCCTTCCAACTA
>ERZ1023822.28-NODE-28-length-63907-cov-19.967425_pt1 | contig 63907 bp, 51 predicted proteins | sample MGYA00380379_ERZ1023822 | MGnify/ENA primary metagenome ERZ1023822 (study PRJEB33179, sample SAMN07448988) | human gut metagenome | biome: Human-gut; feature: Human associated habitat; material: Faeces | host: Homo sapiens | place: India: Bhopal | collected... | reverse complement strand
AAGGGGAAAGTCCGCCCTTTTTTAGTCAGAAAATAAAATAGATTTTTTCTCATTTAACTATTGACATTTATTAGCTGGACTATGATATAAATTTAACTTTATTTAAGTCTGGTCCCATTACAATGTAAGCCTCGTCCTGCATTAATGGCTTGTCATAACTTCTGGCAACGGCACTAGGAATATCGAATATTTTTACTGTGTTAAGGGCATCACCAATAATTGCCTTACGATTATCCTTTATTCTCTTAAGTAATTCTGGGGCACTATAAGGAATTGTAACATTATCAACATTTCCGTATATTACAAGCAAGCCATAGTTCTTATAACTTTCTATCATTTCCTTGAACTTTTCTAATACTGGTTTTGTCGTTGAAATATAATCTAACGCATCCTTACTATTTAATACTAAAATATTGTATGAAATATCCGACTGTACTCCATTAGCAACTATTTTCTGCTTATTATTCTCTAACAGATTAATCATTGCATCAATCATAAGCTCGGACTCACTTGCATCAAGAGAGTAACTTACAACAAACGGATTTTCCTTGTATTCCTGAAGTCCTCTCTCTACCGAATCAATAATAAACATATTAAACTGCATTGTAAAACAATTCTTAGTAATTATATTAATAATTCGTTTTGTCAGTTCATTAGAGTTTTGGCGTTTCTTTGATACAATTGAAATTTCCGCATCGTCTGTAAGATTAATAGAAATAGGTTCGATTGATGCATAATCCAAACCAATCGGCAAACTATGTTTTTCTATATTTTCCATATATTGGTTCCTAAAGACGTTCCACTCTAAAACTGTAGGTATTTCAGGAATTTGCCTTGCACCTGTGTAATCAAAATACTTCTCATTTATATTGTTCACAAAACTTCTCATTGCTTTTGCTCTATCAATTTCTTTTTCACCTTCAAAAGCCAAATAACTTTGAGCTTCATAAATCACCTTATCTTGCTGGAAAAGTAATCTTCCTGGCACATTTTTGGGCTCCATTCTACAACGATCCAACATACTGCTATAATCCGTCTTATCATTACATGAAAGACATAACCTGTTTGAGAAGTTCGAGAGATGTCTATATCCAATACCCGTTGTAGATGCATTAGTTATAATTACAGATATACCTAGCGATATACCGTCTCTACACAATCTCACAAAATCCTGTTCATATTTTTCTAAATACAGTTCTTTAAATGCGTTAAAATTATCAATAAGCATATAAATTTTAGGTAAATCATTAAATCCTGCTTCATTGTACGCCCCAAAAGAGCTAACTCCCGCTTTCATTAACTTATTCTTTCGAATTTCAATTTCATTAACCATGAGCCTGAAGAAATTCTTTATTTTCTCATCTTCAGAAGCTAATACAATTCCACCGATATGCTTCAAGCCTTCAAAATTCTTTAGCACCATTGAACCAAAGTCTAAAATATACAGAGATAATTTTTCTGGGGAGTTAAACATAGTCAGTTGACGAATACACAATTGCAATAAATTGGTTTTACCTGTCTGTGAGGCACCAATAATAATTGTATTTTCTAAACCAATATTGGAATAATATTCTCCTTGATATTGGTGATCTGGATCATCATATTTACCTATTGCAATTTGCATCAATTTATCATAGTCACTTGATATACTTACATAATTAATAACATCCGGTAAACTCTGTAAGCAAATATTCTGGAGTTTTTCTATGTTATTTTTTTCACAATAATCACTTATATATTCTACTATCGCCTCCAATTCTGATATTGAATCCTTTTTATTTTCCACTCTCTTCGTTTCAAATAATATACTTTGTCTTCCACCAATTCCCATGTTGAAAATCTTAAATTTCTTGGATGAACTTTCCTCCTCTCTAACCGCTGGTCCCCCACTATATGCTGATTGAAATAATTCAAAAATTTCATTGTTTCCAACCTGCAGATACGCTCTACCTGGCTCTTTAATTTCTGCAGCCAATGGAGACTTAATTACCTCTTTACTATCTTCTTGATCCTGAACCTTCAAACATAATTTAAATTTAGAATTACTCCAAATCTGTTCATTTACCTGTCCCGCGGGTTTCTGTGTTGCGAGTATTAAATGAACACCTAAACTACGTCCAATTCGAGCAGCACTAATTAATTCTTTCATGAATTCAGGTTGCTCAGCTTTTAATTCTGCAAACTCATCTACGATTATAATCAAATGAGGCAAAGCAATGTTTACTCTACCCTCTTTAAAAGCTTTTATATATTTATCAATATGATTGACATTAGCTTGTGCAAAAAGTTCTTGTCGTTTTATTAATTCAGCCTTTATTGATTTAAGTGAACGATCAATTTCTTTACCATCAATATTGGTAATAGCACCAATTAAATGTGGTAATTTTGAGAATTGATTAACCATTCCGCCACCCTTAAAATCAATAATGACAAAACCAATCTCATATGGATGAAATAAAGTAGCTGCACTCAATATATAAGACTGTAGTATTTCACTTTTACCAGAACCAGTAGTACCTGCAACAAGACCATGTGGACCATGAAATTTCTCATGTAAATTCAAGTACACTATTTCTTCTTTAGAGTTCACACCTAGCGGAACTGCCATTGTTTCATATATTCGAGAACTATTCCATCGTTTTAGTAAATCTAAGTCCGACGCTGCATATATTTCCAACATTTCAAACATCGAAATATTTTTTCTTAATGTACTTTCCAAACTAATTTCTTCGCAATATATAGCAGCTAATTTTTGTGCCATTTCCATCATATTCTCAAAACTCAAACTATCATAAGAGAATAACTGTCGCTCTACTTCATTCTCCGTCTTATATATCTCGCCCTGAGAAACATCTTTACACTCAACAATAGCCGAACAATGTAACGGAAGAAAATCAACTGAATCTTCAAAAAATACAAATGTTGTATTTATCGCTGCTGCATTTGGAACAAACTTTGAAATCGGATGGCTCGTTATTCCGTGATTATTTAAAGCAAACACAATCAGATGCGTGAAATTTCCTTCATTTTCGCTTCTAAATGTTAATTCTTTGAACAAATTTTCGAAAACATTCGTTTTTGATGTATCATCAAATACAATATTTCTGTTAAAATTTTCATCATTAATTTGCGGTAACAATTTTAGCCATTTAGTTTCTTCAATCTCGTCCTTTAACAGAACATACATCTTCACATCTGTATGATACTGCCTTGCCGTAATATCGCATATCATATTTCTGAATAGATTTACACGATTCTGAGCATCTCCAACTACTCCTATGGCATTCGCACTTTTTAAATCAACTGTTATTGGCATCTCATCAATAAACTCATACTTATCAGCTAATGCGATTGGAAGATTTGCTAACTCATCATCATCTACGAGTTTTTCCCGCTCTTTATATTCTATTTTTCTTTTTGCCTTTGCTTTGCCTTGACCTAAATATACATAAAGGAAATCATCATCCGTGGGAATTCTATCAAAAATATCTGAATCAAAATTTTTAATTTTTTCAATTCCCTTATTCACACCGAAATACATGTCATTAAGAAGCTCACGTTCTTCTTTACGCGCTACTATAATTTCTTCCTTCTTTTTTTCGATGTAAGAATTGTATGTATCAGTTCTCTCCTTTATATCCTTTTTATATTTTTTTTGGCTCTGAATCAAACTCACAATCGTTGTTATTAGTCCTAGTCCCATAGAACAAATGCTAAACAAAACATACGTTCCGCCAGTAGTACTCATAAACCCTCGAAGAACAACCACTAACGCAAACATAGCAATTGAAGGCATTAGAGATGTAACAATATTGATTTCAGGCTTTGTCGGCTTCTGCCTTGGATCCAATATTTTAATGTTGCCCTCTATCGTTTTTTTCTTTCTACGGGTATTTCTAATAAATTTTGGATATAAAAACTTATTCTTCTTTTGAACCATATTTACTTCTATCCCATTCACTCTAACATCATTTATATCAAAGAATAAAATGGCATCTTTGAAGTAAAAAGACACTCCTGCCAAAGAAATGAATTCATAATCTGACAGAATCTGGTAATCATTGACTGCTTTACCATTAATATAAACACCATAGATTGAATGTTTATTTCTAATAATGTAACTTCCATTTTCTTCTACTACACTAATAGATACATTTTTTTCTAGTGGATTTAAAATCACAAGATTATTATTTTCAGCATCTCCTATGTTTACTCCGCTAGTATTTCTTAAATCTATATACCAATTATAAAAAGGTGTTTTATAATCAAAATCAATGCTAAATCTCAACTGGAATAATTCATTCCCAGATTCTGAATAATGTAATGTTACTATGTCCCCATGACGCAACTCAACAACCATCAATTTTCTTGAATCGCCAACATTAAAATAAAGACCATCATTACATATTGCTTGCCAAACACCATCTTTTTTTTGAAAAGATACCTGAACCTTTTCAAAAAAATACTCTTGATTAATTCTGAATATGCAATCTGCCGTAGTACCTAACATTACTTCTGACATATTGTTAGTTATTATAAACTCTTTGCATATTCGCCTATTTGTTAAAATAAGTTTATATTGATATTCCACCGAAACTTAACTCCTTTTATAAATAATTTTTGTTCCATTTCTTATTCCAAATTCCTCTAAACTTCTGTTACCCTTTAAAAATGCTATGGGATTTTCTGCCACAAGATAATTGTTAAATACATCCTCAGTGTCCATCTTTAAATCCAAAGAATCATTTAATGCATAAATCAAATCATTTGCAGTTATATTTATCGGAACCTCTAATTCCAATTCGTACTTTTCATCACAATTGTAAAAAAAAATAACTCTATTATCCATATTTTCACCTACATTAATAAGAATGATACCTTTCTCATCCCAATATTTTTTGAAGAATATTCAATGTTCTTTAAATACTCATCATCTATATAATCGACATACTCACTAATAGTAAAATTTATTTTTTGCTTTGAATCAATTAAAGCATTATCCTTTTCTTTATCAAATTTGTTACAAACAAAAACATATTTATCCTCCCCATGCATACTGATATTTGCAATCAAATCATTAGTTGCTTCGATTGGTGAATGCTTTTGTTCTGTTATTATTACAACCTTCTCTGAACTATCAAAGAATTTAATCATCGACTCATCGTAAACGCTTTCTAAATCAACAATTATATAATCAAATTCATTGCTTTTTTTTGCATCTTCTACAAAATTGTTAAAAAAAACTTTTGATAATCCAATCGACATAAGAGATGTTTTAAATGCTGGCAAATAAGTAAATCCCTCTGTTCTTAATAAGTGCTTCAATTCCATATATAAATCATTTTTTTTATCATATAATTTGTTTCTAATATCATTTATTAATAGTTTTGTAGTATTATTAAATTCAAATTGAAACGACTGTAAACTGCCATTATTCACATATAGAACCCTTTTGTAATTATTTGCTAAACATAGTGCTACATTTCTGGATATTGTCGTCTTGCCTGCTCCTCCATAGCCAGAAGTAAACACTATAATTTGCGTCTCTTTCTTCTCTACAGTAGCAACATTTAATTCCCCAGCACTCTTTCCAATAATCTCATTAAAAATCTCCTTAATGCTTGTATACTTAAAAATCTGGTTTACGTTTAGTTCTCCCGTACTGCCTTCATCATACTGCTCCATCATTACAAAAATGTTTTGAATATTATGTCTCTGCAATGATGAATCATACAAGTCGTCAGATATAATCAAAATTTCAGCATTCTGCGGTCTGGAAAAATACTCATCAAAATATGCTCTATCAGTAATAATTTCTAAATCTATTTTATTAAAAAAATCTGTTACAAACTTAAACTGAAGCGGCACTATATAACTTGCGTCTTCGTCTGCGATAATCACTTTCGGTCTTGCCATTTCTCACACCTCTTTATACAATCTGAAAATCACTGTCTGCCATGCGGATTATATCTCCACGATTAATCTGTGCTTTCTGTCCCGGATTCAATCGAACTCCATTTACAAATGTTCCATTTGCACTTCCTTCATCATTGATGTAATAAATACCTGTCCGATTAGTTATGCGGCAGTGTTTTCTGCTAATCATCCTATTGAACGGAATTACCATATCTACCAATTCCTGTTTCTTGCCTATTACTGCATCATCACGATCTATTACCAGTTCAAAATGACTCGGTGCATTCATGGCAACAAGTTTAATTGAGCCATTAGCGCTTGTTCCCGGCATCATCTGGCTTCGTGCCTCTGATCTTACAATAGGTGCCGTCCCTACCCCTCTTGATTTGTTGTACACATCCTCAAGTGACATTGAGCCATTACACAAATCCTGTACGAACTGGTCTAATCTCGCATTAGAAGATGTAATTACCTTATCTGCCAGCTTTACAATGCTTGATCTTAATTCACTTTCAAATTCTGCATAGCTGCCAAATGCTCTGACACTCAACGGCAGATATACCAGTTTTACCTTCAGTGTATTCTGCTCTACAAATATTTTATCCCATGACAGATCTATACACTGGCACGCCAGAAACCCATTATTTCTTACTTCAATCACACTTGCAAAAAGATTAATTATAACATTAATAAGTGTATCGGGACTTATACCTACAAGCATAGAAGACATTGGTCTGTATTCATCAGTCACATAATACAAATCAACTAACCCATTCCTTGTCATTTTCATGCATTTTATAAATATGCCATTATTCTGGCTCTGCAATACCTTATAATCGGTGTTCACAAATTGTGAGCTATCCTTTAGTATGTATTCAAAATTATTACCACACATAACTTCTGAAATCACATCATTATCTTTTAATGTATACATATCCTACCTTCTTCCTAAATGCTGTTTGCCACAAGTAAACACTTAATCTGCATTAAATATTTACTTCTAACAAATAGCTTATGATTTCTGCACATTTTGTGCAGAAATCATAAGATCCTATTTTATTTTGCAGCCTTAAGCTTTCTCTTTTTAAAGAAAACTATTACTCCAGCTCCTCCGCCAATTACAACAACGGTTCCCACAATTGAGCCATAGAATAATGCCTTGTTAGCAAACCAACGTACAAATATATTAGTTGATACAGTAACAGCATTGTTAAATACATAAGAGCTTGTAAAACCATCAGAATTTGTATCTGTTACATTTCCAGCCTTATCAGTTACCACAAATCTTACATTCTGAGCATTAGAGCTTTCTTTTAATACAAATGTACCATCATAGTTATTTGCATCAGCACTAAAGTCTGTAATGTTATCTGTTTCTTTGTCATTTACATAAACCTGTACGGACGCAAGTCCAATCGTGTCATAAACTGTGTATTTAACTGTCTGCTCTGTTGCATTGACAATAGAATTCTCCAGACCAGTAACACTCGTAATCTCCGGTGCTGTGCTGTCCACTCTAAAGAGAATTGTTTTGTCATCATAATTATTATTTTCTGGGCTGTTTCCTGTTGCATCCTTAGACGATACTGCAATCTTATAAACTCCATCGGATGCAAAATTTCCCTTTGCTATGGTATAGGAATACTGATACCATCCACTTGAACCTGTTGCTACATTCTCATTTATTTCCGGAGATACACTATAATCAACATCGTCAAGAGGTTTGCCATCTCTTAGGATTTCAATATCAAGTGAATCTGCCACTAATCTATCAGCATTATACTCAGTGATAACTAAATCATCATCTACACTCTGTACATATGCTCCGCCGTCTCCAATAAGAGAAACAAGGGAATCGTTATATTCATACACCGAGCCAAATCTGTTGACTGTAAATGTAATACTCTTGTCAACTGAATGTCCTGCCTTATCCTTTAATGTAGTTGTAATCGTGTAGATTCCATCATTTTCAGCAATCTTATCAAAGGTATCAAATTCGCCATTTCCACCAGTTTCATTGGTAGAGATATGACCTGTGATAAACTTATCTGTTACATCTACATTCTTATCTGCATAGCTGGTTCTGTACATTTTGACTTCACATGATTCAAAGTTGGTATCATTAAAGCTTATTGATGGAACCACCTCATCTTTAAATGCTTTACCATCTGCTTCCTGACCATTAATTGTAATACTTGCCTCCGTTATCTCTGTGTCAATAGTCATTTGTTCTGATGTATATGCCTGCATTGTATTAGATGATTTATCTGTATATGTAATTCCTACAGTGTAATCTCCATCTCCGGAGATTGTGAATGTTCCTGTGTGTACATCTGTACTATTATCACTCCAGTTTGCATTTACTGCAGTTGCTGCACCGTCCCTTGTTACTGTAATCTGTACATCCTCAGGATAGAAGTTTGCTTCATTGATAGTAACAGTCGCACTAATATCTCCATCATAATAAGCAATTCCATTTGAAATCTGTACTGGTGTGCTGTACTGAACCTCCGCTGTTGGTGAAATGCTATCTACAATAATTCTCTTTGTATCGCGCAAATAATCAGATTCGTTATTTGCCCTATCAGTTGCTGTAAAGTTTATCGTACCATTAAACTGATTATTAGCAGCCAACGCTTCCCTCGGTATTTCAAATGTTGCTGTACCAGTTGCACCTCCATTCGAATTTGTGATTGAAGATGAATCAACCATTGCATCTACCAGTTCTGCATTTACTCCACTTACTCCATCAGCTTTTACATAACTATATTTCATAGAGTTAATTCCTGAAATATTGTCAGTCGCAGTAATCGTAACTGTAGCTTTAGCATTATAGAATCCAAATGAAACGGTGTTCAAAATAGTGTCTAAAATGCTGTTGCTATATGCCACATTCAAATCTGTAGGCTTTGACGTATCAACTGTAAAATATTCTGTTGCATAATCATCTGCCTTTAATGTAGCCAGATCTGTACACTCAATATCAAATGTGTAGTTGGCATCCCCAGGATATGTAATGGTCAGAATATTATCATCCCCATTTTTTGTCCAATCTGATACCGAATACAGACCACTAGCATTTATTTCATTGCCTGATACATCTTTTGTAACTACCGTGTATTTTGCAGTTGCCTCGTTAAAGTTATGTTCTTTTACAGTAATTGTTGCAGTCTGTGTTGATGAGAAGTATTTTCTCTGATGATTTTCAACATCCGTCATTGTATTTACAGGACTTTCATTCGCATACTTTACTTCTATAACCGGCTTAGTTGTATCAATAACCTTGGTTGTAGATGTATATGTATTCATCTGGTTATTACTTCTGTCCTTATATTCCACCGAAAATGTGTAATCACCATCTTTTGAATGATCTGTTGTTGCGGAAATTGTCACTTTTCCAATATGTACATCTGTGCTTGTATCTGTCCATACTGGTGTTATCTCTGTAAATGAGCCATCATTTTTCTTTACCTTAACTTTGACATCTTCTTTGTAGAAATTCGCCTCCGTAATTGTAAATGTAGCAGTCAGATCCTGCCTATAATAATCCTTGCCATTGTAAGAATTATCTGCTGCAGAGTATTCAACATTCATCGTAGGTGCTATTGTATCTACTACGATCACATTATTAGTGTCTGTCAATTTATTGCTTGAATTGTTATAATTGTCTGTCGCAGTAAAGCTTACCGTACCTCGTATCTGGTCAGCCACACTCTTCGGAAGAGTCACTGTCGCAGTATATTTTGATTTATCTGTAGAGTCCTGCTTCGCTGTAACTTTTGTTTCAGCATATTCTGCTACATTTGATTCACTTACCCCAGATTCCTTTAAATAACTCCATGCAAACTCTTTAATACCAGAAATACTGTCATGTGCAGTAAATGTTACTTCTACATTTGGATTATAGTATCCAAATGTAATATTATTTAAAATCGTCTGCATTATCGGATTTGAATATTTTATGCTCATTTCTGCTGTATTCGGAGCTGTTCTATCAACGATAAATTTTGAACTCTTTACTTCAGCTGCCTGATTCATTGCTAAATCCGCATAATTAAATGTTAATTCATAAATTCCATCCACAAATTGTTTATCAATTGTTGCTGTATGGACATCACCTTCTGTTGCCCATTCACATGATCTTAGATACTGCTGTAAATTATTAGTACTTACCTCATTTCCATTAATACCCTTGGCCGTCACATCTAATTTAAGATCATCTGCTCTGAAATTACGTTCCGTTATCTTAACTGTTGCAGACTGTGGACTCTGTGAATCCTTAAAGTCTTTGAAATTAAACCCTATCACTGGAATAGTTTTATCCACAACAATTGTTTCAGATGTATAGGCAGTCATTTCCTTTCCTGAACGGTCTTCATAAGTCATAGATACTGTATATTCAGCATCATCGGAAAGTGTAAGCATTGCCTGGTGTTCATCAGAATTTTCTGTATCGTTCCATGTTACACTCTGTTTTTCAGCTGAACCATTGTTTTTAGAAACTGTAATAGTTACATCCTCTGAATAGAAATTTGCCTCTACTATCTTAAAAGTAAATTCAACATCATTAGAAAAATAATGTTTTTCTCCAACAATCTGATTTGAACCATCATTATTTTTTAATTTGTATTCTACTTTCTGTGTTGGTGCAATTGTATCAATAACAAATACGCCATCGTCTGTGTATGAAACAGAGTTATTTCCTGCTTTATCAATTGCTGTAACCTGCAGATTACCTCTAAGCTGTTCAGCTTTATTTCTTGGCAATGTCAATGTTGCAGAATATTTATTCGGGTCATCCTTGTCTACCTGTGCACTTACCTTTCCATTATCAGATTTCAAATTAGAATTACTTGCACCATTTTCCCTTGTATACTTCCAATCAAAATGATCTACTCCGGAAGTTACATCATAAGCTGTAAATGTTACTGTAATATAATCACCATAATACTTGACAGAATCCTTCTCCTCCACATCCGGAAAATCTATATTCACATTATATGGAGCAATCGTATCAAGTTTCAAATTACTTATCTCAACCTTTTTTGTAATATTACCTGTAGCAGTTTCTTCCAAATATATATAGTGTCTGCGCGATGCCCCTTGATCCTTTGCATCAGTTTCACCAAATTTTACAGAGTCTTTGAAGGAAGGTTTATCTTTCGTCAACTCATCTGCTCTGATAATGGAATATCCATCTGCTGGCTTAATTACCAATGATGTATTATACCAATCATTTTCTCCATTTGGGTTTATTAACTCAGTCTCCAAATCATCAGCAGCATATATTTTATATGCTGAAGCAGGCGCCTCTGACATAGTAATCTTCAATGTATAGGATGTACTATCTGCCGGATAGTTTGCTTTATTCCACCATCCTCTTTTACTATATTCTGTCTTATCAGCTTTCACCGTCACATTCAAAATTCCGTTGCCAGCTTCAATTGCTTTCATCACTTTACTATAATCAGCAATAGAAATCACTCCTGATTTACTGTCAATTCTGAGTCCTAAATCAGAACCATTTTCAATACTATAAGAGATTGCACCCTTATCCTTATCTTCTTTCTTCACAGCTGCATTCTCAGTTATTCCCTTGGCGTTTCCTAATATATATTCAATTGTATTCTCAGGAAAAGAAATCCATTCTCCAGCTGCGCTTTTTCCTTTCACATATAACACATGTTCAATTGTACATTCATTGTAATTATCGTTTCCAGAAAGAATTGCTTTAATCGTAATTTTACCTGCGCCCTTTACAACCAGTACTCCTGTCTGCGAATCAATAGTTGCTATTTCGTCGTCGCCCTCGTCAAAGGCAACACTATATGTAATCGTTCCACCAGCTTTTTTTTCTTTATCCGTGGCTGTAAAAACAAATTCTTTTCCGGCTTCCATTTCAGCCTGCGTAATATCAACACTAGTTTCCTCTCCAGTGTATTTATCAAAAGAAATTACCTGCGATGCCTTTGCCATATATACATTGTATGGTGCAACTGCATTTTCTGCCTTTATAACATCTACATTTTTATCATCATAGTATTGTTTAGTAGCTTTTACCCAGACGATATAAGAACCAGCATTTGTTATTGTCGGAATTGTTGTATCCCAAGCATCTGGATCTGCAATCTGGCTTCCATCATCCAACTGATAATATAATGTGTAATCTCCCTGATTTTCAACTTTGACTGCATCCTGAGCCTTTCCGTTATAAATACCATCTAATCCTGTTACTTTTAAGTCTCCCAGATTAATTTTTGCATTTGAAATTTTAGCTGTTACAGTCTTTTCAAAATCATTATAATTATCTCTTTGTACGACTAATTTAACTGTATACTCACCGACTGCCAACTGTTTAGGAATATCCTGACTTCCTGTGCTTTTACCATTTACATACCATGTTACAGTATCCTTTTCATCAAAAGCACCTGTCATCAAAACCAATTCCTGCTCTGTCGCGTCTTTATATTCTACCTCTTTGGCTGTAATGTCTATTCCTGTTATATCACCTTTATTTATTTTCGCAGTTTGTTCGCCAGATAAATATGTACTGTATCCATCTTTTGTAATTTTCACATACACAGGATACTCACCAGCATTGGTCTCTGACGGACAAGTAGCCACCCATGTGTTTCCATCCCTAGAATATTCAATAGTTACATCCTCTGTTGCAGCTGAAACACTAACTAAATTCTGTGGCTCTCCGTTATAATCTGCATTAAGCACTTCAATGCTTACTCCGTCAATATCTGGCAGAGATTCTGGTTTAGATTCAGCTGTTAATTTCACTGAAAAATCTTGTGTATCAAAAGTTATATCTGCTTCATTTATAGTAGTTGTATCTGTCGCGTATCCTTCCTTTGATACTGATGCTGTAATAGTAAGATCATCATAATATTTAGATGACTCTAACACTTCAATAGTACCATAACTGTCTGTTTCACCACTTTGATTGATTGTTTGAAAATTATTAGTACCATTTTCCTTTTCCTTAATTGTGTATGTAACTGTAGCACCATTAATAGCAGCTCCATCTGCATCTGTTACCGTAACAGTCACAAAGCCCTGATGCTTATCCGTCTGTGCGCTTACTGTTACTCCGGCTGATGGGAATATTGATACAATCATCAATAACGCCATAATGAACGCTAATCCCCTCTTTCGGAAAGTTCTTTTGCTCATTTCCTTCATTTGCTAATTCCTCCATTCTGTTTGTATCTATTTGTATGATTACTCTCTTATGTATTTTCTGCTATATAATAGATGCGCATTCAGTGAGAATACAATAATAAACAAGCACAAATACCCCATATATGTCGAACTCATACTAAGTAAGCATGATGTTATCATCCCCAGAATACCTAGGACGAATACTATGTCTGCCACCGATACTATACTGTTTGAAAATATATAGCATTTTCTCTGAGTCTTCCTTGTTTTCATTTTTGTTAAATAAAGATATATCAGTATTCCATATCCCAAAAATCCACTCATCCAGAACACAATACCAATAGCAACAGTGACATACCTTGCATAACAGAAAGTATCACTATTAGTAATTGGCATAAACAGGAATGTACTTGGAAATATGATTAAACAAAGTTCTGAAATAATAAAATACATATTTATCTTATTTCGTTCTCTCATCAAATCACCTCTTCCGTATGTACTATGATTACTTCTTCTAATATTTTAATAGTCACAGAAGATAATTCGCGATTTCTGATATTATTCTCATTCCCCAATGAAGCAGTTTCTCCTGATTCATCAAGTAAGCCAGTCGCATCCTGATCCACCAACAACCCAGTGTCTTCAATTTCTCGTTCTTTCACTAAATTCTCGTTCAGCAACCCAGTTTCTTCATTCTTGTTCCCAGATTCGCCAATACCCTCCATAGTTCTAGTCAGTTTTCCTCTATCTAGATTTTTCTTGCTTGCCTTATACGATTTATCTCCTGTTTTCTCATTGTTCTGCCTCATTTGAGCAATTGATTTTCTGGCATTATGACCTGACAAGTCACCAATTACATTTGGTATTTTAAAAACAAACCAAAATATAATTGCTATTACCACAAACAATACAGCTAAAACAAATGAGATAATTGAAAGTGTATGTAAGATCTCTGCCATTTTTACTTCCTTTCCTCTATATTAGCGTATGTTCTTTCAATTGCTTCTTTGTATGTTTCATACTTATCAAGAATCTCTGATTGAAGCACTTTTGACTGTTCTTTTTGTACTGTCAGTTCATTTGTTCTTTTGTATATATCATCGTACAAATCCAATATTCTCTGTCTATCAACATTAACCTGAGCCATACTTGCTCTTTGATCATAAAGAAGCATAAACACACTGTTATATAATGTCAGCTGATCATATGCACCGGCATCTTTTACAGAGTTAATAGCGTCATCTATCACGGTAAAAATCTCATCATAATTCTCTTTAGATGCTTCTTCCACTGTGGTCGTATTTAATATGTACTTTTTATAAAAAGAACATATCTGATAATAACAGTCTGACATGGTCTGCTCTTCAAATCCTGTTGCACTCTGATAATTTTCATTAAAGAAAGGATAGGCTTTCTGTACTCTGGTCGAAAAGCTATAATCACCATCATTATTGTCTGTATAGTAATTGAAATAAAGCATACCAATTATGTAATTTAATTCCGACACATCAGAGCTTGTCGCATCTAATTGATCCTTATTTGCATTATATACAGCTAAAAAATCATCATTCTCATGTTTACTGAAAGTTCCTTCATCCTGATAAGCTTCTATCATCTTGACATATGCGTCAGTCCTGTCAGGATATATTTCAACTGCGATTTTATAATTATTTATCTTGTCATCCAACGATGAAGCTGTTGAAGTTGATATCAATGTTTCATAATCACTATTATTCATTCTTGTTGAAACGATGTTACACACTACTCCTGATATAACCATTACAACCGCCAATGTAACTGATGTTATGAAACAGTTTAATTTTCTTTTCTGTTTTCTTTTATAATCTCTTGTAATTAACTCAGGATGTTCCAAATCGTATAAAAGATCCTGACAATTCTGATACCTATGTTCTGCTGCCGGCTGAACACACTTATCTATTATCATTTCCATGCCTTCTGAAACTTCCGGATTCCACATTCTTACTGGAGCATATGCTTCTCCGGTTCTAGGATCTATACCTGTCAGAAGATGATGCATTGTCATTCCTAGTGCATAAATATCTGATCTTGCATCTGTCTGACCGCTATACTGTTCCGGGGGTGCATATCCTTTTGTTCCAAGCACTGTTGTATCCGCCAGACTCTGCTCCTTATATTCTCTGGCTATACCAAAATCAATGATTTTTATATTACCTTCCGGTTTTAACATGACATTTGCAGGCTTCATATCACGATATATAATCGGAGGCTTCTGCGAATGTAAATATGATAATGCATCACATAACTGTTTAGCCCATCCAATCACTAATTCTTCAGGCTGTGCACCATATTCTGCCAATATCTTATCTAGTGATTCGCCTTCTATATAGTCCATTACTACATAAATAGTAATGCCATTATCTATAATATCTACTATTCTTGGAAGGGATGGATGATCAAGTCGCTTCATCATGTTTGCCTCAGCAAGAAGACTGTTTACAACTATCTCATCATTTTTCCCGCTTCCTTTTTTTTTTGATTTCCTTTACTGCCCACTGTTTATTAAGATGAGTATCCATAGCCAAATAAACAACAGACATACCCCCATGCCCTATTTCAGTAAGTATTTCATATTTGCCATCAATAACAGACCCGATTTCAGCCACGCCTCATCCCCCTATTCCGCCTTGATTAATACAACCGAAATGTTATCCCTTTCATTTCGTTGCTTTACAAGTTCAATTAAATATTTCGCATTAGAGTGCATCGCATTTTTGTTAATTAAATTGATAGGGTTTAATGATTCCACAATTTCTTTTTCCGTAATCTCATGTCTAAATCCATCTGAACAGAGCATATACGCTCCCTTTTCCACCTTTTCAATCAACACCTCTGGTTCTAATATCTCTGAAGCACCTACGCATTGAAGGAGCATATTTCTTCTTTTATCAGTCTTTGCCTGTTCTGCTGTCATGGTGCCTTTTCTAATTTCTCTTGCTATAAATGTCTGATCGCAGGTAAGTTGCTCCAACTTATTTCCTATATGATAGAGTCTGGTATCTCCCACATGTACTGTCACATATTCGTCCCCTACAAAAAGCACTCCGGTAAATGTGGTTCCCATCGTAATATTATTTTTCTTGGCGTATTCTATAATTTTGACATTTAAATCTTTAAGCATAAGCGACCATTTGCCACCTATTACATTTAAATCCAAATTCTCCAATTCATACGGCAGTTCTTTGTTGTACCAATCTAAAAATGCTCTTATCACTGTCGCACTGGCAAGTTCTCCCTTTGTAAGCCCTCCCATTCCATCACATATAACAGCCATCAGCACTTCTCCACCAGAATAAGTACCATGCTTGAATAGCACGCTGTCTTGATTTGTTCCCTTTGCGATGCCAATATCTGTATCAGCTGTAACTGTAAAACGCATTTCCCTTCTCCTTTGGTTAAATCCTAAACTCAAACTCCTCATTTGCTAACCTGATAGCATCTCCATCATGAATTTCCGTTTCCTGTTGTGCCAGTATCGGAGTTCCATTTACAAATGTTTTATTTTTAGAGTTAAGATCTACAATAAAGTATCTTCCACCCCTGGCAATAATATCCGCATGGCTCCTGCTTACCATATTATTGTTAGCAACAAAATAATCAGAATAACTTTTTTCTTTGCCAATTCTAAAAACAGGTTTATTAATCAAAAATGTTTCATTCGTCAACAATCTGTACATTGACGCATAATGTATCTGTTCACATTGAGTATTCAACAAACCCGTTGCTTCTTCGTCATAATTATTCAGTAGTCCCGTGTCTTCATCAGCAGCATTCAGCAATCCTGTTGCCTCTTCATCTGCAAGCAGTCCAGTTGCTTCTTCATCTGCATTGTCCCTGCCATAATGTTCATAATAATGCTGTGGCTTATCTGTCATAAATCCACTCTGTCCTACATTGTGCCGCTTAATTGTATTTACAACACTTCTGTCTTCACTAAAAATGTATTTTTCAATTTTTTCAGCATCATAGGATATCAGAGACTTCAAAAAATATACATATCTCGATATATATTCTGTATCTGGCTCCTCCATTGTTTTCGAAGCATATATAATCTGCTCCATAAACCCTAATACATCAGTTTCTTTTTTATCATTTGTAAGAGGCAAATATATAAATTGTAGTTCCTTGGTTGTCTCATTAATAAAGACATAATGTATATCCCAGACGATGTTTCTCAATATCAATGAATTCAAATTGGCTTTCTGCGTTATATCTATAACCTGCTCCATAATGAAGAAAAAATCATACTTTGATATTGGTTTCTTCAACCTGTCAAACAAACTGATTCCAATAGGTCCATAGAATTCTATACAGTTTTTCTTCCTTGCCTGTACCTTCAAAAGACCTCTAATATATTTACTAGAGAAGAAATCTAACTGGCGTTCATCAATTTCTTCCTTAAAAGAGAGCTTAACTTTTACTTTAAGCTGGCAATCCTTACCCTTAACTTTATATCTTGCCATGGTTGTTCCACCTGCCCAATATTTATATTTTGTGTAGAACTATATGTCCTGCACACTAAAAATAATCACTTTAATAAATAAATCGTATCAAATCAATAGTGACTTGTCAACGAAATTTATCGGAACTTATCGGAATATAACAAATTGTAATGACAAAAAATCAGAAAAAAATGAACAAAATAACATTTTTTTAGTCTACGCACTAGTAACTTCGATATAATTCATGGTCAATTAGTAGTCAAACAAGGAGCTAAAAATGGAAAGAAAGCACTAGAATGGAGAGATGAACATCCTATTGAGGCGCAGAAGGGTGAACATATCAGAGATTATGCTACAGCTGAGGAACTGATTATCTTGGTAAATATGGAAAGCCAAAATGCCGAACTAATAAAGGAAGGCTTGCCGCAAAGTGAGCGTTTTGCTAAATTGCATAAAATGGCAAGAACACAAATGCAAATATTACTGAAAAATCGAACAAAAGAAAAATTAAAAAATGTCAATCCCAATTTGCTCAAAGGGACAACTGAGCAATAAAAAGACAGTCACTTTTCTTTCCAGAATTATGACTGCCTTTTTTTGAACCCTGTCAAACTCTTAACTTAATGACATTGAATTAGTGCTAACCCCTTGACTTTACTGGTTTTCTCTAACTTTGTCCTTATTATAACATCATCATCAGAAAATGGGTGTATACACAAAAAATCCAATATCATACATGGGTCATGTATATGCAGAATCATATTTTCACTAAATGACATTTGATCATGATTAGAATATATCTCATCCAGTACATCCCTATACCCTGCAATCTCGCGCTCATCATGATTTAGAGGCGCACTATCGCCGTCAACTATCTGCTTTATACGTGCATCTGTTGTAACAATACCTTCTATCGCGTTAGAACCTTTAACCGACTGTACTCTGGCAATCTTTTCCAGCTCCGTATATATGCTTTTATTGCTTTCCTTACACGTATCTGATATAACATTAAATGCAGCATTCGTTGCCGTAAGATTAACTATCTCAGCTGGTAATAAGCCTTCATCTAAAAAAGTATAATAAATATATGCATTAAATGTTCAAAATACCTTTTGACCCTCATATCATTTTATTATCGTAGTCACTCATATTAATCATTTCCTCAACCACGCAATTTCTTCTTTATACGGAGGTATCGTCTTCTTTGCGGAGCCTTCATTCTCGTTACATCATACGATTAAAGGTTCAAAAGGTATTTTACCCTATCGTATAATAATATACGCTGTATATGCTGCATACATTAGCAGCATGATGATGCCCTCGCCTCTTTTTATCTCACGCTTTGTCCATGCCATAATCCACACGATGAGTGAAAATACCACAAGCACGATAATATCTATGATATTTTCCTGTATGAATGCTATCGGGCTGATGGCTGATGCAACTCCGAGCACCATGAGTATGTTGAAAATGCATGAGCCGACGGCATTTCCGAGTGCCATATCGACCTCGTTTTTTCTGGCTGCGACTATTGATGTCACAAGCTCCGGAAGTGATGTTCCGATAGATACGATGGTCAGTCCGACGAGTGTCTGGCTCATTCCAAGGTCAATCGCTATGCGGCTTGCACTATCTACTACGACATCTCCGCCTACTGCGATGCCGACAGCTCCGATTAAAATGAAAATCACTGCTTTTGGCATTGAGATGAGAGGTATCTCATCGACCTCCTCATCTGATGACTGTCTGTTCTGCTTTAATGTGTGTCTGATAAGGTAGAAAATGTATCCTGCAAAGCAGCCGAGCAGTATTATTCCGTCCACTCTGCCGAGTGTCATGCCGATTGTCCCCATGACAAGAAGTAAAATGGCACATATCATCGAAAATGGGAAATCCCTTTTTAATGATGCTCCGTCCACCACTACCGGTGTCATCAAAGCGCACACGCCGATTACTACCATGAGGTTAAATATGTTTGAGCCTGTCACGTTGCTGACTGCAAGCGTATTATTGTGTGCTATGGATGCTGCCACACTGACCGCTGTTTCAGGAAGCGAGGTTCCCATCGCAACAATTGTCAGTCCAATGATAAGTGACGGCACCTTGAAGCGCTTTGCCACGCTTGAGCTGCCATCCACGAACAGGTCTGCGCCCTTTACCAAAAACACAAAGCCCACTATGAGGCAGAGCAGCACCACTATAAACGGTGCATTATTGATGAAATTTTCCATGTTGATTCCTCCATTTTTTATTTTTTAAAAGCTTATAATCCCCAGATGCTCAAACAATATCTTCACACCTATGAGTATGAGAATGATTCCTCCGGCTATCTCTGATTTCTTTTTATATTTATTGCCGAAAAAGTTTCCGACTATGACTCCGATGATTGAGAGCACGAAGGTTGTAAATCCGATGATTGCAATAGCCCAGTAGATGTTTAAGCTGTCATAGGTAAATGCAAACATGATTCCGACTGCCAGCGCATCGATGCTTGTCGCAATTGCAAGCAGAAGCATCTCTCCCTGATTGAGCGCCAGGTCTTTTTCCACGACCGCGTCATCATCCTTTTCCTTTACTGCCTCATAAACCATCTTGCCACCGATAAATCCCAGCAGAATAAATGCTATCCAGTGGTCAATGCTTGTGATGTACTTATCAAACCGGATGCCCAGCATATAGCCGATAAACGGCATGAGCGCCTGAAATCCTCCGAAATACAGACCGATTGTCAGCGCCTGCTTTCTGTTTACCTTTGTCATTCCAAGTCCCTTGCAGATGGATACTGCGAAGGCATCCATTGACAAACCTACTCCTATGAGCAGGATTTCAATAAATAATACCATATTTTTCTCCCTTTTGCCTAGTGTGCGGCGATTAATTTTTCCCGGATAAGCATATGAAAAAATGAGACCCTCGCATGCAGACACGAAACTTTATAAAGCTATAATTATATGGCTTATATAGCTTTATTGTGTGCTGCATACTTGAGTCTCATTCTTTAATGTTTGCCAGGTCTATTGACCGGTCTGTTGACAAACCACGTATATTTAAGAATACGCGAACTACTCCCTCAGAGGTAGTGTGTATTTAATTAATCGCCTTTGCTTCTAAAAAAATATATCAAATGACATGGGCTGTGTCAATGTATTTTACCGCTAATCTTTGTACGGAGTGGCTAACTTTTTAAAATCACGGTTGACACGAAAAACAACATGTGATATGTTTACTACGACAGACATAGTATGACACTCGTAGTACGTCACACGTAGTATTGAATAAATTTAACATGCCTGATGAAATAAACACTTGAAACAGGAGGTGAACAATGCTCAATATAAGCAGCGATGTTATCCGCGGATACAACGATACCATCATACTCTACCTGCTTCTCGACAAACCGTCATACGGCTATGAGATTTCAAAGCAGATAAAGCTGATATCCGAGGAAAAATACGTCATAAAAGAAACAACTCTCTACTCTGCATTTACCCGCCTTGAGAAAAACGGTTATATCACATCATTCTCTTCGAGCGACAATGCAAGCGGAAAGCGCCGGACCTACTATCAGATTACCAATTCCGGCAGAGAATATTACAGGATGAAATGCGAGGAATGGAAGCTGACACTTGATGTAGTAAGCAAATTTATACGATTTTAAAGGAGACATTTTATGGAAACTATAAAGAATTATCTGGAAAATATGTTTTCGCACCTCCCGAATACCCCCGAGGTGCAAAAAGCCAAATATGAGCTCTATCAGATGATGGAGGATAAATACAACGAATTGATATCTGAGGGCAAATCCGACAACGAAGCCATAGGCATAGTCATATCAGAATTTGGAAATCTTGACGAGCTCGCCGACTCACTCGGTATCAAGAGCTTCGTGAATCCCAGTCAGGCAATGCCTGCTGCCAAAACACTCTCCCGCGAGACTGCTGCCGCATTCCTCAGGGATTCGGCAAAACAAGCATATCTCACAGCGTTTGGAGTGCTGCTTTGCATCCTCGCAAGCCTTGGACCGATATTCAGCGAATGCATTCCGCGTTCACTCGCTTCACCTGACGCATCTGATGCAATCGGCATTACCTTCCTGTTCCTGTGTGTCGCGGTGGCAGTCGGCTTCTTCATTTTTTCAGGCTCTATCTCATCCAAGTGGAGCTACCTGAAGCAAGAGCCTTACTGCATAGATTTTGAGACGGCAAACTGGGTCATCGAGCGAAAGGAAAGCTACCGCTCCACACATGCGATGCTTTTAACAGTGGGTATCATGCTCTGCATACTCTGCGCAGTGCCGGCAATCATAATCAGCTCACTGAACACCAAGAGCACCTTCGCAGACTCACTTTCAGGCGGACTCGTGCTCGTGTTTATAGCAATCGGTGTATTCATGATAGTATTCACAAACATGAAGAAATCAAGCTTTGACAAGCTTCTTTCCCTGAACGGAGCACAGACTATGGGTGGCAATTTTGCCAATTCACACGATGGCAAGGTGCACTATGAAAACCCTGTTGTGGCTGCAATCATGTCAGTCTACTGGTCAACAGTCACATGCATTTATCTATGTTGGAGCTTTACTACCTTTGACTGGGGTATCACATGGATTATCTGGCCAATAGCCGCAATCATCAATTCGCTGGTGGAAAACCTGCTCGGCGATAAACATGGAAATTAACGGAAACCAGGACAGTCAAAAATGTGTGTAGCATATTTTGAATAATCACAAAACAAATTATGCAACAAGATAATTCAGAAATGGAGACAAGTCATGAAAAAAAATATATATCTAATAATAATTACAATAATTACCGTGGTCTGCATCATCGCCGGGAGCCTCTACCATATCGGTGGCTTTGCCCTAGGCCTGTTCGACAATCTGATTCCGCACTCAGACAAATCTCCCGGTAACGTGTGCACAAAGGAGCTTTCAGTCGATGAATTTTCAAACCTGGTATTTGATACAACCATATCGAACATCAACGTGAAAACCGGTGACAGCTACATGGTCTCATACAAATGCAACAAGCGACTGGTTCCAAAGATTAAGAGCTCCGGCGATACCCTCACAATATCACAGAGCAAAGGATCCAACTACAGAAGAAGCACCACGAGCGAAATCACTGTTACCCTTCCTGAGGGTGCATCATTGAACAAGCTCTCCTTTGATACAGGCGTAGGCGAAGTAAGCCTCGATGCTCTGACTGCAGCCGATGCAGAATTTGACACCGGCGTAGGCGATTTATATGTCACAGACTGCAGCTTCGCCACATGTGATGTGGATGGCGGAACCGGCAACCTTAGCTTTGAAAACTGTGCCTTTGACGAGATGGATATCGACGGCGGTACAGGTAACATCACTGTGACATCCTCACAGTCACTTGACGGTTACATGATGGACCTGGACTCAGGTACAGGCGATATCACAATCAACGGCAATGACTATGATGATGAGTATGAGGTAAATGAGCATGCCAAAAAGCACCTGGTTATCGACTCGGGGCTTGGGGATATTGTGGTGAAATATTAAATTAAACTTTTCACTTTTTATTGTCCATAAACTGCGGCTCCATATATCCGGTTCCTGACATGGACTTGTAGTAGCGGCTTGCTGCCTGCGTACCGACACGCACCTCGCGGGCCTGCTTCTTTATGGACGCAAATTTCAGAGTCATGAGCTCCTTGTTACGGGCCTCCTGACTCTGTATTTTTACGCTCTTGTCCGTGATACTGCGGATATGCTCCTGCATGGTGCGTATCTGCTCCTTGTAGTCCTCTTTGTGACCATTCAGTTCTTCCTTTGTACGTTCAAAAAGCTTCTCAAAGCCTGAGTCTAAATTATTGAGCTGGTCGATGAGCCTGCTCTTTGCCTCAACTACCTCGTCAAAGTCGTCAGGTGTGAGCTGTGGATCCTCGAGCTGGTTCTTCTGCTTGATATCAAGCTCTATTATCCTGTCGAGTACCTGCTCCTTTTTCTCAAGGCTTTGTATCATTATGTCTATGTAAGTCTGTTCCATTGTGTTCCCCCTGTATTTTCGATTGTTTTTAACTATAATCATCTCTATGATAGCACAAAACGCACAAACAAACTAGCTTCATGCTGCTGTCTCTGCGTTTTGTTTAAGTTAAAAACTCTCTATAATCCCTGTCGGTGATTTATGATACATTTATCTATGACACATGCAGCTTGTTTCCGTTGCATGTAGCCTGCATGACCTCTTTCCACGCGTCACGCATAGTGCGCAGGTGCTCAAGCACCTCCTCAAGAATCTCCTTGTCCTTCTTTATGTTTGCCTCGACAAGACGTCTGTGAAGATATGTATATACATTGTTAAAATCCTTTGATACCGGATATTTGTCATCAAGTGTGGACTGGAACTCTTCTATGATACGCTCAACCTTTCGGATGTTTGTGTGAGCCTGCTGGATATCCTCCTTCTCCACTGCCATGATTGCAATATTGCAAAATTTGATTGCACCATCATACAGCATGAGTGTAAGCTCTGCCGGTGATGCAGTCATGATTTTGTTGTTTGCATATGCTGCGTATGCTTTATTTTGTAACATAATATACCCTCCCTGGTATCTTTTTATGAGAAGTAGCTGCTAATTGAGCTCTGTGTGCTGTTGAGCTTGGTCATAGCTGACTCCATCTGAGTAAACTTGTTGTAGTAGTAATCCTCACGATCTGAGATTTTTTTCTCCCATTCCTTAATAGTCTTGGTGTAGTTAGTGTACTCTGTCTTCATCTGCTTGTCATTGTAGATGGTAAATGCTGAGCTCAAATCTGTAGACTTCATCTTGTCACCGATTGCACTATACAGATTAGTTGAAAGCTGCTGCATAAACTGCATTACCGTATCCGGATCATCGTTTATAGCTGCCATGAGCTTATCTGTCTTGCCGGATGTATTGGCGTCATCCTCATCACCATCAATGTGATATGCATTCTGCTCATTCTCCGCTGCATTCAAAAATCCAAGTGTACTGATTCCAAAGCTTGAGAGCGAGTACTTCTTGCCGCCTATCTCAACTGATGACATCATGGCTGTCTGCATTGCTGTCATTACGCTGCCAAGTGTAGAATCCCTGCGAAGCAGAGAGTCCTTAATCTTTGTCTCCCACTTCTCAATCTCTTTATCAGACATCTGATCCTTTTCATCATCCGTGAGCGGCTCGTAACTTCCTGCTGAATCAGCATTGTATAGCTTCGTCATCTCGTTGATGATGTTGTTGTACTCTGTCAGGAAATCCTTTACCTTATCATATACACCCTGTGTATCTGTGCTTGTTGTAATGCTTATAGCGCTGTCACCGGTCTCAGCAAGTGCCTCGATTGTCAGTCCATTGATTGAATAGCTGTTGCTGTCACCTGTATATTTTACACCGTTCAGCTCAATCTCCGAATCCTGTCCTGCGACCTTCTTCACCTGTGAATTGAAAAGTGCCTTATTCTGAAGCGTGTATGCAGTGTTTACCCTGTCGAGCAGGTCGTTTAGCGCCTGTGTATACTCAGACGAATCCTTCTGCTTTGAGGCAAGCTCCTTTACAATATTGCTATCTGCTGCTTTTTTTGTGTTGGCCTCTGCGGCCTCCTCCAAAGCGTTTGCTTTATTTACAAAGCCGTCAGTCTCGTTTCCGTTTCCTGCTAAAAGCTGCTCTACGGCTTCCTTTCCATTGCCTGCATAAGCATTCTGAATAGCCTTGGTGAGGCTTGCAACCGAGTACTTGTCATCGCTTCCAAGCAGTTCGTCCTTTGAAGCCTCAAATGCCTGAACTGACGCAAGAGCCTCATCGTATGAGCTTTTAGTCTTTTCATCCATTGACTTGATGATTGTGTCATACGCTGCTGAAGCTGACTCTATGCCAGTCTTGTTTACGGCATCTGCCGCAATAGTGTACTCGGTCTTTTGTGAAACAGTGATGGAATCAGTTTTATCAGCTGTGCCATCTTCCTTTTGCAGATAGTACTTGCCGTCTGTCTCGTCCTTCTTGTAAGTCTTACCACCGACGGTCAGTGTTGTCATATCATCGGAGTGGTCTATATGTGCAGCTTCAAGTTCCTTGCCATCAGCATCAGTATAAACTGTCCTCGTAGATTCTGTCACATCATAGTACGATGTGGTATCCTTGTCCTTATCAGCAACGGCTGCAATATAGTGGCTGTTGTTGTCGCTGTCAATATACTTATAAAGAGTATTACCCTTTGTATCGGTCAGCGTGGTCTTTGTATATGTATCATAGCTGTCACCATTCTTTAAAATCAATGCGCCATCACGAGATGAGCCAAGCTTCTCAAGCAGCTTCAGCTTATCACTATCGCCTGCATTGTTTGCATCCAGCTTCTCATAAATGCCCTGAAGTGTGGCATATGAATAGCCATAATTTACAGCATTCATAAGATTTTTGCTCTGCGCATTCATCTTAGCTGCCTCTGTGGTCAGATTGTTGTAGCTTGTAACAGCTGCCTCGATTTTGGCTCTGGTCTCATCGTCTGAAACTCCATGTAAAGCTGCATACTCATCATATGGATTGGATGAATAAGTACCGGTAGTAGTCTTTTCACCACCATATGCTATTCCCAGGCTATAAAGTGCTGATGCTCCATCTATATTGCTGCCGGTTATGGTAAAATCGTTTGCCACGCCTGTCTTTTTTGAGCTGATATAAAATCTCTTGTAGCTTGAATCGTAGTTTGCATCAAGCCCCGCATTCCTGAGTTCCTTTACCACGTCGTTCATGGTAGATGATGCACTGAGCTTGATGGACTTGGTCTCGTCGCCCATCTTTACCTCAAGCTTGGCATCACCACCTGTGTAACCGAGCTGGGCAAGTGTAGTCTTCTCACTGTCTGCCTTAATTTCTGCTCCGGTCATATATCCGGCCTTTGCCATCTGCTTGATTTTCAGCGACTGTGTGCCGCTTGGTGCACCTGAGCCTGCCTTTACTGTGGCCTTTGTAGTATCCGAAACAGATGTCTTCTTTAAGTTGTATGCTGTAGAAAATCGCAGATTGGAAATATTGCTGTACAAGCTATACACCTTGGTATTAAGGGATTTCCACGCATCCTGTGTCCACTCAAGCTTAGTCTGCGCCTTCTGATATTTCTCTTTTCTGGTGGTATATGACGATACCATTGCCTTTACAATAGAATCTGTATCCAGACCTGATGTCATTCCCGATAATCTGATTGCCATGGTGTCCTCCTATCTCTTCTCATCTACCATGAGTCCTGCCATCTCCCAGACCTTCGCTATCATGTCGAGCGTCTTCTCCGGCGGAAACTCCTTAATGACTTCCTTTGTCTTCTTATCAACTATCTTTATTGTCACGCGGTTAGTCTTCTCATGGATGCCGAACACTGCCTCCGACTGGTCAGCCAACGCGCTCTTGTTGATATCATCCACAGCCTTTTTAAGCTGCATATTCTTCTCATTCTGCTTTTGTGCGGCAAGCTGTGCCTGGCCCTGCGCTCCGGCATCACCGGCTGAATCACCGCTTGTTTCCTTAGTATTCATCGCCTGAATATTCCTTGCGATGCTGTCAGACACGACCTGATTGTCCGCACTGGACACCTCTGTCCTTCCCTGTGCCTGTTCCTTTATCTGTGCAGTTGATGTACTTCCCTGATAGACCATTCCTGCACCTTTGATTGCCTCTATTGCCATCTCTAACACCTCCGTGTGAAAATATGTTGCAATTGACTGTTGTTCTTACCCTATTCTAAGGAATATATCGGATGAATTGCGGGAAAGTTTATAGCTTTCTTCTCTTTTTAAGTATAAAGAGATTTTGAAAAATCCCGGCCCACATCAGGATACTTAACTTTATCCTATGACGTGAGCCGGGATGGATTGTCTCTTTATTCTTTTTGTGTTTTAGTCTTAATGCTCCAGATTTGCAAACTTCGTGTACTCAGGCAGCCATGCAAGGTTTACGGTGCCGATTGGACCGTTACGCTGTTTAGCGATGATGATTTCTGAAATGCCCTTGAGCTCGGTGTCCTTGTTGTAGTAGTCATCACGATAGATGAACATAACGACGTCGGCATCCTGCTCGATGGCACCTGACTCTCGAAGGTCAGAAAGCATAGGCCTGTGGTCCGGACGCTGCTCTACAGCTCGTGATAGCTGGGAGAGTGCCACCACAGGGACTGAAAGCTCTCTGGCGAGCGCCTTAAGTGAACGTGATATGTCTGAGATTTCCTGCTGACGCGATTCTGAGCCTCGTCCTGAGCCTGTCATGAGCTGCAGGTAATCGATGATGACGAGCTTTAAGTCGTGTTCGAGCTTGTATTTACGGCACTTGCTTCGAAGCTCTGAGATGCTGATACCCGGAGTGTCGTCTATGATGAGTTCGGAGTCTCCGATGATTCCGGCTCCCTCGACCAGCTTTTCCCAGTCGGCATCAGACAGATTTCCTGTACGCAGTGCCTGCGCATCTACCTTTGATTCGAGTGAGAACAGACGGTTTACGAGCTGCTCCTTCGACATCTCGAGTGAGAATATGGCTGTACACAGATGTGCGTGAAATGCCACGTGCTGTGCTATGTTGAGCACGAAGGCTGTCTTTCCCATTGACGGACGGGCTGCCACGAGCACGAGATCTGACGGCTGAAGTCCCGCTGTCCTGTAGTCAAGGTCTATGAAGCCTGTCGGGATTCCTGTTACGGTGCCCTCCTGCTGTGCTGCTTTTTCGATTTTCTCGAGGGCATTCATGACTACAGTACGGATTGGCACGTAGTCTCCTGTCTGCCTTGTGGAAAGCAGCTCAAATACATCGTGCTCTGTCTTGTCGAGCACACTCTCGAGCGATTCCTTGCCGGCGTAGCACTCGTTCTCTATGTCCTCTGTCACATGGATGAGCTTTCGCTTTATGGCATTTTCTTTTACGATATTGGCATAGTACTTGATGTTGGCAGAGGTCGGCACACTGGTGACGAGAGTTCTCACAAAGTCAAGGCTTTGTATTTCCTGCGGCACATCCTTTTCCTTTAAACGGTTCTGGAGTGTGACGAGATCTACAGGCTGACCCTCTGTAAAGAGCTCAACCATGGTCTCAAATATGATGCCGTACTGCTGATGATAAAAATCCTCCTTAAGGAGCATCTCGCTGGCGGTCACTATGGCATCCTTGCTCATAATCATGGAGCCGACCACGGACTGCTCTGCCTCAAGGCTGTTTGGCATTATTCGTTTGATTAATGCTTCTTCCAAGGGGATTCCTCCTATCCTTCAACTACTGATACTGTAAGGTTTGCTGTTACCTTTGGATGAAGCTTGACAGGCACCTCATAGTTTCCGAGTGCTTTGATTGACTCGTTAAGCTGCATCTTTTTCTTATCGAGCTCTAAGCCGTGCTGCTCCTTTGCTGCAGCCGATATCTCCTTGGTGGAGATGGAGCCGAAGGTTCTGCCGCCCTCTCCTGAGCGCAGCTTTACTACTACCTTTGTGCTCTCTACTACCTTTGCGAGTGCAAGTGCACTCTCGTAGTTTTCCTGTGCCACCTTGTCAGCGTGCTGGTTCTGAAGCTTTAAGTCATTTAGGTTCTTTGGAGTAGCCTCTACTCCGAGCTTTTTAGGTATGATATTGTTTCTGGCGTAGCCGTCACTTACGTTTACTATCTCGCCTTTTTTGCCTAATGGTTTTACGTCCTGTAATAAGATTACTTTCATTCTTCTATGTCTCCTTCTTTTAGCATTTCGTCCAGTGTATCCTGTATCATGCGCTTTGCCTGCACGATAGTAACGCCTGTCAGCTGCGCGCCTGCCACATTTAAGTGTCCGCCACCGCCCAGCTTCTCCATGATTATCTGGACATTTATCTCGTCGATTGAACGAGAGCTGATATAAATCTTGTCATTGTACTCCGTGAGCACAAATGATGCCTTGATTCCTATTATGTTGAGCAGCTCATTTGCCGCCTGTGCACCGACGATTGTCGGGCTCTCCACATTCTCGCTAGGGCATACCGATATGGCAAACGAGCCCCTGTATACCTCTGCATGGCGCACTGCCTCGGCTCTTGCCTTGTAGCATGCCATGTCATTTCTAAGCATCTTTCTGACGCGTGTTACCTCTGCGCCTGAGCGCTTCAAAAAGGCTGCAGCCTCAAATGTACGCACGCCTGTCTTCGTCATAAAGTTGTTGGTGTCAATGAGGATTCCTGCGTAGATGCAGTCGGCCTCTGTCGCATTGATCTTGACACCGTCGTTGAAGTACTGCAATACCTCTGCGACCATCTCACACGCACTTGATGCATACGGCTCGATGTATGAGAGTATAGGATTCTCTATTATCTCGCTGCTTTGTCTGTGATGGTCAAATACGACTATCTTTCCTGTCTTTCTGAGGAGCTCAGGACACTCTGTGTAGCTTGGCCTGTTGGTGTCCACCACCATGACAAGAGTATCCCTGCTCACCATCTCAAGAGCCTCTTCGCTGTTTATAAACATATCCGCCGTGTAGCCCTTTGCCTCTGAAAATGTCTCCATAAGAGGTCTGACTGAGCTTGTCGGGTCATTTATTACTATCTGTGCCTTTTTGTCGAGATTCTTGGCTGCACAGTATATACCTATGCCTGCTCCAAGCGAGTCTACATCTGTGATGCTGTGTCCCATGATAAGCACGTTCTCACAGGTCTCAATAATCTCCTGAAGCGCCTGTGCCTTAACTCTCGCCTTTACCCTTGTCTTGCTCTCCACCTGCTTTGACTTGCCGCCAAAATACAGAATATCATCGTGATCCTTTATAACTACCTGATCACCGCCTCGTCCGAGGGCTAAGTCTATGGCATTTCGCGCATATACGTAGTTTTCATTATACTTATCGCTCTTTATACCGATTCCGATACTGAGTGTGACCGCCATCTCGTTGCCGACCTTTATAGCCTTGACCTCGTCGAGCACCTTGAACTTGTCCTCCTTCATGCTGTCAAGGTACTTGTACTTGAACACCACGAAGTATTTGTCGTTTTCTATCTTTCTGACAAGTCCGTCATACTTGGCAAAATACTGGTTTACACGCCTGTCGATAAGTGCAACGAGCAGCGACCTCTTTACGTCCTCTATGCTGTCGAGCGCCTCATCATAGTTGTCAATATAAACAAGCGCTGAGACCTGCTTCTGCTCTGTGATTTCCTTCTTGCAGTGATATAGCTCCGACTCATCAAATACGTACAGCGCCGTCAAAAACTGGTCTGCTTCATTTGTGTCGATTATCTCATTTTCCTCTGCGATTGAGTTGAAATATATTCGTTTGACAGACAGACGGACTATGCTGTCCTCCTCCTCATTTACTATCTTGAAGTCTGTCGGCGCATCACTCTTGGTGAGAAGCTCTCTGGTCACTGTCGGAAAAAGTGTCGTGATGGATTTGTGATATTTTTTATCCACACCCATTAGCTCTGCGAATTTGTCATTTACCCAGAGTATCTTGCCAGAGTATTCAAGCAGGGCATACGGCACCTCAAACTCATTAAGCAGCCTCTTCTGCACCGATGAATACTGTGTTGCAAAGCTTATCAGCTCATTTGCAACGACTGACTTGCTTCTGACATACAAAAACAGCACGAGCGCAAAGTAAAACACTGTAAAGCCTACCATGCCATAGCCAAGCCTTCTGTCATAGCGCAGTGCTATTCCGTCAGCACATATCCACACAAACGTCAGATATAGCGGCCAGCACATGTAGCTTTTCAGCCTGCCCTTGAATTTTATTTTTTTCTTCATTTTACTCTCCTTATCCCCGGTGCGTTGCGCTGATGCTGCCGGTGCAACGGTTGCGGTTTCGAGAATGTACTACAAATTAATAGTTACCGGCCACACCTTTGTGCAACCCGTATCGATTGATATACCTACTAGAGAGTATACCACTTTGTGAGGATTATTCCTAGTACTATATTTATCAGTTATACTCAAATCGTTGCTGTTCACACTGTTAGGTGTGAACCGTAACTTATACTCAGTTATGATTATGAGGAATATATGGCATTTCTGTGTAGCAGAGAGAATCTTAATACAATTCTGTGCAATCTAAAAAGCACCGCATATATCTGATACGATACATGCGATGCTTTTTGTGTGCTCTCATCTTCCGGTATTCATTTTAATTAACTATGATTACTTCTCAGTCTTATCCGCAGCTATTTCTGCAATTGACTTTGTAAGACCTGCAATCCCCTGAATCTCTGATGGGATGATTATCTTTGTAGCCTTGCCGTCTGCGGCCTTGGCAAATGCCTCCAAGCTCTTTATCTGGAGCACTGCGTTATCCGGATTTGCCTCCTTCAACATGCGAAGTCCGTCTGCATTGGCCTGCTGTATCTTGAGGATAGCCTCTGCCTGACCTGCTGCCTCCTGGATTGTTGCCTCCTTCTTTGCCTCTGCGCGAAGGATGGCTGCCTGCTTTTCAGCCTCGGCATCGAGGATGACTGACTCTTTATTTCCCTCTGCAACAAGGATTGTTGATTTTTTCTCACCCTCTGCACGAAGAATGGCCTCTCGTCTCTCACGCTCTGCCTTCATCTGCTTCTCCATGGCATCCTGGATTGCCTTTGGAGGTATGATGTTCTTGAGCTCGACACGGTTTACCTTGATGCCCCATGGATCTGTTGCCACATCGAGTGTTGCGCGCATCTTGGTGTTGATTGTCTCACGGCTGGTGAGTGTCTCATCAAGCTCTAAGTCTCCGATGATGTTACGAAGTGTTGTGGCTGTGAGGTTCTCAATTGCCATGATTGGATTCTCTACTCCGTATGCGTAGAGCTTTGGATCTGTAATCTGGAAATATACTACAGTGTCTATCTGCATTGTTACATTATCCTTTGTGATTACAGGCTGTGGCGGGAAATCTACCACCTGCTCCTTTAAGATGACTCTCTTTGCTATTCTGTCGATAAATGGCACCTTGAGGTGAAGTCCTACGCTCCATGTGGTGAGATATCCTCCCAAACGCTCAATTACCATTGCATGTGCCTGTGGCACGATTTTGATGCAGTTTACCAGTACTATAAGTACGATTACGAGTAACACTGCAAGTGCTATTAATCCTTCCATTTCCGGTTAAGCCTCCTTTACCCTTTTTACAATTAGTTTTACTCCGCTTATCTTTACTACCTCGATAAGCTCGCCTTTTCTTATGACCTGGGTCTCGTCCTGCGGTCTGACTGTCCACTCCTGACCGTTTACAACGGCTTTTCCCGTCTGCTTCATGCTGTCAGCATCCTCGGTGAGCACAGCTCTTTCTCCGACCAGACTGTCCACGTTTGTCTTCACTGTCCTGGAATTGATGTACTTCCCGGCCCATGGCTTTGTGAGAGCTAAAAGCACGACTGAAACGAGTATAAATGCAATTCCCTGAACCACGACATTGCCGCCAAGCAGTGCGATTATAAACGCTACAAATGAGCCTGCCGCAAACCATATGGATGTGAGCCCGACTGTCATAAGCTCAACTAAAACAAAAACTACGGTGGCTGCCAACCAGAAAACAATGTATGTATCCATTTGAACCCTCCCTTTTTATTAGTATTTGTTTTATATTCATTTTATACTATGTAATTTGATTATGCAACAAATATTAATTTTTTAAATTAAAACATTTTTAACCTAAAAAATCCCGACCACCATCCGGTAGTCGGGATTTATCATACATTTATCTTATTCGCAAACGTATGGCATAAGAGCAAGATGACGTGCTCTCTTAATTGCTACTGTAAGAGCTCTCTGGTGCTTTGCACAGTTTCCTGTGATACGACGTGGAAGAATTTTTCCTCTCTCAGAGATGTATCTCTTTAATTTGTTTGTATCTTTGTAATCAATGACATTGTCTTTTCCACAGAATACGCAGACTTTTTTTCTTCTACGCATTGGTCTTCTCTTCATTGATGAACCATCAGCTGATTTATTGTAAGCCATTTTTGTTACCTCCTTGAATATTTGTCCTCGTGGACACTACTAATTGAATGGAAGCTCCTCGTCGATTCCGTCCGGAATGTTCATGAAGCCATCCCCAGCAGCCTGGCTAGGTGCAGGTCTGTCTGCCGGTGCAAATCCGCCTGCATTTCCTGATGCGGCTGATTTAGACTCTGCAAACTCTGCATTCTCAACCACGACGTCAGTAGTGTATACCTTCTGTCCGTCCTTGTTTGTATAGCTGCCGGTCTGGATTCGGCCCTCAACAACAAATTTTGTTCCTTTACGGCCAAATCTCTCAAAAAATTCTGCTATCTTTCCAAAAGCTACGCAGTTGATGAAATCCGTTGACTGCTCCTCTGCATTCTTGCTGTAGCGTCTGTCTACCGCAAGTGAAAATCTTGCTATTGCAAGTGAGTTGTCCCCCTGGGCATAGCGGATTTCTGCGTCTCTGGTTAATCTACCCATAAGTATTACTTTGTTCATAATACAATCTCCTATTTTCTTATACTATGCCTCGTCTTTTCTAACGCATAAGAAACGAAGAACATTGTCCATGATACGAACGTCCTGCTCGATTTCTGCTGGGACTGTTCCCTCAGCATCGAACTGGATGAAGTAATAAAAGGCCTCAGTCATGTGCTGAATCTCGTAAGCTAATCTCTTCTTACCAGCCTCCTCAACTTCTGTAACAGTACCGCCGGCACGTGTGATGTACTCTTTTGCCTTCTCGACTACTGCTGTTCTCGCATCATCCTCGATCTTTGCACTAACGACGAGTGCTAATTCATATTTGTTCATGCGAATGTTACCTCCTTTTGGTCTCTGGCTCATAAATCTGATTATGAGCAAGGAATTTTATATCACGAGTCTAGATAATAACATGAATCGTGGTACTTTTCAAGGGGTTTTTGCAATTTTTCTTTAATTTTTATTAGGTCGGGACATGCGCTGTTTCTATCTAACTAAGCCTGCTTCTTCGTGAGACCGCGGTCATTTTTCTCGACCAGCTTCCTTGGCACCATAACCTGGTGTCCACAGCCCATGCATTTCAGACGGAAGTCTGCTCCGACACGCATGATTTCCCACTCGCTGCTGCCGCACGGATGTGGTTTTTTCAGTTTTACGATATCTCCTACTGCGTATTTATCCATTCTATATTCCTTCTCTACCTATATCTGCCATATTATATACTATGATATGAGGGTCAAAAGGTATTTTGACCGTAATCTGACTACACCTCAATCTGCTCAAATACCGAGCCCAGTCCCTGCTGTATCAGAAGGTCTGCTCTTGCGTCCATCGGTGTGGTGGACTTATTGATAAGCACGAGCTTATTTCCGTTGTAATAGTCTATGAGGCCTGCCGCCGGATATACCGCAAGTGATGTACCGCCTACTATGAGCACATCGGCATGACTGATGCAGTAGATTGCATCCTCAAGCGTTTTCTGATTTAAGCCCTCCTCGTACAATACGACATCCGGCTTTACCGGGCCGCCGCACTTTGGGCATTTTGGCACACCTGTTGAGTGGAGGATTTCCTCTGCGCTTACAAACTGCAAGCATCTCTCACAGTAGTTTCTCAGCACACTGCCGTGCAGTTCCATCACATTTTTGCTGCCGGCCTTCTGATGCAGTCCATCTATGTTCTGCGTAACAACGCCCTTAAGCTTTCCTGCTTTTTCAAGCTCTGCCAGCTTGTAATGCGTGATGTTCGGCTCTGCATCAAGGCAGAGCATCTTGTCACGGTAGAATCGGTAAAACTCCTGCGGATGCTTCCTGTAAAATGTATGGCTCAGGATGGTCTCTGGCGGGTAGTCATACTTCTGATTGTAAAGTCCGTCAACGCTTCTGAAATCAGGTATGCCACTCTCGGTTGATACACCTGCTCCGCCGAAAAATACAATATTGTCCGAAGCCTTTATCCACTGCAAAAATGTTTCTACACTGCTGTCATTGTTACCCATATTTGTCCATCCTTTCTTCTTTTCTTCTTTAAATTGCTGCCTATTATTTTTGAGCCACACTTTTATAGCTTTCGCACCAGCTTGTCCACATCTGCATTCAGTCCAAGCACCATCACTGCATCGTCTGCCTTGAACACGTAGTCCGGCAGCGGAAGCACGCGATTCATTCCGGCTTCCTTTACTGTAACGATATTTACATTGTATTTCTGGCGCACATTATTTTCCCTGATGCTCTTTCCTACCCAGCCTTCAGGTGGATTTATCTCGTAGATTGAGTAATCATCATTTAATGCCACATAATCAAGCACATGGTTGGCGCTGTATTTCTTTGCCACTCTCTCTGCCATGTCGCGGTCAGGATAGATAACCTCATCCGCACCGTTTCGAAGCAGGAACTTGGCATGCACATCCCTGTTTGCCTTGCTGATGACGTATTTTCCGCCCATCTCCTTAACGAGACTTGTTATCTCAAGTGAGCTCTGGAAATTGGTGCCGATGCATACAAAAATCAAATCGAAATTGTTAATTCCGAGTGCTTTTACTACCTGTGGGTCGGTACAGTCACCTATCTGCACCTTGGTCACGTCATAGATTAAATCCCTGACCTTGGCCTCGTCCTTGTCCATCACCATAATGTCGTTTCCGTTTTTTATCAAATCCGCACACAGATGGTGTCCGAATTTACCCATTCCAATAATTAAAATTGATTTCATTGCGTTTCTCCTTATCCTTATCCAATGATAACTTTTTCCTCCGGAAGCTCTATATTTGCTTTATCCGGTCTATGCACAAACGAAAGCACAAAGGTCATGCTTCCGATTCTTCCACAATACATCATAATTATGATAATTATGCGTCCTACTGTATTTAAATCTCTTGTGATGCCTGTTGTCATGCCGACCGTACTGATTGCAGAGTATACCTCAAACAGTACATCGTCCATCTTCATATTGGATGTGGCAAGTATAGCTATCACCGCTGTAAGGCCAAGCACCAGATTGATGATAAGCACCATTCCGGCCTTTTTGATTACCTCACTGCTTATTTTCCTGCCAAACACATTGCAGCCGTTGCTTCCTCTCAGATAAGAAACAATATAGATTATCATGACTGCCATGGTTGTGGTTTTGATTCCACCGGCTGTCGAGCCCGGGCTTCCTCCTATGAACATGAGCACTATAGTCAAAAGCTTGCTCTCCGGTGTCAGTGCTGCTGTGTCTACTGTATTGAAGCCTGCCGTTCTCGCCGTAACCGAGCCGAATAACGATGCAAATATGGCACCCGGTGTATCCATGCCTGCTATGGTATTACTTTTTTCAAAAATATACATAAACAGTCCGCCGCCGAATACGAGTATCAGTGTGGTTGATATTACTATCTTGGCGTGGAGCGAGTATCTGCTAAGCTTAAGCTTTTTGATTCTGACCTCATTCCATATGGTAAAACCGATACCACCTATGATGATAAGCAGCATGATTGTGATATTTACCAATGGGTCTGCGGCATATTTTGTAAACGATGAGTACTCCTCGTTTATGCCCATCAGGTCAAAGCCCGCATTGCAAAATGCAGATATCGAGTGGAACACCGAGAAATATATGCCTCTTAATATGCCAAAATCCGGTATGAAGCGGATTGCTAAAAGCACCGCTCCTATGCCTTCGATAAGGAAAGTTCCCCTTATTATCACGCTGAAAAGCCTAACTATTCCACCAATCTCGAGTGCATTTACGCTCTCCTGCATCAAATCCCTCTGTCTGAGTCCGATTTTTTTGTGCAGAAGCATGGAAAATGCCACACCGATTGAGATGAAGCCCATGCCTCCTATCTGAATCAGCACGAGAATCACGAGCTGCCCTATGATACTCCAGTGTCTGAAGGTGTCAAACACAACAAGACCTGTCACACAGGTTGCGCTTGTTGCCGTAAAAAGTGAGTCCAGAAAATTAGTCCATTGTCCGTCTCTTGAAGAAAACGGAAGGCTCAGCATTATTGCCCCTGATAATATTGTCAGAAAAAATCCAACTGCGATGTATCTGAACTCTGTCAGGTTCTTATGTCGTTTTTTTATGTCATGTTTTATATCGTTCATATCCAATCCTAACTATTTGCTGCAGAATGTATTATTGTCAGCTTACAGAAGCTGTTTGTATATATCCCTCTTGCTGACACCTCTGTCCTTTGCCACGAGCTTCATGGCTTCCTTCCTGTCGATGCCCTGTGACTCATAGTGTGCCATATGCGCTTCAAGAGGCATGGCTTCCCAACTTTCCTGCTGCTCCTTTGCTATTTCAGCCACGTTTCTGCCACAGATTACAAGCACATATTCACCTCTTGGCTCCTGTGTCCTTGAACGTTCCAAAAGCTCCGAAAATGTAGTCTGCACCTTTTCCTCGTGCTTTTTCGTAAGCTCCCTGCACACGGTGAGTTCTCTGTCTCCGAGCGCATTATAAAGCTCTGTGACTGTCTTTACGAGATGATGAGGCGCCTCGTAGATGATGATTGTCCGGGTCTCGTTTTTAAGCTCCTCTATGACGCGCGCGCGTTCCTTTTTATCCCTCGGCAAAAATGCCTCAAACGCAAACCGCCTGGTCGGCCTGCCCGACATGGTGAGCGCTGTAATGCACGCTGCCGCCCCGGGAAGCGAGGTAACAGGCACGCCCTCCTCGTAGCAGATGCGCACAATATCCTCACCCGGGTCAGAAATGCCGGGTGTTCCTGCATCAGTGATGAGAGCTATATTTTTGCCCTCCTTAAGCTTTGCCACAAGCTGGTAGGCTTTATCTATCTTGTTAAACTCATGATAGCTCGTCATGGGTGTCTTTATCTCAAAATGATTGAGCAGCTTTATGGAGTTTCTCGTATCCTCCGCTGCGATGAGGTCTACCTCCTTAAGTGTGCGCAGCACACGGAATGTGATATCCTCCAGATTTCCTATCGGAGTTGCGCACAGATACAGTGTTCCTGTCATATGATTCTCCTGTTATTTTCCGTTATTCCGGGGCTTATCGCCGTATATCTCATATATCTCATCCGTGTATACATTAGGCTCCTTGTATACAACCAACGGTTTTTCGATGGTTATACGGCTTTTGCCGCCCTTTAACCCCTCTATGAGCACCATGTTCGGCTCCCTGTCCGCGTAGGGATGTACAAGGCGCATGCGCTTTGGCTCGATATGATATTTCATCATCGTGCTAAAGATCTCTGCCAGCCTGAATGGTCTGTGAACCATGTAAAAACGCCCATTGAATTTGAGCATTTTTGCGCTCTCCCTGACTATGTCATCCAGTGTACACCTGACCTCGTGACGTGCTATCGTCATGGCATCGTCTGCATTTTTGATACCGTGCTGACCTATCATATACGGCGGATTTACCGTCACCACCTCCACGGACTCGCGCCCGAAAAGCTCTGAGGCATTGCACACATCGCCCTCTTCTATGGTCACTTTGTCCTCAAGATGGTTATATTTCACACTTCTTCTCGCCAGGTCTGCACACTGAGGCTGAAGCTCAAGCCCGCTGTAATGCTCTCCGTTATTCTTTGCCTCAAGAAGTATCGGAATCACACCGTTTCCGGTGCACAAATCCACAGCTCTCTCGCCGCGCTTTACCTTTGCATAGTCAGATAAAAGCACGGCGTCTATGCCGAAGCAGAACAGCTTTGGATCCTGTATGAGCCTATAGCCCTTGCGGCACAAATCGTCCAGTCGCTCATTACTGTGTATCAGTGCTTCCATTGTCTTTGTCCCTGTTGTAATCTTTATTATAGTTTTTGTTCTTGTAATCCTTGTTGCGGTTGTATTTCTGCTTGTTTGGTCTGTTTTTGCCGCCATTGTACGGCTTTTTGTAACCGTCCTTATTTTCTCTGCCGGCATTTGCAGCATTTACTTCATTTGTCTCATTTTCAGAAGCTTCCGCTGCCTCTATGTCCGCCTTGTACGGACGTCTTTCTCTGTTGTCACGCTTATCACGGCGCTCGCGATATTCATTTTTGTTGTCACGGTGTCCACGGTTTCTCTGCTGTTTCTCCTGTGGCTTGTCCTCCATCGTCTCATCGCCGCTATCCTCGAGATCCTTGAGCTCGCGAAGCTCCTCCTCGGTGAGCTTTACAGCCTTTTTCTGGCGCGGCTTTAAGCGCAGATCATCTACAGTGTACTCACGAAGCTCCTTCTCCTCGCCGTTGTCAATGACAACACGCACGAGCTGCCTGAGCACGCTGACTGACTTGACCTCTCCGATGATTCCCTCAGGTGTCTTGACCTTTTCTCCTACCGATGGCATTCTGCTGTTCAGATACTCATATGTATCCTGCTCATACTTGAGACAGCACATGAGTCTTCCGCACACACCGGATATCTTGGTCGGATTGAGGGAAAGATTCTGCTCCTTTGCCATCTTGATGGAAACCGGCACAAAATCTGCCATATAAGAATGACAGCAGAGCGGTCTGCCGCAGATTCCGATACCTCCCATCATCTTGGTCTCATCCCTGACACCGATCTGGCGCAGCTCTATTCTGGTGCGGAATACCGCTGCCAGATCCTTTACGAGCTCTCTGAAATCAATTCTGCCGTCCGCTGTAAAGTAAAACAGCAGCTTGTTTCCGTCAAAGGTATACTCTGCATCCACCAGCTTCATCTCAAGTCCGTGCTTGATGATTTTCTCCTTGCAGATGGCAAATGCCTCTTTTTCCTTTTCCTTATTTCTCTCAACCGTTTTCTCATCCTCGTCGGTTGCCACTCTGATGACAGGCTTAAGCGGTGAAACCACCTTATCATCATCCACCTCCTTCGGCGGAATGAGGACAGTTCCCATCTCTATGCCTCTTGCTGTCTCCACGATAACATGCATTGCCATGTCGAGGTCAAAATCAGCCGGGTCAAAGTAATATATTTTACCTGCTGTCCTGAATCTGATACCAACTATTTTTGTCATGTGATTAGTTCTCCTTTATGGTCATAAGCAGCAGCTCAATTACCAGGTCAAAATTGACGTTTGCGTTAATTCTTATCTTCGCCTTCTCAAGCGCCTCAAGTATTGCCTCGATTCCCTGATAGGAATGCTTTGCTGCCTGTTTCTTTATATCATAGACCTCATCCTTGAATATGAGTCCGTTAACATCGTTTGTCGCCTTCATATACAGCACATCTCTGTACCATACCATAATCAGGTCAAAATAATCCTGCACCTGAAGCTTGTACTCAGCTATCTGCTTTACTGCTGCGCCCAGCTCGTACAAATCTATGTCATCGAGGCGCTTTATAAGCGACAGTGCAGACTCCTTTAGCTCGTTGAACTCGTCTGATGAGGCGAGCTTAACAGCCTTTCCGACGATGCCCTGTGCAAATGCAGCACTGATATCTGCCTGATAATCCGGAATATGCTTTTCGTTCATCAGGTATGCCTTTATCACCTCGTCCTTTACCGACTTCATATTGAGTGTGATACAGCGCGACCTGATGGTCTGCAGAAAGCTGTCTGCATTGGTGGTGAGAAGCATGATGACCGCATATGCCGGTGGCTCCTCAATGGTCTTTAAAAGCGCGTTCTGCGCCTGCTGGTTCATTTTTTCAGCCTCATCCACTATGTAAATCTTGTATTTACTGCTGTACGGCTTTATCACTATATCGTTGTTGAGCTGTGTCCTGATATCGTCAACCGATATGTTGTTGGGCTTTTCATGACTGACATATATGATATCAGGGTGATTGTGGTCATCTGCCTGATGGCACGATTTGCACTCTCCACAACCGTCTGTGCCCTCCTTCTCACACTGCAGTGCCCTGGCAAATGCCTCGGCTATCATCATTTTGCCGGACAGCTGTGGTCCGTTTATTATATATGCATGTGAGACCTTTCCCATTGATATGGCATTTTGCAGATGCTCTATTATCTGCTCATTTCCTACTATATCCTTAAATCCTGCCATAGCTGCTGCCTCCGTTTTAGTCTGCCTGTGTCTGTTATAGCTTTTATCTCCTACGTGAGTATATCAAGCAACAGTCCACGTATCTCTCCGATTCTTGCCAGTATGGACAGATGATCCTTCTCATCCTCCACCAGCTCTGATGCCAGCTCATCCAGATTGCTGTCTATCAGTCTTATTATACCATAAACTCTGTGCCTTCCTCTCCTGTCGAGGAAATTTTCTCTGGAAAATTTATGGGATCTGTAGACCACCTCATTCAAAAAATCCTTTATGAGCCCGCGATATCGCTTCATATCCCTGATATCCATATGCTCGGCTATTCTGTTGCCCTGTGCTGTGATATCCTGCATCAGCGCATCTACCTTTGCCTGGAGATCAGCGTCTGTTATGGCGCTGGCCAGTGTGAATTTGAACGAGCCGTCACCGGCCTGTGTTTTTTGTGCATCAGGAACCTGTGTCACCTGATTTACTTCATTTACTCTGACTGCCATGAGGCTGCCTCCTTATTCGTTTCCGGTTGCACTTATGTGCAGGCCGTAACCATCATCTTGCTCTGCAATTAGGAACTCTGTCGTATGTATGCTGAAATCTCGGCAAGCACAGTGTCCATATCATCATTTACGAAACGGTGTGTAATACCCGCCTCATGCAGCTTCTCCTCAGAGAAATCTGATGCGTCTGCCAGAAAACGGCGGCACATCTCCTCATATTTAGGCACCTGCTGCCCCTTTTCCCGGTGAATGGCGCGTATCAGACGATCGCCGTCCTCCACCTCCACATAGATTGGCAGCACCTTGTCACTGCCAAAATAATCGCGTATCTTTGTGTAAGACTCGAGTGTTCCGACTGTCAGATAGCTTTTGCAGCGAAGGTCTATATCATCATCGTTTACCGTGAAATACTTCCACACGCCGTACACCGTATTGTACTCTCGAAGCTCTATGATGCTCCCCTGTTCACTGAGCCTTTTTACATCCTCTTCATTGCAGAAATGATAATCCTTATCCTGTGTCTCTCCGTCCCTTATCGGGCGAGTGGTATACGGGATAATCCTGCTAAGCATTAGGGAATCATCCTGCAGTATTTTGTTGTATATAGTGTCCTTGCCTGATGCGCTTTTTCCCATCACGCAGAAAATCTTACCCATCTGTAAACCTCTTATATTGTAATTAGTATAAATATGATCGTTTGCTATGTCAAACTGTTGCTTACAGCACTGCAACAAACTTCCACATATTGGCATCCGGATCAAAATACAGGCCATCCACTTCAAGCCCTGAATTTACAGCCTTTATTACATCATCTATGAGCTTGTCGTTCATTATCTCTCCCGGCACCACAAGCGGTATCCCCGGCGGATATATATTTATAAAGGCACCACTCACCTTCCCGCTTGCCTTAAAGGCATAGACCGCCTGATGGTCTGCATCATATGCATCATACATTTCCATTACGGCAGGAAGCTTTTGGTATATAGTTGTATCCATTTTGACAGGAAAGTAAAATTGATGTACCACACCCTCCTGTTTTAATATATCATAAAACTCTTCAAAATCAGACTTATATTTTTCGAGCTGGCTGTCTATTTCAATCAAAGCATCCGCAAGCCTGTCAAAGCCCTCATCCGTATCCATGACAGATGCCAGCGCCAGTACATAATTGCCAGCCGCCATCTCAAGCTGCAACTCATATTTTTTGAGCAGAAGCTCAAGCAGCGTATGTCCATTCATAGCCTCTTTCGTAAATATAATAATCTTTGATTCGTCAAAATCATATGCCTCATCGGCAGAAAAATCACTTTTTCTGACCACGTTCAGATGCGAAAGTCCGCTGACCTTCTGATAAAATCTGTCAAGTTTGCTCCTAAGCTGTGCAAAGACTGTCTCTTTATTATCGCGCACATAATGTATGCAGCGCTCTATGCCTGTCATAAGCACATATGACGGTGAGCTTGTCTCATAAATGCCGAGAAACTTCTCCACTGCAGCTTCACGCATCCCACCAAGCAGCAAAAGTGCTGTCTGTGTAAATGCCGGAAGCGTCTTGTGCAGGCTCACTATGACCGCATCTGCCCCGAGCGCTATGGCATTTTGAGGGAAGCCGCCTCCAAAGCCAAAGTGCGCGCCATGTGCCTCGTCAACTATGAGCAAAGCTCCATGTGCATGTGCCACAGATGCGATTGCCGCCACATCGGAAACCACACCATCGTATGTAGGCGAGGTTACCACAACCGCTTTTATGTCGGGATTTTCATCGAATGCCGCCCTTATCTGTGCCTCGGTTATCTGCCCCTGCAGCCCTGTCCGTGTAATTTCAGGGTATGTAAACACCGGGTGAAGCTGTCTTAAGTAAAGCGCATGATACACTGCCTTGTGACAGTTCCTTGCTACAAGCACCTTGTCTCCCCTTTTGGTGGCCGCAGATATTGCCGCCAGTATACCGCAGGTGCTTCCGTTTATGAGAAAATATGCACTCTTTGCACCGTAAAGTGCCGCTGCCTCAGCCTGCGCCTCCTTTATAATGCCCTCAGCGTGGTGCAGATTGTCAAAATTGTCTATCTCTGTTATATCAATAGCATACGGATCCAGCCCTGCACCTATATCACTGCCACGGCGCTTATGCCCCGGCATGTGAAACGGATAAATATTTGATTGTGAATTATTTATCAGTTCTTTTTCCATTTAAGTACCTATATATCCTTTTTAGCCCAGAAATCTTCCAAGCTCCGGCATCCAGTCATCATAAAATATTTCATCATTGCAGCACGCGCTCCAGACCGGCGTGAGGAAATCAAGTATCAAATCAAGTGTCTCCTCCCAGCATGCATTCGCATATGCCCTCTGCTGTCGTGTCAGCCTCTTACAATACTGCTCCCAGCGCCTTCTCATATAAGCATAGCTGCGATAGCCATACACCTGCTCAAGCCGGTGCATGCTCACTGTCTTCGGCTTATTTTTCGCTCTAACCTTAAAAATATCAATTATCTGCCTTCCGCTGACCGAATATCTCTTAAGTATCTCATATGCATCACCATATGGTTTCATATCGCTAACCAGCTCAAGCTTATCCATTATCTCAAACAGCTGTTCTCCGAGCCTGGATTCAGGCGAAAAAATACAAACATCTGCGTCTCCATAAAAACTGTTCATAAAAACAATATTTTTAGTCATGGGAACTCCTGCATCCGCTTCATTAAGGCGCTCAAGCCGCACTGCAAACGGTACTTCCCCGCCATCACACATAGCGCTTAGATTCCACGTGTGTATCAGCGGCTGCATATCACTGCCGCCTAGTTCATTAGCTGATACCTTTGCCGTCTGCTTAGATAATTCTGCATTAGTCCATACCACATCACTGTGACTGTTAAGCCCTGCATTTCCTATAATGATATTGCGCAGTACATCAAACGGCGTACCATTATCCTCTGCCCTGCCACCGGGGCTGCCATATACATAATAAAACGCCAGCTTTTCTCCTGTTGCAAAATACGGCTTTTGAAGCCACAGCACTTTTCCCAGACCGGCATTATTTATGCGCCAGAGAAAATCCTGCTTCACGTACTGCCATAACACATCGCTGTACGATAATTTTTTCTCATCGCTTATATGTCTTAAATCTACCCTCACTACAACCATACTCCTATGAAGCTTTGCACCTTCTTTACCACGCGCCTCGCCCTTGCGTAATCCATGAGCACGGAAATATCCTTGTCCGTATCAGCTATGTACGACTGTATGGCTGCCTTGAAATCATTGCGATCCATTCTTGCCTCATATTTCAGGCAGTCGCATATCACACGCTCCTTATCATAAATGCCAAAGGTATTACCGCCAAGCTCAATGGTTGAGGCACCAAGCATAAGCGCATCCGGCTCCGTATAAAACGGGATAATTCTTGGATAGTCCATCTTAAAGCGTGATTTTGATGTATTTTTGTCCACAGCAAGCGTCCACCCGTAAGGCTTTTCCTTTATGTAGCCATAGGCGTAAAGTGCACTTTCCATGCAAAGCATTGCATCCGGAAAAAGTGCCGCGACAAGTGCATCCTCAGAAAAATCATCCACGCGGTCGGTGTAATAGCCGTTTCTGATGCGGACCAGCTTCCCCTCCCTGACAAGCGTGTCAATTCGCCTGTAGTCTATACCAAGCCTTGTAAGCTCTTCTTTTTTCACTATTCCGTTGTGCTTTTCCATGGCATCAGCTATGATAGTCTGTACCTGTTGTATATTCATTACTGCTTCTCCATCCTTTGCTTATCGGCTAAAAGCCTCTTGGCATCACGTAATCCAAGCTGATACAGGCTCTCAAGCTTATTAGGATCCTTTTCTACCTTGCTTATTTTAATGTGCTCCGACGGCCTTAACACCTCGGCAATGCCCTGCTTTTCAAGCTCCTTAAGATGCTCAAGCTGATAATTGTACATGATATGCCTGTTTGAAAATGCCTCATAAAACCTCGGAAAACGCTTTTTGTATACCGATGTAAAAACCCTTGGCATAGGTTTTTTTATATAGTCTGCCGGCTTTGTCAGCACGACAACCACTCTGTCATATCCCATATCAAGCATATGCTCATATGGGATACTGTCCGTCACCGCGCCATCCAGATACCACTCATTCCCCAGCTTCACAGGCTTTGACACTACAGGCATGGAGCCCGATGCCCTGAGCACATCCATCTGGTCAAAGACACTCTTTATCTGCATATATTCAGGCTTACCTGTCCTGATATTCGTAACAACCGCATAAAATGGGATATCCGACTTCTTGTATTCCTCATCATCAAACGGGTCAAGCTCTCTTGGTACTATATCATAGGCATATTTCGTGCTCACTATATTTTTCTCCCTAAGAAGCGGCCTGATACCCATATAATTTTTGTCACTATTAAACCTCTTATTGTATCGTATAACCCTGCCGCGCTGCTTTGACAGCAGATTCACTCCAAAAAGTGCTCCCGCCGAAACACCGATAACAGCATCAAAGCTAATATCATGGTCCATAAAACAGTCGAGTACTCCGGCTGTATACATACCTCTCATGGCTCCACCCTCAAGCACGAGGGCGCATCTTTCATCACTCATTTCTGCCTCCATTTATAATGTCATAATAAAAAATGTATTAATATTTATGTCGGCCGCTGAACTTCAGATTGTCTCTCCTTCTGCGCCGTTTTCTCTCAAGCTTGTGCTCCCTGAAGCGCTCGCGCTGCTCCTTCTTAATACTCCATTTGTGTTTCAGCACATATATATTGTCTGATATTCTTCTAAGCATGAAAATGCTCAGAATAATCACTGAGATAAGTACGAGCCCCCAGAAAAAATATATCGGCTTTATCCTTATTATATCACTTTCCACGTTCTGTCTGCTGTTCTCATCAAAGTACGACAGATCGACCTTTGCTCCTGATTTCAGCAGATCCACACAGCCTACCACATGATCACCATACTTGTATCTGACCGTAGCAAGAGCCTCCTTGTTGTCGGACTTCATATCAGCAGCTTCCCTTTTAACGCTTGAAAAATCCGCGTTGTTTGGCAAAACAACATAGTTTTCCGACACCTTTGCATACATGCCGTGCTCATTCATCACGCCCAGATCCGGCGTATTGTCAGCAGCTGCGCTGTTTTCATTTTCAGCTATGCTTAGTGCCTTGAAGTTACTGAAATAGTAATTGAGCAGCGTGTTTGTGTCTGCATACTGGTCAGGCGACTGTGCATTCATAATAACCACGCACAGCGTCAGGCCATCCTTCTCTGCATAAGTAACAAGCGTGCTGTTAGCCACTGAAGTGTAGCCGGTCTTGCCGCCGGTACAATCCTGATTTACAAACTGTGAATACGACTTAAATGGATGCAGCATCGCATGATGATTGTACAGCGGGGTATCCTCGGTATGCTTGTTTGTAGGTGGTATGATATAGGTCTTTGTGCCTGTAATCTTTCGAAACTCGTCATTCCTGTATGCCGCACACGAGATAAGCCCCATATCGTATGCGCTTGTCCAGTGATTTTCATCAGGCAGACCATTTGCATTGTTGAAATGTGTATCTGTACAGCCTAATTCTTTGGCTTCCTTGTTCATCAGATCAATAAATGTGCTGTAATCTCCCCCAAGCTTTTTGCCTGTATGCTCTGCTGCAGCATATGCGCACTCGTTTGCCGACTCAAGCATAACTCCATATAGTGTCTGCTCCATGGTCATCTCCTCGCCCACATCCCTCTTGATGCTCGACGAACCATCACTGCTCTCCTTCACCGCCTCTTTTGAGAATGTAACCTTCTCATCCATCTTGCAGTTGAGTATAGTCAGATATGTGGTGAGGATCTTTGTGATACTTGCAGGATAATGCTTTTCGTGTGAGTTTTTCTCATATAGCACCGTACCTGTATTGACCTCCATCACCACGGCACACGGTGAATTTATCTGCGGTCCCTCCGGCCAGTACGTGTCATCACCGTCCGCAAATGCCATAAGCGGTCTCGCACAAAGCGTCGTGACCATAGCAAACACTGCCATTATTAGTATTCCTGATTTTTTTAAATTTATAATTTTATGCTTCATATCTGTTCCTATTAATTCTAAAATTGGGTAGTTGTTCAGTACTATAACCAAAAATGTACTATTTCTAATTATAATGTATGAAAAACATGTTATCAAGGGCATGTGCATCGTATTTTTCCATTTTATTTTGACACCCACACAATTGTAGGGTATTATCTATATGAAATTTTACGTTTTTATAAGGAGATTTACATGAGACTTAGAAATATCCCGGGCGCCGGTGAAGTCATCGACAACAGCCCTTATTGCATAAAGGAGCCTGTTGAATTAAAAGGAAAATGGCATGATTTTTTAGGAAACAATAATCCGATTCATATAGAGGTTGGTATGGGAAAGGGCAGATTTCTGATGGATCTGGCACGGCTTCATCCCGAGATTAACTATATAGGTATCGAACGATATACCAGTGTGCTTCTTCGTGCCGTACAAAAAATGCAGGAGGACGAGCTGCCAAATGTGCACTTTTTGTGCATTGATGCTGCAACTCTTCCGGATATTTTTGACCGTAATGAGGTTGACCGCATTTACCTGAACTTTTCCGATCCATGGCCGAAGGACAGGCACGCCAGAAGACGCCTCACCTCAAGCGAATTTCTTGCCAGATATGATTTGTTTCTCGCACCTGACGGACGCATAGAGTTCAAGACTGACAATCAGGACCTCTTCACCTTCTCTCTGGAAGAGATTGAAAGCTCTGATAAATGGCACCTCGACGCCAGTACACGCGACCTGCATCATGACGCCGCAATGAATGAGGGCAACATCATGACCGAGTACGAGGAGAAATTCTCTGCTGTCGGAAACCCTATCTGCAAGCTGATTGCTTCAAGATAATGCGACATATCTGTCGTTAATCGCATGATTTATATAGTCAAACATGACCCAGCTTTTATGACATTCTTCAGATTTTTCTGAGGAACTGTCATATTCGTCTCTGGCATCGTTGAAATATCTCTGCGCTTCCTTATCTCTTCCCATCTTGCTATAGCTTGAACCAATATTGCTGTAAACCATAGCCTTAAGATCTCTCGAGCGGATAATTTCTGCCGTGGCAAGGCTCTCCAAATAACATTCAAAGGCTTTTGACTCATCGTTCTCAAGCTCATATACCAATCCCAGGATATTGAGATACTCTGCATATTTTTCCACGTGACCGGTGCTCTTCAAGCGCGCAAGCGCTTTTTTTATGCGTACAACCGCACTGTCATAGTCCTTCTTTACCACGTCATCTACTGCAATTATCATTTCGTTATCCGCTATATTGTCTGTTGAATATTTGTCTACCGCATTCATCATATTTTACTCCGACCAAAGCATCTTTCCAAATGTTACTTTTTTCCTATTCAACAGTATAAACTCATTATTTCAAAATTTCAATATTAATTTCACTTTTATGTGCCTGAGCTGCCAGCCTATCCAAATAATGACATGATACCTTTTAATTCTTTAATCATGATATAATAAAAAAGCACCAACCCTATGGCTCATACGTCCATAAAACCGGTACCTTTGAGTGCGCCTCCAGGGGCTCGAACCCTGCACACCCTGATTAAGAGTCAGGTGCTCTACCAAATGAGCTAGAAGCGCATTTATTAATTTGTTTGCGTTTTCCTTAACGCGAAATTTATTATATAGTATAGTTTATAGAAATGCAACACTTTTTTTTAATTTTTTTAAAATTTTTTTATATTTTTTGTAAAACAGTTGATTTTACACCGTTTTAAGCTATATTATTTTCTATATACAGAGACTTTTTATTCCAGATTTCCCATCCAAAGTCTCTCAGAAAGGATTTACTGATAATGAAAGTAGAAGAAAGATTATTAAAATATGTGGGCTATCACACCACATCTGATGAAGCAAGTGATAAAATACCAAGCAGTGACAGGGAATTTGCACTCGCAAAAGAGCTTGAGTCAGAGCTTAAGGAACTTGGCTTATCCAAGGTTGTGCTCACTGACCATTGTTACGTGTATGGTCTGCTGCCTGCCACTGCCGGCATGGAGCACAAAAAAGCGGTCGGATTTATTGCACATATGGATACTGCACCTGATTTTTCCGGGGAAAATGTCAAGCCACAGCTGCTGCGTCACTATGACGGAAGCGATGTGCTGCTTAGAGGCAGTGGCGAATACCTGAGAGTAAGCGATTTTCCTGAGCTTAAAGCCCTCTCCGGACGCACTCTCATTACCACAGATGGCACTACCCTGCTTGGTGCCGATGACAAGGCCGGTGTGGCTGAGATTATGACTGCCTTAGAGCAGATTATCTCAGAGGGCACTCCTCACGGCGATATCTGGGTTGGATTTACCCCCGATGAGGAGGTCGGAAAGGGTGCGGATTTGTTTGATCTGGACTATTTCGAGGCAGATTTTGCCTACACCGTGGACGGTGATTACGAGGGCGAGGTGGCCTATGAAAACTTTAATGCCGCAAGCGCTGAATTTACCATAAAGGGCGTCAACGTGCATCCGGGCGAAGCAAAGGACATTATGGTCAATGCTGCTTTGGTTGGCTGCGAGATTGCCGCAGCGCTGCCTGCAAACGAGACTCCTGCCACAACTGAGGGCAGAGAGGGCTTTTACCATCTGTGTGATATGAGCGGTGATGTAGCATCAGCCCATCTGTCATATATTGTGCGAGACCATGACAAGGCTCTTTTTGCTAAAAGACTTGATACTCTCCGCTCTCTTGAGATAGAGATGAACAAAAAATATGGTGAGGGCACTGTTTCTTTGACTATCACCCACTCCTACGAGAATATGCTTTCAATCATAATGGACAACATGTACATTATCGACCTGGCTAAGGCTGCTATAGAGGAAAACGGCCTTAAGCCGCTATCACGCCCGGTTCGCGGCGGTACAGACGGCGCACGTTTATCCTTCATGGGACTTCCTTGTCCAAACCTCGGCACCGGCGGCTACGGCTTCCACGGTCCATTTGAGCACATATCAGTGGAGGGCATGGAGACTGCGGTTAATATAATCAAATCAATTGTGAAGCATGTGCTGATGCTGGCTGACGCGTAATTTCGTGCCGGTCAATTACTGTTCACAACTAACAGTGTGACTAGCCACGGCCACGTTACTGTTCACAACTAACAGTGTAACCAGTAATCTGTAGTGTAAACAATAACTAATTTATGTATTGACTTATCTGACAATTCTGCTATAATGATGGCAACCAATTGTTTTTCGTTTATTTTCGAACGAATAATTACAGCTTTTTTTGAAACTGACAGATGTTTCAGAAGGGAGACCATATGGTAGTACTTGCAGCACTTATCATTTTTGCAGTTGTTGGTGGAATATTTGTAAATTATCTTCGCAGAAATCAAAATGATATCGGCGGAGGAATGGGAAAGGATTACATGAAAGAGCATTGGGGAATCGATGACGACAAGTAATCAAAAATACCGGGCAACACATTTTGTGTCCCGGTATTTTTTATACAACCATCATAACTATTCAGAACCACTGAGAACAAGAAAAGGTGATGCGTCATCAGAAAAGCCTGACTTTGCTAACGTGAATTTGCAGGCTCCATGTTCACTGAGCGGCCCTTTATCTTTGCATTCTTCATGGCATTAAGCACTTCCTTGCCATACTCAGCCGGCACCTCAACAAATGTATACTTGTCGTACATGTCGATTGCACCGACAAGCCTGCCAGGCATGCCTGACTCGCCTGCAATGGCACCTAAAATGTCGCCCGGCTTTATCTTGTCCTTCTTTCCTACGTTGATAAACAGACGTACCATGCCATCCTCTGCTCCTGTATTGTGGAAATCATAGTCGTCCTTTGATTCAGCTGTGGATATCTCTGAAGCACCCATAGCCTGGTATAAAAATGCCGCCGCTATATCCATTGCCGTGTAATCTGACTCATTTATCTGATTCTCTATAATATCAATGACACTTGTGAGATTTTCCTCATCTATAATGGTGGAAATCTGGTCCATAATCTTTTCTGCCCTGATTTTGGCAACATCATCAGATGATGGAATTGGCTGTGCATAGATTTTTGTCTTGCAGTAGCGCTGTATGTCCTTGAGCTTATATACCTCCTTGCCCTTTACAAAGGAGAATGCCTTTCCACAGCGGCCTGCTCTTCCTGTACGGCCGATTCTATGTACATAATACTCATCATCCTGAGGCAGATCATAATTGAAAACAGCCTCCACATCATCCACATCAATTCCGCGCGCTGCGACATCAGTGGCAATAAGAATATCTGTCTTTCCGTTTCTGAAGTTCTTCATGACACGATCTCTCTGCACCTGCTTCATATCGCCATGAAGTCCTTCTGCACTGTAGCCGCGTCCGCAAAGCTCATATGCCAGCTCGTCGACCATCTTCTTGGTGTTGCAGAATACAAGTGAGAGCTTTGGATTATAGTAATCCAACAGTCTCGTGAGCACATCTATCTTGTCCTTGCGCTTCACATCATAGTAATACTGGTCGATGTTTGCGACTGTCAGCTCTTTTTTCACAATCTTGATATTGATAGCATCATGCTGATATTTTCTTGTAATTTCCAAAATAGGCTTTGGCATTGTTGCCGAGAAAAGTACTGTCTGATGCTCCTGTGGCAGGTATTCAAGTACTGTCTCGATATCCTCCCTGAAGCCCATGTTGAGCATCTCATCTGCCTCGTCGAGCACTATTGTCTTTACATGGTCAGGCCTGATTGTCTTTCTCCTGAGATGATCCATAAGACGCCCCGGGGTTCCGATAATAATCTGCACACCGCCCTTAAGTGCCTTAATCTGGCGGCTGATATCCTGTCCTCCGTATACCGGAAGCACCTTCACACCATGCATATATTTTGCAAGCTTCCTGATTTCATCTGCCACCTGGATGGCAAGCTCCCTTGTAGGAGAGAGGATGATAACCTGTGTCTTGTGACTTGATGCATCAACGCTCTCAAGCACCGGAATCCCAAAGGCTGCTGTCTTTCCTGTTCCGGTCTGCGCCTGTCCGATTACATCCCTGCCCGAAAGCACTGCCGGGATTCCCTGAGCCTGTATTGGAGTTGCCTCCTCAAAGCCCATATCCTTGATGCCTCGCAAAATCTTAGGATTTAGTTCTAATTCGTCAAATCTGATTGTTTCCATATATTTTTTATATTTCCTTTCAAAAAAAATGATATGAGGGTCAAAAGGTATTTTGCCCCTCATTTATGATTAATCAGATTACTACATGCTACGCATTCCCGTAATCTGACTCCACCTCGAAATCCGCTAATTTGCTACGTCCCCGCAGCAAATTGCTACTTTCTCGGTGTAGTGCGGGTCACTAAGGTATACATCGAATTGCATGCAAGCATGCATCGATGATACCTTTTGACCCTTTAATCAAAAAATAAAGTGTGCATATTTTTATAACATGCACACTTTAACATATTTGTGAGATAATTACAAAATATTATTTCTTCAGTTTTTTACAAAATACTACATGCTGCTAAATAAAGCGGCTATCTCATCCGGTGTCAGATTACGATTTGTGTTATTCAAATCTACAACCGGAGACTTTACAGGTTCCGGTTCACTTACAGGCTCCGGCTCAGGTGCCTGAGGTGTCTCTGTGACCGGTTCCGTAATCACTTCCTCTGCCGGCTCTGATTCAGGTTCTGTCGCACCTGCGTTTGCACTTGCAAAAAGTGCTGCTATTTCATCTGCACTCAGCTGACGGTTCGGGTCGCTGTTTTTTGTATCTGCAACAGCTTCTTCTGCAGCATGGCCTGGCTCTACTACCGGTTCAGGTCCAGGTACATGTGGTGTCTCTGTAACCGGTTCCGTAATCACTTCCTCTGCCGGTTTTGATTCAGGTTCTGTCGCACCTGCGTTTGCACTTGCAAAAAGTGCTGCTATTTCATCTGCACTCAGCTGACGGTTCGGGTCGCTGTTTTTTGTATCTGCAACAGCTTCTTCTGCAGCATGGCCTGGCTCTACTACCGGTTCAGGTTCAGGTACATGTGGTGCCTCACTTACAGGTTCCGGTTCCGGTACATGTGGTATCTCAACTACAGGCTCCGGCTCATTTACCGGAATAGGCTCAGGTATCTGTTCTGACTCATTCGCTTGTACAGGTTCCGGTTCAGGTATCGCCTCCATGACCGGTGCTGCTTGTGGTGCGTCAGTCGGTTGCTTTGGCACCTCAACATTTGCTGTAAACTGAATAGGATTTGCTGTGATTGCCTGACTCAGACGGATTTCCATATCCTTTATGCTGTCAGACAGAACCTGCTGCTTTTCCATAATGTCCTTGAGGTTATCATAAATCACATTTTTCTGGCTCTCAATAATGAAATCATTGCTCTCCTTGAGCTTATTCTCAAGACGCTCAAAAGTCTCCATAAGCTGTTCATTAGAGTTCATAATCGCATCAGCATTTTCCTTATTCCTGTTGATGACAACCTTTGCGATTCCCTTCTGTGCATTGATGATATCCTCAGTCGGAATCTTTGACTCCTTCTGCAGTATCTCAATCTTTTCCTCTATCTCATCAAAATACTTCCTGAGCATGAGGTAAGATGCCTTTTCCGACTTAAAAATACTGTCATACTGTTCCTCTCTCCTGTCCTCCTTTATAGCACTCAGTGAGAAAAATCCACTTATTACTCCCCACAAGCAAATCATAAAGATAACTGTGATTGCTGCAATGAGCATGTATTCCTTTGGATAATTAATTATCGCATAAAAATCTGCCAAAAGAACCAGCGTGGAAATAAGAATTAGAAATATAACCTGTATTTTTGCCTTTTTTTGCTTTTTATCCTGCATATGCTTCCCCTTCCCGGGCCTGACGCTATCCGCGACAGCCGTACCGCATGATGGCTGTGGATCATACAAGTCCCAGTACATTTATCCTAATGTATCTATTATAGCGTTTATTGGCTGTAATGTCGATTGTTTTTAATGATTTTTCAGACATAACACACCTTAATATATTACGAGGCAGCACACCCATATAAATAAAGTGCCTTGCATAGATTGAGAAGCTGTATGTCATCCCTCTGTACAGCGCTTCTGATATAGGAATACGGGCTAACAACTCCATAACTGTTTCCGTTACCATTGGAAAATGTAATTATATAATCAGTTGATAGAAGTTTCGGCAAAATTGATTTTATTCTGATACAAAACAGCTCTCCATCAAGCTCAGCTGAAAAATCGTTGCTGCCAAGTCTGCCTGTTTTCTCATTAGTCACATTTATATTATATTTCTGCAGTATTTCATCAAGTGTAAGTGAGTTTTTATTAATGAAATACAGCTTCATATCAGTTCCGTCTCTACATACAAGTGATGAGCCTATATACTCCAAATCATCATTATTCATTGACGCAATGTTTTCATCCACTGTCATTTTAAGGATTTCATCAGTCGTTAAAGCCCCCACTGCATCATCTGTCAGCTCCCTATTCGCCAGATTAGATGTATCCACATTGAAATATAGCTGCGCATATGCTCCATAATTTAAAAGAGCCGTTGCTATATTTTTTGACACAGAATCAGAATCTGTTTTGATTAAATCATTCAGATAATCAGCCGGCGCGAAGGCAAAACCATTGCTTTTTGTGCCATCACTCTTTATGACACTGATTTCAACCCTTTCAGCAAGCTTAGCAGGAATAGCCTCGTATGTGATTTTCTTTACCTTAGTATTATTATACTCCGTCGTCTCAAAAGCCGACAAAAGCCTATATGTACAGGTGCCATCCGGGTATACAAACTGAACCTTTGCCCCTGCATCTTCCATAATATCTGCCGAAAAAGCAGCATATAGATTAGCTTGTACCAGCGCTGTCAAATCTACAGAATAGCCCTCTGGCGTAAGCTCATTCTCAGACTCTGCATGCCTGGTTTCATCTGATGTAAATGCTTTAATACAGAAATTGCCATATGGATATACTCTGTACCTGCCACTGCTATAATACAGACTCTTTCCGTTCCCCCGGCTCACCTGTCTATCCCAGAGGAGAGTGTCACCGGTTGCTATCTTTGTTGCCTGCTCATAATCCATAGCACTTTTATCAACCGATACCACTACAGCAAAGGTACTTTCCGGCTTAAGATCCACCGGTTCTGCCAGCTCCACACTGTATATACCCGCAAAGGCTGTATTGCCTGTCGTTGTAGCCTGAGTCTGTTTCTCTCCACTTAACGGATCAGACGGATCCGTAAGATTTGTATACACATCTATTGTATATCCTACATCCGCTATTCTGGTAAATGACAGCGACACCTCTCTCAGCTTCTCATACTCTCCATCAGCCTTCTTTGGTACTGTAAATACGTTCGCCAGCCTGTTGGTCAGATTAGTATTGTATACCTCAATCCCACCATCCAGCTGATAATTGTGGTCTAATCCGTCATCATCTGAGAAATCAAATACCCATGCCGTATCTAACAGTGATTCATTATCATACGACATCCAGAAATAATCACAATATGTTCCCCAGCTGTTTCGCACGAGCCAGGCTCCATTATTTTCCGGTCTCATTGACTCAGGGAAATTCTCTTTTGAAAAATTATCATCCCATCCCACAAGCATCACCGCATGTCCTAAACCTCTTTTTGCAGTATCATAGTAGGTATAATGCCCGGCGCTGTCAAATGAATAAAACCTCATGGCACTGTCATTATGATAATACATCACACCGGCAGCCCCATGCTCCATAATATTAGCCTTCACCTCATCAGCATTTTCATGGATATTTATCTCATAAGCATTTTTCAGATGAGCCTTACTGTAAGAGTATGCATATTTATCATCCAGACCGCTATTTAGTGTACTGTCAGCCTGAGCATATGGCACCACGGCCTCATCTACCGGACCTATCCACTGTGCCAGACGCCTTGAACTGTATTCAAAATTGCCACCTCGTTGCAGGTATGAGAGTCCATTTTCATTATGGTATTTAGCCACATCCCCTACAGTACCGCCCAGCGGATCTGTCACAAAATTGTATGCAAAATACGCAAGCTGCAACTCACTGAAGTCTACATTCTTATCCACGGTTCCATCGTTTATCAAGTCATACTCCGCAAGCCCCATACTGGCAAATGACCAGCAGGTACCATATGGATTCTGGTCTCGAGTCTGTGGATACATGGTATCAAACACCGAAGCATCATCCGGAAAAGCCAAAGGCAGTTCTGCAAAGGTTGAAATGCCCGAGTCATATACAGGAGTATTGCTGTCCAATTCACTCTCTATATATCCTCCCTGATATGACTGCAACAGATTTTCCGTTGCTGCCACCGGTGTGGTTGATATAAGAAATGCCGTCACTATGACTAAACCTGTCATTCTTGTCAGATGTTTTTTAAATGCCATTTACCTTCCTCGCCATCTCAGAATACATATACAACGCATTCATCAGATTCATTAATTCCTTTGATGAGTCTTTACTGTTTGCAACACTGTATGCATAGCTTAATGGGCCATAATCAAGCTCTATGGTCTGTGAGTTGTCCATACCTGTAACCCTGCATACATAGTTCTTATTCAGGCTGCATGCCATTATTCCGCTTATATCTACACAGTATACCCCGCCGTCTGAAACCTTTTTCGGTATCAAACTGACCTCATAGCCCTCTGTATCTATATAGCTGAACTTATAATTATTAATATCACTGCCATTATCTAAAATAAAATAATGTCTTACCGTCATCTCAGACTTACATATCAGGGAGCTTCCGTAATATGTCAGTCCATCAATCGCACCATTTGCACTATCTGCTTTAATAACCGCCTTATATGCATCAAAATCAGCCGCTGCTACAGCTTTATCGGTATCGCTTAAGATAGCGTTTGCCGGCTTGCCTGTGTTATATTTAAAGAAGGTCTGCGCCGCAGTTCCATAGTTTAAGAGTGCCTTCACGAGCTTAACTGTTTCTGTCGGATACTCGCTTGATTTTGACAGGAGCTCGCTTGCATATTCCTTTACACTGTAGGAAAACTCTTCCTTAGTATTGTTATCAATCACTATTCTTGTCTCGATGGTATCAGACATCTGTGCCGCATTCACCGGACATGAAAACTTGTATAAGGTTTTACCGCTCTCATTTACCTCAGCGGCATCACTCGCATTAAGCTTATATGTCTGACCACCGATTTTAAATTCCAGATAAGCATCATGCTCAAACACCGAATCAGACATTTCCATGTAATAGTTTACATCGATGTTGTCTTTAAGGGTTATGCTTCTACCATACAAGCTGACCTCAGGACTCTTTGAAGCGTATTCAGCTGTTAATGTAAAACTATTTGCACTTCCTGTTGCATTTAAGGTTACCGCTGCTTTGTCTGTAGTCCATGTCATTTGATTTATCGCATACGCTATAATACCATTTTGAATACCGGAAATACTTGGCGGATAAGTAGAATTGTCAGCTGTTATTTCAAACTCGGTCTTTTCTGCATCCAGATTTTTCTGAATCCTGTCTGTATAAGCCTTCGCCCACTTTGAAGCATCTCCTGTCCTGACAAAATAGTTGTCGGCAAGGCTTGTTGAACGCGTTTTATAATCATCTGTGGTATAAATTTTGCTATGTCCCGGATGTGCTATGGCCATCAGCTCATCCGTCAGCCCAAAATACAAATGTCTCTGGTCAAAGCTATACCAATTATCGCTGCTGTCATCCCAGGTGCAGTCCGTCTGATACCACTGTCCGTCCAGCTTCATGGCATTCCAGGTGTGTCCATCATAGGTATCCCTTGTCTCGCTGTTTTCTATTCCTGCTGCAGTAAGGAGCTTTGCATATGCACTCTCATACGACTGACAGGTGCCAAGCCCTCTGGTCAGCGCACTCTCAGCCGAAGACCATTTCAGGGTTTTATCATACTCAAGCTGGTCAAGCAGCCAGTCATGCAGCCAAAGGGCTTTTGCATACTCTGAGCCATCAGTTTTGCTGTTGCACTCAGCTACTGCAGACCGGACAATCAAGTCAACACTCGGGTATTTATCATCCGATACACTTATATTGAAATTCACTAGCAAGTAAGTTACCCCTGCTGTTTTATCCATCACATAAAATCTAAAGTTATAGATACCGGTAGCAGTCATGGTAAATGTATAATCGTTTGAAGCACACTCTGATGTATAATTCATCCACTCACCGCGGCTTGGATCCGCTACTGATTCGAATGCCCATTGATTTGGGCTCGAATAGCTCGGTGCATCCATTCTAAATTTATAGTTTCCTGAGCCGCCTGTTGCAGAAATATGGAATGTGGTCGGCTGTCCCAGTACAGGATCATTCCATTCTGCTTTTAGTGTCACAGCACCTGACGCAGCCTCCTCGCTATGTGCATATGTAGTTTCTACAGAATCGTTGCTGTCATCCCATGATTTTTCAGTCATAGGATACTGCGCGTTAAACTCAGCAGACGTATAATCCAGACAATGACTGCCTGCCACCGGCCACGATTCGCGGGTATGATCTCTAAAATCAGCTTCTGATTTCAACAGAAACTCATTATATGTGGTCGCATCCTGTCCATCCCAGGTACAATCCACATTATAGTATTTGCTGCCGATTCGCACTATATTCCACGCATGTGGTCCTCCATTTCCGGTACCACTGATAATTCTGACCGACAGCCCTGCTTCCTTGCACAGTCTGTAGAAAAGCACAGCATATCCCTGACAGACAGCTTTTCCGGTGCAAAGAGCGCCATAAGCTGTATATATCTGTTCTTCTTTTGAATTGTATTCATAATCGACATGATTGCAGATATAATCATGAATCTTTGTAATCTTTTTGGCTTCGCCCAGACCATTAAGCTGCAGTGTTGTCATTGCCTCAGCCACAGCCGCTGTCAGCTTCGCTTCCTGCTCTGCATCAGAATGGTATAACATGGCATATTGTATATATCCTGCTTTACTGTATGAAAGATGACAGCCTGCAAACCCATATATGAGTGCATCCCCCTCCTGTCCGGTAGAGCTTTCGTCACACTTCATTGCATCATATAATAAATCATAATATAGCCCATCTTTGTGAGAATCAAACCAGGATGCAGGGAAATTCAAGGTTATTTCCGTTTCTCTGCTAACCATCTGCTTTCTGAGATATGAAACGGCACTGTCATAATCCGAAAAATACTGTCCTGTGGATGCACCAAATAGCTGCTCATCGTTTGAGGAGTCAAGCTTTTTCTTTAAATCATCAATACTTATAACATCCTCATACAGCGGATTTACCATGTAGATAATATTTTCATCCGATTTATCAACCTCAGACCGGTTGCTTTCAGATTGGTTGCTCGAAGCTTCAACACCTTCCATTGTCTTTACTTCACTTGCTTCTACAATAGTTGATGGAACCATTGTAATCAACATTATAAGAGTTAAAATAAGACTAATTATTCTTTTGTGCATACATAATCCTCCCGGCATGTTCTATTGTTAATAAATACTCTATCCCACAATGTAAAACCATATGGTAACCTATTAATCTATCGGTATAATCGGAAGCTCTATCACTCCGTTATCTGATTTATTATCATCATCGCTGCCGGTTCCTGAATTGTCACTGTTTGAGTCACTGTTTCCGGAACCATTAGTATCTGTATTGTCTGTTACAGAGTTATTATCTTTGTTACTATCAGATTTAGTACTATTTTCATTATCGGATTTAGTATCAGTTTTATTTACATCATCTGTAGCCGTCGATTCATCGTTTTTCATGATATCTGTCTCATATGTATCTTTTGAAGATATATCTTTGTTTACAGCAGATGAGTTCTTTGAATCTGCTTTGCTCTTTGAATCTGTCGAGCTGCTGTCAGATTTCTTTTTATCGCTAGATTTATCTTTTTTTGAATCTGCTGCCTTCTTAGACGCATCATCAGTATCTGCCGCCTCTGTATCAGATTCTGTACCCGTAGCTGACACTGCCTCTGTGGCTGTTAACGAGTCGATTTTCTTTTTTTCATCGGCTCCCAAATTTTTTGTAGATAGCGCTGCTACCGTAATTACTGCTCCAAATATTAAAATAACTACCGTGTTTATTATATGTTTTTTCATTTCATTTCTCCTTAAATACAAAGCACTGCTATCCCAGATTTCCTTGTTTAATTAATATCACAGCGTTTTTATAGTTCTATATTACTATCTCTCTTTTAATTATGCAATACAAAAAAATAAACATGTTCTCTTATTTTTCTACAAAAAATCCGCTAACCACAGCTTCACAGCCATAGTTAACGGATTCTTATTGAACTGCATTTATTTAATTTACTGATTTAATTGACTATCGTCCCAAATACTCCAATGCGGCTCTATTGTACAGATACATTGCCTTGCATAAATTCTGTTGCTTTGTATCTGAGCTCTGAACTCCCTTTCTGACATATGCCATTGGGCAGATGTCGCCGGAAATCGTACCATTGGCTCCATTGATTACTATTGTATACTTAGCAGACAGGTTTCCGGGATAAACATTGTTTATTCTGATGCACAGCATGCCCTCATCAAGTGTGATGTCGTACGCATCAAGTGCATATTTTATTTTGAGCTGTTCAAGTGTAAGATTGTTCTTATTCTTGAAATAAAGCTTCATGTCTGTTCCGCTCTTACATACCAAAGCTGAGCCGATGTACTCTATATCCTCATTATTTAATGCCGCTGCATCATCTGCAGGTGCGTTCTTAAGCACTGTATCTACACTAAGTGCAGCAACTGCATTGTCTGTGAGCTTCTTATTAGCCAGGTCAGATGTATTTATGCCAAAATACAACTGTGCATATGCGCCATAGTTGAGTAATGCCTTGGCCAGGTTAGCTTCCGGAAGCTTCTGCTCTATACACTTGTACAGATAATCTGTCGGTGCAAATGAGAAGCTATTGCTTGTTGCTCCGTTGCTTCTGACTGCGCAGATGCTTATGCGTGATGTCAGCTCTGCCGGAACTGTCTCATATGTAATCTTCTTTACATCTTCATTATTATATTTTACTGTGCTGTAATCACTTACAAGCTTCTCCTTAGAAGAACCATCAGGATATGTGATTCTAAGCTTTGCGCCTGCATCTGCCATGATATCTGATGACAGTGATACATAGATATTAGCCTTGATATTCTCTGCAAGTGTCAATGAATAGCTCTTTGCAGTAAGTACATTATTATATACTACTGTACCACCCTCACCTGTGAACTGCTTGCTGACAGTTACCTGATGCCCTTGTGAATCGGTTACAACTACCTGCAGTGTGTGGGCGCCTTTGGCTGCCTTCCATGAGTATGTAGCACTTGAACCACTCTGTACCTCTGTGTTATCAATCTTAAACTGATACTTGTAGCTTCCAACTCCGCCGTCAGCAACAGCCTTAAGTGTCAGTGCTGTTCCTGTAGCCTGTGGTGCACTTCGGTCTGCTCCGAAGTTGACTGTCATACGGTTGTCAGGCTGTGGGTCAGGATCATCGCCGCCCTCTGCTCCAAGTCTTGCAAGAGGAGCAGTGATTATATCAGTATCCTCTTTTTCCTTAGATGTAGATGAGTCTGTACTGTATTCCTCTGTTGCATTATCAACCATTGACATATCCATAGGAGTAGAAGCAATACCACTCTCTCCAAATGTAGAGATATGCATTACACCAATACCGTTCTTCTCAAGCTTAGCCTTTGTCAGGTTGAGTGCTGACATAGGAATTGTCATTGTGTAGAATGTATCCATTGATGTCTTGTGACCAAGGCTTAGGAAATCTACCCAATTTGACGATGTGCTTGTAAGCTGGTCAACTGTCAGTCCTGTATATCCATTGGCATTGATACCAATCAGTGATTTTCCAAAGAATCCATCCTCTGCCTTGAATGAGATACCTGCCTTTTTAAAGCCTGTGCAGTATGGTGCATCATAGCTGAACTCTCCTGATGTATTTGTAGTGAACAAAGCCGGAGTTCCAACGCCACTCTTACTTGAGAAGCAGAGCATTGCATCAATCGGTGTATCATATTTAATCTTTAAGCCCCATATATTGCCGCCATTGTCAAGTGTACCGTCTCCGGTCTTTCCGGTTCCAAGGTTAAGTGCAATAACCTGTGGAATATCACCATTGGTTGACTTGCCGTTATCTGAATTAGGATATGTCTGCTCTGGCGATGTAATATCAGCCACGTTTACAAACTGCCATCCGAGATAAATATTCTCATCATCCCATGCTCCGTAAAGCGCATAGCTATCGTATACAGGTCCCTCATGGGGTCCTCTGAAATTACGTGCGTCATCATTTGCTACACCCTGTGCAATAATCATTGAATCATCAAAATCCGCTGCACTCTTGATAGTCTTATTCTTTCCAAGCTGCTTGTCAGGATTTGTTGCATATTTGCCTCCAACAGCCTGTCTTGCTGTACCTGAAGTCTTTGCGAGTGTCTCACCCTCGTAATCAACATATCCACCATTCTTTTCTGCATCAAATTTCTTCTTGAAGGTGAATGTCTCAGTTTTTGAATCCTTGTCGTTAGACGCTGTCACCTTAAGTGTTACATCACTGTCTGCAATCTTTCCTGTTCCGAGAGTAACTGTTGCACTGCCTGTAAATTCCTTCACAGGACCATTGTCCACACTGTAGCTTCCCTTTGTTGCATTCTTTAAGGTGATGGTTGTTGTTGTACTGTCAGTATTGAAGCTGCTACCATTAGCAAGAGAAGAAGTAATCTTGATATCATTTGTCTGCTTCTCTACCTTTGTCCAGCTGCCATTGATATATGCCATTGACCGACCCTTTGTAAACTCGAGTCCCGCCTGCTGTGCTGCCGGATACTGCGAAGCACCATCATTGAAAATAATACTTGCATTCTTGAAATCATCCGGTAAATTGTATGCATACACACCCTCGCCCAGATATTTCATCTCTACGCCAGGCCATTTTCCGTTGTTTGTGTCTTTGTCAACGTATGCATAGCAGTTTATCTTGTCTCCCCATCCGTCAGGCTTCTTGATGTATACAT
>ERZ1023822.26-NODE-26-length-68023-cov-64.599503_pt1 | contig 68023 bp, 54 predicted proteins | sample MGYA00380379_ERZ1023822 | MGnify/ENA primary metagenome ERZ1023822 (study PRJEB33179, sample SAMN07448988) | human gut metagenome | biome: Human-gut; feature: Human associated habitat; material: Faeces | host: Homo sapiens | place: India: Bhopal | collected... | reverse complement strand
CTGAACCATTAGCAGAGTACGAGACCATCGTCCACTACAACAAGGATTAAGACTGGATGAGATTGCCCTTGTGGTAAATCTTTTTGTCAGTACGAGACCATCGTCCACTACAACAAGGATTAAGACTTTAAAATACCAACAATTCTTTGCAATACCTAACATAATGTAAGAGACCATCGTCCTCTACAACAAGGATTAAGACTACTTAATTTATTAAATTCTTCCGTATTCATAATAGTTGTAAGAGACCATCGTCCACTACAACAAGGATTAAGACCTTCAAGTTCACAATCATTTTCTTCTCAGCATCCCATGTAAGAGACCATCGTCCACTACAACAAGGATTAAGACAATGCGTCTTTTTTCTTTAAATCTAACATAGTTCTGTACGAGACCATCTTCCACTACAACAAGGATTAAGACATAGTACCATTTGTACCAAGCATCATAGATGTCTTTGTACGAGACCATCTTCCACTACAACAAGGATTAAGACACTCGGAATGCGTCGTTATCCTCATTCCATTCTTTCAAGTACGAGACCATCTTCCACTACAATAAGGATTAAGACAATTAGAGTGACCAAACGTTAACTCTCATAACTCTATGGTACGAGACCATCTTCCACTACAACAAGGATTAAGACGCATTAATTGCAGTCATCACCATTGCAGGTGTACGTTCGTATAAGAACCTCTTCTATCACAACAAGGATTAAGGTACTAACTGCTCTGTAGATATCAAATTTATTAAAAACAGGAATCTCAATGCGAGTGGTGGCGCATCTTTTCCTCTACAATGTTCATGCTGGGCTACATAAAAGATACTCTGAAATAAAAAAGTGAGGTTAAAAGTGAGGTTAAGATGTGCAGTTTATATTGCCATATAAGCTTCCACAGAGAAAGTTTATAATCTTTGGAAATGCCGTCAAGGATGCGTTGTCTGAGGCGGGAATAGCTATTAGTTACTTATACTGGAACCTGTTCAATTGCGTCCGCAGTGTGGACGCAATTGTATTAGTTTGGTAAAATTGACGATTTAACTCCGGTTGTCTTTTTGCAAAGTCTTATCTATACTTTTGTAGGGTAGCGTTGTTTAGAATTTCAATCTTGTTTTTGGCTTTAAATAGCATCGCATTGTCTTGAATGTGTAAAAAGTCAAAAATATGAGCTTAAAGTTTGGTGGTTACTCTCGTTTTTTATACCTTTGTGGTGGCTTTGATATTGGAATGAAAAAGGAATAGCATTTCTCTTTTAAGATGAATAGTTATAATTGATGGCCTACTATACTTAATAAGGTGTAAGGTCTGGATTTTCGGTACATAGTTCTTTGCTTGGAGGGTTCTTGTTAAATAGGGATCCTTTTGAAAAAATAACTTTTAAATTGATGTATAATGGGTCAAGAAGAAGTAGATGCAGCAAACAGACTAATATTGGATTTAATCTCTAAATATAGAGTCATCATAGCAGGATGCAGAGACTTTACAGACTACGAACTGCTGAAAGAGAAGTGTGACTTCTATCTCCAAAATCAGCAGCCGGAAGATATTGTCATTGTTTCTGGGCATGCTTCTGGAGCAGATGCCCTGGGTGAGAAATATGCTCAGGAACGAGGTTTTCAATTGGAGACATATCCGGCAGACTGGAAAGTCCACGGAAGGGCAGCTGGACCAATCAGAAATGCTAAGATGGCTAGCGTGGCTCACGCTCTCATATCCTTCTGGGATGGCAAAAGCCGGGGCACAAAGAACATGATAGATACAGCCAAGAAGCATAATTTGCAAGTGGCTGTAGTCAGATATTAACTATTTAAAATCATAGAAATGGAACAGAAAGAAAATGGAATGAATGGAAAAGAGTTGTTCGAGTTGTCTCTTTCTTTTCACGAAGGTAAGGAAGAAGGACAGTTTGGTGTTAACATAAAGGCTAAGAAGGACGGCGAGGAGACGGATCTCAAGCTGTTCGATAGTGACTTCATCGGTATGTGTTATAATGGAATGAAATTGGTGTTCAGCCAGATTACTTACCTTTATGTTCAGAGTCTTCATAAGACTGGAAAAATGTCTGATGAAGAATACAATGAGCTGATGGCTTGTGCTGGGCAGAAATCGCAAGATGAAGCTGAAAGTGGAGAGTAAGAATACATATAGATGAATGGGATGATGCTGGGTGCGTAGTGCCCAGCATAGCTCCATTTAATATATATAATAAGGTATGTATAGAATCCTACATGCATCAGCTGATTATCTGCTATGTTCTTTCGAGTTTGAAAACATGAAAACAGGAGAACATGTTTTTGCAGACTACTTTGATGATCCTTTATATGACTTGCTCTCTCAGTTTAAGCTGCAGTTTGATCATGAGCTGGCGGGAAAGGTTATAGATGTCATTCCTTCCGATCTGTTTATAAGGTCAGCGGAGTGGGCTAAGGAGCGCAGCAAGCATTGGATTGATGGTGCATGGCTTTATCCGTGGCTAAAGGAAAAGGGAGCTGTGACAAAATCAAAGAATAAACGGTCTTGAAATTGAAATGTAAATAGAGTACTGCCTTTTACATTGAAGGTGCTGTTCATGACAATGGGTGTCGTCTTAGCCTTTTTGAAGTGTTGGATTATGCCTTATAGTATTAACTAAAGCCCTCGACAACGCGGTTAAGCCAATTAACAATGAGAATTATTAACTTTAGTGACAACACTACATACGTTTCTGATGGAGAATCTTACCGTCTTGATGGCAGGAACCACAATATTCAGCGTATCGACAAGAAATGGATGGTTGATGGCAGGGCAACTACTTTTTCTGAAATGATAAAGATGGGAGTGGCTGTCAAGAAAACACCGGAAGAGACGCAGAATGATTTGGATGAAGCTCTTCATGAGGTTAGGGATTGCAATTCAGTTGTAGTAAATGCTACAGGCATTATTCCTTTCCTAAAGTCTGTTTTTCGGATGCTTTTTCATCACTGAATTAAGTTCAAGGTGTCACTTGGAGGGCATTGATTGGAATATCAAACAACTAACAATAAAAATATGAGAAAAATTCTATTACTTTTTATGGCTATTGGGTATGTGTGTATTTGCAAGGCACAATTATCTGCAGCAGATTGCAAGTATGTCTTGGAAATCTTCTGTAGAAATTATTATGGTTCTTGTTTCGAGGGTAAAACCTATGTACCCAATACTTTAATCATCACAAGTGTTGGTGTTGACCAGAATAGTGGCGGAACTTTTGTCAGTGGTCTTCATTCCTATCAGGGACAGTATGTTCCTTTTAGGGGGAGAAAGACCCATACCAATGTGCAGTTCAATGCAACGATAGTGCGTCAACCCAAGCGAGACTATGTCGTTTTCAACAAATGGTATGAGCCCGACTTGTTGATTCGAAAGGGTGGATGGGAGACCGGGCAAAAGCTTATACAATATAAGTAATGAATTTTTGTCTATATGATATATCAGTTTACGGCAGTATAACTATTTGTAAAGTTGCGAGGGAGGTGGTTACTATTTGTAATCACCTCTCGACTACAGCTTAAAGTAAAAGAAAATGAAACAGACATATTTGGACTTCACTTCTCTAGGCTATACGCCACGAGATCTGTTACAGTTGAATCGTGAACGGTTCCTGGCGGCATATCAGCAGACTTTCAGTCCGTTGTTTCAGATAGCCCAGAATATGGGATATGAGGTATGGAACGTGTAGGCGGTCATTGATATTGGGCTTATGGACTGGATACAGCAACCAGATTGAAGGTTCATGGCTTTACTTCTGAGTAAAAAGCCTCTTGGTAAGAAGATTGTTACAGTCTTTGTCTTTATCTGTAAACAACGACAGGAATACGGTTATGGCAGTGGATCTATTTTCATCTGCCAAGTAAATATAGTGCTTATGGATACATATGAATTGAAGGATATTGACGTTGGTTTTGACTTTACCAGTGATACGGCCCATTATTGGGATGATTTTTGGAAGGAAGATGATCTGGGGTGGTCCAAGATGGATCCGGACACAAAAAGTCCAACCCTTAGGCGGTATCATCAGCTTCTCTGGAGTCGCAGGCTTCCTTGTGGGCAAAGCATGCAGCTGACGGATGGAAGGAGCAGGTATTATCTCAGGTGGAATGAGCTTTACATGGGAAGTGATTCCATCCTGGTCAGTTTTCGGCATTCTGATAAAAGGGAAGTATTGGATGCTGTCCGTAATATGGTTCCTGACTATCATTCTTTCGTGGAGAAGTATGTTAGGGACTTCTACACGATAGGTGGCATGATGCTTTTTCCGCAGCACAGGTATAGTTTCAACTGTGCCCGCGGTTGCAACAAGCGTATCTGTGACCGATGGGACTACACCTTGGAATGCATCAGAAGATATTATCAGGGAGGTACCAGTCCTCTGTCAAGAGCCATGGAAAGGGATAAGGAATTCTTTGATCTCTTTGTTGACTTCAAGGGATTTGTGGACTTTTTCTTCTTGCAGGATTGTGTGGATGAGCATTATGAGAAGGTCAACTTGTGGTTGGGTGAGAGTTTCTTTGAGAAGAATCCTTATCCTCATTCTGCCTGTGAATATCTTGCCTGGATAGAAGCAGAATATGATTTCTTGAGAAAGCGGAATCGGAGAATAGAAGAATTCTGTAGGGCATCCTTGGAGGAGAGTGGAATCTAAACCTTGGCTTGGTTTCCACTCTCTGGGCTCTTGCAGCATGACTTTCTCAATAACATGAACGCCAAGAATTTCACCATAAATCAACCAGTGGACGAATGCATCGGTCTCAGATGGTATTGCTTATACTATCCAGGAATACTTCCAGATAACCGGCATAATATAGCGGAATATTATATAAAGTGAAAGACTTACCTTTCAGAGTCGTAACGGTATCCGATGTCATCGGGCCATTCCAGAGACGCAGTGCCACCTTCTCTTTCGATTCATCCATAAAGAGATGCAAGGAACGCAGTTTGGCATTGCTGCCGGTCTTTACTTCTATCGGAATCAGGTGCGATCTGTATCTTATCAGGAAGTCGATTTCTGCCTGAGAGTTCTTGGCTTCACGTACCCAAAACATTCTTTTCTCGCCAAAGATAAACGTTGAACCCAACAATTCCTGACCTACAATATGCTCTGCTATATCACCATTCCAAAGTTCATCGGTGTCTTTGCTGAAAAGCAAATCTTCCTGCATGCCTGCGACATAATTCACCAAGCCCGTATCTATCCATAACAACTTAGGACTCTTCTTCAAGTCGGGCAAAATCGGAAATGATGCTGTAGTTTGAGGATATACCAATTCCAATAAAAGCGTTTTCTCCAATATCCGGAAAGCATTGCCTGCATCTGCCGCCTTAAAAGAAGAACTTGTGAATTTGGAAAACTGGATGCGGTGGGCTGCAAATGTCCAGCCATAGTTCAAGATGAATCGGATGGCATCTTGCTCCTTGGGTTTACTGGCGTATTTTTCCACATCGTCCCGATAGCCTGAAAGTAGCGCATTAAATACCCCATTCAGTCTGACAATATCCTTATACTTGGCATAATTGGCAACGGCTTCGGGTAAGCCACCCACAATCATATACTTCTTGAACCACTCCATGGCCGAAGAATGCAAAGAAGCTGGCAAGGACATGTTTTCTATACTGTCTGCCATCTGTTTCTGACCCATGGCACGAAGAAACTCTACGAAAGTACATGGATGCAAAGCCATATATTCTACACGGCCAACAGGGAAAGAGATATGTCGCCCCATCAGGCTTTCCAGCAAAGATCCCGCTGCTATCACATAGATTTCAGGATGCTTCTCATAGAAGTAGCGCAAGGTTTGCACTGCCTTCGGCTCATTTTGTATCTCGTCGATAAAAATCAAGGTGCGCTTTCCGAAATCCATCGGTTCATTAGCTTTGAGATAAATTCCAGCTAATACATCTTCGAAAGAATAGTCTGCAGCAAACAGCTCAGCATATTCCTTCTCCTCCAGGTTCATATAAATATAGGTATCAAACTCCTTGGCAAACAACTTTACCAATGTTGTCTTACCCACCTGTCGAGCCCCTCGCAAAACCAGCGGCTTACGATCTTCCTTTTTCGCCCATTGGCGAAGATATTTGATGGCGATTCTTTCAAACATAAGTTTATCTTTAATAATATGGTTATGTATTATCCAAATGATCCTATTGAAAGATGGCTTTCAGAAATCAAATGCATTAAAAACATGCCGCAAAGATACAACTTATTTTCAAGAATCCAAACAAAACAAGCAAAAAATAAGCATTTCCAAACCAAAAAATCAGTTATTCTGATGCATTTCCAAACCAAAAACCAGTTATATTGATGCATTTCCAAACCAAAATTTCTCAGATTACGATGTATTTCCAAAGCAAAAATACAAAAAATGATGCATTTTCAAAGTACATTTTGTCTTATACAAAGCTTGCACTCTTGTAATGAAACCTAATCACAATTGTAATATGCTACTGGATTTTGTCCAATGGTTATGAGCTGGCTTGCATCCTTGTTGAGATAGGGAGAGTCATCTAGTTCCTTTCCTATGCATTCGTATCTGTTGGAATATCTAGGGTCTGTTGACAAATGCCATTTTTCGGGAACGATCACTTCTTTCACGATTCCATCGACATGGCCTACCACGAGTGAGATCTTGGAAATTCTATGTTTGGAGATTCGCCAATATTTTCTGGTGGCTTCATATGTTGATGGGCGATAGTATTCACTATGTCTGTCCGTACAGTGGAAGGATCTCTTGATGTTTACAAAGAGAATTCTGTCTGATGCAGATATTTTTATGGGTTCTTTCATCTATTTTTGCTTTTTAAAGATGTTTCTATTATGATGCCGTAACACTATATTTTAATGTTTCATTTATTTCCTGGTCACTGATAGTTGCTCAGGATTTTGCCATGTCTGAGAGTCATGGCTTCAAACGGCATGGCAAAAGTACGAATAAATTCTGAGAAACTCACTCCTTTTGGAGGATTTTTTAGACCATGGAGCTTTTATACATTCTTTTGGCTTCTACTATGGGGTGAGGTCATACATTCTTTGTGGTATTGAACTCTGTTCTGTTTACATCTGCCATGATTTTTGTAGGCATTGACATAGAGAGTTTTGTCTATTTTCCTTTGGGTTAACAGAATATATCATGTTTATGGCTGATGTCATGTATACCAAGGAGGTCTCTTCATTTCTGGTGAAGGGTGAACTACCCTCGATGGTGGACCTTCTTCCCACCTTCATGGATAGTTCACGCTTGACCATTCATTCCGGGACGCACATATGATGTTCTCCTTCAAATGCATGACATGTCTTGAAGCCCCAAGGTAGAGTATGCCTTGGCATGCTACCTTGCCACCTGACCATATTGTCAGAAGGCTAAAGGGAGAGAGGTTCGTTTTCCCACGGTTCCCTTTGGTCATGGTGGGAAAACACCGTGTTTTATGTTTGAGGTGATTGCTGATGGGATATATCTAGGGTTCTATTTTGTTTTTTATGGGGAATAAGCCTCACTTTTTATCTTTTCTAGCCGGTAGCCATCACCATAGTCTTTTTACTTTGCAAAGGTATGTGAAGTCCTGGCAGATACCAAACACCACTTTGTTATCGGCTAAGAATCTTTTTGTAGCAGGCTTCCACAATCAGAGATTGGGTATTCTAAAAAAGATTCTTGACCGATTGTTTGGCTTACTGACCTTGGGACTTCCATTCTTTTAGCACGTAAAAAGGCTAAAGTGATGACGGTTATGCCGGAATGATTATAAAAAAAAGCTCGGATTCTTCTGAAAACAAAAGCTTGAAAAGGCAGTGAATCAGGAAATCCAGAATAATTTTTTGAGTGTTGAACTTTTAAATGTGACAAGATGAAAGTATTTCTTTTTTATCGGACAGACAATTGGAACACCCGTGAGAGCAAGGACTTGATTTACATCGGGACTAGCAAGGAGGCAAGTATCAAGAAGTTGATGAAGTTGGACAGCGAACCCATTACGGAGGAGCAAGCCGAGGACATCAGACGGATGAACCAAAGTCAGTGTAACAATGTGGGGTATGAATGGGAAGTGGAGGTTTGGACTCCGAACCATTTGAGCAGATAACTTTTTTAAACGGAATTTTTATGGCAAGAGTGATAGATGAGGGCATGAAAGCCCAGTTGAGCAAGAAGCAGGGGTTCTTCTTGAAGTATTTTCCGGCAAGAATCCGCAATGTGGGTGAGGATGCCAAGGAAGCAAGAAAGCTTATCTATGCTTTCAAGGACGCTAGGGATGAAGCTTACAAGCAGGTGGCGCAGATGGTGGATTCCTACTTGAAGAAAGAGTATGGCGAGGAGGTGAAGGACATGGTTTTCCTTTGCGTGCCTGCTAGTCGTCAGGAAGTGAACAGAAGCCGCTACAAGGAGTTCTGCAAGGAGGTGAGCCGATTGAGCGGTATTCAGAATGGTTATTCCCATCTTATCTTGATGGAGGACCGCTTGGCGATTCATGAACGCAGAAGAGGTGGAGAGAAGGAGATTTCCAAGGTGAGCATCATGGACTTTGACAGGGCTTTCTTCAAGGGTAAGAAGGTACTCGTCTTTGATGACATCATCACCACCGGCGGCTCTTATGCCCTCTTTGCCGAGGAAGTGGAGAAGCATGGGGCTCAAGTGGTGGGAGGTCTGTTTTTGGCAAGAACACATTATAAATATAATAAGGTATGAAACTGATTTTGAGCAAGACACAGAGCGTTGCCTTTACGGGGCATCGCTCTATTGCTCCGGAGAAGGTTCCGGAGCTTAGACGGCAGGTGAGGGGAAAGATTAGGCTGCTTTACATGCTGGGTTTCAGAAACTTTGTCTCGGGCATGGCTATGGGCTTTGACATGTTGGCAGCCGAGGAGGTCATCAAGCTCAAGGAAGAGCTTTCGGAATTGAAATTGATTGCCGTTATTCCTTATCGGGGACAGAGTGAGAGGTGGGCTTATCAGCAGCGAGAGCGGTATCAGCGCATCCTTTCCAAGGCTGATGAGGAGATTCTTCTGAGTGAGGGATATTACAATGGTTGTCTGTTGAAGCGCAATGATTACATGTTGGATCATGTAAGCGGTATCATTGCCTATTTTGATGGCAAGCCAATGGGAGGTACTTTTTATACCTGCAGAAATGCCAGGGCTAAGGGTATAGATCTTATCAATCTTTATAGGTTGGTTTAGGAGGTTTCTCGCCAAAAGGCGAGGAACTTTTTGCGTTTGGGGGTATGTGAAAGGTTTGAGGTGCGCAAGCTGGCAAGTTGATACTCTAAACTCCTTGTCAAATAAGCCTCCTGAATTTAACATTTGAAATCTCGGACGTTAACATTTGAAAGGCGCTATTATTTTATCTAGACCTTTAGCATAAACTGTTTATAAACAGATAGATGGATTGCTATAATGTCTGGTTTTTGTTTTTGTCATCCTGCATAATTCGGTTTTTCCGATATGTTAAATACCAACATAGATTTGGAAAACACCCCGTTTTGATGTTTTCTTTCTTAATTTTGCACCCAGAATCAAAATCGCATATTAAAATTGAAAAGGAATAAAATGAAGGTAAAAAAGTTAATAGTATTCGGGATGACCATGATGTTTGTATTGGCTTCTTGCAATCAACATCCATCCTTCTCTTCCTCCCAGGATGCGTTGGATGGATGCAAGAAGCAGCTACAGCTTTTGAAGCAGAAGCAGGATGCTTCCATCGAGGAGCTTTCCTCTCTCACCTCCACCTGGCTGGAGGTGCAGGATTCTGCCTACAGCGCTTTCGGCCGCGACTCTTCTCTCAACCTCAAGAGCCCGATGGCGGTAGCGTATTTCATGGTGTCGGATTCCATTCGGACAGAGATCAGCCGTCTGGCCTTTTCCAAGCCTCGCCAACTGCGCGAGGTGATGTATTTCAAGCAGCATACGGCCATGCAGAAGGAGAAGATGGAGAAGTCTGATATCTATCGGGATGCGGTGAAGTATTACGAGAAGCTGGATGATTATCCGATCTACTCCTCTCTTCAGGAGACGATGTCCGCTTATAGTAGTTTGCTCTCTTCAGCCAAGCCATTCAGACAGGGGGATGAACTGATCAAGTTCATCGCCTTGGAGGACAAGTGTTTCAGGAGTCTGATGAAGTATCTCTCTCAGGTGAAGCCGGAAAACCTCCAGCAGCTCACCGTTGCCACCACCCGGGTGTTTGACGGGCTCTACTCTTCGGTGGGAACCCAGGCTGATGAGGTGAACGACAGGACGATGCTTTATCTGAGCATGAGATTCAACCGACGCATTGTGCAGAATGCCTTGGCATGCAAGGACGATATCCTATCTAGGAAACGCCTGTCCACAGCGCAGAAAGCCAACTATCGGTGGATGCTCATTCAGCCGTTCATGGCCATTGACGACTACTCTGCAGCCGTGCTCACCAAGGAGCAGAGGGAGCAGCTTCTCTCCCTCTCAGATGACCTGCCTGGACTGCTTGAAAGGTTAGATGCCAAGAAACATGTACAAGACAAGGAAAACAATTTGACAGAGGTGCTGTCGGATTATTTCCTCAAATCATATCTATCATCCATACTTTAATGAATTCAAATGATCAATACGTTAAATGACTTCAAGCTTTTAGAAAGCGAGGAATTGAAGAATTCCATTGCAGAATTTCTCTTCAAGCTATATTGCAAGCTCCCGGAGCAGTTTAAGGAAAGTGCTTTACCTACTACCGAGAATGATGATTTCGTGGAAGTTGTCATACCGACCCGCAGGCAGGTGATGATGGAAGACCTGGTGGATCTGCTTGAGAAGAAGGTAGGGCTTCATATCCTTTATGCCTCGAAGATGAAGTTCGGCAAGCATCTCAGGGCTGTGGCTTATTCCACACCGGTGGAGGGCAGCATGTTCATCGTCCATCTGGGCAGTGAGCAATATGGAATCCTGGATAGCATGTCGGTTCACTTTTTCGACAGTGAAGAGATCATGTTGCTGAACATTCATCGACTGCTCAGGGACAACACCCATGTGGAGGCAGAGGTCCTAGAATGCCAGAAGATGAACCAGATTCTCTCTCACTTCTTCTAACCGCATATAACTTCTAAAAAATGGTGATGATTGTTTTAAAGGTGGTGTTGGCCCTGCTGCTGACTCTGGTGCCTTTTGTATTCCATTATGTGATCAAGCCCAAGGCTTCCAGCTCCCCGAAGTGGAGAAGTTTCTATAGCTTTCTATCTACCAAGATGCCTTGCATCAGAAGGAAGGCTTCCAAGGTGAAGGCATGGATTTCTTATGTCTATGGGAAGATGCACAGAAGCAGGAATGGAAGAAAATTCTTTATCTTGGTGCTTCTTGTCATGATGCTGGTTTTTCAGGTGGTGGATTATCATGCGGCAAGGCAGGCTTATCAGCTACTTGGGGAATCGTCTCTTCTGTCTGGGGCTATGAGTCTCACACCTTATCATATAAGAGTACCCTTTCTAGGTGAGGTCATGGTGCCGGGTTCGGGAAAGCTCTTGGAGAGCCTTCTTTACCCTTTTCTAACCCAGGCCTGGGTTTATGTCATTGCCCTGGGATCCACTATGATGCTGTTTTCCTATAGGCTTGCCGACAGGATTCTTCTAAGGATTCATGCAAGCAGGATCTTGCAGGTTTCCCTTGCCTCCGTAGCCATCCTGATGGTGGCGGTATCCTTGGGACGCTGCTTCCTGCTCTTTGAATTGCTCATGATGCTGCTCATGGCAGGCATCATTTATCCCTTCCCTCAGCAGCCATCTTCACCCAGGGGAAAAGCAAGATGGCAGAACTTGGGCTCCGGGGCCCTGGAGAAGCAGGCAGCCTAGGGTTTTCGGGAAGCTTATATCACATATTTATATTCTATCTAGTAGTTTTTCTAAGTTCAAACATTATATCCAAAAGTTATAACCAAATGGTAAAAGAAAATATAACCACTTCTGAGCTTCACGGCAAGAAGGATGGTTTTGTTATCAGAATGTCGTCAGAGCTCATGGCTTATCTTTGCAACGACTATGCTTATCGCAATCCCAACAGATTCTCCCGCCTGAAGGCCTTGCAGGATCTGCTCATCCGCTATCAGGAAGCTAAGCAGTCTTCTTCTCAAATGAACGTCAACATAGCCCAGCTTATCAAGGCCTGGGGATGGAGCCGTCCTTCGGTGCTGGCTTTTGTGGAGCAGCTCGAGAAGCTGGAGGTCCTGCAGGTATGCAACATGGTAACCAGCAAGGTCGTTCATCTGAAGCCTGGTCTCTTTAGTCCGGCTCTCTCTCCTTCTGACAGCATATAGCTTCCATAGTCAGCCTTCTTTCCAGAAAGGATTTTAAGCGTTAATTTTGTTCTCGGCTTCGGCCAGGTGCCTTCCAGTTTGAGGTCAACTGCCCTACAATAGGGTACGTTTTTCCAGGTGGGCGCTTGCGCCGTAAGCCCTTTTTTCAACATCAGGGGGGAGCCTAATACCAAGTTTGTGACCAAACATGTTTCAAACACCCCTGTTTCAGGGGGACTTCGTGCGGCAAGCCGTGTTTTCATTAGGCTCAGGGACTACTTCCCTAAGAACCCTTTATTCCCCCTTTAAATTCAGTTTTTATGGCTAAGCAAGTATTGGACGTACATGCAGGTAAAGGCATGACCACTTCACAGAGCAACGAGCATCTGCGTAATGCCAACACTGGCGAAAGATTGAAGAAGTGGAGTGGCAATTATGATCCCTCCCGGGAAAAGCTCAACTTTGAAGTGGGGCCGGGAGGCATCATCGTGCCGGTAGACAAGAAGTCTTCCATTCCCTCAAGAATCAAGAAGATATTGAAGCAGCGGGGGGTAGTAGACCCCAACAAGGGTTTGCCGGAGGCCAGATACAGGACCGTGGCAAACATCATTTTGGGCGGTTCCAGAGACCAGATGCACCGTCTGGCGTTTGGATCTCAAGAGGTGAATCTGGAACCTGGTTCTGACAATGCGCATATCAGGAGAATGCCCGAGATTGAATCCTGGGCATTGGATATGTATAAATTTATGAGTAAAAAGTATGGTGAAAAGAATATCGCCGCCTTTATTGTACACCTGGATGAGAAGAATCCCCATATTCATTGTACGCTTCTTCCTATCACCGAGCAGAATAAGTTTTCTTGGCGAAAGGTGATGGTGGGGGAGGAAAACAGCAAGATGGCATATAGCAGGAGGATGACCGAACTTCATAATGAAATCTCCCAGATCAATCTCTCCTATGGTTTGGAGCGTGGTGACAGGGTGGCTGAAACCGGAGCCAGGCATCGTACCATCGAGCAATATCATCAGGATCTGAGAAAGAAGCTCCAGCAGGAAAACGAGCAGCTCTCTGAGACCATCGAGGGTAACCAGGGGGTTATCCAGAGGCAGCAGGCTACCTTGAGCGGTTTGGAGAAGGACATCAAGCATGCCACAGCCCGCTTCAAGGCTCTTCAGACCATGATTACCAATTTGGAGTCTAAGAAGAACAGGTTGCTGGAGGAGGTCGAGCAGCTCAATCAAGACCGTGAATCGGGTAAGATCAGTGCAGAGGAGGCAAAGGCACGTCTTGAGAAGATACACAGTGAACTTCGGGAAGTGGATGAGAAAATTGCCGACAAGACTCAAAAGCTCCATACGGCAGAGAGCCAGCTTGACCAGCTGCAGTCAAAGACCCACTCGGCAGAGAAGAAGTTTGAGGAGGTTCAGCAGAAGCTTCAGAAGGAGGTTCCTTCTCTCAGCAAGACTACCGTCAAGGAGATGCAGCAGATGGGCTACATGATGATGGCTACAGATGCTAAACGTCGGGCTGCAAAGTATAATGACTTCCTTTCCTCACTTCCTTCTGATCACAGAGATGTGGCGCTCCGGGCAGGAGATATTCTCTTTGATGGTTCCATAGCAGAAACCATCATGGACTGTGCTGCTCAGGTTACTTCCATCGCGGCTGCTCTTTATCTGGGCTATCTGGATGCTGCCACCAGGATCTCTCAATCCGGTGGTGGAGGTGGAAGCCCTGGTACTGGATGGGGCAAACGGGATGATGAGGATGACCTGGCTTTCCGTCAGCGTTGTTTCTTCATGGCCCTTCACATGATGCGCCCTGCACAGAAGCAGCAGAGAAAACGATAGAGTTTAGATTCTGGTTCTTGCCTTTTGGATGATGAATCATTAGATAGTTGTTCGGCTTGGGGGATGTATGGTCATCTTTCATGCCGAACAGCTATCTGTTTTTTGCCCCTTATAAGTAGGAACGGAAGTAGGCTAGACGCAGGAAGTCTTATAGCATCTAATCTCTCTTCTTTGTTATTCATCCATGTTGTCTGTTTTTGGCATATAATAAAGGTAAATGGCTTTATAGTTTAAATTATATTACGATTTCACTGTTTAATACACTTGCGCTTTTGTGGTTGGTTTTAGGTATAGATTCTCTTTTCTCTTAGATGCTAGTTTTATATCAATTCCAATGAATTGAAATCTCATCAAGTTGTTCCTTCATAGAATCCCTATTATTACAAAGTCTCGTTCCCGGTTATATGAACCTTAATGCTGTTTTTAGTTACTGGCTTTAGCAAAATATGAAGATTTCTAAGAAAAATGACTACGCACAAGATGTTTTTCAACCTGTGAAATGAATTTTCCTAGGTGTTTCTTAATTTTGCACCAGAAAATAAAAATACGGTTATGTTTTGAATAACTGCCGATTATCAGTTTCATGTTTAAAAATATAGAAATGAATACGTCAATTATAAAACGATTGAAGAAAATTGAAATTCGTTTGAATGAGGTCCTTGATGCAGATCTATTCAATGTTTCCGAGGCTGCCTTTGATGAATTACAATCAGAAGTAAGTTGCTTTGAGCAAGATTTGAATGAATTATTGGAGTTCCACGGAGAGCATCTACAGTTTTCTGAGCTGAAAAAAATCAGTTCTATTCAAAAGAAAATCAGGCAGGTGAAGAAAGGAAATGTTTTCTTTGACCCCGAACTTGAGAGAAGTATCATGTTCCCAAATAGGAAGGATGAGGAAGAAGATGATTTTGCCTTATGAATCCACTCTGTTTCCGGTATTTTGTCGAGAAACATGATGTCGCCAAACTTGTAGAATGGACATTCTGTGGTGTGGAACAGCTTAGTCATCAGATGCTTCTTGCTTCCAAACATACAGTAAGTAGTCAACTTCTGGTGCTGCCATACTGTTCTCAGTTTCTTCTGGAAGGTAAGCGAGTCCTTGAAGTCAGCTATCTGCTGAAACTCATCAAAGCACACAACTGCTTTTATGCCTTTCTTCTCTGCAATTTTCTCTGGCAGCTGCAAGATTTCCCTTTCAGGGTTATCCTTTGGATTCCAGGCAAAAGACAGGGAAAAGTCGTTCATAGGATCAGTACCGAAGGAGAACTTTGGAGTAATGTTGGAAAGAAAGGTTTTTGCCATCTGAACCCATTCGTCCCATCTGGAAGATGTCTGACGGATGGTTTCCGTTGCCAGCATCTTGCAAAACTCATAGTCGGATTTGCATGAGAATACATCAATAAAGATGAACTTCACATCTTTCCGCTTTGACTGGCTTATCACTTTCTTGACAAGCGAAGTCTTTCCCCATCTTCTAGGAGAGCTGATGATGGTATTGATGCCATGTGTAAGATTGGCTTCCAAACGCTTAGCATCGTTTATGCGGTCGATGAAATATTCATCTTCCACAGCTCTACCGAATTCAAATGGATTTTCTATCATAATCGTTTCTTTTTTCGTTATTATTGAATGCAAGGATAGTAATAATCTTCTTAGTAAGAAACATCTTAGTAAGAACTTTATTACTAATTAACATTTTAGTTGTGATATTGGTATCATTCCTGATTCTAAAAAGTGAAGCGTACCTTGGGGATGGAAATTGATTGTTTTTTTATGTTGCAAGTCCTTTTAAGTTAGAAGGACTTGCAACATAGATGTCTGCCCCCATTTGGTCAGTCGCCCTCTTTCATATCTTCCGTATTATTACTATCACTATTATGGAAAGATTCATTCAGTATTTTGCACATATCATCAAGGTGCTTTTCTGCCAGATTTTCATTCCATTTTGTATGATCATCCTCAGCCATTCTAAACATCTTCAGCAACTTGATACTTTGCAGTGACTTGTTGTCTATCTGTTCCTGGATACGTGCAAACTTCACCCTTACATTATCATTGCTCTGTTGGGAATTGAAGCTTTGGGAGATCATGGCCAGGTTGCCAAAGCCATTGGTGATGTCTTCATTCCAGGTGTCATTGTAGGACTCATCCTGTGGATGAAGGTGTTCAATGGAGCGGTTTGTTCGGAAGACATAAGTTTCCACTACTCGTTGGTCTTCCTTGTTGAACATGTCTTTTCTTCTTTCCCAAAGATAGTAGTCAAGTCGCCAGAACCAATATCTGCTGATATTCGGATACCTGAGTTCCCTGAGATCCGAAGGATGATAGCCTTTTTGGATCCGGTATGCATTATCCGTTTCCTTCAGTTTTGCAATGATTTCCTGCGATGTGATTTTCCAGTCATCTGTCAGGTCGTGGAGATATTGCATATAGGGTTTCAGCCAGATATGGAACTCCGTTGACACGGTAAGCATGGACATGTACTGGCGCATTTGCTCGCGGTATTCTCTTTTTGCTGCATCTGTATCCCTGAAGTTGATGGAGAATCTGCTCTGTCCGTTTGATATATCCTTTCTTACCACGTAATAGTCTAGTAAAAGACGGTAAAACAACAGGTTGTGATAGAATCTCTTCATGTCTTTAATTCGATGTCCCTTAAATGTGTTCAACAGTTTATCCTTCTGATAGAAGCTGTCTCTGCCGTCACAGTTTTCTGTAAGGTCCAGGACTAGCAGAAGGAATTCAGGGAAAGTGATAATGCTATCCTCTTTTTCCGTAAGGTTGATGGCATTCGTCTTTTCCTTCTTCCTTACTGGGATGATGTCGATGGTAGGAGCATCCTTTTGGGTATCATTTGCAATTTGGATACCATTGATGACGGATTCAAAATTGTTGTTACGGCAATTTGCCAATGCTTGGCGATACTTATTGGCATACTCCTCATCACTTGTTGTGTCCGTTCTGTTGTAGATAGGTCGTTCCATTTGGGCTACCCAATTCCAGATCTTGACAAACTCCTCTGCCTCTTCCTGATTCTTCAGCAGCGTGACTTTCAGGATTTCGTGTTGCTCCAATCCCTTTCCTGTAGAGTTTAATACCTCAAAATACCTGTTCAGTGAGGTGGCATCATTGAGATAGTGGTCAGGAAGTTCGGATATGAAGAAGGTGAGATGGTTATAGATGTTATGGGCAAAGTCGCTGATTTGATCCGGGTCGCCATCAAATTCACTTTTCAGAAAACCCTGAATGCCTTGAATGGCATCCTTCATGCACGTATTTTCATAGGTGGCATGTGGGCGGTCATGGGCCAGTGCTTCCAGATATTTTTCATCTTCAGTTCTGGCAGAGAGTATCAGGCGTTTGCCATCAAGCAGAAAGTTGCTCCACTCGGGAATATCCTTGAACACAATGGCCATCAATATCATGACGGTGAATCTCTGCTGGCCGTCTATCAGGTCTATATGTCCATCACGCTGGATGGTTGTCAGCATTCCCAAGTAGTAGGGATTATGCTCTTTCTTGAATCGGTCAGACTCAAAGTGCTCCTTTAAGTCACGGAGTAATTTGGACACCTCCTTGGGCGTCCATGCAAATAGCCTCTGGTACAAAGGAATACAGAAACGCTCTTTTGTAATATCTTTTAGGGTTACCCCATTCTCGTTATTCATATTCTTCATTTTTTAATTGTTCAATATATTTGTCAGTGAATTTTGCAAGGCGGAATTCCTCTTCATCCGTGATGACAGTAGGATCATTGAGGTCCCTGAATAGTCTGCAGAGAGCATTGTAGAATCTGACTTTGATGTCGTTTCCTTCGAGATCACGTCCGCTTATTCTGAAATGGGGAAGTGTTTCTGCCAGGAAGAATGAGGGTGAAGAGGCCTGGTCTATCATCATGACCAGTTCCTGATCCATCACATACTGATTGATTTTATACTGCAGTGCCCTGCTTTCATATCTGTGGCAGGCAATGACTCTTGCAATTGAGAACAGGGCTTCTGACAGGTATTTCTTGCCGAACTTTGAAAAATACGCAAACAGGATGGTTTCCATGACGCTTTCGTATTTCCAGTGGGATTCTGCGAGCAGGTGTTCTCTCATGAGGCGAACCTGTGGGGTTCTGACAAACTGCTTGTACAGATCGATGAAGTTGTCTGTAAAGGCAAAGAAGTGTGCACCGCCCTGAATTTTCTCGTAGAAGTAGAAGCGTTCTCCGAAGGGAGGAATGCCGGGAATCAGGGGTGCTGCGGAATACTCATCCTTTATCGGGCGTTGACTTTCAGAAAAGTCGCAGGAATGTTTACGCATCCATTTGCGCATCCGATAGAGATGAAGGCCTAATGTCTTGTTGAGGAGTGACTCGTTGTCCAGGTCATACTCCTGGGAGACTGCATTCCATCTGCGGGCCAGATGTTCTGCCTGCTGGTCATTTGAGATGAGGAAGCGCAAGTGATGGGCTTTCAGGATATCGTAGTCGGACAGTCTGACTCCCCGGGAGTTCTGGTTGGAGAAGAAGGTATATGCCAGGTCCAGGTTTTGGGAATTCAGGATTAATACAGAGAAGGACAAGTGAGAAAGTATTTTCTTCAGCAGCAGGCTGTTGACCGTTGGTTCGTATTTTACTAGATTGCTTATTACATACTTGGCATTGGCAATATTTTCACAGGCTTCCTTTGATTCAAAGCGCTGAGCCAATAGTGGCATATTTCCCTCATAGCCTAAGGCTCTAAGGCATAGGGTGAGGGTCACCAGGCGCTGTTGCCCGTCTATGATATGATAACCGTTTTCCATATTCTGCAGGATGATGGAACCAAGGTGATAGTCCTGGTCTTCCGGCATTTTCTTCAGGTTGTTCCAAAGTGCTGTAATGTTCTTCTCCTCCCAGCAATAGATGCGCTGGTAGTCTGGAATCACAAGTTTCAGGTCAAAGACCTCTTTCATGGAAAGGGTCTTCAGGCATACTTCGCTACTGATATCCAGCTTTTTGAATTCTTCCTCTTTCTGATGATAGGGCTTGTCTAGATTCACAGGTTTGAATATCTGGGTACATTTGACCAGCACCGGGTCGAATATTTGGGAGATTTTTATCAGGATTTCTTTAAGCTGCTCATCGTTGCAGACTTCCTCCTGGTAGACAGCCATGTCTCTTGATCCATCATTTTGCCATTTTAGCGAAGGGTTATCATGGATTTGCTCTTTGAGGTATAGGAAGATTCTGCCATACCGGTAGCCGTCACTTTCGCTTGGTGGCTCGATATGGAATTCCCAATGGCTGTTTATATATTCATAATGGATTCTCTCTAAGCTGGGAAATGCCGTTTGTACCTGGATATACCTGTTGCAACGAGGCATCTTGGAAGAATCACTCAGGTAGTTGCAGTATACTTCTCTTCCTGGAAGGCTACTCTTAACGAAATTCCTGACTTCTTCATTTTCCCGTGTTTTTATGTCTAGTGCCATAATAATTGATTTTTAATATCTCCAATGCCTTGGTTATAGAGATTTTCAGAATCTGCCAGAGCATGGTGATGGTTTGAAAAATTGTATTCTCCTCCTTCGAGGTCTGTTTGCTCCTTTATTTCTCCTGGCATGCTTTTATGTTTTGAAACTGTGAGTGCCTGTCTGGATAGGCAACCGGTATTTGTTTTTAGATGAATGTTTCCAAATATCCTCTTGCCCCGTAGAGTGGTACATTTGTGATGCCGTCCTGCTCCCGATAGTCGCTCATGGAAAAGCGCAAGCCTTTCATGCCGGGATATTTGGCTATAGTCGCTTTCAAAGACTTTGACTGTAGATTCTCCTCAGCCTTCACTTCTACCGGTATGACCTGCATTCCTGCCTGAATGACAAAGTCAAGTTCCAACTGGCTGTTTTCCTTACTATAATAATATATAGGAATCTGGCGCAGCGATTCCAGCTGACAGCAAACGAAGTTTTCCGTAAAATCACCCTTCCCGGTATTGTCATTGCTAGGCAGCAGAAGTAAGGCTGGTGGTGTTTTACTCATAGCCCCCAGCAGTCCACAATCCAAGAGATACAATTTGAAGGCACTGATGTCCTCATGAATCTTCAGAGGAAGCCCCAAAGTCTTCACCCTACTGATTTTATATACCAGTCCTGCATCTATAAGCCATTGGATGGCCAACTCATAATCCTTAGCTCTGGCACCTTGTTTTACAACACCATAGATAAACTTTTTATTCTCTTTGGCTAGTTGGGAAGGGATGGAGTTCCATACCTGGTTGATTCTTACTACCTGCTCTTTTGGGGCATGCTTGGAAATATCTTTTTCGTAGGCCCGAATAATTTCTTCCTGCACTTCCCTTACGGCATTTGCATCATTGGTCTCTATGAACTTATTTACAGCTTCGGGCATACCGCCAACAAGGTAATATTCACGAAGATGCTGAATATAGAGTGTTCTAAGCGATTTTACCACATCCCACATTCCATGCTGCAGCAGATCCATGCGCTGCTTGAAACCGCATGCCCACAGAAACTCCTCGAAAGTCATCGGATACATTTCCAAGGTGTTAACCTTTCCCACAGGATAAGATTCTCCCTGGTGAAGAGACAAGCCGAGAAGGGAGCCAGCTACTGCCACGTGATACTCCCGTGCATTTTCACAGAAATACTTCAACGAGGCAAGTCCACGATGCAACTCTTGTATTTCATCCATGATGATGAGGGTCTTGCCGGCTTCTATATTAACACCAGTAATAGCTCCGATGGTGAGAAGAATGCGATCTATATTATAGTCTGAAGCAAACAAATCCTTAGCCATGGCATTGTTGTCACAGTTAATGTAGGCCACATTTTCAAACTCACGTTGCCCAAATTCCTTCAAGATATAAGTTTTGCCAACCTGTCTTGCTCCCAACAGAATAAGGGGTTTTCTATCCTCTCTGTTTTTCCAAGCAATGAGGTCTTGCATGATAAATCTTTCCATATATTGCTTTTTTGCTGCAAATATACTGAAAATTAATTAAATAGCAAAATATATCACATTTTTATGAAGGACTTTTTGAAAGATTAACACACTTTTATGAGGGACTTTTGTAACTATCAGTACATTTTATGAGGGACTTTTGGGGATACACATACACTTTTATGAGGGACTTTTAGTTATGCTATCAGGTCAGGAGGGTCTCAATTTGTCCTTAGCAGCCTTTCATTGGTCAATAATTCAGGTATTCCAATTTACCTGTTGCTCTGATTTGGTTGGTTTTAAGTTTCAGGTTAACAGGAAGACTCAAAACCACATTTCTGTTTATTTGCAGGTATGTGCCTTTGAGTCTTTTCGTATTTTACTATTTGAGCAGCAGTACAGATGTGGTGTTGGATATTTCCGTGGCCATTCTGTTTACTGTGTCGTACATCAGCTTGTTGAGCTTGTCATCAAGACAGGTCTTTTTCTCTGGGTGGATCTGCTCTACTTTCTTGTCGTAGAACTTTGCCCATTCTTGTGCCCAAGAGAAGAGCTGTTCATCCACTGGTTCCAAGTTATGCTCGTTGCTTTTCTTTTTGAGTTGCAACAGGTGGGCGATTTTCTCCTTTATGCTTGTATCTTCTACTGTTGCATTTACCAGTTCAGAGAATCTCACCGGTGGAACGGTACCTTCGTCTGTTAACCATTTGCATACAAGGATACCTCTGAGGTAGTAGAGGAATCTCTTTAATGGCAGTCCATAGTCTTTGATGTATCTGTCATTATGCTTCTTGTAGATATGGTTGTAGTGGAACATAGCCCTTTCTCTATTGAAGTATTGGTCTTCCATTCGCTGTATCTCGCTGATGAACTTTTCGTCCTTGCAGTAGATGATAGGGGAGTGGAGCCATTCAAAGAGGGAAGGGTTGGACCGTTTGAACAGACGCAGGGCTTTCTTCAGGTCCCAGCCCGACATATCCGTTTCATCAGGAAACATCTGTTCGATGGTATCCTTTTGCTCTTCGATATGGAAGTACCACTCCGGTTCATGGACATAGATGAAGCGTACGTCCCAATCGCTGTCAGGAGATGCGAATCCCCAAGCCCTGCTACCTGATTCCACAGCATACAGAATCTTCACGTGTTGCTGCTGCTCGATTTCATGGAGGTGTCCGAGAATTCTTTCCTTAATGGAATAATGCTCTTGCATAGCCTTGTGAACCTTGAGAAGGTGAGGAGACAAGAATCTCTTTTCTTTGGTATATTCAATCTCCTTGCCATTTTCCAGGATCTTAAAGTAGATGGTGTTATACTCTTTGTTCTCAAATCCCTCCAGAAGTATCATGGAGGATGATCTTCCCACAGAGATATATGATACCTTATATTCCTTTCCTGTATCCAGTTCGGTGTAGCTTTCTCCTAGGTAAACTGCCGTTAGGGTATCTGTTTTATTGAAGTATTCTCTCAGATAGTCTGTTTGGCTCATGCCATACAAGTCTGCCATATTATTGTTTTGTTCCATCATTTTGCATTTTAATTGTTGTCTTCATCGAAATGGGTATGCTGTTCGTACAGTTCTGCCATTTCCTTAGTTTTGTCTCTCATATAGCTTACAGCATTTCGGGGATAGATGACTCTCACCCCGGGACCATAGCTCATGAGTACAGAGTAGAGCTCGAAGTTGATGACCACAGAAATCTTGAAAATACAGCTGCCATCCTCATTCTTTCTGATAAGCTCCTGGCTATGATGAAGCGGCTTGGTCATGATATACTTGCTTTGCTCAGGGGAAGCCCAGAACTTGATGGTGCGTGGCTTGTTGTCGATATTCTTGCTCACCCCTATGACATCGTCGAAGAACTTCTCGCTATCAAACTTCGGGTTCTCTCTGAAGGGTTCATCGACAGGCTCAATGGATACAATTCTGTCAAGGGCAAAGTTGTACAGGACCAAGTCTTTTTTCACTGAGCAGAAAAGGAACCATCTGTTTCTGTATTCCTTCAACAAATAAGGGTAGAGAATATATTCATTTGCCTCCTTTGCGTTGAAAGACTGATACATGATTCTAAGCGTCTGTTTGTTGGCGATGTAATTGTAGAGAGGGTTCAGAAGTTCCAGTCCTTTGAGGTTCGGCATAGAGTCAAAGTGGATGATGGGCTTTCTGTTGCTTCTGCTGATCGATAGCTTGTCTTGCAATCTTCCTACCACGTCTGCCATTTCAGAGAAATGGTCAAAGTCCTCCAGCTGCTTGAGCATTTCAACGGCTTCCTTCATGATTTCATAGTCGTTTTCAGACAGAGGCATGTCGAAGATGGAATAGTTGGGATCGGCATAGCGGTAGTATTTGCCGTCATATACTTCTATAGGGGCATTGTAGCCCAGTTTGTCACTGCGCATGATCTGCAGGTCGGCCTGCACGGTTCTTAATGACACTCCTTTAGAGATGCCTTCCATGTCATAGAGGGCATCACTGCAAGCATCCACCAGATTGTCGATAGTCCATCGGCGATACTTGTTTCTCAGGCAATTGTCTATAGTCTTGTACCTTATTAAGGCATTCTTGTTTGCTGGCATAAGCTATTCATTTAAAAGTTTGGTGCAAAGATAACAAATAACTCCGCAATCTATTTGCGTAGCCATGAATATTTAACTTTTTCCTGCAAAAAAACAAAAGGAGGACTCCTTTTCCTGAAGAGTCCTCCTACATTTGCCGATTAAATATATACATCCACGAAAGAATAAGTTCGTAAACGCTTTGTATTTTACCAATTGTCGTTCTCGTTGCCGGTAAGACCATTCTTGATACACTCCTCAATCTTGTCCATTACTACATTTGAGTAGGCATGTGCCATGATCAAGGCTTTGCAGGATGTCTTTTTATGGGAGTCTTTGGCTGCAAATGGGAAGCAGGAATCCAAGGTCCACTTTTCATCGGAACGAACTGGTGGAGTCTGGCTTCCTCCAAGAGCTGCCATCCATCCGCCGCCCACCATCTTGGTGACACTGTAGAAAGGTACAGTATAGGTAACTCTCACCTTTCCGTCCTTGATATCACACTTGATGACGGGTTTGATGCTCACGTTGTAGGCGTTGCTTCCACCTGCGTGTTGTGCTATGTCTGCTACATAACCTTGTGCGATGATGGTTCCCAGTTCCTTGTCATTGAGTTTGATCACAGAGTTTGCGTCATTGAAGGTGGCAGTGAACCAATAATTGAGAAGAACATAGAGCTGTGCCTTGCTTTGGCCAGGTGCTTCCATGACCTGTACATAGTCGATGGCGTTGTTCTTGTCAAGAGTGAGTTGCTTGCCAAGATTGGAGGCAGCTTCTACCCATTTGTCTCCATATTTCTCCTTGGCATACTTCTCTAGTTCCTCTGCTCTGAGAATCTGGGCGTTTGCAGAAATTACAGCTGTTAGCAAAAGTGCTAATGACATTATTACCTTTTTCATTGTTTACCTTGTTTTATGAGTGTGAATTGTTTATCTCGTTTCTGGCAGATTATCTTCCATTATCATGGTCATGAATCCATGCTTTCTGTTCATAACTGAGTCTATCCCAGTTGGTACGTGGCTTTCTTTTGTCGGTGTGGGTGATGGCTTTGCCAAAACCCTTGAATAACCATGCAAAGAACAAAACTAAAAAAATACTTCCCATAAAATTAAATATGTTTGTCAGCACCTTGGAACCCTTCCTCGGTTTCTCTGAATCTTATTATTATAAAATAGGTGTTAGCTATGCAGGGAATTTGTATAGAGATACATTCCTGCAAGATTCAATGAACTGTCATAGTTCATTATTGCATACTTTCTGTGTTTCTAACGATCTTGGCGATATGTATCATTACTATGTTCCATAGCTTTACCAAAACCCTTGAAGAAATTAGCAAAAAACAGTAATAAGAAAATTGCTCCCATATTATGAATGTTATTAGTCAGTACCTTGGAACCATTCCTCGGTTTCTCTGAATCACGATGCAAAGGTACGGGCGTCCTGTGCAGTCAATCTGCATAGAAAAATATTTTTAAGAAAATGCATAAAAAAGAGAAAAAATCGCTTTTAATGCCATTAGCGATGTCTCTTTTATGTTCAAAGTGTGATGTCATTTAATCGTGTTCATCGATAAGAAATTTGCTCAGTGATGTATTGTTGATAGGAGAAGAGGTTATATAGTTTTGTCTGATGTAGTTTCTGACAAAGCCAGTTTTAGTAGAATTTTAGGTGGCAAGTTACATATATCTTGGCGCTTGTCGAAAACTTTCACGATGACTTAGTTATAAAGTTCACTAAAATAAAAAGGCGAATGTCATCTCGACACCCGCCATTTATGATAATCAATGTTAATCTTTACCTACTTTCTTTGTAACTGCAAAATAATTATTGTATATTTGCAGCGTGAGGGATGGGTTAACCTTCAGAGACCCGCTCTTATTCCAGCCAGGCTTTTTTTAGTCTGGCTTTTTTGTTAGCCTAAGTGAGTGGAAGTTTCATCCATTCTTCTTGCCTCTTCAAACTTTTCCTTCATCGTGGGGTTACCGCGAGTGAGTTTCTTGATACTCAGGTCTTCCGTGTCATTGTTAGCCAGGCGAAGGTAGTTCTCTGAGCTGAGGAGATTATCCTTCATCTTCTGGAGAGACTTGATGGTCTTGTCGATCTCTTCAATGGCCTTGTTGAATTTTTCGCTGGCTTTCTGATAGTGACCGGCGAATTTGTCACGGAAGGCATTGACCTTGTTTTCAAAGTTGGTAACATCCACACTTTGCTGGCGAGCCAAAATGAGTTCCTTCTGGTACTCTATGCTCTTCTTGGATGCCTGGGTGAGGAGTGAGATCAGTGGCATGAAGAACTGAGGACGGATTACATACATCTTCGGATACTTGTAGGAAACATCAACGATACCTTCGTTATATAGCTCACTGTCTGGTTCCAGGAGAGAGACCAAAACCGCATACTCGCAGCCTTTTTCTTTTCTGTCTTTGTCGAGCTTGGCAAAGAAGTCCTCGTTTTTATGCTTTGTAGCCGTGGTTTCCATCTCGTTTTTCATTTCAAACATGATGGAAATGTACTCTACGCCATCTGCTGTGTCTCGGAAGATGAAATCTCCCTTACTGCCGCCACTTGCATCATTGTCCTTTTCAAAGTAGGCGCATGGGTACATCATGCTTCTTACTCTGTTGAACTCAGTGCTGCAGTGAACCTCCAGGCTCTCTCCAATCATCTTGGTGGACATGTGGGCTTTCAGCTCCTTGTAGTGATCTACTTCCTCCTGCTTGAGCTTCAGCCGGCTTTGAAAGTCTTCTTTCAAGGTTTTTTCCTTGATGATTGCTTCCTTCTGGGCCAGCTCCATGTCTCCCTTGAGCTTCTGAATCTCCTGTTCCTTCTCTTGGAGGGTCTCCTTACTCTTATTCTGCTCCTCCAGGATGGCAACCTTTAATTTGCTTTCGTTAGAGGACAGCTGTGTCTGCAAGGCTGCGATTTCCTTATCCTTTTTGGCAATCTCTTTTGCCAGACTGAGTTGGTTGGTATTCTCAATACCTTCTAGTTGGCTCTGAAGCTTGGCTATCTCAGCATCTTTCTGGGTAAGGTTAAGCTCTTTCTCAGAAAGCAGTTTCTGATAGTTCTGTTCTGCTTTCAAGGTCTCAGCCTTTTGCTCAGCCTTCTGCTGTTTCTCGAGTTCCTTCATGCGTCGTTCTACCTCCTGGTTAAACTCTGCATTCTTGACTTGGCCAACAATAGCAGCATAGTCTGCTTCATCTACCTTGAAGACGTTGCCGCATTTAGGGCATTTCAGTTCTTTCATATCGATATCTTTAATATTCTGTTATTTGATAAAATTGCTTTTTTGAGCAAGGATTGATCTCTCTCGGAATTATTCATCTGGTTCCGGAAGGTATCTTCCTGCTATTTCTGTTTTAGCAAAGGGTATGCCAAATATAATTTTCTGCCAAAGGTGAGTCGGAGAAGTAGCAGGAAAGGAATTTTACTGTTCTTATTCCCGGTCACCTACCATGTTGGTTAGAATATATAGTCAGATTTCCCCCATTTGCTAAACATTCCATAGTTCATCGTCAAAGAAGTCCTTCTCGCCCAGTTTCTCACCAATCGCTTTGTATGGCAATTGGCTGCAGCTAGGGCAGATGCAGTGGAAGTGTTTCCAGACGTTGTCGCCGTTCTTGCATTTTTGATCGGTTCTTCTTGGAATGAAGCGTACAAAATGATTGTTCTGCTCACAGTCCTCTCTCCATATCTTCTTGTAGTTATAGCCGCAGATCTCACAGGTTCCTTCAGTAACCTTGGATAGGTATTCTTCAAGTCGATCAGGGATATAGCCAGCAGTAAATGCCTTACCTGCTCTTTGAAAGTCCAATACATTATAGTACTTATAGACGTATTCAGCCCACATTTTTTCAAGCTTGAAAGCCATACTATCCTCGATGACTCTTCCGCTATGTCCACCTGCCCAGTCAAATTCTGGCATGGCTTCTTTGAGTTCCTGGGTGGATATGTAAGGGGCTGTCTCTATGTCAACGATGCATTCACAAAACAGGTCGGCATAATAAACTTCACGGTCTTTCCCGCTCCAGTCCTTATCTTTATAAGGGTCAGATTGGATAGTTCCAGCCATGACGATGCCAGTTTTTCCTTCCCCTACTTTTACCATGAAGAATCGATCTCCATCTTTTACCTGCTCATGGTCCCATATAGACCAGTTGAGGTCTAGATATTCGTTGGGACAGTCTTCTTCATTATAACTATCCAATACTTGGATGCACTTGCTCAAGTCTTCCTTATGGAAGCTTGAAATAGCTGGATTCCACATTAAAACAACAGTCTTCATCTTTTTGATATTTTTAGTTCAACAAAGTTCTGATTAATATTTAAGTTGCAATTGTCAAGCAACTATGGTTTATCGATTTAGATGTCTTTTCATACTAGCCTCCTTTTTACCTTACCTTGGGACAATCCCTTGGTTTCTTAGTTTGATGTTGCAAAGGTAATAAGTATGTGTGCAGTCTATCTGCGCAGGAAAATATTTCTAAGTTTTTTGATGTTTTTATGAGGGAATAACAGCTTTTGGGGTCTATTTCGGTGAGTAGAGTTATATTTTTCTAGTTGGATTTTGGCTTTTCAATGGATTTTGTTATATTTGCATTTGCAATCAAATTTTGGTTTTATGGTAAAGTTGAAGTCTTTTATCGATGTAAACAAACGAATTGTTCTGAACTTGATAGAGTTGGATGAACAGAATGCATCACTGGGTGTTAATCTGGATGATGCGGTTATTGCTGTGTGGGAAGCTTTGGTGTATCTGGATTATAAGAAACTGGATGCCAAAGATTCCAAGTTGCGTTATGTTGCTTCTATGTCTCGTGTACCTGGTGCTAAGATGAATAGGTTTAGAAGCTATACACGTGAGGCGCTTCATGAGGCATTGCGAAAGGAGCGTTTGGTCAATTTGACATCAAGTATCGAAAAGGAGTGTGTGCTTTCTGATTTGAAGGTGATTGAGCGTATTGACAATCATGAAACTGTTGTTTTGAATGAACGATTAAAGGAAAGCTATAAGCGTATCAAGGTAGAGGCTTGGCCTTTTGGCACAGACCTTTATGAAGAGCAGAAAGTATCTAGACCCGTAAGAAAGATGAAGGGCCCCAAATTCCTTAAATACAAGGTTGACAAAAGTGTGGAAGAGGCACTTGCTCCTTTCATTGACCTGTACATAGAAGATTGGGACTATGTAGTAGAAAGAGAATCTTATAAGTGGGATGCTGTTAAATGCTTCCAAGAACATTTTTCCTTAGATGCTGAGGATTTTGTTGAAATGATGCGCGCTTCTTTGGACAAAACTGACAATCTCCTTAGCGGCAATATGTATTTTGCCCGTGCTACCATCTTAAAGATGATGGAAACGAATCCTGAGGATGTCAGAACTTGCTTTAGACATTTATATGATGAGTCTATAGATATAGCTGATAGAATGACAAGTTTCCTTCAACGCATCAAGAAACTGTTTAGTATTCAGAAGGCGCAGGGACTTTTTAAAGATAATGAAACTTATCAGCAAAGTTCAAGAACTGTTTCTGTTTATCTGTCGTTAAATAAGCCTGCTGAGCATTACCTTTACATGGAAAAAATGTATCAGACCTTTTTGGATGTCACCGGTGCCGATCTTCCAAAGATTGGTCGCACTGATTATGTACTCTTTGAGTATGAGATGGTTTGCGATGAGATTAGAAAGATATTGCTGAAAAATGACAAGCTGGTAGCTTTGCATGATAAGACGTATTCTGATATATATGATTATCATTTGTTGACTCAGGATTTTCTGTATTATGTCTCTACTCATTATTTAGTATTGCATCCAACTGGGAAAGAGGAGTAATGGAGTTTAAAATGTTAGGTAAGTAGTATATCATAAGGTAGTGAAACCTTGCTGGGTATGAGAGGCAAATTGAAAAGTTGAAGGAGAAAGCAAAGATGTTTCGTCAAGCGGAACTTTGACAACTCCTTCCGCAAACCCATAGGCTGATGGGGTGACTTTGCCATCAAGCGAAACATCAAATTAGAAAGACGTTTCTTCCAACAAACCCCTGGTCTCCTGATGTGGAGGTAGGTGCTCGCATCTCTAATCTTTCTGGGAAATCACTAATCCTTATAGTCCAACAGCGAACGATTCCCGCTGACGTGGACTACTTGGATTAGGATTTCATTGCGAAGATAGTGGAAATAGGTGAGAACTCTGTAAAGAAAGAGGAAAACTTTCAGAGGATAGTGAACTTTTTATGAAGTAGATAGCTTATGACTAATAACAACATAAGATTTATGGGGGATGCATTCTGTTCCTGCATCCCCCATATGATTAAAATTTTATGGAAAGTTCTGTGTTGATCATGCTGTAGTTATGCTTGCTAAGTGTACGGTTATTGACTAAGGCATACTCTGCAGAGAATTTCAGATTTTTGGTGAAATAGTAATCGGCGCCTGCTTCGTAGAAGGTTTGGGCTGAATTCCATTCACCATTATTTCTGTAGAGGTCATATCGAGCCTTTATACTCACTTTGTTCTTTAGCACAGGCACAATACCTAAGGCATAGAAGCCGTCAGCTTTGTTGCCATTGTCTGACAAATTGCAGTCCGAAGCACTGTCATCGTTCGTGTTGGTCATTGTTTTTGCAAAGGCTTTTCCTGTAGAGTGGATGTATTCTGAGCGGAATGTCCATCCATTAGAATCATATTCTCCACTGATGGCATATCTGTGCTGAGGGAGACTTCTCACTCCATTTTTCTGCTCGCCTGAAGTTTCGTCCGTCCAGATGCCTTTTCGGGCGTAGCTACCTTCCCAGCCAGAAACACCAATACGCATACCCTCAATTGGCATCACCCAGAAACTGGCTACCACATTCTTTCTCTGATTTACGTCTTTGAGATTGATGCCCTGGCCGTTTACGACGCTTACACCATAATGAAGAAGGTTTCTGCCGTTTGCATTCTCCAGGAAGTCTCCTTCTGCCATGATACCGATATCTCTACCGTTGCTTGAATGCATGCCTGAACGATCACTGTAGCCCGTGAATTTCAGAACTGCCTGCCCATTATCCATGAAGCCTACATCTACAGGGTGGATTGGACTCTCAAATGTAAAGGGTACCTGGAATTCACCTACTCTTACATTGAAAGCCTTGTATTTTTGCCATTCAATGAACAAATCTACCACGCGTGGTGAACTGGCGAGGGTAGAAGTGTTGCCTGTTATCTGGAGTTGTGTTTTCCAGTAAAAATCTCCTGCGACCTTGCCATCCAATGCCAGTCTTGCCATTCTGAGATTGAAGGTATTAGCTTCATTATCTTTGGGGTTTGTCCATTGGTATTGGGCAATGGCAAAGCCTGTTATCCTTATGTTGTCTGCCCAGGTTGACTTTTGGGCGAACAATGAGAGTGAAGACATGGCCAGTAGGGCACTTATATATAGCTTTCTCATGTTTCCTGCCTGTTTGAATTTACTTGTACTCTTTTTCTACTTCATCCAAGGAAATACATTTGATGCCCATATTTTTCATGTCAAATACGTTGGCTGCAGCAACTTCTGGAGTCTTTGCCGAGCAGGCATCTGTACAAACGACAGTTTCATAGTCATAGCTCATGGCATCATTGGCTGTACCTCTGACACAGTTTGGATACTGTGTACCGGCCAAGACAACTGTCTTGACACCCATGCGTCTTAACATGAGATCAAGATTTGTATTGAAGAAGGCTGAGTTTCTGAACTTGGGTGACATGATGTCTTCTTTCTCCGGCTTGAGACCATCTACGAGTGCTCCACCCCAGGTTCCTGGTACGCAATAACCCGTTTTTCCTTCAACAAAGAGGGGGATACGTGGTGCATCGACATCAACACCAGATGATCTGTGGTCGCGGGTTACCCAGACTACTTTCCAGTTCTTGCTTCTGCCATATGCTATGAGCTTATTGATTGCCGGTATCGTAGCCTTTGCGCCAGCTACACACAACTTTCCCTTAGGATCGACGAAGTCATTCTGCATGTCGATAACCAGGATAGCTACATCGTGCTTCTCTACTTTGGCTGTTGGGTACTCGTTCTGTGCGTTGGTTGAAAGAACTGCCATTGCCATCATTACCATAAAAACAATCTTCTTCATAATCTTACCTTTTTAATTAATACTCTTTGTTAACTTTTCGAGTGCAAAGGTACGCAGAATGTTTTGAAGATGAAAATAATACTGGCAAAATGTTGTTGATAACCTATATATACTTTCTGTATGTTTTAATAAAATTAAACTTGCATAACAATGTGTAAGAATAATAGTTGTTTTCCTTACGATTTGAACAAATGTATAGAGAGGTGCTATATATGAGTACGATTTGACTCTATATAGTACCTCTTATATAATAGGAACATCCAGAATACTGAATGATTACTTCTTGTAGACTACTTTCAATTCTTCAATTTTCTTTTGGGCATCCTGAAAATTGGTTGTTAATGACTCTGCATTCTTGACAAAGACGGTACTGCTAGAGTATCTTTCTAGCTTTATATACCAGCTGGCCTTGCCTTTGGAAACATAGTAGCCGATTTCAAAGCCATCATTGGTGACAAAGCGGTTTTCCAGATAATCTGGATTTGCTGTGCAATCAGCATCAACTTCAGCTACCAATTTGGCTAATGCCTTGTTGATCTCTACTAAGTCAGAATACTCTATCATAGCAATGTGTGCGACGCTTCTATTGGTCTCCGGGTCTTCTATTCTGTAAAAATAAGAATTGGTTTGTTCTCCCATGACAGTTCTTATACTTGCGGACAAGCTACCCATGAAGCTCTCTGGGATACTTGGCATTCTGACATCTACAAACTTAGAAATTCTTCCTGTCTTGGAGGTAATCTGCTCAAACTTAGTGAGCTTCTTGGCTGCATCATTCTGAGCATTTGAAACTGCAGGCATCATCAATGCCATCATCATAATAATTACAATCTTCTTCATATCTTTTTGAGTTTAGGAAGAGCCACCTTATGATATCGGCAGCTCTTCAAGTTATTTAAATCCTAATCTACAGCTGTAGTGTCCACTTCAGCTGTGTCTGCTGCTACTTCGTCAGAGAATAAGTCATTGAGGTAGCCATAAGATATATTATTGAGGTCATCTTCCTCGCCTGCATCCTTGTATTTGGATATGTCAATGTCTTTAGCAGCTTTCAACTGTCCCCAGAATACGGATACCTTGTCTTTTTCCATGGTAATGATAGCTCTCTTGCCATTGTTGAGATTGACGATAGCTGCACCATTGTTTTCTTTGACAACCTTACCCCAACTCTTGACTTTTTGGGATAGGGCATTGAAAAGAGTTCTCAGTTTGCTATGCATCCTGCCTCCATTGTAAATGGTGAGACCAAATAATGTTGGTCTTACCTTATTCCAAACATAGCCAGTTGGTATTTTATCATCATGATACCAATAGTAGTCACCAAAATCATAGTCTATTACTCTTTTGGTTTTATAGGTCTGCCTGCTGAGATTTCCTGAGTATTGGATGCTAATCCAGCCATTGATACCCTCCGATTCACCATATAGCATGATGTTGTCCTTGAAGTCATACCAATAAGGAGTACCGGCCTTATGCTGCTTGTCACCGATGGCTAAGTCTTGTTTTACCTCCATATTGACTGCTTGCTGTGGTGTAGACTGATAGTTGAAGCCATACAATCCGTCCGGCGATATGTTGAATCCTGCAATCATCTTGTTGATATCCACATAGTCACTTTCTATGTAGCTTTCTCCTTCGTAGGTGCCGATATCAACGATGTCTGGAAGGTTCTCCAGCTGTTTTCCGTTCTTGTCAATGATAGAGTAGATCTTGTCATTGGGTTTCACAAGAGCATGTTTGCCATCGAACATGGAGAATAGGGTAGCCTTTACATAGGAGTCTTCCCCAATCTGGTTGTCCTGTTGGTCTATGTACTTATATTCATAGGTATCTCCATTCTTGACAAGGGCAATCAGCGTTCCGTCTTCATCATAGTAGAGGAATTCATATTTGGCTCTAACCAGGGTTTCTCCCTTGGTATTCATGAGCCCCCAGCCGTCACCATTATTATAGGTGAAGACATCTCCATGGATGGTGCCAATATTCTTCAGTTTGGACGATGGCTTGACGATGATCTCTCCCTTGTCGTTCATGATTCCCCATGTTTCTTTTCCATCCTTCTTGACTGAGACTGCCAGTTTCCCATCAGTAAACTGATATTGCATATTCTCATACTTGCCAGCTGAAAAATCGAAGAGTACCTGGCCGCTAGGATTGATTACGGAGATTTTTACCTTGTCCTTCTGCTCCTTCTTGACTTCCTTTTTGTACTTGGCGTTCACTCCGATGAACTTTCCATCTCCATAGTCGTTGAGAGAGTAATACTCTGGCTTTATTACACAATCGCCATTCTGGTTGATTACTCCCCAGAGGGAATCGGCTGTCATGAATACAGCATAGTCTCCTTCGAAGGCTCTAACACCATCTACCAGTTTTCCGTCAATCTTATCGAGATTTTTGACAACTCTTCCATCTGTGTCGATGATGGATACCGGCTGATTCTTGAGAGCAACGAGAGCTTTGCCATTTTGAAAACCTGATGTGTGAGCATAGTCACCTCCGATTTTCTTAGGCTTCTCTGTTGCATCGTACATTTCCCATACTCCGTCTTTGGTTCTAACGAAGAATCTTCCATCTCTAACAATGGTTGGCTTGTTTTTGAACTCTTCCTTGAAAAGGACCTTGCCATCTAGGGAAATCATACCCCATTGTCCATCTGCGGTTTCCTGGAATGGGATATACTCTACATTACCATTCTCTGTTTTTGAACAAGAGGAAAACATCATGGTGAGCACTGCTACCATAAAGTACGAAAAATAACGTTTGTTCATATTGCATTTGTTTTGATAGTGTTTGAAACTGTTAGTACCATACTTCCGGGCATGAATCTTAATCATCTTCATAGTTGTCGTAATCATCCTCCTGGAAGGTTTCTTCATCGGGATGGGTGTCAAATGAAGAGTCGCTTGGATCGTAGTCCTGGTTTTCACAGGTGCATTCCCAATCTTCACATGTTCCTTCCTCATAGGCGTCTCGATAGCCGTCATGATAGCCTTGTTCGTAGCGTTGGCTTTGTGCTTTGTAGTTGGGAGCAGCCTGATGCTTTTGCTTCCCAAACAAGAAATCTAATAGTCCCATAATCTTATAGTTTTTGGTTTAACTGGTGCAAAGGTAGGTTCTATCTGTGCAGTCTAGCTGCACAGATAGAAAAATGTTTTTGAAAATGTTCTTTAGGGAGTGCTTTTTGTTTTTCAGATTATGATTCCGAATACAAACAATTAATGGAATATGGTCACATTATATCAGAGGATTTAAATACTTGAGAAGTTGTTGATATCCTACATAAAGGTCAGGGCGCTCTACTCTGGCTGGTTGATGCCGTTGGTGGTCTGCATCTGAGAGGACTTGACACGTTCTGTCATCCAGGTACATAGTCAGGCTGTTTGGAATCTGCCCATGGTAGATATGATGACTCCATGAGGATGCTCCATCTCGATGATATCCATTATGCGCTCGAAGATCAACTCGTTGAAGTAGAGACGGTCGCACAATCGTAGACGGTAGATATGGTCTTTGGGTTGTAGTTGATCATCACAGAGAGAGCTAACCCTCCTTGCGAATGGTGTTCAATGCCTGTATGCCACAACAGTTGAACTCTAAGGAGAACTGATACGGTAGGCACTTGAACCTAGTACGATGATAGAACGATGGTCGTTCTCGAAATCACTATTTTGACTTTTTATATTTCTTTATTTCTTGCATAAGTTCTCCTTGTGTATGATAAATTTCATCAAAATAGTCCTTTGGTATATATTTAGTATCTTCATTGCAAAAATACAAAATTTTAATGCCATGCTTTTTGCATAATTTATATTTGACCTTATCACGTACAAGTATTTCTTCTTGATTTTCAAAACACCTTTTACCTTTCTTTACTATACCAAAATGCTGGAGTCCTTGACATTCTATTGCAAGATTGTATTCTGGAAGATAAAAATCAAGGTAGAGTGAAGATTTATATTTAAGCCATTCAAATGTCTTTTGATGAACCTGGTCGATTCCCTTGATTTCTAACATTCTCCATATTCTTAATTCCATTTTAGAAGCATTGCATTTTGGACAGCCACATCCCGACAAGTGCGAAGTTGGATCTTGGCTGAACAACAAATTATGTTTTTTGCATATAATGTCAACTTTATAATTGCTGTTAATATAATTGACCTTAGAATAATCATATCTATCTCCGTGAACATAAACAGCCCTTTCTATGAACTCTTCTGTAGTCATTGACATTTCCTTGCTCATCTTGTCTCTAGAACATGCAACACACCCCATAGAGTACGTCAAATGATACATTGGAGTTAAAGTAAACTCACCATGTTCAGGGCATATTATGGTAACGGGTGTTCGATAATCTTGATATTTCATCAGAGTATAGTCAAATTTATTACCATATTTGCCACGTGCTCTTTTCAAAAATTCAATCTCAGAAATAGGCACATTATTAGCGCATTTTTGACATCCTTTACCTCCTATATGTTCAGATGCAGTCTGCTCAAAGTCTCCATGTTCTGGACACGTTATGGTAACTTTCTTTCTTCCATATGTATAGATTGTTTTAGAATAATCATATTTACTTCCGTGAACAATTCTTGCTTGCTGGATAAATTCCTCTGTTGTTCTATTCCTCCCACAACATTTTGGACATTTAGCCCCATATCTATGAAGAACAGGCAATTGGAAAAACGAGCCGTGTGTTGGACAAATTATCTCTATTTCCGTATTACTATTTACATATACAGATTTTGAATAATCATAGTTCTCTGTATGTGATTTCCTCGAATCCTCAATAAACTTCTTTATTCCTACACGTCTATTGTTTGAACTTTTTAAGCGACCACATTCGTAACATCCACATTTTTGGTTTACATGACTATTTGGTTGTTGTTTGAATTCTCCATGAATCGGACAAATTATCGTTACCTCCGTATTGGCATTTTTATACTCCACCTTAGAATAATCGTATTTATCACCATGAACCAATTTTGCTTCATTAATAAATTTCTCCTGTGATTTCCTAAGTTTATTACCAGTCATTATATATCCACATTTTTCACAGCCATATCCCATGTGAATATGTGAATATGGTACTTGTTCAAAGTATCCATGAATCGGACATCCAATAATTACCTTTGTATCCATGTTTCTATAAACAACACGACTATAATCGTACTTTCCTTTATGGACTTTATTGGCTATTTGAATAAACGTCTCTTGGCTCATAGTCCTGTTTTTTGTATTCTTGATTATTCCGCATTTCCTACAACCTTTTCCTGCCATATGGTCAGCTGGTGTCTGCTCAAAAATACCATGTTCTGGACAAATGATTCTTACCTTGACTGAATTCTTTTGATACTCAACCAAGGAATAATCATACTTATTTCCATGCTTTGAAATAGCACGCTTAATAAAATCTTCTCTTGTAAGTTTGTTTGACATAATTTTATATCTATAATAGTATGACAAATATAGATTTACAACTTCTTTTTCTTGCGTTTACGATTCTCTTCTACTGTTATAAGTCGCAAATGAGTATGTGAATTATGATATTGTATAAAACTTTCAACAAGTGCTCTGTCGGTAAACTCTGTTTTTTCGGAACCATCCTCTGTCTCATTTATTTTAGAGTGGACTTTTTCCTCACCACCATTTAGTGAAACCCAATTACTTACAAGTTCAACGAAATCCATATCGTAATGATCAACTTCTGCATCATCTGGACATAGTATAGACTGTCCACTCAAGTCACTTGTTGTTGGATAAACATGCTTAAATTTATACTCCGTAATAATGCTTTCAACCGCTCTTCTACATGCGGCCGATATTTCTTCAATCGGTTTTCTAGGATCAATACAACTAAGATATGAAATATCCGTCACGGTACCATCCTGCCGTTTTATCCAAAATTGCTGATTACGGAAATATGCAGACTTTCTTACATAAATCTCAACGATATTCTGTCCTTTTAGCTTATTGCTTTTTGCTAACTGTATAAAGAAATCAATCATGAATTCTTCATCAATCCGATTCAATCTGTCTCCATTCTTATACGAATTGAGAATCTTCTTGCATCTTTCTTTCAAACTCTTTTTTGTCGAAAAGGTTTGCCCTTGAATTGTAATAACAAATTTTGCCATAATTATGAAATTATTTAACTTTATTGGCAGTATCTATTCTTCACTATATTAAATCCGCCAAAGGACTGTTATCCTATTTTTATACTTCACTACTGTTATATTCCGTCATAAAGCTTGTTTTCCTCAAAAGAATACCATCGGAACCAAATAGGTATTCCATAAGTATCACGGATATACTTCATGTATGCCATATCCTTTTCGTCTGGTTTCTGTGGCCCGACAATGAACATTTTCTCTGCTCTATTTACGTTGGGGTAGTGGGCATATTCAAGAATCTGTCCCAATGCTTCACGGATACACTTCTTGGCAGAATCTGTCTTAATCTCGAAGTAGTGCCATTCTCCAGTTTCCTTGAATATACCTTTGATGTCAACTCTTTGTCCGTCTGCGTTAGTCAGGCTAGTCTCTACATATGGAAGGACATACTGGTCTTTAATGAGTTCTGCTACAGCATTTTGAATTTTCTTATGTAGGGGATCAACTAGTACTTCTCCCTTTTCTGTAGTCTTTATAAAACTATTGGTATTGAGAACCTTGATTGTTCCCTCATCATTATTCTCAAAGACAAAGTCTTGTTTTTTGTCCATGAGTATATAGCGATGACTAGGAATAGAATTGGCTGTCAATATTGGCTTGTTGGAATAATTAAGGTCTGCCTCAGAAAACTTGAACTTGACATTGAAGAGCCATTGAGGTTCAAAATCTCGTACTGTTCCTCCTACAAAGCGGATTTCCTCTTTCATGTCTTTTATCCAGCCTCTTTCCTTGTAATATTGATATACCTTTTGACTTTCTTCGGAAGAAACTCCTATAGCATGATGAAGACAGCCGATATATACCTTTTGTTTCAGAGGAGAAATGGCGAAAAGATGTATGTCATATTCTGCTCCTATATGTTTTCCGCTAGCTACGTTCAGTGGTTGCAGGAAACCATAGTGATATCCATCAGGGGCATAGATTCTGGAATCATCCAGGATCCACTCCTCATGTCCAAATCCGAGCTCTTTTTCATAGGAACCATCTGATAGAGATTTACCCACACTTCCAGAAGGACGTTTCCAATCCTGGGTGTTCCAACAGATTCTTGCTATTTTTTCCATAAAATCTTAATGTTGCAGCTTTATGATACCAAGAGTGTTGTCTTCCTTCAACGACACTCTTGGTACGTTTTTATTACTCAAATTTACTTTCTACCATTTCAAGTTCAGTAATATACTTGAATGTTACATACATGAGCATGGCAGTTGCAACATGTATTCCCAGTTTAACCTCTTTGGCATCAAGACTCTTTGCCTGATGGTTTTCATCATTGCGGAGTTTAACGATGAGATCTACGTATGTTGCAAACTTCTGGTCTGTTGCTTTCTCGCTGTATTTCAGCTTATTGAGCTTCATGCAGTAGATTGCATTGCTCAGTGCAGCATGTTCTGTATCGCCATTCTTGTCAGTTACCTCTTTATCATATATGAGATAATGCAACTTCTTCAAATATGACTCATAGCCTGTGACCAGAGTCTTGAGGTAGGTACGCTTCTCTGTTAAGGTAAGCGTATTTGGGCAGCAATAGAGTTTGAACAGAGCATTGAGAACAGTTTCTCCAAGACCACTGTATTTTTCTATGCTGTTTACCTTCAGTACTTTGATCATCCACACGAAAGCTTCCTCCAAGGTTCTGTTAATACCGGCAATGCCTGCAAAATCCTCTCGCAAAAGTGGAATGATTTTTCCTTGCAGATTCTCGATGGTATATGCTTTGGCCTCTTGCTCACGGTAACGCTCATAGATGGCATGTCCCATCTGCTGCATCAGAGTCTTGTAGAACTCTTGATTCTCAAAGAGCTTGCGATAGGCATCAGTTTGGGTAGTGTAGCATTTTTGTGCTGCTTTTCCAAAGATGTCAGGGAAGATGCTTTCTACAAACTGGTTCTCATCATTGCCAACAGCCTGCTTTTGTATCTTCTTGGTTGCCACTTTCTGGATATGGTCAAAGATGCCTTCCACCATAACTCTGTCTGCCTCAGAGAACTCACCGCGGAACATGATGTTGACCTTATCGATAATATTGTCAAGAAGGTCTTTATTATCATCTGGCTTTACTGCAGCTCCAGGATTCTCTCCCTTGAGAGGCTTTTTCTCGCCATCATCTAGTCCGATATTGATAGTTTCATTCGCTTTGATGGTATTGTTGACGAGTCTTACTTTCTTATCCAGGTCTATTTGCTCATGAGCTGTCTTTGGCAATACTCTATACAGATAATCTGCAAACAGATAAGTCTTATATAGGGCACGGTCAAATGTTCTTGCAATCTGGGTCATATAGGAATAGAAGCGCACAAAGTTCTTGATCTTGCTTCTTACCTCAAAGCGCTTTTCTTCTTCAAGCTCTCCGATTCTGTCTACGACCGGTTTAAGCATACTTGAAAGAATACCTAGTTGGTTTTTATTTTTCTTTGTCTCTGCAAATACCTCATAGAACTTTTCTTCGTCTTCCGTTGTCCAAAGATGGAACAACTCAACATCTTTGTGAAATTTATAGACATAGTTCACATCCACAGGCTTGATGAGTTCGGTTCCTTCATAGAATGGTTTGAATGATGTAGCGATTTCCTCTGCTGTGTTTGCAAAGTCGAACACAAAGGTATCTTTCTTAAGTCTGTTTGCTCTGTTTAAGCGTGACAGTGTTTGTACCGCCTTTACATTTTTCAGCTTCTTGTCCACAAACATGGTATGCAGAAGTGGCTCATCAAATCCGGTTTGGTATTTGTCTGCCACGATAAGCATGTTGTAGAACTCGCTAGAGAAATACAGAGGAAGCTTATCTTCTGAAATATTCTTTTCTCCACGCTTATTCAGCTGTGGTTCTGTATATTCTGTGCCTTTATAGTTAACCTTACCAGAGAATGCTACCATCGGATGCAGGCAGTTAATATTATTTTTCCTGCAATACTCCTTGATGGCAAAGAAATATCTGACAGCATGGGCACGGCTAGCCGTAACCACCATGGCTTTGGCCTTTCCTTCCATTTTGTTCATGGTAACTTCCAAGAACTTATTGACAATGATGGCTGTCTTTTTGTTGATGGTATCGCTATGGTTGTCATGGAATGCCTTCAAAGCTCTGGTGGCAGGGGTCTCCTCGTAATTAGGATTGTCCTCTGACTGGCGTGCAATCTCATAGGATGTCTGGAACGTCGTATAGTTTTTGAGAACATCCTTGATGAATCCTTCTTCTATAGCCTGGAGCATAGAGTAGTTATGGTATGCTACATATCTACTTTCGTCTTTTGTGCCCCTGATTCTTTTGTCCAAAATTCCGAATGTCTGCAAGGTCTTCGGCTTTGGAGTGGCTGTGAAAGCATAGAAGGAGAGGTTGTTATGTTGTCCCTGGCTCAATAAGTCAAGCATCAGTCTGTCCTTTTCGGCTTCGACTTCTTCTACTGTTTTGTCCTCCCATTCTGCCATTTCTTTGAGTGCTTCATCTGTATCAGCAAGAGCAGCCTTTAGTTTTTCTGCACTCTTTCCGCTTTGGCTTGAATGTGCTTCATCCACAACTACAGCATATTTATGTCCGGAGTTAGACACGATTTGCTCATAGATTTGTGGGAAACGTTGGAGGGTAGTGATGACAATACCTGTATGCTCTGCATTGATGGCATTACACAGCTTAGTGCTCGCATCATGGTCTTTTTCCGTGATGGTAGTGACTGTACCTTCTACATGTTCAAAACCAAGAATGGTTTCCTGGAGTTGTCTGTTGAGTACTCGTCTATCTGTAATGACAAAAACACCCTTGAAGATCTTGGCATTATCCTTATCGTGGAGTGTTGCCAAGCGATAAGTAAGCCAAGCAATGGAGTTTGACTTACCTGAACCTGCAGAATGCTGGATCAGATAGTTATGTCCAGAACCCTTTTCTTCAGTATCGTGAATCAGTTTCTCCACTACGTCCAGCTGATGGTAGCGTGGGAAGATAATCTTCTCGGTTGTTTTTGTGACTTCTTTCTCATGGCCATGCTTGTCAACGATGAGGGAGATGGTTTCCTCCTTTTGGCGCATGATGTAGCGTTGGAGAATAGCCAGAAGCATATCTCTACGGAGTACATTTTTCCATAGGTATGATGTCACATAATCACCATCCTTTGCCTCTGGGTTGCCTGCGCCTCCTACATTTCCTGCACCATTGCTTCCTTGATTGAATGGGATGAAGAATGTTTTATCTTTCTCCAAGTGTGTAGTTACTGCTGCCTCATAGAGGTCGCAGCCGAAGTAGGCGAGGATACGGTTATCGTAATGGAACAATGGCTCTTTTGGCTCACGGTTCTTCATCCATTGCTCTTTGGAGTCATTGATATCCTGGCCAGTTAACTGATTTTTGAGTTCAATGGCGATGATTGGAATACCATTCAGTGAGAGCACCATGTCGATGGAGTTCTTGACGTCCTTGCTATACACGAACTGGCGAGTACATTCCAAGATGTTTTGGTTGTACTTTTCAATGAGCTCCGGATTGAGGGATGATGTTGGCGCGAAATAACATAAGTCAAATTTATGCCCTTTGTCATTGATTTCATTGCGCAGGGTATGTATAAGACCATACTCTGAAATGTTTGATTGCAAAATGGTATAGAGATTATTTTTTGCCCTTGCGCCATATTGCCGTTCATATCTTGCCCAACGTTTTGGTTGGGTAGTGCTGATGAAGCGGCTAAGAGTATCAAGGTCCAAGGCTCTTACACGGTCGTAAGTAGCCTGGGTACCTTTAGTATATCCACCTTCTGTGAGCAGGTATCGTTCGATATCTGACTCAAATTGCTTTTCTTTTAACTCATCTGGTGTCATATGTTATACTTTTTTCTTACCTGTTACGTATTCATATATGATGCTCTTCTTGTAGTCCTTCAGCTCTGTGATCTTTTCTTGCTTGAGGGCTATGAGAGAGTCGATTTGAGATGTCTTCTCATCGAGGTAGGAGGCGATAGCCTGCTGCTCGGAGAGGGGAGGTGTTGTTATTAACACGGATTTCATATTCTCTTGAGTTAAATGTGGTACACCCATTCCATTTTTTATGAATCCTATTATATTTTGGAAAGAGTTACTTAACAAGAAATAATGAAGATATTTATAGTCAAGTTTTTCTGATGGTGTTATTACCCCTAAAGAACTATTTACCGTAGCCTCTCCTTCTGGTAATTGATCTATGCGTGCAGTCTTGCCAATTCCTGCTCCGTCTTTCACAATCAAAACATCCCCAATTGAAAGTTTTATTTCAGGGGATTCGTCATATCTCTCTTTATTTATGAAGTTTAAACCTTCCCATTTTAGTTTGTTATTCACAATATTGAAAGCAGAAAGAAATGGAAATCCTTCTTCAACATATTCTTCTGCCTTTAGTCCTTTCCAGCCTAATCTTGCTCTTAACCAAATTATTTTTGAGAGAAAATCTATCGACCATTCTTCAGGAATCATACCTATCCACTCAACACCACTATCCTTCATAGGAACGTTTGGATCAAGACCTTTGGTGACAGCCTCTGTTATTACAGACTGCTTGTAGGCCTGTAGCTCGGAAATCATTTCCTCTTGAAGGGAAATCAAAGAGTCAATTTCACCACATTTCCTATCGAGGAAAGAGGCGATCGCCTCTTGTTCTGGGAAAGGCGGAATGATCATTTTTAATTTTCTTATATCAGAATAATTCATTCCTTGCCTTACGCCATTACCCATTCCATAGAATACTTTATATAGATCATATGAATGAAGAAGGTAATGGAGAAAAGCACAGCTATCATTTCCTCTATTTCTAAGGGTGAGATAAGCAGACGTGATAATTCCTCGCTCTTGACATAATCCTGTTCTAAGGCTTTTCTTATCATTTTGCAAGTCTGTTAATCTTAGTACGATATCACCTTTCTCTATGATATTATATCTGTTGAAAGATTCCGGAAGCAATCCTTCTTTTGTATTTATATCCTTGCGAACAATTCTTCCGTAGCTTAATGAAAGAAGATTCTTCTCTTTAAGTTCTTTGTTGTAATTACAATGGTCATATAAATGCAGAGAAAGAATATCGATATTCCATTCGCTTGGAATGTTGCCAATCCAAGCGATGCCACTGTCTTTATATGTATCATATGTCTTTGCCATAACTATCCCAAGATTTTATTCATTAACTCGTTCTCTTTTGCTTCTAATTCTTTGAGGTGGGAGAAGATATCCTCGCTCTTGCGTGGGGCTACATACTTGTAGAACTCACGGGTGAATGGGATTTCATAACCGATTTTGGTCTTCTTCTCGTCTATCCATGCGTCAGGAGCATATGGGAGAACATTTTTCTCCATGTATTCCTCGATGTCTTCTGTCCAAGGAACGATTTCTGTATCACGTTTCTTGGCATCTGGTTGTGGTTTACCTTTCTTGAGGATTGGTTCACCTGTTTCTTCATCTACCAGAGGGCGTTCGATGGTGAGCTTTGAGTATTTGAAGTATTCATTATCAAGTACCTTACTCTCAACCTTTAGTTCCTGGTTATCGCTTTCATAGCTCCAGTTGGTGAAGTCATGGTAAGCTTCCATGATGAGGTCTCTGCATGCCTCAGTGATTTCTACACGTTTGTTACCCAGGCTCTTTCTTCTCTTTTCAAAGCACTGGGTAGCGTCGATGAGCTGCACCTTTCCCTGGCGTTCCTCGCTCTTCTGTTTGGTGATGAGCCAGATGTAGGTGGCGATACCGGTGTTGTAAAAGAGGTCATTAGGGAGCTGGATGATGGCTTCCAGCCAGTCATTTTCAAGCAGATAGCCACGGATTTCACTTTCTCCGCTGCCTGCATCTCCCTTAAAGAGGCTACTACCGTTTTGGATGATGGCCATTCTTCCATACTGGTCATCCTGCTCCTCTCCATCTTTCAGTTTAGCTACACCATTGAGAAGGAAAAGCATTTGACCATCACCAATGGCAGGGAGTCCTGGGGCAAAGCGGCCTGCTTCACCGAGATTATGTTCCTTTGTTACCTCCTCCTTGGAAGTTTTCCACTCAATACCGAATGGTGGATTGGAGATGATGTAATCAAACTTATAGCCTTTGAACTGGTCATCGCCCAAAGTGTCGCCCTGACGCATATTTTCTGCATTACCTCCCTTGATGAGGGTATCAGCCTTGGCGATGGCAAAAGTCTGGTTGTTCAACTCCTGTCCATAGCTGGTAATTTCTGCTTCTGGGTCTATTTTGAGGAAACGTTCTGTAAGGCAGCCGAGCATCTGGCTAGTACCCATGGCCATATCATAGATGGAAGCGGTGATTCCTTCTTCTTCCAGTTTTTCCTCATCATCGCCTACGAGCAGTTCTGACATCAGATAGATGATGTCGCGGGCTGTAAAGTGGGCTCCGGCCTGTTCATCATAGCTCTCTGAGAATTTACGTACCAGTTCCTCGAAGATGTATCCCATGTCCACGCTTGTGATTTGGTCAGCACCCAGATATGCCTTAGGTGTACAGAACTCCTTGATGACAAGATACAATACACCATTATCTGCCATCTTCTCAATCTCTCGGTCGAAGTCCATACGATGGATGATATCAATGACGTTGTCTGAGAAGTGGTTCAGGTATGATTCGAAGTTCACCTTGATGTTCTCTGGGTCATTGAGGAGTTTCTGGAAATCGAAAGGAGAGAGGTTATAGAACTTCTGCTCTGCTGCTGATTCCAGGAAGCCCTTCTTTACTACGATACCATCCTTGTCTAGTTTCTCATTTGTTGCAAGTACCTTTTCCTTCGTTGGAGCCAGGGTATCTTCGAAACGTTTGATGACACACATAGGGAGTATGACGTTGCCATACTCATGTGGTTTATACACGCCTACAAGCTTATCTGCAATTGCCCAGATAAGGTTGGCCTTTTCTTGAATATTGACCGCAGTCTGCTGTTGAATATCGTTATTACTCATATGATTCTTCTTCTTGTTTATTCTACTGCAAAAGTAACACTTTTTTGTGCATTCTATTTGCACAGATGTTTTTTTTAATGTTTATTATTACTTTGGATGAGGTCAAAGGCTAAATTTCCTGCTAGTTTCTCTATCGTTTGCTTCTCTTCTGTGTCGTTTGGCAGTTGATGGAGCCATGTGAGGACATTGAGAAGTTCGAAAATGGTTGATGCTACCAGGAAAGGAGCCTTGTTTGTTTTTACTTCCTCATCTATGTGCTGTCTATGAGAACCTTCATTGGCAATGGATACCAGTGAATATAGGTAACGTTGGATATGCACCGGTACTACACTTTGCAGCTTGGAATTTCCAAGGAACTTGCTGCATTCTGCGAGATTTGTACCATTGAACTTGATGGCTAGGAGTCCATAGTCATACAGGTTGTTCATAATCCAGTCAAGGACTTTTCTCACTTTATTGAAAGTATCTGCATTTGCAAATTCCCTATTCTCGTATATCTTGATGATGCTTAATACCTCATCTGCGATAGTTCCTTCCAGCCAGGAGAATATTTCAGGATATTTGTTCTTGATGATTCTGTTGGGCTGCTCGTTGATCGTTTGGATGATGTCATCGCAAAGTTTCTCGTCATCAACTTCCTTTTCATAGAATACAGGGAAGAAGGATTTGAACGTATTATTGCTAAGCAGGTCTGGCTGTCCTGTCGAAATAAAGTAGGGCAGTTCCTTGAATTCTTCCTTGATTCTCAGAACTGCATTCTGAAGACCAGCCACACTTGCTACTTCCTGCTCGCTTTCATTAAGCACTTTAGCGTCCAATATGACAGCTTCCCAGAAGGTTGGGTTCTTGGCATATGTGTCCAGTCCTTCTTTCTGGGTCTTGAATGGTGTAAGCTCCATGTTGTAATGAAGCTTACAGTACTTTTGGAAAGAGGTCATCTCTTCCCACTCATCGTCTATCCACAATATATGATAACTATTGCTCATTGTCATTTCTGTATATAGGTAAATAAATACGGACGGTTGACCACGTGGTATCCTGGTCTTTCTGTGTGAGGAGGTCGTAGTCTCCACCATAGTGTTCCACGATGCTTCTCACAATATAGCCGCCTTCTCCTGTTCCTGCTGTGATGCCACCTTTTTCGCCCCTAAGTCCATAGCGAATCTTGTCAAGTCCCTTAGGAAAAGGTGTTCCATTGTTGGTGAAATCGATTTGGAACATGTCTCTTTCCTCATCCACGGTGAGTTTGACCCAGATGGAATAGTCGTTTCTCTTTGGGTCGGTGAATCCGTGTTTGATGGCGTTACTGAATATGTTGTCACAGAGTCTCTGCAGGTCATCCTTTGCCATGAAGACGTTGATGCCTTCTGCGTAGTCTGGAATTTCTTTGAGATATTCCTGCCAGTTTTTGTCCCCATTCATGTTGAGGGATTGGAGAGAATCCGGGATGGTAAAACCATTGTTGGCAAGAGCTTGGTAGTCTTGTACTATCTCAGAGTTATAGTTTTGTCCATCAGGATTGTTTTCAACCAGGTATTTATCAATGTTGATGATCTCTGGTGTTCCAAACTGATCTTCTCTAGAGAAAATCTTAAGTATGGTGGTGAGAGAATCGATTGCAGCCTTCTGGTTGGCAATCTCTTCTTTCATACCCTGCATGAAGTCTTCTTCGCTCATGGAATTCTTATGGGTGATGTAATACTCCAGGTTCTTTCTGGCACTTGACATTTGGCGAAGATGGGGCATCATGTCGTGCTTTCGTGAGCGCACTTCATTGATATAGTCTGTCTTCATCTTGTCAATCACATCTAGAAGACCTGTTTCTTTTGCCTTGGCCATGACTTCCTGTTGGCATGCCTCTTTATACATAGTCTTCTGGGTGCTTATGTCAGGCAACGCCAGTTTATACTTCATAATAGTACTCTTTGAGATATGAGGTATAATACCTGTTCCGATCAATTTAGCCTTACTCAGCACCATGCAAAGATACTCGATGTCAATCTCCATCTCCATTCCTGGGATAATGGCGAGCACGTTTTTTGCCAGCCAAACAGGGGATTGCTCGGAAGCCTTGATGATGGATGGCTTGAGATTTCTCACCATGGACACAATGATTGCAGTTTGCTCTAGCTTTGCGCAACCTTTAACGTTGTCACTATCGTTGAGAGCCTCTTGGGATATATAAGGCTTTGACCAATCATTGCTCAAATCTGTCACTTTCAGCATCTTGCCATTGTCTGCTTCCGTACCTTTTGTGCAAGATGGAATTTGTACGATTTCCTTCAAGGCTACAGCTCTATATCCCTCTGGTACCTCCAACTCTTCGTACTGAAGGTATTGGATTAAGTCCCAGGTGTAGTCATATTCTCTGATATCATCATATGATATAGAGGCAGAAACCTTTGGCTGGTCAGTGTGATATGCAGCCGTTATCTTCTCAATGTCAAGGTGTATGTTGCCGTCACTCTTATCGTACATTTTCGAAGCGTCAATGAACCTGATGGCATTTTCATGCTGAGGGTTCTTTCTCAGGATGACACAGGCTAGCGGTATGCTGGTATATGAGAGGATTCCTTTAGGCAAAAGAATAACCGCATCAATAATGTGGTTTTCCATGGTCCACATTCTGAATCTCTTTTGCTCGCTAGTTGCCCATTGTATGTTAGGTGCCATGAAATATACACCAGTACCATCATCTGATGTGGTCTCAAGAAAACGGTTAGCAGCTACCAGTTCTGCCAGTTCTCTCTTGTTGCCATTTGTGGCTGCATGTTCATCCTGCATCTGCATTTTCATAGCAAGTGGAGGGTAGGAGATAATGGCATCATACTGCTCGTTTGTCCATGACGTGTTAGAGTCATTCGTAAAATCTACAGAATCCAGCTTATCAGCCAGTCCCAGTCTGATTTTTCCCAAGAGCCACATCTCTTGATTGATTTCTACAGCATCTATATGCTCGTAGTTCTCCATCTCAGTGCCAAACTCCATCATTCCACCAAATGGAACAAAAATGGATTTTTCTTTTGGAGAAATGAGTGACTCTATAAGTGCACAGATGTATCTTGGCGTATAGAATTCCTCTGCATATTTATTTGAGATAGTCTGTTCGATGCAGAAATCCAACCAATCAAGATATTCATCTTCTGAATAGGATGTACTACAGATCATCTGCATGGCCTGATTGATGAACTTGATGTTTATCTTTGAGATGGTTCTAATGAACACACCCTCTGCTTCTCCATACAAGTCATCATCACTATCCAGCAGTTCAAACAGAGGCTGATTATATTCAAAAGAATCAACCAGCTGGGCTTTTTGCTTTTTGATATATAGCAAAATGCCTACTAAAGTTGATATTTCAACTCCAGACAATCCTGTTGTTTTCAGGGTACCAATTACCTGATTCATTACAGACTTTGTCTCATTGCTCACTACAAGATTCTTTCTCATTTCAATCAAAAATTAAGTTACACATCAATTAACGAGTGCAAAGGTACTAAGGCTCTGTGCAGCCATTCTGCACAGAAATAAACTTTTGCAAAAATACTCTCGTAAAATTGCAGTCAGACAGCTTATGGTTCTATTTTATAATAGGTATCACCATGCTTAATAATCTCCTTTCCTTGATCAAAACCATAAAATCCCCAGAAGTTTAAATCTTTAATTTTAACGTATCTTTTCCCCTTCAGATACCCCTCGATATTAAAGTTATCATCTACTTCTTTGATCATGCGAGGATTTATTTCCTGATGGTAGAGTTCTGGTAAGTCTCTATCTGGAGAATACACAAGATTTAATTTTTCATACCCTGGTATAGGTCTGCGCAATTCTGGATCATATTTATCAAAATCCACATAAAGAATTCTAAAATTATAGTCTCTTCCAAATATTGCGGCAGATGCAACCATGGATTTCTTGCCACCTGTTATGTCTAATGCATAAGCCTGTGCAGGATATAGCATCATTTGTTCTTTAAGAGTCTCGTATATGTTATCGAATGTTTCCGATTCAAACTCAACTAAATTATAATCAACTACAGAGAATTTTCTCAAATACTCCTCTATATCATGTTCTGTGTTCTCTTCTTTTTGAGTATAAAAGATGACGTGCTTTTTGGGGCGAAGAGCTCTTTGTGTAAGCAAAATTGGCTCTGGGGTGAAACCTAAAATTGAGAATAGCACATCAACTCGATCCACTTCTCTTGAGAATTTTGACTCAAAATTGAAAAGTACATTGGGGAAAATTGATTCAAAATAGAGATTCTTGGCTCCGCTAAAATCTCCTGTTTTATTCAATTTCAGCCACAGCTCTACTTCTTTGTTATTTATTTCTTCCATATTTATCTTTTTGTTTGTTATTTAACTTTCTGTCTTTAGATGCTTGCACCAAATCTTTTATATGGTTGTCAGCAATTGCCCTTTGCTCATTTGTTAGTTTTATACCAACTTCAAAGCCATTTAAGAGGCCTTGTTTGCCATCTATGTTTGCTGTAAAGAGTATACCGTCTTTCTCGCTAAGAATGCATTTTGAATGGTTGTTGTCATCACCATAAACCATACATCCTAAAGATTTCAATTTGTTGATCTCTTCTATAGATGTTTTTAATGAAGGGCTGCTACCATACATGTTTGAATATAAGACAACCTTCACACCTCTTTTGATTGCGTTTTTTATCTCATATAAGAATCCTGGTAATTCCTTTATTGCCTTGAAATGCCATGTAACAATATAAAGATACTGCTTGGAACCCTTTATGATTTCAAGTATGGAGTCATATATCGTTTTAACGTTTGAATGGTAGAGGTTATTGTCTGCCTTTGTCGAACGTATAGTATATTTTGTACCACTTTTTAGATGTTGTGTTACATCTAGTTTTACGTAATTTACATGTTTTGACAAAATGTTTCTATATTCGTTTCTGTCTATGTCAGTGATGTCAGAACTTAAGTAGAGTTTTTCGAAAACATACTCTAAATCTTCTAACTCTTCTTCATATACAAAAACGCCGGTTTCTGTATTCTTGTTGATGCTATTTGATGCAAAATTAGCACTCATAATGATACCCTGTTCACCATCTGAGATAATGAACTTAGCATGCAGTTCTTTTAGAAGATGGACATGGCATCCAAGCAACTTTAAGTCATTTAAATTAGGAAGGGTTGTATCATTGCCGTAATTGTTTCCTGCACTGTCTTCTTGATAGTCTTGAAGACGAATGTTGGAAATAATAAATATAGCAACGCCTCTTTTTGCTGCTTCTTTGAGCAGTTGAATAATATCTTTGTCTTGGAAAAGGAAATTACATGCTTTTATATATGTTTTTGCTTCTCTGATGACTTTTTTGATGCCTTCAGTAAGAAACACTTTTCCATTTCCATTAATTAAGTATGAGCTCATTGTTCTATATGTTTAAAGTATGAATTTATATCGATAGCTTCTAGGTCATTGTAATGACCTATCAGACAAAATGTTTTTCGCCAGTCAATAGGCGAGTCAATCGATTCGATGAATCCCATATCCAAAGTATCATGTTCTTGCTTCCATGTGTTGAGCTTTTCTTCAAATTTGAGATAACTCTTTATGATTGGGGTTGTTTTTACCGGAATGAATAAGTAACCACCTTCTTTTGCTTGTACTTCTAACATACCCTTTTTAGCATCCGACATTACTTGTCCTTTGACAGGCGAATTAATGAGTAGCTCTTTGGTTATGGTAATAGCGAAAGGATATGGTGTCTGATCTGTATTCAGAATCTTTTCGGTTTCTGTACCTTTTACCTTGTATCTATTCGCTAAATAAGTAGTGAAGCATTCTCTTTTCACATCGCAAGCTGTTTTTTCTGGATTTTCATAAGTTGTGACACCAAAGTTATGGCGAAGGTTTCCCTTTTGATCAAACGAGAAAAAATACTTTTTCGTTGCTTCAGACAGAGATGGTAGCATCGTGAAATGGCCATTGAAGTATAGACGCTTTGTTATACTTCTTCCATTCTCCGCAGCAATGAGAATATAGATGTCTTTTATGTATCTCTCATCTATACCTATTAATCTCAAATTATGTGCACTTTCTTCTAATCCATATTTATCTTCGCTTTTGTAAATTCTTCTTTCGATATGTTTTATGGCATTTGTAACATGCTTGTCATCAAGCCCAATAATTGGGTAATGAGGAATGTTTATTTTGCCATTTCTAAAGAATCGAACAGAATTATTTGCCTCATAGAACATAGGAGGCAGTAATTCAAGAGTTGTGCCGTCAACCATGATGGATCCTGTTACCTCAACATCTGGCCTTTCGCCCGAGTTGTTGAGATATTTTTTGCAACCACTCTCAGTTACTAAATATCTTCCATTCATACGACATAGAAAACCATCTTTTATGAGGTAAAAATTTATTCTTGATTCTACAACTTCTTTTTCAAATCCTATGAGCCAAGCTATATATGATAAGCTCGCATGGGGTGTTTCGTTTATAATGGACAAAATGCTTCTGTCTATTGGATAGAAGGGATCTTTGTCCTTACTTAGATACTTTATGTTTAGAACATAAATCGGGCTTTGAGCGGGCATATACCCGATCAAAGTTAGTCCCTGATTTCCCATAAAGTCTAATAGTTCTTTATTATTTATCATATTTTGTAAAATATTTTAAATTTACTCTTTTCTTTACGTTATCAAATTGGGAATAAACGAAAGTGTGTACACTTCCTTCTTCTAAATATTCCCATGATACGCAACCGCAAGTATATATGCCACAGTTGATAAAATATAAGACAAGATTGTCATTTAGCATTATTTTGCTGATTACTTGCCCTTCTATTTTGTCTCCTATGTGATGAGTCTTGATGAAATGTTCATAACATTTATTCCAATCAATCTCAACCGCATTCTTTTGTCTCTTAACAAAATAATAAGTCATGTTTAGCGAGATCGGTTTGCTTTGATTTTCATTGTTGATTTTAGTATAAAAGCAATTTTCCCCAATTCTTATGACTATATTATTTCGGTTACATGAAACGACTTCACCTTCGAACTCAACTTTGTTAGCAGAGTACGCTACTTCTTCGTATATGTCAGAGAATCCAAAGTATGGTTTGGAATCTTTACCTAGTCCTATATATCTCAATGAGATTGTTTCATCTGTCGTTTTTGTTTCCATAAATCTATCACTTACTCTCATTTGAAATGTGAAATTTTCGTTTTTATGTGTAAAGCTGACCTTTATGCAAGCTTTAGTGCTTTTACTCCATGTACAATTGTCAAAGATTGTTCCTTCTTCAATTTCTAATGAGTTAAACTTGTCTAATTGCGTCTTACCTAACGAAATCTTGGTTGGCATATTTGCAAGTTTTTTGAATACATCAAGTGGCTTTACGCCTTCGCCTACAGATTCATAGTGCGCACTATCTCTTGTCAGAGTGTTCATATTTCCGATGATAATTAATTTCTTTTTTGCTCTACTTAGAGATACATTTAGTCTTTTCATATCATCCACAAAGCCAACTTTTTGGTCAATATTGGGTGAGAATGATCTTACAAAACTAAAGATGACGATATCAAATTCCATTCCTTGAATAGAATCTATCGTGTGTACGCTTTCTCGAATCTTTTTATCGCTAATTAAGGACTTTATATATTCGCATTGTGAAGCATAAGGTGAGATTATACCTAAAGTTAGGTCTGGATTGTTTACCAATACCGGTTCTATTTTAGGAAGAATCTCATTCTTTATATAGTTTGCTTCACACTTATTCCTACGGCTACGATTGAATCTTTGCTCGTAGTTGAATTTCATGTTAGAAGTGTCGATAACAGTTACAGGATTGGGATATTCCTGTATGTCGACAACTTGTTTTTCAGTCCCTTTTCCATTCTTGATTTTTCCATCATAGAATAATTCAGAAATGAAATCTCCAATTGCTGGATTCATTCTGTACTGATAGTTTAATGTTACCAGATTCTCTTTCGGAAATAATGGATGTCTATGATAATGTAAATATTCGAACAACGACTTATTTTGTGAAGCGACCATTTCTTCTTTGGTAACTTCTTTCTTCTCTTTGTATTTTGCATCAGCTAGCATCGTTTCAATTTCTTCTTGATCAACATAAGGTGGTAACTGATTATCATCTCCCACTAAAATGAATCTCTCACCCATTTGCATAGGTACAATTGTTTCTGCCAAGTTGGCTTTAGCTGCTTCATCAATAATTACGGTGTCAAAATGAATCGTCTTATTTTTCAGGACGAAGTTCATGCCTACGCCAATACAGGTACCTAGTATCACACTTTTACTCTGGTATACTTGAGATGCCAGCATAGAACCACTTATACTTTCTGCTTCTTTTTCCAACTCTCTTAGTGTTTTGCGTACTATAGGAGTATCTAAGGAATTATTTTCCCCATAATATTGTATTATCTTCTTGTGAAGGTTTATATACTGCTGATATATAAATTCGTTACTATAGCAGAATCCCTCAAGAAGGTCTGATTCTTTTGCTTTACCGGCTTTAAGCCTATCCATGAGCGTTAAGTTGTTCTTAAGGAACATTTCATAGTCATGACTGTTGAAATTCTTTGTGTCGATGGTTTCATTATCATCGTCAATTCTAAGAATATTATCACATCCGACATTATTCAACTTCTTGAATATGTTACCAACGGCAGCATGACTTTGACTACATACCAGTACCTTTTTCTTCTCCTTTATTAATTGTCTGATAATCTCAACAATAGTTGTTGTCTTTCCGGTTCCAGGAGGTCCTTGGATAAGAAGAATTCCATTTTTCGGTAAAGCCATTGCCTTTTTAACAGCCATTGGCTGGTTGTTGTTGTTTTCAACAGCATTGAAATTGCTATTAAAGAAATTGAATTCATTTAAAATTGATGTGTCTGGAATTTCTATATTTCCTCCAAGTAAATCACGAAAAAGAGATTGCTCGTCAAGTGTAAATTCTTTGATAGCATCTACTTGAATATTTAGGTGTTTTACATTGGCATCACCTTGCAAGTTAATACCATTCTGTAAATAATCGTCTATATTTTTGTGGCTACCAATAAAATGCAGTATGTATTCTCCTTCAACATTGATTTTTAAGATACAATGATCAATGATCTTTCCTGCATTGTCAAATGTATTTATACGGATTTCATTCCGCGTGCTATCTTCAGAATCTCCTTCTCCTGATAGGAAATTGTAGTCGTTTTCAGTCATCTTAATTCTGATGGCAACACTTTCTCCTTGTACTTCACCAGAAATTGGAGTTAAGCAGTTCTTCTCAAATGTTTTTTTGTAGTTTCTTCGTTGATTTTCTTGGTCAATCTGATATTTGAGATAATCTGATTGATTGACAAAATCTTGTGCAGATTGATACAACGCAGAATGAACTTTCTTTTGTAAATCATATTTGATTTTAAAGAAAGTGTTGAGTCGATCTATTAAAAGATAAGTAGATTCTGCATCATAATCATTTTCAATATAATCATATGTGCCGTATAATTTGATATTCTTACCTTCGATTTTCATTTTGGTCAATTTATTTGCCTCTATGGTCTTTTGAGCTTGGTACGAATTATTGGCATTTTCCATTCTTTTTGTTAAATAGAAAGTATTCTTTTCTCTAATGATGTCAAGAACCTTTTTCTCTTGGTTGAAGACAATTAGATGATCTTCACCATTATACATGCGTGGTGAAATCCAGAAATTTTGATTATTCAAATATTCCTGAATCTCTTTTAAATACTCTTTACTATCTACCATATCTTCCCGAAATCTGCATTTGATTTCATGATCTATGGTTTCTATATCATCTTTCGATACCAATTCTGGATAGTCAGTCAGTAAAATCTCGATAACATTTTTATCTTTTGTATCAAGATTTTGAAGTTCAATAGCATTGAATAGTTTATTTAATCCTTCATCAATTGAAGATGCTTTATCTTTGTTGCATTTTAGAGCATGGGGTATCGGACTCCCAAATATTATGGGAGCCTTCTCATTAGTAGGTTTTGCGGCAATTGTTAACTTGAAAGCATTTCCACTTTCATTACTTTGCTTATTGTAATCATCAAAGCTGACATAACCTTCAAGTGACGAATTTGCCACTCTTACTTTATATAAGTGTGGAGTTTTGGTTACTATTTTAAAATCAACCTTGTCTCCTTCTTTTAAAGATTGGAATAGTTCTTTATCCTTTTGGGTAATGAAGTCTGCAAAATCCTTAAACAAGATTGCATATTTCTTTTCATCTACATTTATTGAACGTTGTATGCCAAAACCTGTTTTTACGCCATATCTCTTATAGAGTTTGATAATTCGGCATGCCTCATTATTAGATACAGGATGACCTTTGTATAAAATATTTTGAGGGTATAAAATTCCGCCATAATAGTCCATGAAGCCTTCTGTTAAGGCTACCTTTTCATTTTTGAAAGCTAGAATTCGTAGTATAGTTCCGCTTTCAATATGTTGCGACAGATTCTCTATAATGCCTTCTTCTTGCTTTGTTGTAGTCGGTATTGCCCAAATACTATTACTTTTATCTAACTTTGGATTTTTTTTGCCTTGATCTGGTACTTTTTGAAAGTATTCTTTAAACTTTTCAAAATCATAATCATAAATTGTTTCTGCAAGAGGATCGCTTTCTGCATCTGGATTCCATTCATCAAGAATCATATATGCTACTTTTTTGCCAGAATTACCATGACTCTGTAACTTTAATGCGATGTCGATTACTTCCTTTTTTGATATATATGCCCAATTCATTTGATTTCTAAATTTATTTAAAAGACATATATATGCAAGTGTAAAGTAAGCACATAATGTTTCTTCCTTTATTAAAAAGTTTGAAGCTTCATTAAAAGATAGTCTTGTTAACTTTATTGTTAATAAATATTGACTAGGCGCAGCGAATTCTTTTGATCTTTCTGCTATACCTTTAAAGTATGAATGGTCAAAGAAAATATCGAAGTTTCTCATTAAAAAAATGATATCTGCGATTTTGGCATTTTGTTCACAATATGCATCAAATATTTTTTTGAATTGGTATCCAAAAGTTCTAATGAATAATCTTGGATAGTTTTTGTAATTATTTTTGTTTAAGCCATAGAGCAAACCTTGAGCATACTTGTAATCCATCGCTGCCAGTTTTTCAATTAAATCCCAAACATCAGTAGGATATGTAGAATACTTTGCAATTTGAGTACATAAGTATTTTGGTAATTTTTTGCTATCATTGTATGGAATACCTTCTAATTCTGAGGGTATTCTATGAATCAGATTACTTTTAATGAGTGATCCTATGTGAGCTAGTGACTTCCAGGTCATTTTATTTTTTATGCAGACATTGTTTCTATGCTAGGAGTTTGATAATATTGCTGCTTTAATATTTCAAACTTTATTCTTAGCAGTGCAAATTTAGTGTTCTTTTGTGAACTCTATTTACACAGATAAATATTTCTTGAGATTTTCTTCAATTTTTTCCTTGATTGTGTCTCTCAGGCTTTGAGGAGAAAGAACTTCTACGTCTGGTATGAATGAGAATATCAGCTGGTCCAGCTCCTTGTTGGGCTTGACCTTGATGGTGATGGTTCTTTCTTCCTGGTTAATTTCCTGTGATTGGTGAAGAGGTTTTGACACAATATAAGGAAAACGATTTTCCGAGAATCTAAGTACCACGGTTTCGATGTCCCCCTTCGGTACAGTTACTCCAATAACGTCGTCGAAATAGGTGTCGAAATCGATCTGAGTATTATTGCAGAACGGAACATCTACTTTCTTGAATGAAACGATTCTGTCTAATGCATAATTGCCAATTGTATCATATTCGGCGCTTTTTCCGAGCAGGAACCATCTGTTATTATATTGCTTCACGTAGTAGGGATGGCATATGGTCTCGAACTCATGACCTTTGAATGTGCGATAGTGAAGTTTGAGAGGTTGGTGGTTTACTGTGGCATCTATGATATCCGAAAGATGTTCCAATCCCTGGAGTTTATCATTTTGCTCAAAGGAAATGAGATTCTCCGCATTGGCCTTTACCCCAAAGCGGTATTCCAAATTGGAGATGACCTCTTCAAGCCATGCATTGGCTGGAGTTCCTCTATAACGTCCCAGCATTTGAATGGTTGAACGTAGATTATTCACCTCCTCGATGGACATATCATTATTATATATGGTGAAGTTAGGGTCTTCATATCTATAATAGTGTTCTTTGCCCACAGCCATGGGATAGGCCTTTATAGGTGCATCAAAGGTTACTCTATCACGCATATACTTAATGTCAGCACGTATTTGGCGAGTACTAACTTCGATACCTGTCAGGTCATAGAGGGCGTCATTTACCTTCTCTTTGAGATCCTCGAAAGTATATTTATGCTTAAAGTCACTGAAGCATCTGTCTAGTATTTGATATCTGAGTTGGGCATTCTTATTTGTTGGCATGATTGTCAGCTATTATCGTTACTATTATGAAGGTATGTTGCCTTCGTCAAGTCAGAAGAACCTTGTCTTTATTGACTGCTACAAAGTTAATCAAAAAAACACAGAATGGTTATTATCTCTTAAAAAATTAAGAGTTTTTATACTTCTGTGCAGTATTTGAGCACAGATGATAAATATCAGTTTCTGATTTCAACTTTGCTTTGGCAGTGATTCTATTTTTCGCTTCAAATTCTAACCTAGTAAGGTAATTGCATCGAAATATTTACCTAAGTCATATTTTTTGTTGATGCAAATGTATGGAACCTCTTCTTTTTCAATTGTTACGATTCGATCTAGTGTATAATATCCCAATTGATTGTACTGCTTTGTCCATGTCAGCAAGAACCACCTATTATTATGTAGCTTTATATAGTAGGGATGGCATGTTACTTCAAATTCGCGTTGGTTGAATGTGCGATAGTAAATCTTGAGAGGCTGCTTGTTGATGATGGCATCTACAAGATTTGGTAGATGTTCCAATCCTTTAAGGCTGTACGTTTCTTCTGCGCTTGGAATCTTTCCTGTTATTCCTAATCTTTCTTCGAGATTCTGGATGATTTCATGCAGAAAAGTTAGTTCGGATGAATCTTTATATTCCTCATACGTTTTTACGGATATATATAAGGGTCTTAAAGTTGAACATATTTTCTTTAACTCTTCAAAGGAGAGTTTATTATAAAACATACGGTAGCATGGATCTTCGTATCCGTAATAGCATTTTTCTCCATCTTCCATAGGATAAGATATAATTTGTGTATCTAAAGCTATGTAGTTTTGTATAGCATTGATATCGTCATCCACCAGGTTGGGTAGAATCGAGAAAGATGAATCGCCGAAAAGGGCTTCGGCCATTCTTGCTGTAAGTTCTTCGTATGTATATTTATGCTCCTTATCGGATAAGCACCAGTCTAAGATAAGGAATCTCAATTGGGTGATTTTATCAAATTTCATAATCTCTATTTTTAAATTCTACTTTAGTATTCATGAGTCTTGTGCCAATTTCTTGGAAGGTCTTGATGATTGTATCTCGCTGTTTTTCGCGTGGAACCTTCAAACGATTGGCATAATGGGAAAGCAGACCTTTATTGATGTGCGTTGCCTTACTTAGAGTTGCCAGCGGAACATATGTATTATATGCCTTAAGGAGGGAAGCTACATCTGCAAATTGATACGTAAAATCATACTCTTGATTTTTATACCACTCAGGATACCTGTTGTCTGTTTCCAGGAATTCTGGTTCTAAGATTTCAATACATCCTTCTGCTAACTGGATGAATTGATTGAAATCTGGTGATTCGATTTTCTCCACGACATCAAGGCCTAATTCTTGATATACGTAGCCTTCAAATTGTGAATTTTCCCATTTTATATATATAATGTAATGTCTCATGTTTCTTTTTTGGTGCAAAGGTATTCAACTAAATACTTATAACCAAATTAATAAAGTTAAAGTATTCAAACGAATACCATATTAGTGAAAATATGATCTGTTTTTATTCTATTTCTTAACAAAGGTTAAAGTTTTTGTGCATTTGTAAAGGATTCTCCTCGCGTGCGCGCGTGCGCGACTTTCTTTGTAATTGCGTTTTTGGGGGTTGTCTTATTTGTAAATAAATCGCTTTTTCCAAGATTTTAGCCTCTGAAAAAAACGCTGATTTTGTTTGGAACTTATGGGGGAAAATTATAACTTTGCCGCCGAGATGCAGAAATGCTCTCGATGTTCATAGCTCTTTGGGATAACTGTGTTTAGGCCTGAATATGTAACAGTTGGAGCTCCTACCCATTGGCTATGATAGTGAGAGACAATGATAATAATATAACCGTTTAAAAAGAAGGAAAACAATGAAGAAGATTTTGTTTTTGATAGCTGCGTGTGCTTTGTTCAGCAATGCGCATGCACAGAGGGTAGTAGCTCCAGAGCCTGAGTTCATTAATAGCTATTGCGTGCTGACGAGTGATTCTACCTATGATGTCCTGCCTAAGGAGAGTGGCAAGGTGGAGAAGCATCAGAGCAAGTTCTCCAAGTTCTCCAAGATTGCCGGTGCGGTGAGTGATCTCGGTTTTGCCGGTGGACTTGTGGGAGCCAGCACGGGCAGTTTGTCTGGTTTGGAGACCGGAGTGAGAGTGATGGGTACGGCTGCTGGTGTGGGCATGGCTGCAGATGCAGTGAACACTCTGGCTGGAGTTGAGGGTATGGATATTGCATTTGAAGGAGGACGTTCTGCCTATACTGTGAAGAAGTCTGGCAATGGTCTTCGCCTGCTTATCAAGGCGGAGAAGAATGAGGTGGATCCTATGGGTATTTACCGAATAGTACGATTCAAGGCTTCCAAGAAGGACAGACGAATTCAGTGGATGACTTTCAAGCCTTCCTTGCTGGGTAGTTCCGATGCCAGGAAGAAGGGATTTTTGGCCTTCACGGGTCACAAGTATGGCAATCAGAGTTATCTGATAGATATTCCTGCTTCTGAATTGGAGCCGGGTGAGTATGGTATCGTCTTCATGGCTGTGGCTTCTGCCCAGGAGATTCCAGTGGGGACTTTTAGTGTAATCAAGTAAGAGTGTAGGATTATGGAGATTTTATTTTTGTTGCTGTTGTTTGGAGTGCTTGGCAAGGGAACAACGAAGGCTGTGATGGGTGATGGCAAGAAAAGAAAGCCAAAGACCAATTGGGACAGGTTGAGTTACGAGCAGAAGGCTTGGCTTCATGATCATTCTTGATATTGTCATTAGGATCACTGACAAGGGAGTGGATGCCGCTACAAGCTATTTTACGTTTTTCTTCTCCCTTTGTCTTGCCATTGCTGTCGGGTTGCTTATCTGGATCAATACCCCTCGGGGCAAGAAGTGGCTTGATGAACTTTAAATGGTAGATTATGGTTCAAGAACGTAAGATTGCATTATTGGTGGATGCTGAGAATGTCTCTTATCATCGCATCGGACAGGTGATGGCTGCTGTCAAGAACAACCTGGGTGGCTTGGTTACTGTCAAGCGTATTTATGCTGATTGGACCAAGCCCAATCTCTCCGCATGGAAGGCTGAGCTTCGGCAGCATGCCTTCCTTCCCATTCAGCAGTACTCCTTTACCTCTGGCAAGAACTCTACGGATTTTGCCATGGTGATTGATGCCATGGATTTGCTGTATCAGAACGATATTGATGTGTTTTACATCGTATCCAGTGACAGTGATTTCACTAGGCTGGCCATGCGCATCAGGGAGTCTGGGAAGATGGTGATTGGTATGGGAGAGAAGAAGACACCTGAGTCTTTTGTCATGGCTTGTCACGATTACATCTTCTTTGACGGAAATCAGGATGCTTGCGGTTCTGCATCCTCTGTCTCCAGTTCTCCTAGTGCTGGTAGTAAGGAGAAGGGAAGTACTTCTCAGAAGATGACTCCTGGAATCAGCCGGAAACTCATAGCCTTGTTAAGGGAGGTGGTCTGTGAGGCTGCAGAGAGCGATGGTTGGTCTGACCTGGGGTGTGTGGCCAGTAGGCTTCATCTCAGGAAACCGGGCTTCAAGGTCAAGGCCTATGGTTTCAGCAAGTTCATCAAGCTTATTGAGGCTTGCGGTGATTCTTTCCTTATTGACCTGGATCATCCTATCAGGAAGAAAAAGAAGACCATTCGGAAAGTTTGTTTGAAGAATCGGTAGAATTATAGGAAATGGCTTGTTTCAGTGCAGGTCATTTTTTTTTTTGAATATTTTTGTTTGCTGCGCAGATAGGCTGCACAGAAATATCGTAATTTTGTGGGCAAATTAATTTTTTTATTATTATGGAAGATAAAAAGGAAGAATTAAGCAGTCATGTGGAGAACATATTCAAGCAGTATGTTCATCCAGGACTTTACATCTGTGATTTGGCCACAGGTGGGGGAAAGTCCTATACCATAGGCAAGCTTACCTGTGAGTTTTATCCCAAGCATTTTGAACGCATCATCATCCTGTGTGTTCAGAACAAGCTTATTGAGGGTATGAACCGTGAGATAGAGAAGTTCATTGATCAGGATGGGGGACTTAAGAGTGATGAGAAGCTTATTGTCGAGAACAATGCCGAGGTGGTATTGAAGGCCTGTGGCAGTGGCTCCTTGAAGTCTTTGCTGGATGAAATGGTGTATCAGGTGGGTGAGCTTCACAAGCATCATGCAGTGGGTAATCTGGAGGGCAAGATTCAGCAGGTCAGGAAATATGTAGCCAGTCTTGAAACTTGGGTAAGGATCTTGGAGGATGATCCTAACAATGCTTCTGCTAAGGAGGCTGTCAATGAAGTGGAGCAAAAAATCAGATATGCAATTAAGAATTTCTTCAATACCTACAAGCATCTTCTTCAAGCTGATGGTGTTGTGAAGAATGTGAGCATCAAGTATGTCTTGAAGCATTTTTCTTCGCTAGAGAAGGTATATCCTCAGGTAAACCTACATAGCAAGAAGGTCTTGCTCATGACGGTTCAAAAAGCGACGTATGGCATTGATCCAATTCTATCTGAGAGTGTTCATCTCAAGAATTTCACGGATAAGCAGACCTTGATCATCGTTGATGAATCTGACCAGGCTGCTGTGGCCATGCGTGATGTCATCATTGAGCAGGCATGCAACAAGCTAGGGGGAGAGAACAGATACAGCAGGGGATATCTGGGCTACTTGCAATATCTGGACCTGGTGAATAGCCGGAACGAGCTTTCCACTGCCTACTACGATGATAAGCTTGTAGGAGCCCTTGAAAAGGGGCAGAGCATCATACAGGAGAATTGGAAGCGCAAGATGGGAAATGTGGTTCCTTACAAGAATATTTTCCTGAGAAGTTCTGAGCCGATTGATTCATATCGCAGGGGCGTGTTTTTTTCTGGTTCGCTCTTTAAGCTTGATATTGGCAGCGGTAAGGAGAAAGGACGCGCCTATATCTGTTACAAGCATGGAGAGAAAGAGTTTCGGTTGGGACACAGCCTGAATGGAGAAGACTTAAGGAAGGAGTTTCAAGTGGTGGTGCCATTGGATGACTTTCTGCGAATGGTAGGTGGCAATGTAACTGCTGTCAAAAAGCAGCTCTGCAATCTCATACAGGAATCTCTGAAGCGCAGGCAGGAAGAATTCAGGATCATGGTAGATGACAAGGATCAGTATATGGGTTGGCCAACACAGGAACGTGAGACCCATACACTGATGGCCCGTTTTGAAAGTGGGGCTGAGAAAATCATAGAACAGCAGCTGCTTGACTACATGACCAATCGCAAGAACCTGGATATCATGGCTGATGACAAGAAGATCAAGATGGCGGACGACTCCTTCTACATGCAGGGGTGTCAGCTTTACCAGGAAGATATAGATGACAGGGACAGTGCACATCGTGTAAGGCTTTCTTGCAGGGAGATTACTACAACTCCGGAGAAGATTCTGTATAGTTTGGTGATTTCTGGTCAGGTGACCGTGGTTTTGTGCTCTGCCACTGCTTCAAGCAAGTCGGTCATCAGCAACCTGGATATTGATCATCTCAAGTTTGTATTGGGGGATCGTGTTCATACATTATCCGAGGAGGAAAGTGAGAAGTTTGATGCATTGGTGGCTGCCACTTATCCTAAGGGACATCGTGTTTATACCGAATCCCTTCAGCATTACCGCTATGCTGACAAGAGAAAGGAGAAGGTAAGGTTGCCGGATCATTATCGCAGGATGTTCAGTCAGGATGCGGTAGATGATGGATATGTAGATGATTGGTTCAAGCTTGCAAGAGAGCGTGTATACAAGACTGGTGGTGAGAGCAGTGATCCTACTTTTGAATTTTATCGCATCTATCAGTTCATAGAGGCCTATCACTGGTTCTACACGCATGATGATATTCACAGCATGCTGTTTTTCCAGAACAGGTCAGCAGTGAAGGACAAGACCTTGATGACGCAGATGAGGGTATTGGCATGTCTCATAGACGGGTCTTACAAGGACCAGCTGAAGAGCGGGGATTTTGATGATGGGTTGCCTGAATGGGAAAATGAGCATCTTTTCATGTCCAACAACCTTCAGGAAGTGGAGAAAGTGGTGTTGAATGGTTTGAGTGATGGCAGCCTTTCAAAGGTGATGCTTGTGACCGCTTATGGCAGTTTCAAGGCAGGTGCCAACCTGCAATATCAGGTTCCTGAGGGTTTGGACTTTTTAAAGGGAGACAACTGGGAGAAAGATGAGTCTAAGCTCAAGAAGGATTGGGATGCCATTTATCTCCAGAGCCCTACTTCCTATCTGACCATGGATGGTGACAGGACAGGCTTGGCTGATGAACAGGGAATTTATCGGGTGATGATGTCTTTGATGATGCTCAAGGAACGTGGCTGGCTCTCTCCCAACCAGGTTAAAAGATGGTTGGATTGTGCCGTTTCCGGGGGTAAGCTCTACTTCCGTGAAGAGTCTGTAGCCAGGGACAAGGCCTCCTGGGCACTGACCATACTGGAGCAGGCTGTGGGCAGAATCTGCAGAACCAGAAATAAGCCTCATACTACCTACATTCTTTATGACGAGGATATGAAGGGCTACTTTATGATAGTTGGTCTTCAAAAGTCGCAGACTATGGAGTTCAAGGCTTTGGTCAGCGATGTTGTGGCTCATTATGGTGAATCGGACATGGATATGTGTCGGGTGGATGCAGAAAAGCGAATGAATGACGCAGCTGAAGCCAGGAGAGCATTGAACAGGATGAGACGAAATGCTCTTCATTTTACTCCACATCCTTTTTCAGATGAAGAGGATTTTGATGAGGATGAGGAGCAAAATGGTATTCCATTCAGGGTCAGGAATGGTCAGATCATGAACCAATACTACAAGCAGGCCATTATTACCCAGCCTGTCATAGATAGTTTTGAAGAGCTGACGGAGAAGAGCAAGATAGTCACCTTCCTTCATAAGTGTTATGGGGATTGGGCAAGAAATGATCTTGGAGAGATTGAGGGCTCTTCGGTTTCTCCTTCGTCTGTCCGCTTGGATATATTGATGAAGAATGACGTGATTCGTGCTCATTTTGAGCAGAATGGTTATGCAACGGAATGGAAGCCTGGAGGTTTGGTTCTACATCCGGAGATTTTGATGGCTGACTATGCCGGTGAGATTGGTGAAGAGGCATTCAGGGCATTGGTTCTCCGCTATACCCATTGTGATGAAGATGCTTTTGCACATTTGGAGGGAAGGGATTACGAGCTGGCTGACTTTGTCATCAATGATGCCGATGGCAACCACAAGGTAGCTTTTGATGTAAAAAACATGAATCCTCTTATTGAGCATAATGACAGAGAGGGTGATCTGGCTACTTCCAGGAAGCGAAAGATCAAGGAAGAAAGACTCGGCTGTCCTCTTTATACGGTCAACATGCTCAAGATGCCGGCTGACTCTATGGATTCACATGAGATTTGCGGGGTTATTGACAAGGAAGGTCATGTGATTCCTGAGGTAATGGAAAGGATTAAGAAACTCATAGAAAGTTAAATGATTATGGGAAGAAATTTATTTAGTACAGAAGAAATTCTGAAATTGCCTGTGACGACGAATAAATTGTCGGTTACTTGGGATAGTGGTGCTCTTTTCAAGAAGTACTCCATTGTTTCATACAGTATGAAAAGCAGGGATAAGGATCGTAAGAATCTATCTTATGAGCAGCTCTCTGACACCCCTGCCGTATCTGTAGCAGGCTTCTGGGCAAAGTATGGACAGTATGAACAAGGTTGTACCAAGTTCTTCGTACTTGTAAGAAGAGGAGATGAAAAGAAGGTGTTGGAGAGTCTCGGCAAGCAGGAAGATGTGGCTATGTGTCTCGATGACCTATCAGGCTATAGTGAGAATCTGCAGAAAAGAATCATTGCATCCTTGGCTGTCAATTCGTTGGGCAAGCATGGCAAAAATGGCATGATGTATAACAATGGTCAGTTGTTGGTATGTGATGACAATAACTTTGGTATTCCTGCTTCGCGCCAGGAGCTTGTATGTTTGAAGCTGGAGGTAAATCAGTATATGAACCTCTCTGCCAAGACGGTTAGCTTTTCACATCCCAAGACCTTTGAAGACTTGAAGCGCAGGAATAATTGTGTTTTCAAGATAGGTAAGGAGATGGATGGTACTCTTTGGCTCGGTAAGCCGCTTTGTCCATTTGTTGTCAAGCAGGGTAAGGAGAACGTCTATAACTTGGATGAGCTCTATATCCAGCAGAAGAGATTCAAGGCAACCCGCAATGTTGTCCCTTATTGGCCATTCGATTCGAAGAAATACAATCATGGCAAGTTGTTTGTGATCCGTCAGGTTGTGGATTTGGTGAATGAGAAATTTGAGAATCTTCTTAAGCTCAGTTTCACTGACTATGATGTGTTGGATTTTCAGGAAGGAAGTCCGGAGAACAAGATGCTGAAAATGTTGGCGGAATACTTTAAGGACAAGGTTATAGGTTTCGAAGATCCATTCAAGACTCCAGCTTCCAAGAAGCAGATTGCTCTGCTTAAGAATTGTATGAAAGAGGGTATCGGTAATTCTTTGGCGTTTGCAAAGAGAGGTCAAGCACCGGATGTGGTGGTTGGATTGTGTCAGCCGGAAGATGATACTGAATATTCAAAGAGCAAGTATGGTAGCTCCATAGCCATTCAGCATCTGGTTCATTCTGGAAATGAAAAGCAAGATAAGGTCATTAAGAGCATGGCTATTAGAATCTTGATGGAGTTGATGGTTAAGGATTGCAATATACATTGTCAGATGCCTCCAGTCTTAGGGGAAATGATGGAGGATTGGACGTTTTACTGTTTCAAGTCAAATAAGGATGTGGCTCATGCAGGGTCTTTGTCTGCAAATATTGAAACCGGACACATGATTTTAAAGGCGTATGGCTTTTCTGACAAACAGGGAGTGGATTTCGATACATTCGTTTCCAATACCATTGGCTATGGTCCTACATCACGCATCAAAGGTTTTCGTGATTACAAGGTGATGGCCAAGGATGGAAACATGTATCTCATCGTGGATACGGAAGAAATTCCTATATTGGATGCTTCTTATATCGATGAAGTTTATGCCAGGTATCTGGATGAAGATGATAAGGAGATTCCTACGTTGTCTGTTTTCAAGAGAAAAGCCAATGGTTGCAATCATTGGTATCTTCGTGGCTACATGGGCTTTCATTTATGGAGGGCTGAAGGCTTGAACGGTGAAGGGGCTTACTCATACATATCTGGAAATAACAGTCATAGAATTCAATTCATTGCATCTCAGAAAATAGACAAGATGCCAAGAGTACGTCGTATCTTCATCCTTGAGAAAAAGCATCCTGATAGAGTTTGGGATGATATCCAGCAACTGAAGGTCATGTTACTGGTGGGCTTTGGTCGATGGGGTGAGCAGATGACTTATCCTTTCCCATTTAAGTTCTTGCAGGAGTATCTGGATAAGGAGAGCAAGGAAGCATATGAAAAGCATTGGAGTGAATTGTGATGTTTCAAGTTCCCTGTTGTAGTGATATAAGCAGGACCGGTCGAAAATTTCGACCGGTTCACGTCATTCGTTTGTTTCTCGGAAGCGTATGTTCTTTCCTTTTATGGCAATAGACAGCTATACATAATGGGAGAAAATAGCATTCTTACAGCAATGAATTGAAGATTTTTCATGCAATTCAAAAAAAAAGTTGTATATTTGCAGCTGGAGACCATCTTTTTTCTGGTAGTGCAGATAGATTGCATAATGGCTTCCTGTTTTTGTACCTGGAAAGTACATATAAAAAGTGTTTGAGAGAAGAATGAGGAAAGTTTACTGGTTATC
>ERZ1023822.24-NODE-24-length-71212-cov-43.534888_pt1 | contig 71212 bp, 46 predicted proteins | sample MGYA00380379_ERZ1023822 | MGnify/ENA primary metagenome ERZ1023822 (study PRJEB33179, sample SAMN07448988) | human gut metagenome | biome: Human-gut; feature: Human associated habitat; material: Faeces | host: Homo sapiens | place: India: Bhopal | collected... | reverse complement strand
AACTCAAAACAAAAGCTCAAATCTGCTATTTTTTGCTTTTTTAGTCATTCTTTTTTTGTAAAAACGCTTATTATCGCAAAATCCCGCCCAAAGGCGAATGTACTTGATACTTTTTCCTTGATCATTTGTATGTTGCTCATTATCAAGGAAATAAGGAATTTATCCTCATTTGTTTTTGTACTAATCGTGTACTTTGCCGCACGATGGTAGTAGATTATGACTATCTTTGCAGCATCTATTAACAAAAATGGAATCATCTAGCCATCAACTAAATGTTTAAATTATGAAGAAACCTTTCATTATGCTTATGATGAGTAGTTGCTTATTGTCAACTCCTTCCATAGCACAAGTGGTAGTCAATGATCCTGTAGCAACAAGACAGGCTGTCATTACTTGTGGCAATGCTCGTTTTACGGTTCTTACTCCAGAGATGATAAGAGTGGAGTATAGCGAACAGGCAAAGTTTGAGGACCGAGCGACCTTCACCATTGTCAATCGTAAGTTGGATGCGCCTCAGTTCACCAAGAGTGAGGATGACACCTATTTATATATAACGACATCCAACCTGAAGCTCAAGTATCGCAAGGGTACCGACCCACGTACGCTTCCAGCCTCTTCAGCCAATCTTACCATCGCTATAACAGGTAATGGTGTTTCTACAGTTTGGTATCCTGGCAAACCAGACCCACTGAACTTAAAAGGAACTTGCCGTACATTGGATGGTCTGATGGGAGAAAGCAAGAGAGCGGAAATGGAAAATGGATTGGTTTCTCGGTCTGGTTGGGCTGTGATAGACGATTCATGGGCATCTCCTCGTTCTGATGGAGGACGTTCTTATGCCTTGTCTCCTAATAGTGATATGGGGTATCCTTGGTGGACACAACGTGCCGACAATCATGCCATGGATACTTACGTGCTTGGTTACGGACATAATTACAAGAAGGCACTTGCTGATTACACTAAGATAGCGGGCAACATCCCTTTGCCTCCAAATTACGTCTTTGGCTACTGGTATAGCAAGTATTCTTCTTACTCGGCAGATGACTACCGTAATATCATGAGTGACTTGAAGACCAACAAGATACCTACCGATGTGATGGTCATAGATATGGATTGGCACTGGAATGGCAATGCTTACAGTCAGTCGGAAGGACGTGGTGGATGGACTGGGTGGTCATGGAACACCAATCTCATTCCTAATCCAAAAGGTCTTCTCTCTGAGATGCACTCACAAAATTTTAAGACTGCGCTCAATTTGCATCCTGCCGATGGTATCAATCAGATAGAGTCGCCTACTTATTTCGCTGCCATGAACAGTGAATTAGGTGGCAAGTACCTGAATGACAGCCGCAATAATATCAATTGGAGCCTTGATTACCCCGACTTTACTAAGTCGTTCTTCAAGAACATCATTCGTGACCATGAGAGCGAGGGTGTGGATTTCTGGTGGTTAGATTGGCAACAATATCTTACCAGTCCGTATACCAACTCGTTGAGTGAGACTTTTTGGTGCAATTATGTCTTCTTCAATGAAGCAGCCAAACGTACAGGTCATCGCCCTGTTATCTTCCATCGTTGGGGAGGTCTAGGTAGTCATCGTTATCAGATAGGTTTCTCGGGCGATGCCAACATCAGCTATGAGGCATTGGCTTTTGAGCCTTACTTCACCGCCACAGCCTCGAATGTAGGTTATGGCTATTGGGGACATGACTTAGGAGGACATATGTTCTCCAACGAAGAGTTGGTGAATAATCCTAACTTGGTGTTGCGATGGATTCAGTTTGGAGTATTTACTCCTATATTCCGTACTCATGCTACCAATGATTCTCGCATAGAGCGTCGTATTTGGAAATTCCCCAATTTCCCTACCATCCTAGAAGCGGTACGCTTGCGCTATTCGCTGTTCCCTTATATCTATACGATGGCTCGTAAGACCTATGACACTGGTATATCCATCTGTCGTCCACTCTATTATGAGTATCCTGAGGTAGAAGAGGCATATACATACGATAATGAGTATTTCTTCGGTGACGACATCTTGGTGGCTCCTATCACGGAAAAATCAGATGCAAATGGTATCACGATAAAGGATGTATGGTTGCCAGAAGGAAAATGGTGGAGTGTGTCTACTAATGAACTGATAGAAGGTCCTCGTTTGGTTACCATGTCATTCACAGATAAGCAGATACCTTATTTCTATCGTCAAGGAGCTTTGGTTCCTAACAACCCTGCCACCGTAATGAATGTTACCGAGCACCCTTCTCAGTTGATACTCAACATCGTGTCGGGCGAGAATGGCAAAGCTTCCATCTATGAGGATGCTGGCGACAATGCCGACTACGCTTCAAATTACGCAGAGACCTCCATCAGCCAGACCTTCGATGGAAGAATGGGTGAATATATCATCTCTCCACGTAAGGGTACAGTTCTAGGAATACCAGCCGACCGTTCCTATAAGTTGTTGATTTTCAATACTACAACTCCCGTTTCAGCCAAGGTGGACGGAATGAAAGCAACCTTCTCTTATAATAAGGAGAGCAAGTGTACTGCTATTGAGGTGCCTTCTGCAAGTTGCACAAAGGAGCGCCGTATCCAGGTAGAATATTCGACAAGCACAGGAATAACTGATGTAAAGACTGGACAAAACAAGATGACTTATGACAGCGCAAGCAAAAAGTTCACCGCCTCTTTTGACTCACAGAAGAAGCAGGTGTCTTGGCTGGTGAGTAATATGGCAGGAAAGCTTATGCTTGCCAACAGTTATAGTCAAGTAAGTAGCTTCTCGGAAGATATCTCGATGCTCATGCCACAAGTCTATATCAGTAAGGTAGTGGCAGACGATAAAACATTTATCAGCAAATTTATGAAGGAATAAAAACGTCTCGATTTATGAAAAGAATATTATTATCCATCTGTTTCTTGGCAATCGGATTATGGGCTAGTGCAGGAGATATGTCTAACTCTATCGAACTGACCCAACTATATATTATAGGTGATGCCACCCCATACTCTTGGGATTTGGGCAAGACTCCAGACATGCAAAAGATAGACGAAGGTGTATTTCGATGGAGCGGTAAGCTACAGGCTGGTAAGGAGTTTAAGTTTCTCAATACGAGAGAGTTTCATAAGCATCTCGTAGCCACTTCTGCTGGTCAGAAAGTTTTTGTGGGTCATACGTATGACTTAAACTTGGAGATAGACAGAGGACTGGACGGCAGCAGAGACTTCAAGTTTGTCCCTTCTGCTACTGGCGATTATACCATCTATGTAGATTTACGTAGTATGAAGATGGCGGTCTATCAGAAAGAAGTCACTGTAGATTTGCCTTCTCGCCTATATGTCTCTGGTAGTGCCCTGGGCAACAAGGTGATAGAACTTCCACTATATGGCGATGTGGAGTTCAAGGCATTACTTAACTTACAAAAAGGTACACTTCGTTTGCAAGATACGCCTACCATCACTTCCAAGACCCAGTTCTATCTTCCTCGTTTTGAAGGAGTAGATATCTCTTTCGGGCACGATTATAGTGAGTCTTTGCAAGTTTCCAACAATGCCAATGCTGAGGGATGGAGCGTTACTGTTCCTGGCAAATACTGCTTTTATGCCATCAAGGATAGCCACCATGCTTTTGCCAAGGCATTTAAAGCTCGCAAAACACTTTATATTGTTGGAGGTTGCTGTCCACATTCTTGGGATTATTGGACAGATGTCGCTTCCATACAGTTTGTTCCCAACCCATCTAACCCAGAGGAGTTGGTTTGGGAAGGCTTCTTGAAACCCACTTGGGATGAGCATCGTGAGGAACCCAATAAGTTTAAGATTCTCACAGCTCAAGATTGGAACTCAGAAACCTTTCATCCATACGTAGCAGATGCACCCTTGTTGGGAACCAGCTATTTCAGAAGTAGTGGAGGTGGCGATGTAAAATGGACTATATCCGAGGCTGCCTATTATCGTATTACTGTGAATACAGCCACGGAAACCATTAAAGGTGAGAAAATCGACAAAGTCTCAGCCAAGTTCAATGGGACAGAAACAACGGGCGTGAAGGAAGTGGAAACCCAGCAAGACATCCGCATCACCCATCAGAATGGAAATATTTACTTGGTTTCCTCGCAAATCCCCGTCAATGCCACCGTCTATACTATGGGTGGAAGCATAGTTGCCAGTCAGCCTTCCATTCAAGAGGGACTCTTGGCTAGCAATTTGACCAAAGGCATTTACTTCGTCAAGACAGTAGGCAACACCTTTCAGTGTTCCAAGAAAATAATGGTAGAATAATAGAAACAATCATCATTGCAAAATGATACTATCTGAATAATAATTATAAACTAACTGAAATGAAAACATTCCTAAAAAAGACAATTGCACTGGCATGTTTTGCCATGCTGATGCCTCTTTCGCTTCTTGCGCAAGATGTTCTGAAAGTGCACGGAATCGTTACTGACCCTTCGGGTGAGCCCCTGATAGGTGTCAATGTAAAGGCTGGCTCTTCTAGTGTGGGAGCAGTCACTGATTTGGATGGAAAGTATTCCATCGAAGTTTCACCTAAATCTACTCTTACCTTTTCATACGTAGGTTTTGAGACTGTCGTTGAGTCGGTGAAGAACCGCAGACAGATGGATGTCACCATGAAGGAGAGCTCTGATGTGCTCAATGAGGTGGTGGTTATCGGTTATGGTACTATGGACAAGAAAGAGCTTACTTCTGCCATTTCTCACGTAAGCGAGAAAGACTTCCTCACCATCAGTTCCCCTGATGTTTCCATGATGATCCAGGGTAAGGTGTCGGGCGTGAGCATCACCAATACCGCGGTGGGCGACCCAAACAATCAGGCAAGCATCCAGATTCGTGGTGTCTCCTCTCGTGCGGCAGGCAATAGCCCTTTGATTGTGATTGATGGTGTGCCTGGTGGTAACCTTACCAACATCAATCCTAACGACATTGCTTCTTTTGATGTGTTGAAGGATGGTGCAGCATCTGCTATCTATGGTACTCGTGGTTCCAATGGTGTCATCTTGGTAACGACCAAGAAGGGAAGCAGGGACGGCAGAACACACGCTTCTTACTCTACCTCTTATACTTGGAACACGATGGTGAAAGACCTGAAGATGATGAACGCTCAGGATTTCCGTGATGTTCGTCTGGGATGGGGTGACTCTGGCGTTGACCTCGGCGGTAATGTAGATTGGCTTGATGCCGTCAGCCGTACAGGTACTACCATGCAGCATACTTTGACCCTCAGTGGTGGTAACGACAAGAGCAACTATCGTGTTAGTGCAGATTATCGTGATGCCAAGGGTATTGACCTTCGTTCTCGTCGTCAGGAGTATGGTGCTCGTGCTAACATCATGCACACTACCAAGGGTGGTCTCTTTACCATTACTGCTAATGTGGCTCCTCGTGTCATCTACAGCGACAAGGCTGATTACAGCGTATTCAAGGATGCTCTTGAGGCTAACCCAACTACTCCTTTGATGGATCCAGATAATCCGATTCGTTATTATAATTTCAAGGGCCAGGTTGTGGGTTCCAATCCTGTGGAGCGTCAACTCTTGGAGACCGATAAGGATGATATCCGTTTGATTGACTGGGATGGTACCGTTAAATTGAACCTCTTGCCTTTGTTGGCAAAGAATGCATCTGGCAATCATCATCTCTCTACACAGGTGATGTTCGCTGACCATCAGTATACCCACGATGCGTCTTGGTTCCGTCCTTCTACCAGCACCATAGCTATTGAGAGTGGTCGTGAAGGTGAGGCAAGTCGTTCTTCCAGCAAGGAGAGCCAGTATGTAATGGAGTGGCTCACTAATTATAGCGGTAGCTTTGGCAAGCACAATGTGAAGGCTATGGCTGGTTATTCTTATCAGTATTCTCAGTACTCTGGTTTGAATGCATCCAACAAGGATTTTCCTAATGATGCACTTGGTGCGGACAACTTAGGTGCTGGTGAGTTTAATAAGGAAGAAGGTGAGGTAAACATGGGCAGTTACAAGAACGATGCCAAGCTCATTGCTTTCTTCGGTCGTGTAAGTTACGACTATGCAGGCAAATATATGTTTACCGCTTCTCTTCGTCATGAGGGTTCTTCTAAGTTTGGTGCTAACCATAAGTGGGGTAATTTCCCAGCTGTTTCTGCTGGTTGGCGTATCTCTGAGGAGAAATTCATGAAAGGTATCAAGTGGATTAATGATTTGAAGCTTCGTGCCGACTATGGTGTTACTGGTAACCAAAACTTCGATAGCTACAAGTCATTGAATACGATGACAGCTTTTGGCTACTATATATATAATGGTAAGTTCTTCCAGGTTTGGGGACCAGCCAAGAATGTGAACCCTGACTTGATGTGGGAGAAGGGTAAGAACTGGAACGTAGGTATCGACTTCTCTTTGCTCAACAATCGCATCTATGGTTCTTTGAACTACTTCAACCGCAAACAGCAAGACTTGTTGGGTGACTACAAGGTATCTGTTCCTCCATACCTATTCGACAATACTTTCGTCAATGTAGGTACGATGAAGAACTACGGTTTTGAGTTTGACCTCAATTTCCGCCCTGTCACTACCAAGGATTTCTCTTACGACTTCAACCTCATCGGTTCTACCATGCAGAATAAGTTCGTAAGCTTCAGTAACTCCCAGTTTGTAGGTCAGGACTATTATGATGAGGTAGGTACTTCTGATCCATATCCTTACTACAACTTGCAGCGCATTGAGAAAGGCGAGTCTATCGGTAACTTCTATATGTGGAGATATGCTGGTCATACCGAGGATGGCGAGTGGTTGGTCTATGACAAGAGCGGTGACATCATCCGTGCTTCCCAAGCAACGGCAGATGACCGTGTGAAGGTGGGCAATGGTTTGCCTAAGTTTACCTTGTCTTCCAGCCAGAACTTCCGCTATCGCAACTTCGACTTGTCGTTGTTCTTCCGTGGTGCGTTTGGATATGACATCTTCAATATCCACGATTTCTATTATGCCAACCGCAACTTCACTGGCAACCGCTTGCAGAAGGCATACGGCAAGAACTTCAAGATTTCTCCTAATGCCAACCCTGTGGTTTGTGATTACTTCTTGGAGAGAGGTGACTACTTGAAGCTCGACATGATTACATTGGGCTATACGCTCAATTTGCAGAAGTGTCGTTTCATCGACCGCATTAGAGTATATGGTACTGTAAAGAACGTGTTCACCCTCACCAAGTTTAGCGGTGTAGACCCTTCTACCTATCAGGTGAACGGACTCACCCCAAGTGGACAAGGTTCTCGCGACTACTATCCATCTACCCGCCAGTTTATCATTGGCTTGAACGTAGATATCTGATAATCATCTAAAAATATAGAAACAATGAAAATATTCAATTATATTGTATCTGCTGCTTTTGGTACACTTGCCATGACAAGTTGTACTGATTTGAGCGAGAAGCTCTATGATCAAGTGGCATCAGAGAACTATTATAATACCAAGAACGATGTGGTCAGAGCCACATTCCGTCCTTTTGAGCATGCTTACTGGAGCATAGAGAGTCGTCATGTGCTCAACGAGCTTACTGCCGACCAACTGATTACTCCTACCCGTGATGGTTGGTGGGATGATGGTGGAAAATGGCGTAGATACCACTATCATGAGTATAATGTAGAGGACGGAGGTGATTGCCAGACCGAATGGAATGGCTGCTTCCAGGGTATCATGCAGAGTTGTAAGGTCATAGAGGACTTAGGTACGCTTTCTTTTGAAAAGTTCGGTTTCTCACAGTCTGAGTTCAACAACCTTACAGCCCAGTGCCGCGTGTTGCGAGCATGGTTCTACCTTCGTTTGCTCGATGGTTTCCGCAATGTGCCATTGGTGACCACAACCACTGGCGCTTCCATGAAGCAAGTGGAGCCTAAGGTAATCTACGATTTCATAGAGAGCGAGTTGAAGGAGTGCCTGCCACTTCTTGTTGAGAAGACAGAGCTTGGAACAAACTCTACCCTTCAAGGTCAGTGGACCAAGGCAGGTGCAGCCGCCTTGTTGGTTCGTCTTTATCTTAACGCCCAAGTATATATCGGCGAGGATCATTATACAGAGTGTGCCCAAGTGGCTCAAGACATCTTGGATGGCAAGTATGGCAAGTATCAAGTAGCAGACCGTTGGGATGCCGCCTTTGACTGGGACAATGATGCTTGTGATGAGGTAATCTTCGGTTTCCCAGGTGCCCCAGGCTATAGCCATTGGCAGTATGATGGCGATACCTATATGTGGACAGTACCTGCACGTGCCAACTATTATCTCAATGATACCAAGAACAAGGCAGGTGGTCATAACACGAAGTATGCAGCTTCTCCAAGCTATGCGCCTAACGGTACGATGTATAAGTACGACTTGGGTATGCCTATCCAGAAATTCAAGAAATATCCAGACGATGAGCGTCTGAAGCTCTATCGCAACTTGGGTAACAGCAAGCGTGAGGGTATGTTCTTGTATGGCTACTTGGAGTATAAGGATGAGAATGGAGCTACCAAGCGTGTAAAGGCACCAGAGGTAGATTATGAGTTGTATATCCGTGATGCTGTGGGCAAGTTCCAGAGCACTCCTCCTACCAAGTGGCTATCTGCAACCTCTTCTACCTTGCGTGATGGTGACCATAACTCAGGTTGGCATTTCGTAAAATATCCTCTTTATAGCGATGATGATGAGCATCAGTTGGAGAGCGATTATACAGAGATTCGTTTGCCAGAGATTATCTACTCGCTCGCAGAGTGCAAACTTCGTCAAGGCAAGCCAGAGGAGGCAGGTAAGTTGCTCAACAGCGTGCGCAAGCGTAATTATCCTGCTGCTGATTATGAGGAGTATCTCTATGCGCCTGAGGGTAATGCCAAGCTTGACCTGGACGAGATGCTCGATGAGTGGGGACGTGAGTTCTTCGCAGAGAGCCGTCGCCGTATCGACCTCATCCGCTATGGCAAGTTCTCTTCTGGTACATGGTGGGACAAGACACCAGATGCCGACAAACATACAGAGATTTGGCCTATCATGCGTGATGTCTTGAATGCAAACCACGAGTTGGTTCAGAATCCTGGTTATAATAAGTAAACCATTTTTTAATAAGATACAATTATGAAACGAAATATTCAATTGAAGCAATTCAGCCTCAGCTTGTTTATTTTTTCTCTCCTGATGACCTTGTTTACTGGTTGTGATGGCGAGAAAGACTTGAAGATCATTGATGGTAATCTGCCAATTAAGACTTCTACATTGTTCATGGTGGGCGATGCTACGCCTAATGGTTGGAGTATAGACGATCCTACACCTTTTACTCAAAATGCAGATGACCCTATGCTCTTTACTTGGGAGGGCACTCTCAACACAGGAGAAATGAAACTTTGTCTTGTAGCTGGTAGTTATGACAATCCGTTTATCCGTCCAGTCAATGACCAAGAGATAATCTCTAAGTCAAATGTTAGTGGACAGACTTTTGCGATGTGGGCAGGCGCCCCTGATAACAAGTGGAGAGTTACAGATGCTGGTAAATATCGTCTTACGTTTGATATGCGCAATTGGACCATGTCTACCGAATACCTCGGTGAGAAAGAAAAGCCAGCTGTTGAGCCTATATCTTTAGAACACCTGTATATTATCGGAACCGCTACTCCTGGTGGCTGGGACTGGGGACAGGCAACTGAACTTACGAAGAGTTCTGGCTACATCTTTGTATACGAAGGAGAATTAAAGACAGGTGAAGTGAAATTTAGTGGCGAAAAAGATTGGGGTGCTTCCTTCATCCACTGCCCTTCAGATGGTGTCAAGATTAACAAGGATGGTGTAGAGGACGAGAAGTTCGAATATTACGCTGGTGGTAACGACAACAAGTGGAAAGTAGAGGTACAGGGCAAGTATCGCTTAACCTTGGATCTTGAGCACTGGACCATCAAGTCTGAGTTCTTGGGTGAGCTTCAGAAAGAAACACATATCTATATGATAGGTGATGCTACCGCAGGTGGTTGGGCTTGGGACAAGGCGCAAGAGTTTACCCAGGATGCATCTAACAAGGATGTATTTACATGGGAAGGTCAACTCACGGAGGGTACATTTAAGATGAGTGAGGAGAAAGATTTCAACGCTCCTTTCTATCGTCCTTCTTCTGCCAATGTCACAGTAGATGCTAGTGGAGTTTCGGCTTCAGATATGGTCTTCACGGCAAGTCCTGACGACCAGTGGAAAGTAACAGAGACTGGTACTTATCAAATCACCATTGACATCAACAACAAAACGATAAAGGTGGTAAAGAAATAATCAATTAAAGCGATTAGAACAATGAAAAAATCAATATTATTTTCCTTGGCGGTAGCTGCCGTTTCTCTGTTTGGCTCTTGTGCCAATGATGTAGAAATGAACTATCCTCCTACCCACAAGCTATCCAACCTTCCTGTAGTGGAAGGTGTCCACGATGGTGTGAAGGCTCCTCTCTATTGGAGTGTATATGAGTATTGCATGTTGCAAAACGCTAAAGGTGTAAGCAACGCCGATATGGATCTTACCTCCGACCAGTGGGACAAAATCATCGACTATGTTGCAACCAATCTCAAACCATCGGGCTATGACATGATTTGTACGGATGGTTTTATCCCTATGCTTGCCAAAGATGAGAGTGGCTATATGACCCATTACGGTTCTCAGGCTCTCAAGGATATTGCTGCCAAGTGTAAGGCGAAGGGCTTGAAACTGGGTGTCTATGACAATCCTCTCTGGATTCATGGTCCAAGAGAAACCAAGATAGAGGGTACGGAATACACATTCAACGACCTTTTCTATAATGGGGAGAACAAGGATAAGTTGTCTCATCCTACAGCCAAGGATATGTCTTTCTCTTGGGCTGTAGCCGAGAATCCCGGTTGCAAGGAGTATATCGATGGTTTCTTCAAGCATTACAAGGAGATGGGTGTAGAGTTCATCCGAATGGACTTCCTCTCTTGGTATGAGGATGGTCAAGACCGAAATGTGGGTGTCACTGGTCGTGGTTATGGTCGTGAGAACTATGCGCTCGCCATGAGATACATAGCTGAGTCTGCCAAGAAATATGGTATCTTCACCTCACTGGTTATGCCTCACTTGTATGCCGATGCACAGGTAGAGAGCCTTTATGGTAACATGGTTCGTATTGTGGCTGATACTGGTACTGGTGGTTGGTGGCACTGTTCAGCCCAAGACAAGGGAAAATCTTACCGTACATGGCCTAACTGTATGAATATGTTCGATGGATTTACCTATTGGTCGCATATCAGTGGTCGCAACAAGGTGATTCTTGATGGTGACTTCATTCGCCTCAATACATTCGATACGGATGCAGAAAAGCAGACGGTAGTTTCCTTGCAGTTGATGGCTGGTGGCCCAGTCGCAGCCTCCGACCTGCCTTCTACCATTGGCAATGACATGAAGTATTATACCAACGATGAGTTGCTCGCCCTCAACAAGGATGGTTTCGTGGGCAAGCCTCTCAGCGACAAGCTCAACGACAAGAACAATGAGATATGGTATGGACAGATGACCAATGGCGACTATGTGCTTGGTATCTTCAATCGCAATGACAACTCCGACCAAGTGACAGTTGATTTCAGTACGCTTGGCATACAAGGCACCAAACAAATTCGCGACCTTTGGGAGCATGTAGACGAGGGTAGTGCCTCTTCTATCACTGTTACCATTCCAGCCCATGGTTGCAAGATTGTAAGACTCAAATAAGTAAATTTAATAATAACTAATTATTATCAGACCAAATGAATAGTAAAAAGAATAAACATAGTGCAACGTCCCTCTCTCGTTTAGGGGGACTGTTGACTAACATCTTGTTGGGGTGCATGATGCTCTTCTCTGTAGGTGCATCTGCTCAGAAAGTATCCTCTCCTGATGGTAACCTAAGTGTTGAATTCTCGCTCACGGGCGATGGTGTTCCTACTTATCAAGTGTCATTCAAGGGCAAGCAAGTCATCAAACCCAGTACATTGGGTATTGAGCTGGCTGAGGAAAACTCATTGATGGACAAGTTTCGTATCAATAAGACCTCTACATCTACCTTTGATGAGACATGGCAACCTGTATGGGGTGAGGAGAAGGAAATTCGCAACCATTACAATGAGCTGTTTGTAGAGATGGAAAAACCATCTAATGGTAGGTTCATGAATTTGCGCTTCCGTGTCTACAATGATGGTGTGGGTTTCCGTTATGAGTTCCCATTGCAAAAATATCTACCTTATTTCGTAGTAAAGGCAGAGCATACTCAGTTTGCCATGACTGGTGACCATAAGGCATGGTGGATTCCTGGTGATTACGATACTCAGGAATATGACTATACAGAATCAAAGCTTTCAGAAATCAGAGGTTTGTTGCAAGGAGCTGTGAGCAGCAATGCTTCGCAGACCATCTTCTCACCTACAGGTGTGCAGACCTCATTGCAGATGAAGACAGCTGATGGCATTTATCTCAATATCCATGAGGCTGCTTTGGTGGATTATTCTTGTATGCATCTCAATTTGGATGACAAGAATCTTGTGTTTACCTCTCAGCTTACTCCAGATGCACAAGGCAACATGGCTCACATGCAGACCCCATGCCATACTCCATGGCGTACCATCATGGTAGTGGATGATGCACGCAAGGTGCTTGCCTCTCGCCTTATTCTCAATCTGAATGAGCCTTGCAAATATTCAGATACTTCATGGATCAAGCCTGTTAAGTACATTGGTGTTTGGTGGGAGATGATTGGTGGTGGCAAACAGTGGTCTTATACATTCGATTTGCCTTCTGTCAAACTTGGTGAGACTGATTATACCAAGGTAAAGCCTCATGGTCAGCATCCTGCCAATACACAGAATGTAAAGAAATATATCGATTTCGCTGCCAAGAATGGCTTCTCTCAGGTGCTTGTTGAGGGCTGGAACATTGGTTGGGAAGACTGGTTTGGTCATAGCAAAGACTATGTGTTCGATTTCCAGACTCCTTATCCTGATTTCGACATTAAGTATCTCAATGACTATGCTCACTCCAAGGGTGTGCGCTTGATGATGCACCATGAGACCTCAGCTTCTGTGCGTAATTATGAGCGTCATTTGGAGGCTGCCTATAATTTGATGAATAAGTATGGCTACAATTCGGTGAAGAGCGGATATGTGGGTAACATCATTCCTCGTGGTGAGCATCACTATGGTCAGTGGCTCAACAATCACTATCTTTATTGCGTAACCGAGGCTGCCAAGCACCATATCATGGTCAATGCTCATGAGGCTACTCGCCCTACAGGTCTTTGTCGTACCTATCCTAACTTGATAGGCAATGAATCTGCTCGTGGAACAGAATATGAGTCTTTCGCAGGCAACAAGGCTTTCCATACCACTGTATTGCCTTTCACTCGTTTGCAAGGTGGTCCTATGGATTATACCCCTGGTATCTTGGAGGGCGATATGAACAAGATTGATCCAAGCAAGCATCATCATATCAACTCTACCTTGGCTCGTCAGTTGGCATTGTATGTTACGATGTACAGTCCATTGCAGATGGCAGCTGATATCCCAGAGAACTATGAGAAGTATGCAGATGCCTTCCAGTTTATCAAGGATGTAGCTATCGACTGGGATGAGAGTCGTTATCTTGAGGCTGAGCCTGGTCAGTATATTACCATTGCCCGCAAGGCTAAGGGCGAAGACAAGTGGTTTGTTGGTTGTACAGTGGGTGAGACTCCTCATCAGTCTACCCTGAAACTTGATTTCCTTACACCGGGCAAGAAGTATGTTGCTACAATCTATGCCGATGGCAAGAATGCAAGCTACAAAGCCAATCAGCAGTCATACGTCATCACTAAGCGTGTGGTAACCAATAAATCTACCCTTAAACTGAATGCTGGTGCAGGTGGTGGTTATGCCATCAGTCTCATGCAAAAGTAAAAAGATAGATATATTTTTCTCCCCATACCTATACCTTATTATATATAGGGGTATGGGGAGTTTATGTTCATCATCCTTATAAAATCGTTTTTATGAGAAAACCTTTACTCCTCTTCTTGCCTAAACGTATGATGGTGTTGGCATTGCCCCTCATGCTTTCCCTTTGTAGTTATGCTGCCACAGTTACTTCGCAGTTGTCTGTCAATATGAAAACCGACAAGGCTTGCTATGTACCAGGACAAACTGTTACGTTTGTGGCAGAAGGGAATATTCCTTCTTCGACCAAGGTGCGTTATCGTCATGGTTCCCATGTGCTTCTTGTCCAAGACTTCTCAGAGGTGGCTAAGAGTAAGCAGTGGTCTTGGTTGCCACCATCTACCGATTATCAAGGTTATTTGGTGGAATTGTATACAGAGGGCAGTGGTGTGGAAAATATTCTTGGTACGATAGCCGTAGATGTTTCCAGCAATTGGAAACGTTTTCCACGTTACGGCTTTGTCGCTGACTTTGATAATTACAGCAGTACAGTCGATAAGAACGCCAACATCAAGAGCGAGATGGCATATCTCAATCGATTGCATATCAATGGTGTGCAATTCCAAGACTGGCAGTGGATGCACCATCGACCTGTAAAATTGAATGGTGATGGTTCGCTCACCCAATGGTATACCGATATTAGCAATCGATGTGTAGGCGTGGAATATGTCAAGAACTATATTGCCACACAACATGCTTACGGCATGAAATCCATCTTCTATAACCTTTGCTTTGGTGCATGGAAGGATGCTGCAAACGATGGTGTGAAGTCTCAGTGGGCTTTGATGAAGAAGGATGGTAATGGCAATTATTATCAAGACTATCATGGACTTCCTTCTTCTTGGGCAAGCAATATCTATCTGCAAGTACCGGGCAATGGCGATTGGCAGCAATATATGGTGGAACGAAACAAGGAAGTGTATGGTAATTTTGATTTCGATGGTTTTCAGATAGACCAGTTGGGGTATCGTGGCACCGTATATGATGCGAATCATCGAGAGGTAGACTTGCCTTCTGGTTATGGTTCATTTATAGATGCCATGAAGCAGGCTCATCCTGAGAAATCGTTGATTATGAATGCTGTGTCGGGTTATGGAACAGAGCAAATCGTGAATAGAGATGTGGATTTCTGCTATAATGAGGTATGGGGCAATGGCAACGGTTATGGCGGAGCACCAGAAGACCAGTTTGCCAATCTCTATGACATCATCGCCACTAACGATCGCTTGAGCGACCATCAGCATCCCACGGTCTTTGCAGCCTATATCAATTACGACAAGGCTGACAATGGCGGCTCGGGCGACCACATGGTCAATACGCCTGGTGCCTTGCTTACCGATGCGGTGATGTTTGCCTTGGGAGGCTCTCACCTAGAGATGGGCGACCACATGCTCACTCGTGAGTATTTCCCAGCGGCTCCTTTGGCGATGAGCGATGAACTGAAGACTGCGCTCGTAAGGTATTACGATTTCCTGACAGCTTATCAGAATTGGTTGCGTGGCGTGTCTTCCAAGGCTGCTTATTCGGCTCATGTGAGTGTGAATGGCAATACGGTGAAGGCATGGCCTCCACAAGCAAACTCCATCGTGACGTTCGCCAAGACCGTGGGCAACAGTGATGTCGTTCATTTCCTCAACTTCTCCAACACCTCCGACCTTTCTTGGCGAGACCTCAATGGTACTCGCCAGAAACCAACCCGGAAGGACAACTTGGCTGTAACCATCCAAACCAATCGTAAGGTGTCTAAGCTATGGGTAGCCAGTCCTGACACTCATGCAGGTGCGGTGCAAGAACTTTCGTTCGAGCAGATGGGCAATCAACTTACCTTTACACTTCCTTCCCTGGAATATTGGACGATGGTGGTCATGGAAGGCGAGAGCCAGGTTTATCTGACGGGTGAGGCTGTGAAGAAAGATGGGTATGGAGCCTACGACCTATCGCAAGCCATACCTTTGAATAAGGCGAGTGGGAGCAACGTCTATAAAACCACGGTATATCTGAAAGGAAACGAGTTGTTCAAGTTTACTGATGGTCGTGATTGGGGATATTGCAAGAGCTATTGCTCGGAGTATGAGAATTATCAATTCAACTCCTATATTCAGTTGGCTCACCTCTCCACTTTTGGCAACGATTACAAGTTTTGTGTGCCAGAGTCGGGATATTACGACATTACCATCAACCTGGATAGCATGCGAATTGTGGTAAAAAAAGCCGATCCCATGGCGATAGAAGGCGTAACGGCGGATGTCGCTGCCAACAAAGACCATGCTCCTTGGTATTCTTTGGCAGGTGATCGCGCTCCCAATCCTCATAAGGGTATTTATGTGAAAAAAGGCAGGAAGGTTGTTTTCAAGTAACAGGATCCGATCAGAACGGAAATAGAATATTAATTAATAATTAACAACTTAGATTATGAAGACAACTATTACTAGATTTTTGATGTGCTGCATTTTGTTTGCAGTTAGTTTTGTGACCTCTTTCGCAGCAGATAAGCTGATTCTCATAGGAGATGCGGCACCTGATGGTTGGGCATTGAACAATAGTGTGGCGATGCTGAATCAAGGCAATGATGTATGGAAAGTTACCGTACAGTTGAAAGCCGATGAAGGCTTCAAGTTTTTGACAGATACAGACTTTGGTTCATTCCAGTATCGTGCTGGTGACAGCGATGTAATGCTTTCAGACGGTGTGGCAGCCACGCTTTATGATTCAGGCGAGAATGCCAATGACAACAAGTTCAAGGTATCAGCGGCAGCCAACTATGACGTAGTTTGTGACCTTACCAACAAGACAGTGACTGTAACTAGGTCTGCTTATCAGGAGCACGCATTACGCTATGTTGCACTGTGGATGGTCGGTGGTGCTACTCCTGGGGGCTGGTCTATCGGTGATGGTGTGCAGTTGAACCAGCATGAAGATAATCCTTTGGTATATTCTGCTACCACATGGTTGACAACAGGTGAGTTTAAGTTGGCTACTAATAAATATGCTGATTTCGGACAGTCTATGTTCCAAAGAGATGCTGCTGATGCTACCAAGATGGTATTGGGTGGCGATGACAACAAGTGGAACATCACCGAGCCAGCCACCTATGATGTAGAGGTGAATGTCGCTGACATGACAATCTCTCTCAAGAAACACTATGATGGCTTTAAGGCAGATTGCATGTTGATACTGGGTGATGCTGTGAAGAGCGGCTGGGATATGAGCAACAGTGTGGCAATGTTGGAAGGTGAGCCAGGCGTATGGACAGCTACCGTTTACTTGGCTGCCGACCAAGGCTTCAAGTTCTATGCCGAGAACGACATCTTCAATGGCTTCCAGTATCGTGCCGCAGGTGAAGAGAATGTAACATTGGCAGAAGGTGCGGCTACATCTTTGGTTTCTTCAGAGGTGAATCGCAATGACAGCAAGTTCCAGGTGGCTGAGGCTGGCAACTATGTCATCACTTGCGACCTCAATGCAGGAACAATCACAGTGAAGAAGGCTGACTATCAGGACAACGAAATCGTATATGCAGCTTTGTGGTTGGTTGGTGATGCTACAGAGAATGGCTGGGATTTAGGACAGCCTGTCGTATTGGCTCAGGATGCTTCCAACCCAATGGTTTATACTGCCACTGCTGACTTGAAGGAAGGTGAGTTGCAGGTAGTAGTCAACAAGTTTACTAGCTATAATTCTGATGTCTATGTAAGCGATGCAACAGATGCCACCAAGGCTGTTCGCGTAAATAAAGATAGTGAGAAGAATAACTGGAAGATTACCGAGGCTGGCAAGTATGATGTGAAGTTGAATGTGCTTGACAACACCATGTCGATTATCAAGAATGTTCCTTCTGCTATCTCTTCTGTCAACGCCAATGGGGAGCAAGCTCCTGTAGAATATTACACATTGGAAGGTATGCGTGTGAACCAACCAGTAAAGGGTATCTGCATCATGCGCCAAGGTAATAAGGTCGTAAAAGTAAGTAATAAGTAGTTAGCATAATTTGCTTGGTTTTAGGTTAAGGTATGCCATGTCGGATGGCATACCTTTTCTGTATCTATAACTCGTACTTGGGGGCAAATATTCCCCCAAAAATCGCTGCTAGTACGACATTCAAGCCCTCATTTTTCCCTTTTTTGTCAAATATGTCACAAAAAGGACATTTGTTTCGATTTTTTTTCATAAGTTTGTACCCGAAAAGCGAGTGATGTATATATTCTGGTAATATAAAGAGGTATTCAACAACACAGATGCAAGCAACAGAATTTGAGAGATTTTTCAAGGAAAACTATTCGAAGATATATTATTTGGCACTCAGCCTTGTCCACGATGACGAGGTTGCGAGAGATATTGTGGCAGATAGCTTCGAGTATCTCTTCTCTCATCATGCCGACTTGCAGACTGCTGAGGCTTGCAATTATCTCTTTGTCATCGTCCGCAATCGTTGCTCCGATTTCTATCGTAAGCAAGCCGTTCATCAGCGATATTCACAATATGTATCCTATACCTCCGAAAAGGTGGAGATGGCAGACTGGCTTGAGCATGACGACAAGGTGGAAATGATACGACGACTGATGGAGCATCTCACGCCCCGTACGCGGGATGTGTTGGAGAGACATTATCTGCAAGGCAAGAAATATAGTGAGGTGGCAATGGAACTGGGAATCAGCGAGAGTGCCGTGAAGAAACATATCATGCAAGCCTTGAAATTGTTTCGAGAGAAAATGAACAAAGAGTGATATGTAACCTCGTCTTATTCAAAAAACGTTAAAGTCTCGCCTAGTTGGTGCCCATTATCGGCAGTTTGGCGATTTATAATAAGAACATATATAATAAGGTGTAAGAAATAATGTCTGATATAGAGATGAACGATATGGGAATGGAAGAGCAGGAGCTTTTGGGACAGATGGTCACGGAGGCTTTGTTAAGAGACAGCCAGGCTGCTCCCGACGCTAGCTCAGAATGGCAGAAGTTGGCAGCACGCATGAATGCCAACTCCAAGAAGCCTTTGCGTCCATTGTGGATTGCCATCAGTGCTGCGGCAGCCATCGCCCTTGTTGTCGTCTTGTTGCATGTCAGAGGCATCCACGAAGACAGGTCTTCCATCTATCAGGCAAAGGCAGAGCCTACTGATATCGTCATCCTTGATGAACAGGAGAATGAACGAGTGGTTAAGGGTAATGAGTTGACGTTAGCCCAAGCTCAAGTGGTGGAAAGCCATACTGTAGTGGTGCCAGAGGGAAAGGATATGAAACTCACGCTTGCCGATGGCACGCAGGTGTGGCTCAATGCCAACAGCCGCTTCACCTATCCTACGGCTTTCGCAGGAAAGGAGCGCAAGGTGACGTTGCAAGGCGAGGCTTACTTCAAGGTAGCCCACGATGCTCAGCATCCGTTTATCGTCAAGGCTGGCGATATGCAAACTCGTGTGTTGGGCACGGAGTTCAACGTAGATGCGTCTGATGCCGCTCATCCCCATGTCACCTTGGTACAGGGAAGCGTAAGCGTATCTTCTGCTGTTGGCAATATGGACAAGGTCATCGTGCCTGGCGAGGATGCGGCCCTCAATGTACAAGGAGAAATTACGGTGAGCCATGTCGATACCAACGATGTGGGATGCTGGAAAGACGGCATCCAACTTTTCGATGACGTGACCTTGCGCAACATCCTGATGCAGATGGGCAGTTGGTACAACGTGAACGTGGTATGCCACAACGATGCCGCTCTCAACACGCATCTTCGTTATATGTACGACCGAAAGCAAGGATTGGAGGAAGCGGTCAAGATGCTGAATCAAATATCAAATAATAAGATAAAACTGCATAATAATACCATTTTGGTAGAATAATATAGGAATATTTGAAAAATTGTCCTTTTGAGGGTACCCGAAGTAACTCTTTGCCCGATTTTATAGTAAAAGTAATTAAAAAACGAGCAAAGAGCTATGAACAAGAAAATTTTGAGTTATGCATTGGCAGCCGCATTGATGCTGCCTATTTCTTCGGCATCTGTGAAGGCAATGCCGCTTATCCAACAGACCAAGGTGGCTGGGGCAGAAAAGGGCACCCAGTTCTTCAAGGGCACCTTTGCCCAAGCTTTGGCAAAGGCTAAGAAGGAGAACAAGAAGTTGATGGTAGATTGCTACACCCTTTGGTGTGGACCTTGTCGTTTCATGGCTACCAACGTCTTCCCTAACGACACCCTCGGTGCTTACATGAATGAACATTTCGTCTGTATGAAGCTCGATATGGAGCATGGCGAAGGTCCCGAGCGCAACAAGACTTTCCAGGTGAAAGCCTATCCTACCTTTATTTTCTTTGATGTTGATGGCAAAGAGATGAACCGCTTCGAGGGAATGGCAATGCAAGACGAGTTCCAGAAGAGATGTGAGCGCATCTTGAATGGTGAGGCTCCTGTCACAGAGGAAAGTAAGAAGGAGAAAATCAAGCAAAGACAGAAAGAGGAGAAACCTGCCGAGAAAGATACAATCATCAACGAGGGCAAGGGCGTGAAGTTTATCAAAGGCTCCGAGGTGCGCTTTGCCGATGTGTTGGCACAGGCCAAGCGTGAGAACAAGCGAATCCTGATAGACTTTTGGGCTACCTGGTGCCATGCTTGCATCCAGATGAACAAGACGACCCTCCTGGATACCCGCATTGGTAATATGATGAACTATACCTTCGTCAACTATTCTGTGGATATGGATCACGATCCAGATGCCAAGGAATTGATGGACAAGTATAATATCAAGGCATTCCCTACATATCTCATTCTGAATCCTGATGGCACTGCATACAATCGTGTAGTAGGTAGTAATCCTGTAGAGGCATTTGCCAAGGCGTTGACCGATGCCTTATTGGGCAAGGAAGACCAGTTTACGATGATGGAAAGATTGCAGTCTGAGGCAATGGCGCAGGCAAAGGCAGAGCGCCAGGCAAAGCTCACTGCTTCTCCCAAGGCGACTCCAAAGACCAAGGTGAAGTTCTTGACAGGTACAGACATCGAGAAAGGTATCAAGGCTGCCAAGGCTAAGAACAAGAACTTGATGGTGTTTATGACCAATAGCAACTATAAGTCAGACTACATGGAAAAGTATGCTTTCAATGACGCAGCCATAGCTGGTTATCTCAACAAAGACTTTGTCTGCATGTTCTTGGATGCCAACAGCAAGCAGGGCGATGCCGTGATGTCAAAGTACAACTTGGATGAGACGTTCCCTGGTTTCCTGCTCTTTAATAGCAAGGGCGAGTGCAAGGGATGCGCTGGTGGCACATTGCGCACGCAAAATATGATGAAGGAAACCTTTGATATGTATCTCAACTACACTCCAAAGAAATAAGGATCGTTCCTTCTTTTCTAATAAGGAGAGAATCTTTCTCTGAATCATAGAATAATCACAAAATTTATAAACTTAAAGTAAGTTGTTATGAAAGATTTTAGGTCACGAATGGCATCACTGGCATTGATTTCCGCATTCGTTTCTCCGATGTCTGTAGCTTACGTTCATGCAGCGGTGGCAGAAAAACAGCCATTGCTGCTGAACGAGTGGGCAAATGAGCAGATGGGGAAGTTGAAGGAGCAGACTTCGTTGGCAGATGCCTTCAAGAAAATAGAGAAACTCACGGGATACCGAATCATGTATTCCTATGAGGATGTGAAGAAGTATAAGGCTCAGTCGAACCCTACTTCCAAGGATGTGCGCAAGGCATTGTCTCAAGCGATAGGCTCCTTGCCTTTGGAATACAAGGTGAATGGTAAGTTCGTGACCATTTCGATGAAGGCCCCCGAGACATCGAATATTTATTTCTCGACAGAGATGAAGGAAGGGAATACAGTGGTCTTGCAGGGACAGGTGTTGGATTCCAACGGTGATCCTTTGCCTGGTGTCACAGTCCAGGCTGGCAAGAACAGCAAGATAGCCACCGTTACCAATACCGATGGCACTTTCGCACTCCAATTGAATCGAGGACATGCTGTCGAGGTCGATTTCTCCTACATCGGCATGATTCCAGAGAAGTATATCTTCAAGTGTAAGGAGGATTTCCGCAACTTGCTCATCAAGATGAAGGATGACGAGTCTTCTCTGAAGGAAGTCGTGGTGACAGGTATCTTCCGTAAGGCGAAGGAGAGTTATACGGGTTCCGTGGCTACCATCGGCAGCGAACAGTTGCAGCAGTATCGTGGTCAAAACCTTCTTCAGACCTTGAAGAATGCAGATGCCAGCATCAATTTCTCTATCGACAACTTGAATGGTAGCAACCCTAATAAACTGCCCAATATCAATATCCGTGGTAACTCATCTCTGCCAATGAGTGTGGAGGAGTTCAACGCTGGTCAGGAGAGCAATCCCAATACCCCTCTTGTCATCATGGATGGTTTTGAGATTTCGCTCACCAAGTTGATGGACTATAATGACGAGGAAATCGAGAGCATCAACATCCTCAAGGATGCGGCAGCTACAGCCATCTATGGTTCACGTGGTGCCAATGGTGTCATCGTTGTCATCACCAAGCGTCCTGAACCAGGTAAGTTGAGAGTGAATGTTGAGGCTGGCATCCAGATGGAAATGCCAGACTTGACCAGCTATCACATGCTCAATGCCGCCCAGAAATTGGACTTGGAGAAGAAGGCTGGTTTGTATGACAAAGCTTGGTCTGCCGACAATAAGCAGGAAATCCTTCGCAAGGAAGCTTATCAGAAGCGACTTCGTGACGTACTCAATGGTGTCGATACCGACTGGCTTTCCAAGCCACTGCGCACAGGTGTCGGTCAGCGATACAACCTCCGTGTGGAAGGTGGTAGCCAGGAGTTCCGTTGGGCAGCCGATGCACAATATAATGATGTCGAAGGTGCCATGAAGGGATCCAAGCGCCGTACTTTCAATGGTGGCATCACCTTATTATATACATTCAAGAACTTGACATTCCGTAACTACACCTCCGTGGGCATCAACAATAGTCAGGAGAGTCCTTACGGTACTTTCAGTACGTATGTGAACCAGCAGCCATACAATGCGCCATATGATGCCAATGGTAACTTGCGCAAGACTTTCGATGGCTTCTGGGCTTGGGCTGGAACTGTTGAAAATCCATTGTACAACGCTTCTCTTGACTCGTTTGACAAGAGCAGCTATCAGGAGTTGACCAATAACTTCTCCGTCGATTGGAAGATTCTCCCTGAATTGACGCTTCGTGGACAGCTGGGTATCTCCAAGAACGATTCTGAGACCAACTATTTCCTCTCACCTGAAGATACTTATTTCAGCAATAGTGATACAGGCAAGGAATACCAAACCTCCGAGGGCTATCTCCGTCGTGGTATCTATCGCTATGGAAACGGCAAGCGCCTGACGGTCAATGCCGATGTTACCTTGTCGTACAACAAGATATTTCATGAGGTTCATTCCCTCTATGCTGGTCTCAACTGGAGCATGCAGCAGTCGAACTACGACTATTTCAGAATGACGCTTGAAGGATTTTCAAACGAGGCATTGAACAATATCGCCAACGCTCGCCAGTATAAGCAGGACGAGATGCCGAGTGGTACGAACACCAAGACACGACAGTTTGGTGTGACTGCCAATATCAACTATACTTACAATAGCAAGTATTACATTGACTTCTCTTACCGTATCGACGGAAACTCTTCCTATGGAAGTGACAAGAAGTATGCTCCTTTCTGGAGCACTGGTATCGGTTGGAACCTCCACAACGAGAAGTTCCTCAAAGGCAATGGTATTGTCAATATGCTCCGCTTGAAGGCATCATATGGTGAGACCGGTGCTGCCTCTGGTGCCTTGGAGACGGATGCTTATACCTATTATAAATATGTGAGCGACAACCGCTATATGAGTTGGATGGGAGCCCAGTTGGGCGGCTTCGGCAACCCTAACCTGAGTTGGCAGACCACCAAGGAGATGAATATCGGTACAGAGTTCGGTTTCTTAGATAATCGCATCAAGGGATCCTTCGATGTCTATACCAAGAAGACCAACAATCTCCTTTCATCCATGGACTTACCGCTCTCCATGGGATTCTCTTCCTATCGTGCCAACATCGGTGAAGTGAAGAACGTGGGATGGGAGGCTTCTTTGCAGGGATTCATCATCCGTGATGCCAAGCGCAAGATCAACTGGATGGTTGGCGCCCAGTTGGTTTATAATAAGAATAAGATTACCCATCTTTCACAGGCCATCAAGGATCAGACTGAAGCCTATATGACCAGCGATGCCGAAGACAATGATGCAAGTGGCATTCAGAATCTCTTCTATGAGGGACGTCCTCAGAATGCCATCTATGCCGTTCGTTCCCTGGGCATCGACCCAAGTACGGGTAAGGAAATCTATCTCGACCGTGACGGCAACATCACTGACACTTGGAAAGCCAAGGACAAGGTATATTGTGGCAGCGCAGACCCTAAGTACCGTGGCATCTTGAACACTATGTTCCAGTGGGGCGATTTCACCCTCAATGCTTCTTTTGGCTACTATTGGGGCGGAAAGGTGTATAACTCTACCCTTCGCGACCGTGTCGAGGTGGGATTGTATGCTATTGAGGATCAGAACGTGGATGAGCGCGTGCTCAACCAGCGTTGGTATCAGCCAGGTGATGTGGTATTCTTCCCAAAACTGTCCAACTATTCGAGCAAAGCATCTTCGAGATACGTGATGAACGACAATGTATTGGAGCTTCAGGCCGTCAGCTTGCAGTATAAGTTGAAGAATCCTTACTTGCAGCGAACCTTCAAGTTGAATAGTCTCATTTTGGGTGTCAACTTTAATGACTTGATCCATTGGGGGGCAGTCAAGATGGAGCGTGGTACGAGCTATCCATATGCCCGCAACATCCAGGCAAGTGTGAAGTTGTTGTTCTAATAACGTTTAAATAGGAATATAATGATGAAAAAGTATATATTGATTTTGCTGGCAACTCTCGCACTGGTCACTTCTTGCGACAACTGGTTAGACGTGCGTGGTGAAAATATCCAGAAGGAGAAGGATCAATTCGAGAATTACAAGGGATTCCGTGATGCCTTGACGGGTTGCTATATGGAGATGGCAAGCACAGATGCGTATGGTCAGCGACTTACGATGACCGATATCGAGGATATGGGCAATATGTGGTATATGAATGCCAGTGAGTCGTCTAACCCCGAGCGCTACTATCTCTATCACCACAAGTACAGTGAGGATGATGCACGCCCATCTATCAAGGCGATTTATGGCAAGCTCTTCAATGTAATCTCTTCTGCCAACGTACTTATCAAGAATTTGGAGGAGAAAGGGGGCAATGTGGGTGATGAGACCAAGCGTGCCGTCCTCACCGGTGAGGCGTATGCCATCCGTGCCTATTGTCAGTTTGATGTGCTTCGCCTGTTTGGTCAGATTCCACAGAATGCCACTAAGCAGGTGTCCTTGCCTTACTCTTATACGACCAGTATTGCTGAGATGCCTCAGTATTACAGCTTTACTGATTATGTGGCAAATCTGAAGAAGGATGTCCAGGCAGCAGAGGATAATCTAAAGAATAATGATCCTATCTTCAGCTCTACTTTCAAGGAGTTGAACAGCGTGTCGGATGGAGCTGATGATTATATGTGCTATCGTCAGTCTCGTTTGAACTACTGGGCTGTGCGTGCCTTGCATGCTCGCATGGCACTCTATTTAGGGGAGAAACAGGAGGCTCATGACATAGCGATGGAAATCATCAATGCCAAGGGAGCAGATGGCAATGCGGTGATGACCTTGAGTGGTTCCGACGACTTGACCAAAGGATATAATGCCTTGCCTTCCGAGTGCTTGTTCTATCTGAGCAAGTATGATATCAACACCTATGCCAACAAGGTGCTGATTGGTGGTTTGACCTCTCAGGCACGTGAAGAAAATATGTTTCTTACCAGTCAGATGCTGACCGACCTGTATGCTTCCATTCCTGGTAGCACGGCATCCCACAACCGTTATCTCAACTGGTGGAACCGTCAGACCAAGAACCCAAGTGCCCAAATTTGTCCTGCTCTCAAGAAGTATTGGTATGACGAAACCAAGGCAGAGAGCGGCTATCTTACCACCAAGTATCAGATTATCCCGATGCTTCGCATGTCGGAAGTCTATCTGATAGCAATGGAGACCAGTGAGTCGCTCGATGAGATCCATTCGCTCTATGATGCTTATATGAGCCAGTGTCAATACACCTTATATACCCCATTTGCAACAGTCGAGGATGCTCACAGGGAGATGATTAATGAGTATCGCCGCGAGTTGTTTGCCGAGGGTCAGATGTTCTATGTATATAAGCGTACGGGTGCCACCAAGATGATGAGCAATACCGATGATACGATGACCGAGGATGATTACATCCTGCCATTGCCATCTTCCGAGTATGACAGCAACAAGTGATTATAACCCTTAAATGAATATGAAACGATGAAAAGATATGTTTTCTATATAATGGCCTTGGTGGGCATGATGTCCTTGGCGTCATGCGAGAAAGACTTACCTGTCTATAGCGACGGCACCAACCGATTGAACTTCTATTACGACATCTCTTCCACGAGTTCTTTCAAGTCTGAAATGGCACGAAGCAGCTATTCGTTTGTCTATGGTTCAGAGACTGCTGTCGATGACACGCTCTGGTTTGAGGTGGAGACGATGGGCTTTGTGGCTGATTACGATCGTCCGATTGCCTTGGAACAGGTGGAGGTGGCTGATGCCAACAATGCTGTTGCCGATAAGCATTACCAGGCGTTCAGCACTCCTTCGCTTCAGAAGTTCTATGTCATCCCAGCTGGCAAGGCTCGCACCAGGATTCCTGTGGTGTTGCTCCGTGATGCCAGTTTGAAGTCGGAGAATGTGACGCTGAAGTTTGCCATCAAGGCAAATGAATACTTTGCCAATGGTTATGAACCATACCGTGAGCGTGTCATCGAATTTACCGACCAGCTCTCAGAGCCATCTTATTGGAATAAAGCTTATGGGGATTATGGCTCTACGATAGCGATGTATTTCGGTACTTATGGTGTCGTGAAGCATCAGTTCTTGATAGAGCAAACGGGCAAGAAATGGGACGATGAGTACATCGATTCCTTGATGACGGGCGACAGTGGCTACCTTTCTTATTTGTACGACAAGATGAATCAGAAACTGGCCGAGGTAAACGCAGAGCGTGAGTCCAGAGGCGAAGGTCCTCTTTGCGAGGCGGATGGCTCTCCTGTGAATTTCGATTATCAGTATTAGTTGTGTATAATCTTAAAAATGACTTAGAAGATGAAAAAGATAATATATCCAACCTTGGCTTTGGCATTGATGCTTTCCTTGTCCTCTTGCTTCAGCGATGATAGTTCGTTGGGAGGTGATTCCGTGGGCGAGATTGCTGTCTCTGGAATAGCCGAGTCTTACAGCAATATCGCTTATATGGGCGAATATTTGGACATTGCTCCCCAGGTGGAGGCTCACGAGGATATGACTTATTCCTGGTTGTTGCTTGATGGAAAGACCGGTTCGGATGATGCGAATGGCAATGAAATCCAACCAGAGGTCATCGGACATGAGAAAGACTTGCACTATGAGGTCAATATTGCTCCTGGTACGTATCAACTTCGATTCGTGGCAGAAGGCAAGTCGGGTTATACCGTGTATAAGACGACAAGTCTTACCGTACGTACCACCTTCTCGCAAGGTTTCTATGTTCTGAAGGAGAATGGCGAGGGGAATACCGACATCGACTTGATTACCTTGGATGGTAAGACGGGCAACGACCTCCTGACTTCTCTTGATGGTCAGGCTCTTCAAGGAAAGCCTCTGTCTTTGGGCGTGCAGTACAATGCTTATTATGTCAATCCTGACGATGAGCAGATGGCAACTGCCAACCTCCTGTATGTGGCAACGGAAAGTGGTCAGTTCAGATTGGGACGTACGACAGACCTCAAGAAAGCGTTCGACAGAAGCAACATCAGTTATGATAAGATGGAAGACTCTGAGCATCCTTATCTGTTCTTCGGCTCTGAATGGTATAACGTGATGATGACCAATAAGGGCATCTATAGGGCAACGATGCCAAGCTCTTGGTCCACGACCCCTTCCACGGGTCAGTATGGTATGCCAGTCAGCAAGTGTGGCGGTAGCCGTTATGCCTTCATCGACATTGATTCTTCTGGTGGTGGCGTCTTTTGGGATGCCGACAACCATAACTTGATGGCATTCGATTATAGTTTGAATGCTTCGCCTTTATTGAAGGAGGATATGACAGGAGAAGACCTCACCCAAGACTTGACCGGCTATGATTGCTTGTGCTGTGGCTACAATCGCCTTTCCAGCAGTGCCACAGGTGTCGTCATTATGCGTGACAATACCACCTCCAAGCGTTATCTCTATCTGACGGAAGGGTCGTTCCAAGGTATCAGCTTGACCGATCGCAAGATGATTCCTGAAGGTTCTCATGCAGCTAAGGCTACTTATTATGGTGTCAATGGTATCACCGCATCTTACATCTATTGTGTAGATGGTGGTCATCTGTATGCCATGAACTTCAAGGATGATAACATGGGCGAGGTGGAGTTGAAGCCACAAGGCATTCCTTCTGATGAAACGATTGAGTTTGTGACCAACCAATTCTGGAATCCTGCATACAGTCCTGGCGATCCTTTCAACTATCTGATTGTAGGTACTCAAAAGGGCAGTACCTATAAGCTATACTTCTATGAGACCAATGGTGGTGCAATTACCGGCAAGCCATTGATGACGAAGGAAGGTACAGGAAAGGTGAAATGTGTCAGATTCTTGAATACAGGCTATGACGGTACTGATTCGCAGTTTGGTTATCTCACCTATAATAATTGCGACTAAGTAATATAAATATCTCTTTCTCGTTCGGACGTGCGCTCATCTCTAAGGCGTGCGTCCGTTTTTCTTTCTCTCCGCTGCCATTCTCCACTGCAAGTGAAGGGGGCTTTGCTTGCCATCTATGTTACAATGTTGTTACAATTTGAAATATCCGTCATGAATATTTCGGAATAAGCGGAAATCTTATTAAATTTGCAAACGAAATGTAACGAGTATTTCCACGTAACAAAACATTTATGAGTACAAGTCAATATCTTGTGATTTTTTTTCAGATTCTCGGTTCTCTGGCATTGCTCATCTACGGTATGAAAGTGATGAGTGAGGCTTTGCAGAAAATGGCAGGATCTCAGTTGCGACACATCTTAGGAGCGATGACAACCAATCGGCTCACGGGTATGCTTACAGGTACATTTATTACCTGTGCCGTGCAGAGTTCTTCTGCCACTACCGTGATGACGGTTTCCTTTGTCAACGCAGGTCTTCTCACCTTAGCTCAAGCCATCTCCGTCATCATGGGTGCCAATATCGGTACCACGCTCACAGCTTGGATTATGTCTTTGGGATACAATGTGGATTTGACGATAGTCGTCTTCCCTGCGTTTTTCTTAGGCATCATGTTAATCTATAGCAAGAAGAAACGCTATTTCGGCGATTTCCTTTTTGGTATAGCTTTCCTTTTCTTCGCTCTCGTCCTTTTGAGTGCTGCAGGAAAGGATCTCGATCTGGAACACAATCCTTCGGTCATCGATTTCTTCAGTTCTTTTGATACGAAGAGCCATCTTACCATCATCACATTCCTTCTGATAGGTACGGTCATCACCTGTATCGTACAGAGTTCGGCTGCCGTCATGGCTATCACCATTCTGCTCTGTTCTACCGGTGTACTTCCTATCTATCTCGGTATAGCCTTAGTGATGGGCGAGAATATCGGAACGACGGCTACTGCCAATCTCGCTGCATTGGGTGCCAATGCACAGGCTCGACGTGCCGCTTTGGCTCATCTCGTGTTCAATGTGTTTGGTGTCATTTGGGTGCTCTGTCTGTTCTATCCTTTCGTCAACTTTGTATGTTCATTGGTAGGATATAATCCGGATGGAAATATGTCGGCAGCTCAGAAAGCTACGTTGCTGCCTATCGTCTTGGCGATGTTCCACACCTGTTTTAATGTGTGTAATACAACTGTGCTCATCTGGTTTATACCTCAGATAGAGAAGTTGGTTTGCCAACTCATCAAGCCGAAGGCAGATAAGGAAGATGAGGATTTCCGTCTGCGTTTCATCCAGACGGGCATCATGAAGACACCGGAACTTTCAGTCTTCGAGGCACAGAAGGAAATCAGCAGTTTTGGTGAGCGCATCCAGCGTATGTTTGGCATGGTAAGAGAACTGTTGGAAATCAAAGATGGCAAGGCTTTTGAAAAGCTCTATGACCGTATCGAAAAATATGAGGGAATCTCAGACAGTATGGAGATTGAGATAGCGAAGTATCTCGACCAGGTGAGCGATGCCCATCTGAGTGATGATACCAAGGCTAAGATTCGTGCCATGCTTCGCGAGATTTCAGAGATTGAGAGTATCGGTGACAGCTGTTTTAATATAGCCAGAACCATCAAGCGAAAGGTAGATAACAAGGAGGAGTTTACCGAAAAGCAGCATGAGAACATTCATCAGATGTTCCTGCTGGTGGATGAGGCTTTGACGCAGATGAACTTCATGTTCACCCACGACCGTCATACTCTTGATATGAACCGTACGTTTAATATCGAGACAGAAATCAATACATTCCGTTACCAGCTGCGCAATCAGAATATAGAAGATGTGGATAATCATCTCTATACGTATGGTATCGGAACGATGTATATGGATATTATTCAAGAGAGCGAAAAGCTCGGCGACTATGTAGTAAATGTCGCCGAAGCTCGAATGGGAAGGAGATAGGAGATTCTTTCTCCTTCTCCAGTATCTATTTCTCTTTTTCCAGTATTTCTGTAAGCTCTTTCATTCCTTCCGAAGCACCCTTCATGATGTGTTTTATCTGGTAGTGCCCGTTGGTATTTACTGCTCCCGGGTCTATCAGATAGATAGGAATGCGGGGCTTGGTATAGGAAATCAGACCTGCAGCAGGATAAACATTGAGTGAAGTTCCGATGATGACGAAAATATCGGCATCCTGTACAGCCTCGGCTGCAGGTTCTATCATCGGTACGCTCTCACCGAAGAAAACGATGAATGGGCGCAGGAGACTGCCGTCGCCAGCTTCCGTTCCCGGTTTTACTTCGCAGTCATCTTCCGGCAATTCTTTGATGTAGCGATTATCATAAGGATTGCGGGAAGAGCAAACCTTTGACAGCTCACCATGCAAGTGGATTACATTCTTGGAACCGGCCTTTTCGTGCAGGTTATCAACATTCTGTGTGATAACTGTCACTTCGAAGTCTTTTTCCAAATTCTTGATGAGTTTATGCCCCTCGTTTGGTTGGGCGGCATACAGTTTATGTCTAAGCATGTTATAGAAGTTGGTCACTAATGTAGGATCAGCTTCCCAGCCCTCGTGGGTTGCAATCTGTTCTACAGGATAGTTCTCCCACAGGCCATCGTTGCCGCGGAAAGTTTTGAAACCGCTTTCCACAGACATGCCGGCACCGGTTAAAAATACGAGTTTCTTCATAATTTTACTATTAACAATGCACAAATTTAGTAATTTTTCTTCAAATAGCATCGTTATCACCAAGAAAAATGTTATCTTTGCACACGTTTTGATACAAATTTAGATTATTAATTAAAAGTTATAGATAATTTTATGGATAAAGTAAGTTACGCTCTGGGTATCGGTATCGGCCGCCAGTTGGCTTCTATGGGAGCTGAAAGTTTGAATATTGATGATTTCGCACAGGCTGTGAAGGATGCTATTGCTGGCAAATTGCAGCTCAGCGAGCAGGAGGCCCAGGAGTTGGTACAGAACTTCTTTGCAGAGCAGGAGGCTAAGGCTCAGGCTGCTGCTGCCGAGAAGGGTAAGGTTGCCAAGGAGGCAGGTGAGAAGTTCCTCGCTGAAAATGGCAAGAAAGAAGGTATTATTACTACCAAGAGTGGTTTGCAATATCAGGTGTTGCGCGAGGGTAATGGCAAGGCTCCTAAGGCTACAGACCAGGTGGAGTGCCACTACGAGGGTACGCTCATCGATGGTACTAAGTTCGACAGCTCTTACGACCGTGGTCAGACAGCTACATTCCCATTGAATCAGGTTATCGCTGGTTGGACAGAAGGTCTTCAGCTCATGACCGAGGGTGCTAAGTATCGTTTCTTCATCCCTTACCAGTTGGGTTATGGCGAGCGTGGTGCAGGTGCTTCTATCCCTCCATTCTCAGCTTTGATCTTCGACGTAGAGTTGGTAGCAGTTAAGTAAAGAACAAAGATAATAAACATAAGCAAAATGAAAAAGTTATTTTTCGGAGCCATGATGATGGCTTTCGCTGCAGCTACATTCGTAAGCTGTGGCAATTCTACCCCTAAGGCAGACCTCAAAGACGAGGTTGATACCTTGAGTTATGCGATGGGTATGGCACAGACACAGGGTTTGAAGGAATACCTGAGTGATCGTCTGCAGATTGATACTGCTTACATGGACGATTTCATCAAGGGTCTTAACGATGGTGCCAATGCTGGTGATGACAAGAAGAAGGCTGCTTACTATGCAGGTATTCAGATTGGTCAGCAGATTTCCAACCAGATGGTTAAGGGTATCAACCACGAGGTATTTGGTGGTGATTCTACCAAGACTATCTCTTTGAAGAACTTCATGGCTGGTTTCGTTTCTGGTACTACTGGCAAGAAAGGCTTGATGACTATAGAGCAGGCTGGTCGTATAGCACAGGAGAAGATGGTTTCCATCAAGGCTAAGGCTATGGAGAAGCAGTATGGTCCTAACAAGGTGGCTGGTGAGAAGTTCCTCGCTGCTAACAAGAAGAAGCCAGGTGTAGTTACATTGCCTTCTGGTGTTCAGTATAAGGTCATCAAGGAGGGTAACGGTCCTATGCCAAAGGATACTTCTATGGTGAAGGTACAGTATGAGGGTAAGACTATCGATGGCAACGTATTCGATTCTTCTTACAAGCGTGGTGAGCCTGTTTCTCTCCGTGCTAACCAGGTAATCAAGGGTTGGACCGAGGCTTTGGTTCACATGCCTGTAGGTTCTGTTTGGGAGGTTTACATTCCTCAGAACTTGGCTTATGGTGAGCGTGAGCAGGGTCAGATCAAGCCATTCTCTGTTTTGATTTTCAAGATTGAGTTGGTTTCTCTTGGTGAGAAGTAATTGGGATCTCAAAATATAGAGACCCGACAAATTTTGTGGGAACTCAGACAATAGAGGACTTAATCAATGAATAAAATAATCATGACAGCACTCGTCCTCGTGGCGAGTGCTTCTTTGTTTACAGCGGGTGCTGCAAACAAGAAAAATAAGAATAAGGGCAAGAAAGTAGCCCCTATCGAGTTGAAAACTTCTGCCGACTCTTTGAGTTATGCTGCAGGTATTAATGCCACTCGTGGCTTGTTGAACTATGTGCAGCAGAGTTATCAGGTAGATACTGCCTACATGGAGAATTTCATCCGTGGTTACAAGGATGCGCTTGCTATGGGCATCAATCCTCAGACCACAGCTTATTCTGCCGGTATGGAGATTGCCAAGTTGGTAGAAAAGCGTGTATATCCTGGCACTAAGGAGGAGTTGAAGAGTACTAACGATTCTATCAGCCATGCTTTGTTCCAGGAGGGTTTCATGGCAGCATTGGCCAATGATACCACATTCTTTACCAGCAAGAAGGCTGAAGATTTCCAGAAGGAGGCTTTGGCAGGTGCTGGTGAGAAATTCCTTGCCGAGAATGCCAAGAAGCCTGGTGTGAAAGTATTGCCAAGTGGTTTGCAGTACAAGGTAATCACAGAGGGTCATGGTGAAGTGCCTAAGGCCAGCGATGAGGTAGAGGTTATCTACGAGGGTCGTCTGATTAACGGTACTGTATTTGATTCTACCAAGAAGCATGGTCAGCAGAGCGATAAGTTCAATGCTGGCAATCTGATCAAGGGTTGGACCGAGGCTTTGACAACTATGCCTGTAGGTAGTAAGTGGCAGATTTATATTCCTCAGGAGTTGGCTTATGGCGCTCGTCAGGCTGGTCAGATTCCTCCATATTCTACATTGGTATTCGATTTGGAATTGGTTAGTATCGTAAAGCCAGAGGTTAAAGAGCCTGCAAAGGAAGAAAATGCAACTGCAGATACAAACGCAAAGGCTACTGCTGACAAGAAAGCTGTAGCTAAAAAAACTGTTGGTAAGAAAAAGTTGCCAAGAAGACACGCAAGTAATTAGCAACCTTATATATATTTAAGGTATATATTATAAAGAGCCAAGAAGTCTGCTGGAATTAGAAAGCGATTTCTTGGTTTTTTTGTAGCGGGTTTTATTCATTTTATTTGTTGTATTGAATAAAATCAGTACTTTTTTATTCAATAAGGATGGTTTATTGAATATTTTTCTGTGACATCGCAGTATCATATTTGTTGTTCTCTATTCCTTGGAACCATCATCGCCGCATTATCGACATTTTTTTTATTTTTTATCGAATAAGCATTAAATTTAGCAGGTTAAGTGTGCTCCATCGACAAATGAGCACAGATGTTGTTTTAGCCGTTTGTGAAAACGAAATGTTTTGTTTATCTTTGCAAACAGAAAAATTTAATATAATAAGTTAAAATTATCGAATATGAAGTTGCTGAAGAAGAAAAGTTCTTGGCTTTTAGCATCATTGCTCTTATTGTCGGTAGGTGCTGATGCAAAGGTAAAATTTGATTATTCCCTCGTGTTCGTGCCTGAGGAGGGTGGTGTGAAGTTCGAAAAGATTACAGATGATGCTGATTGTGTAGCAGATTATAGAGGCAACATTGTGGGTAAGACATCTGGTGTCTTTGGCTCACGCAAGACCAGTACTATTGATTGGTGGGTAATACCTCAGATAGGTGTGTCGCCTGATGGAAAACGTATAGGTTACATCAATGAGAAGAATGGAACAACCAACATCATGATCAAGAATGCTGCCAAGGGCGGCGCAAGCGTACAGCGCACGTTCCGTACAAATGTTGAGGGTTTCTCATGGAGTCCTGATGGCAAGACTCTGTGCTTTACCGAGGTGAGAGGCAATCATCATGGCGTGTATTTGGTAGATGCCAATCAAGGTACTGTAGTGCGTCAGATTTCCAATGGAACAGACAATGACTTTGGAGGTGTTATCAGCACCGATGGCAACACTATCTATTTTCATCGTGGCGAGGGCTATGCTTCCTATAGTCTCTGGAGCTATGATCGCAAGACAAACCTTTTCTCCAACTATAGTAGAGGAATGACGGCTTGTCTTATCCCTAATAATTATGATGCTATCTATTGTGCTCGTTTCACAACGAACAAGGAAAGTGAAATATGGCGTGTAAACTTCAAGACGGGTGTAGAGGAAGTTATTCTTTCCCAGCCTGGCAAGAGTTTTAGTACACCTCAGTTATCTCCTGATGGCAAATGGTTGTTGGTAACAGGTTCTAGTAAGTCGGAAAAGGAAAAAATTGACAATACGGACATCTTCGTGGTTCGCACCGATGGTACCCAGCTTACTCAGCTTACTTACCATCCTGGTAACGACTTGTCGCCAGTATGGTCCCCAGACGGAAAAAGTATTTTCTTCCTTTCTCAGCGCGGCTCGGTAGAAAAGAACTATAATGTATGGCGCATGGATTTCAATATGTAATCCGCCTCTACAGTCTATGTATTTGGATGTTAGGAGTATTAATTATTTAAACTTTTAAAATTATGAGAAAAATTATTATTGCAGCAGTTTGCGCATTCTGCGCTCTTACAACTTCAGCACAGCGTGCAAGTAGCTCATCTTCTTCTTTCTTCTCTACAGAGAAGGCTGAGAGCGGCGTTCAGTTTGGTATCCGTGCCGGTCTTAACGTTGCTGGTATGGACTATAAAGAGGACAATGTAACCGTTTCTACAGACAATAGAGCTAATTGGCATGTAGGCGTTATTGCTGATATTCCTTTGATGCAGAGTCTCTATGTTCAGACTGGTCTTTATCTCCAGAACAAGGGTTACAAGGAGAAAGAGGGTGACTATGAGTTGACAGCAAATCCAATGTACTTGGAAATTCCTGTATTGGCTTCTTATCGATACAACTTCGGCGATGCAGCACAGTTGCAGTTCAATGTTGGTCCTTACTTCGCTTATGGTGTAGGTGGTAAGATTAAGGAAACAGAGGATGGCGACGAGGACAAGTGGGATTGCTTCGGCGATAAAGGTGCAGATTGGAAACGTTTCGATTGTGGTCTTCAGATTGGTGCAGGCTTGACTGTTGCTAAGCACTATTACATTGGTGCTGCTTATGAGTTTGGTTTCTCTAATATTGCCAAGAACTCTGGCGATGGTAAGTTGAAGAACAGAAACTTGATGATTAGTGTAGGTTATAATTTCTAATAAAGTTTTTAAATACTATTTAAATTGCAAGGAGGCACAATTGACAAAGAGTCGTTGTGCCTTTCTTCGTGTAGAATGTAAATCTATACCAAAAGATGCACTTTTTTGTTGGTAAGTTGTTTTTTTTTGCAAGGGAAAATTGCATATTTGTGGCAAAATGCTTATTTTTGCAGTTGTGAGTATTAGCTATAGTGAAATATGAAGAAGAACTTGATTTTGTTTTGTCTGTTAGTTGGATTGATAGTAGCTTGTCAGCGTCCGTCGAACACCCAAAAAACGGAAGAGGAACTAAAAGCCTTATCCTGCATCGATGATTCGGTGGAGGCCTTGTCGCCCCATGCCTTTCGCATGATAGAGAAAGGCATGAAATCGGCTCAAGACAGTCTGGCTTATTACGAATATTATATCAGAAAGGCAAAAGTATATGAACTTTCCACCACTCCCGATTCTTCTGTTCCTATTGTGGCCAATACCATCGCTTTTGCCAATAGGCAACCTTCGTCGCCACGTCGCAATTCACTTCTGGCTTTCGCCTATAATCTAAAAGCGGTGGGTCTGCATAATTTCCGTCAGAACCCCGATGAGGTTATAAGGCTCTACAAAGAGGCCACCGTCTTGTTGGCCAACAGCGATGCTAAAGATCAGTTGCCTAAAGTTTGTGCCAATCTTGGTGATGCTTACATCTTCAAGAGTCAGTTGCCGGAGGCGGCGGCATGGTATCGACGTGCCCTGTTCCTTGTTGACTCGCTCAAGTTGCCATCCCAGGAAAACATTACTCTCTACCTAGGACTTGCCACCATTTATCTGCAACTCAACGATTTCGATACTTCGTTGAAATATTATCAACAAACAGAGAAGTATTTCTCTCTGATGTCGGTGAGCATGCAGGCTTATTATCTAAATAATTATGGCAATTACTATTATTATACCAGGAACTACAAAGCTTCCCTCCAGAAGTTTTTAACCTTGAAGGCTTTTCTGGAAAAGCACCATAAAACGGAAACCTTCGACATGTATCTCTGCAAGCTCAACCTCGCAGATGTGTATCTCAATCTGGGCGATGTTGTTAGGTCGGATAAATGCCTCGAAGAGATAGAGCCATGGTTTGCCAAGAATGGCAACGATGTGGCAATTTACTATGTCAACTCCATCCGTATCGGACAAGCTGTGAAACGAGGAAACATGGCAAAGGTAAAAGATATATTGCAACATGAGAAGAAACTGGACAATATGGAGTTCAATCTTCGCCAAATTCGCAATCGTTATCTTCGCAAGTATTATGAGTCAATAGGCGACTATCGGGGAGCGTATGAAAATCTTAGGTCGGATGCACAAATGGATGATTCTCTGGCACATAACCGACTTAATATGCGTGCCTCTGAAATCATGAACCGTTTTGCGCAAGATACCATTCGTTTACACCATAGACTGGAAATGGAGCATAAAAATGCAGTTGTCCAAAGTGCCAACACCATCACGGTGGCCGCTGTGTTGCTGGTCGTGGTCATCATTCTGATGTTTGCACTTCTTTTCATGCGCTCTCGCAAGCAATATGCACAAGATAAGATGCGCATCATGCAACTGAGGTTAGCAAGTGTGCGCAACCGCATCTCCCCACACTTTGTATTTAACGTCCTCAATGGTAAAATATTGAAGTCGAATGAGCAGGATGCCAATGAATTGCTCGACTTGACAAAATTGATAAGGGCGAACCTTGACTTGTCGTGCCGCCTGGATGTGACGTTACGAGAAGAGTTGGATTTTGTGGAGCGGTACGTCCATGTGGAGAAACAAATGGTGGGCGATGACTTCGAGTTCCGCATCGACCAGGCCAAAGCGGTGGATGCCGATAGGGTGCGCATTCCTTCCATGTTCGTTCAGATACTTGTGGAGAATGCCTTCGTGCATGGGCTGAAGGGATGGGATGGTCATAAGTCTATTCACATCGAGATAGACAAGAAAGAAAAAGCAACCAGCATCAAGGTCAAGGACAATGGTCCTGGATTTGATATCCGTAGCGTAGGAAAGAAGCGTACAGGACTGAGTGTTATCACCCAAACCATAGCCATCGTCAACGAGCGAAACAAAAGCAAAATGACTTTCTCGCTCAGTAATGAGCAAAAGTGCGGAAAAAACGTAGGATGCGTTGCTACGATAGTTATTCCTGATAATATCAAACTTTTTATTTGACAGAAGAACCGCAAGATGAAGACAATCATTATAGATGACAATAAGCAGGCTGCCGAAAATCTGAAAGAAAAGTTGGGCAGATACCCTGAGATAGAAGTGGTCGCCATAGAGCACTCTGGATTAGATGGGCTGGCGAGCGTGAGTGAGTTTCAACCAGACTTGCTCTTTCTCGACGTGCAGTTGCCAGACATTTCGGGAATAGATTTCCTGGAACGAGTCGATTCTTTTACTTATGGTCGCAGTAGAGTAGTGATGTATACTGCTTACGATGAGTTTGTGTTGCCAGCTTTCAGGAAGAAAGCCTTTGACGTGCTATTGAAACCTATCGATGACAAGGAATTGGACATCATCATGCAGCGACTAACCGAACAGCCCCTTTTGCCAACCCTGCAATCAGATGGACGGGATCAGGAAGAAATAGTGTCGGACAATGGTAAGTTTCTCCTCTATACAAATACTATAGACTTCAAACTGGTGGACAAGCGTGACATCGTTCTCTTCCAGTATAATCATGAAGTGCGTTGTTGGGAGGCTGTGGTGGCTGGTAGCAAGGCGCCTGTTCGCCTGAAGCGGACCATCAAGAGTAATGACCTGTTGGGAGTGGACAAGCAATTTATGCAAGTAAACCAGAAATTTATTATCAATATGAATTATCTGATAGAGGTGGTCGATAATGTTTGCCACTTCTATCCGCCGTTTGATGGCATAAGCTATGTCAAAGTGGGACGCCTGTATCGTAAAAAACTGGTGGAACGCTTTTATTGTCTATAATTTCTATGCCATAAAAGCGATTTTTCTGTTAAAATCCGTATAAATACTATCAAAAAGCACGAAAATTGCAAAATAATCGTGCTTTTTGTTGTTTATATCAATAGTTTTTCCTAATTTTGCTATCTGGTATAAGATGATACCATCAAAGATACAATAACATAAAACAACAGAAATGGAGAAAATAGACAATCTTGACAGAAAGATATTGGGTATCTTGTCTAAGAATGCCCGCATTCCTTTCAAGGATGTTGCGGCAGAGTGTGGCGTATCCCGTGCAGCTATCCACCAGCGTGTGCAGCATTTGATGGAGGCAGGATTTATCACGGGTAGTGGATTCGACGTAAACCCTAAGAGCTTGGGATATTCTACCTGTACATACGTGGGTCTGAATCTGGAACGTGGTAATATGTATAAGAAGGTGGTAGAACGCCTTCAGAATATACCGGAAATCGTGGAGTGCCACTTTACTACTGGTTCTTACACCATGCTTCTTAAACTTTATGCGCGCGACAATGAGCAGCTGATGGATTTGCTCAACAATAAGTTGCAGGCTATTCCTGGTGTGGTTTCTACGGAGACCCTGATTTCTCTTGAGCAGAGTATCAAGCGAGAAATTCCTGTTATTTTGGAAGAAGAATAAGTATTCAACGTAAATATAAATGGTAAGGTTGTTTCACATGGGTGTTGCAACTTATGACCGGGGAGAGGCATAGGTTAAGACTTAAGTCGGTCGTGAGTGGTTCCTTTGTGAAACATCCTTTTTTTATGTAAATAAGTAGATGGAAACATTTGATTTGGATTCACACTTGCAAGGTGTATATTCTGTTTTTCCCGAGGCTCCTCATCAGCCGGTAATTGGTATTACTGCCAACTACGAGGGCATAGATGCTACGCTTCGTGACCGATATTATAAACAAGTGATAGCTGCGGGCGGAACTCCTGTTATCATTCCTCCTGTTGCTGATGCAGATGTTATCGTCAATACGCTCCAGCATCTGGACGGATTGATTCTTACTGGTGGCGGCGACCACAACCCTCTCTGGATGGGTGAGGAGCCTTCTCCTAAGCTCCATCATATCAATCGGGAGCGTGATCTTGCTGAGTTCCTCCTGGTTCGCCTGGCTTATAATCGACAGATTCCGATGTTGGGTATCTGTCGTGGCATTCAGACTTTGGCTATAGCTTTTGGGGGAAAGGTGGAGCAGGACATCAGACAGGGAGTGAAGCATTCGCAGGATGCTGAGCGTGAGGAACCTACCCATAGTGTGCAGATAGTGAAGGATTCCACCTTATTTAATATATATAATAGTGAGAAGATTTTTGTCAACTCCTTCCATCATCAGGCTGTGAGTGTGCCGGGAAATAAACTGCGCTGCATCGCCAAATCTACTGATGGCATCATAGAGGCAGTGGAAAGTAGCGAGTACAAGTCTATCCTCGGTGTGCAATGGCATCCGGAATGGTTGGAGAAAGACGGACTGAAGATTTTCCAATGGCTTACTGCTCAGGCTGCCGAGTTTTATCAGGCAAAGCAGTTGCATCAGCGCATCCTTATTCTTGATACACATTGCGATACGCCGATGTTCTTCCCGCAGGGTATCTGTTTCGACCATCGCGACTCCCGTATTCTGGTAGATTTGCATAAAATGACCGACGGTCATCAGGATGCAACGACGATGGTGGCTTACCTGCCGCAGCCTAAGTTGGGTGAGACCTTCAGCAGCAAGGTAGATTTTGATGTGGCTGGTCCTACCCAGTATGCCGACCTGATCTTTGACAAGATAGAGGCTATTGTGAGCAAGAACAGCAATTACCTGAGTATCGCCCGTACTCCTGCCGACCTCTATAGCGACAAGCGGAAGGGAAGAAAGAGTATTATGCTCGGTATAGAGAACGGACTGGCGCTTGGACACGACCTTGCCAACGTGAAGCATTTTGCCCAGCGTGGCATCGTTTATATTACGCTCTGCCATAATGGGGATAATGATATTTGCGATAGTGCCCGTGGCTGCAATACTCACAATGGTGTGAGCAGTTTTGGCGAGAAGGTCATCCAGGAGATGAACCGCCTGGGCATCATGGTAGATTTGAGTCATGCTGGCGAGAAGAGCTTCTATGATGCTTTGGAAATCAGCAAGACGCCTATCGTCTGCAGTCATAGTAGCAGTAAGGCGCTCTGTGATGTGCCTCGCAATCTGACCGACGACCAGATGCGTGCGCTTGCTGCCAGAGGAGGTGTAGCTCATACCACACTTTATCACGGTTTCCTTCGCAAAGAGGGTGAGGCTGACATCATGGATGCTATTGCCCATCTGGAACATGCTATCGACATCATGGGTATCGATCATGTGGGTCTTGGTACTGATTTTGATGGTGATGGCGGAATCTGCGGATTAGCCGACTCTTCTGAACTCATCAACTTTACCATCCAGTTGCTCCGTCGCAGGTATAGCGAACAGGATATCGCCAAGATATGGGGTGGCAACTGGCTCAGAGTAATGGCGCAGGTACAGGCTGTTAGGTAAGTGAAGAATTCAAATGTTACCGGTGAGTTGAAAGGTAATTCTATAGAGAAAAGATAATCATAAAGTTCAAATCTGAAAGTTCAAAATAAACAAGATGACGAAGAAAATGAAAATCATATTGGGTGTTGTGGCTGCTGCGGCTATTGTGGCAGGTGCATATACTTACAAATCTACTCATGGCACAAGTTCGCCTGAGGCACAGGAAGTGGAAGAAGCAGAGAAACTGAATCCAGTAGGTCCAGCTTTCAATGCGGATTCAGCCTTTGCTTATTGTCTGGCTCAATGCGACTTCGGTCCTCGCACGATGAATAGCGAGGCGCACGATCTTTGTGGCGAATGGATTGTAAGGAAGTTCAAGCAGTTCGGATGTGAGGTAGAGGAGCAGAAAGCAGACCTCAAGGGATATGATGGCACGATATTGAAGAATACCAATATCATCGCTCATTATAATCCGAAGGCTACCACTCGTATCCTGCTCTGTGCCCATTGGGATAGTCGTCCTTGGGCAGATAATGATCCCGACAGTACCAACTGGCGCAAGCCTGTGATGGCAGCCAATGATGGTGCAAGTGGTGTGGCAGTTATGCTGGAAATCGCCCGCCAGTTGCAGGCTGACAAAAAGTTGAATCCTGCTATCGGAGTAGATTTTGTATGTTTCGATACAGAGGATTGGGGAACTCCTCAATGGGCTGATGTTCAGGATAGTGGAGATACCTGGGCTTTGGGCGCTCAGTATTGGAGTGAGAATAAGCCAGATGGTTATTCCCCTCGTTATGGAATCCTTCTCGACATGGTAGGTGGACAGGGTGCCAAGTTCTATCGTGAGGGAATGTCTATGCAGTATGCTTCTGCCATTGTCAAGAAGGTTTGGGCAGCAGCCCGTCAGGCTGGTTATGGCAGTTTCTTCCCTAAGAGTGATGGCGGTATGATAACAGATGATCATATCCCGGTAAATGAAAAGGCGAAGATTCCTACGATTGATGTGATTGCCTATTATCCAGACTGTCAGCAAAGCAGTTTTGGTCCTACCTGGCATACGGTAAGTGATGATATGGCTCATTTGGATAAAAATGTTCTGAAGGCTGTGGGTCAGACGATGATTCAGGTGCTTTATACAGAGGAATAGATAGGCACCGCATTTGGGTATAAAAGGAAGTGTTCCTAAGGAAAGTTGTTGCTTTCTTTGGGAACACTTCTTTTTTAGCCCTGTTGAAATCTCCGTTCATAGTCGTTGAATGTCCGTTCAACGTCTTTGAACCGCGGTTCAACGTCTTTGAACGGAAATTATATCTGCCCAGACTCAACTTGTCTTACCACTCTCTCTGTTAATCTATCTACTCCGTTCGGATCATACTTCTTGGTAAGGCTCGCACCGAAAGCCCAAGCGAAGGCCTGATAGAAGCCAGCTCTCACTGGACCCAGGAAAGCCTGTATCAGTTGGTAAGAGGAAGAATTGCATTCGCGGTAAACTAACTTGATGCAGAGTTTACCCTGTGCGTATGTCAGTTTTTTCATTCTTGGCGTGTATTCCTCCTTGATACCTTTCTCTACCAGTTTCATGTGTGCATCCTTTGCTCTCTTGTTAGGCAGAGTTTCCAGATATTCACCGGTTTCGATGATAATCTTTCTTACCTCTTTAGCAATAGGTAGCACCTTTTTTACATTATATACCAGTCTGTTATAAGCCATACGCTGCTTGGCATTCTTGAATACCGGTTCGGGATATACATAGACATTGTTGACCTCCACATATTGTATGCTGTCCTTTCCCTGCAATACCTTGCCGACTTTCACCATCGGCTCGAAGGTAGGGCTGTCCATATCCACATCCCTGTTTTCCGGATGGGTCTCATCATCCTGTGCAGCCATTCTCAGAGTCGTACCTAACATCAGGCATATCAAAAAAAGTATTTTGTATTTCATCTTTCTGTCCTCATTTTAGTCTCTAAATTTTTTCTCATTTTAGTCTCTAAATCAATCAGATGGCAAAGTTACACAAATAATTTGTATGCAGATATTTTTTTCGTCTTTTTTATGAAAAAGGGGATTGAAATACTTCAAAATACGGCTCAGATGCCCTGAAATGCGGGAAATGTTAGCCTTTTTATTGTTAAAATAATAATTTTTAAAGCAATAACTTGTAATAAGTGAGAAATTATTAGTAATTTTGCACCGCTTTTAATCAAATAGCTATACTTATGTTTGTTATTTGTGAAAAATTGTATCAGGTGAGAGAACGGTGGGTTTGTCTGGCGTGCAACATATTTAATATATGCAACCGTTTATTCCAACGAGAAAAAAATAATTATTAATAATTTATAAACAACAATTGAAACAAACAAGAATGAGAAGAATTTCCCTATTGCTTGTCTCTCTGATTGTGTTGACTGTCCAAACAACCTTGGCGCAAACCTTTAGCGTCAAGGGAACGGTTATGTCTGCTGATGACAATGAACCGCTGATTGGTGCAACCATCCTTCAAGAGGGTACAACGAATGGTGTAGTGACCGATGTTGACGGTAACTATACCATCGAGGTGAAGGACGCTTCTAAGGCTACGCTGGTGATTTCATACATCGGTATGGTGACTCAGAAACATCCTGTCAATGCACAGACGAAAACGCTGAACATTACGCTTACTTCTGATTCCAAAGTGATGGATGAAGTCGTGGTTGTGGCGTATGGCGTTCGTAAGAAAGGAACCATTGCGGGTTCCGTGTCTGCTGTGAAAGCTGAAAAAATTGAAAATGTCCCTGCGGCAAGCTTCGACCAGGCTTTGCAAGGACAGAGTACTGGTTTGCAGGTCATCAGCTCTTCTGGTGAACCAAGCAAGGCTGCTACTTTCCAAATCCGTGGTACAAACTCTATCAACTCTGGTAAGTCACCACTTTTTATCCTGGATGGTGTGCCAATTTCCAGTTCTGATTTCAATACTTTAAGTCCTAATGACATCGAAAGTATTTCTGTATTGAAAGATGCTTCTTCTACTTCTATCTATGGTGCCCGTGCTGCTAATGGTGTGGTTGTAATCACATCTAAGCGTGGTCTTTCTATGGATAAGGCAAAGGTTACCCTCCGTGCTCAGTATGGTTTCTCACAGTTGGCTCAGACCAACTGGTCTATGATGAATACCGATGAGCGTATCCAGTTTGAGAAAGAAGTAGGACTGGATGCTGGTAAGGATTACAATCTCCTCTCTAAGGTAAATGTCAACTGGCTTGACGAGGTGTTCAATGATGCGGCTCCTTTGCAGAGCTATGAACTTTCCGTGAATCGTGCTACTGACCGTTTGAACTACTATGTTTCTGGTGGTTTCTATGATCAGGATGGTATTGCGCAGAATTCAACCTTCCGCCGTTACAACATCCGTACCAATGCAGATGTGAAGGCGAGCAACTGGTTGAAGATTGGTACCAACACCATGGCAGCTTACGAGGAGGCTCAGCAGGCAGACGATGGTTCTTATACCACCGTTACCCCAATTTCAGCTTGCCGCTTCATGCTTCCATATTGGAATCCATACGCAAAGGATGGCAGTCTTGCTTCTCTTTCAGCCGGCAACTGGGCTGGTACGAGCGAGAACCCTATCGTATATATGGCAAAGAATCCTATCAAGAACAAGAAGTATAAGATTCTCTCTACTATGTATGCAGAGATTTATCCTATAGAGAATTTGACTATCCGCACTCAGTTTGGTGCAGATTTCTCTCACTCTACCGCATTCATGCAGTCTTTCCCAAGTCTCTCTTCTAACAACGGACAGGGTCTTGCGGCTCGCCAGAGCAGCGATATGCTCAATTTGACTGAGACTACAACAGCCAACTATCGTTTCACCTTGAAGGATATCCATTCTTTCAACGTGATGCTGGGTCAGGAGGCTGTCGATTATCATTCAGAGGGATTCAATGTTTATTCCAGAGGACAGAATAATGACTTGCTGACCAATATTTCGTCTGGTACACGTGCCAGCCGCTGGTCTGACTCTTCTTCAGATTATTCTTACTTGTCATTCTTCATGCGTGGCGAGTACAACTATAAGGAACTTTATTATGCAGACTTCTCTCTCCGTACCGATGCTTCTTCCCGATTTGGTAAGGATCATCGTTGGGGTACTTTCTGGTCTGTAGGTTTCATGTGGAATGTGAAGCAGACTGAATGGCTCAAGAAGTATAACTGGCTGAGCAACGCACAGTTGGCAGTCAGCACAGGTACTTCTGGTAACTCAGAGATTCCTAACTATTATCACCTCGCATTGGTGAGTGGTGACGCCAACTATGACGATACAGCAGGTCTCTATCCTTCACAGAGTGGTAATGAGGAATTGGGTTGGGAGTCCACTTGGGCAAGCAACTTTGCTTTGCGTCTTGGTTTCTTCGACCGTATCAACTTCAGTTTTGAGGCTTATTACAAGCGCACTTCCAACATGTTGATGCGTGTGCCAGAGTCTTACACCGTAACTGGTGAGGGTTATCGCTGGAAGAACGTGGGTGTGATGGCTAACAAGGGTATCGAGTTGAGTGCTGACGGTGATGTAATCCGCACCAAGGACTTTACCTGGAATGTAAGCGCCAACGTATCTTACAATCAGAACCGATTGAAGGAACTCTATAACGGTGTAACCGAGTATGTAAACTCAACCACCGGTTTGAAGTATGTAGTAGGTCACTCAGTAAGCGAGTTCTTCCTGAACCGTTATGCAGGTGTGAACCCAGCAAATGGTGAACAGCTCTGGTATGATAAGGACGGTAACGTGACCAACGAGTTCCGTGAGAGCGACAAGGTGATGATGGGCAAGACCTACGATGCACCTTGGATGGGTGGTTTTGGTACCAGCTTGCGCTGGAAGGGCTTGCAGTTGTCTGCTCAGTTCAGCTGGATCGGTACACGTTATGTTATCAATAACGACCGTTTCTTCGAGGAGAGTGGTGTAACCTTCGGTACAGCTTACAACCAGTCTAACCGCTTGTTGTATGACCGCTGGAAGAATCCAGGTGATATTACTGATATCCCTCGCTGGGGTGAGGTTAACCAGTTGGATGACCGTTACTTAGAGAACGCTTCTTTCTTGCGTATGAAGAATCTCAGTTTGTCATACTCTTTGCCACAGAGTCTGTTGAGCAAGACCAAGTTCTTCTCTTTGGTAAGAGTCTATGCTCAGGCACAGAACCTCTTCACCATCACAGGCTTCAATGGTCTTGACCCAGAGGTTTCATCCAATGTTTATCAGGCGCAGTATCCAGCATCACGCCAGTTTACGCTTGGTGTAGAACTGTCATTCTAAACAAAGAAAGGAGATAATAATAATGAAGATTAAACATATTAAGACATATATACTGTCAGCTGTCCTGACCTTGTCTTTTTCTTCCTGTCTTGACAAGTATCCTGAGGATTCTATCCGCATGGATGAGGCTATCAATACAGTGGATGATGTAGATAAGCTGGTCTATGGAATCTATGACAGTTTTAAGAGCAGCGCATTGTACTCGGGCAAGTTGACACTCTTGCCAGACTTGCAGACAGACTTCGTGTATTGTGTGAAGGGCTACTCCAATACCTATGGCGATATCTATCGCTGGAAGGATATCAAGCCTACCAATACCGACATCGAGTCTGTATATGGTGCCCTTTATGGTGTTATCAATAGTGCCAACTTCCTGCTTGACAATGTAGAGAAAGTGAAGCTCAATACCACCAGTGATACAGAACTGGACAGGTTGGAGCAGTATCAGGGTGAGGCTTACTTCGCTCGTGCCTTGGCTTATTCTGAGTTGATCAAGATGTTCTGCAAGGCTTATGATAATGATGAGCAGGCAGAGAAGGACCTGGGTGTGGTACTCACAGAGCATTATTACGGCAATGAGCCACAGAAGCGTGCCAGCCTGAAGGCTTCATACGAGTTCGTATTAAGAGACCTTGATAAGGCTACAGAGTATCTGAAGTTGGAAGATGACTTTACTGGAAGTCTCTACAACGAGATTTACTTCAATGAATATACTTGCCATGCCTTGCGTGCGCGCGTATCCTTATATATGCATCGCTGGGATGATGCCATCAAGTATGCTTCTAAGGTTATCGGCAGCAAATATTATACATTGGAGAAGGCGTCTTCCAATACTTATTCCAGTCAGGTGAACGACTATAAGTACATCTGGACTTATGGTGATTCCCGTGAGGCTATTTGGAAGGTTGGTTTTACAGTAAACAGTTATGGTGGTGCCTTGGGTACAATCTTTGATAACTACAACTATGTAACTTATCGTCCTGACTATGTGCCAGAGACTTGGGTTATCAATTCATACGACAGCAACGACCTTCGTCCAGCAGCCATCTTCACCACCCGTGTGACAGGTTATGAGCACGGATTGCAGTGGCCTTTGCTGAGCAAGTATTCTGGTGATGCAGAATTCCTGAACAGTAACATCCTGCATGTTCACCAGCCAATGGTATTCCGTCTCTCAGAGCAGTATCTGATCCGTGCTGAGGCTTATGCCATGAAGGGTGAATATGGCAAGGCAGGTAAGGACATCTCTACCTTGCGTACAGCCCGTTACTCATCATACGGTGGTAACACATCCTTGAGCGAGAGCAATGCCATGAAGATTATCGAGGCAGAGCGTGTGAAGGAACTCTATATGGAAGGTTTCCGTCTGAACGACCTCAAGCGCTGGCACAAGGGATTCGAGCGTAAGGCTTCTGATCAGCCTGCTGCCAACTTCGTACAGAGCAGCTTGAAGGTAGAGAAGGATGATCCACTCTTTGTCTGGCCAATTCCACAGCATGAGCTGGAAGCACCAGGTTCAGAGATAGAGCCTAATGAAAGTAATAAATAACGGATTATTAATAAAGAGACGATCATGAAGAAAATAATGATGAGATGTTTGGCAGCAGTAGCTGTACTCATCGCTCTTGCGAGCTGTTCGCAGGATTTTACTACCTATTCTGGTCCGAGTCATATCATGTTCTCTGATACGCTCTATCAGTATCCTGTACAGGAAAACAACGAAATCTTCAATGTTCCTGTATCGGCTACAGAAAAAGTGGATTACGACCGCACCTTCGGTGTGGAAGTTGTTGACAAAGAGAGCAATGCCATCGAGGGTAAGCATTATCGTGTGCTCAACAATACTGTCACTATCAAGGCAGGCGAGATGGTAGGAAATGTGCAGGTGCAGGGTATCTATGATAATATCGGAAAGACGGACTCCTTAGGTTTCACGCTGAAACTGGTGATTCCTGAGAAGTACAACTGGACTGAACTCTACAAGGACTATACTCACGTGGTGATGCAGAAGGCTTGTCCTTTCGATATCCACAATTTCTCTGGTTGGTGTATGGTTACTTCTACTTTCTACAGTCAGTATCTGAACAACGTAACCAACCGTCTGATCAAGACTGAGGTGGTAGAAGGTGAGGAAAATACGGTACTCCTGAAGGATGTATATTATAAGGGATATGACCTGAAGTTGAAGTTTAAGACTGGCAACCTTCTGGAGCCAAAGGTAGAGATGGACGACCAGATAGCCGGTGAGACCGGTGAGGCGTTCGGAACTATCTATGGAGATGGCAAGTTGCGCATCAGCCAGCCTTCTCTCTATACCTCTTATTATAATACCTGCCAGAACTATGTATTGCAGTATGTCAACATGAGTGTCGATAAGAAGGACGGTACATCATTTGGTAATGTAGGAACCTTCATCACCATGTTTGAGTGGATAAGCGATGCAGAGGCAGAGAGACTCAAAGAACAAGGTTATTAAGCCTTTCGGGTGCTTATATAACGCAGATATATTCAAGAAAATAATAACAGAATAACAATATGAAAAAGTTAATTTCAAGATATTGGCTCGTACTTGTGGCGCTGGTTTCAGTGACCTTGTTCACCGCTTGTTCCAGCGACGACGATGCCGTAAATCCTGTATTTCCACAGGTACAGACTATCGCAGGTGCTGCTGGCGATGTGAAAGAGTTTTCTTTCGATGCCAACCAGAACTGGAGTCTTTCTTCTAATCAGATCTGGTGTAAGATCTCTAAGGTAGAGGCTCAGAATGAGAATCAGGAAGAGGCGAAGGCTGCTGTAAAGCCTGGTTTCGTGCTCAATGGTGCTGCTGGTAAGCAGACTATCCAGGTAACTATTACTGACGATGATGCCAGCAAGGACTTGAGCGTAGCTCAGTTGAACTTGAAGATGGGCGGTCAGGAAGTGACTATTGCTGAGATTCAGCGTTCTGCTGAGGGCTATGATCTCAAGGTTTATGATGCGTTGGGCAACGATATTACTGAGACCGGTATTATTGTAGGTTACAAGAATGTTGCAGGTCAGCCTATCTACAACAAGTTTACTGTTAAGTCAACCTATCGTTTTGCTGTGACCAACACTCCTGCTTGGGTAGAGTTGGAAGGCGGTTTCCTGGTAGGTACCCCAAATAATGAAGTTGTAGGTGGTGCTGCCTTCAAAGAGGGTCAGGGCTTGAATGCTAAGTATGCCATTGCCAAGGAGGCTAACTACACCATTACTTTTGCTTCTGAGGATGGTAAGGCCGCTGTGACCGTACCTGTTATCTATAATGGTATGACCACTCATACGATGGATATTACTTATCCTACTTCATCACAGTGGGCTGTATGGAATGTTTCTATGGATGGTAAGGTATTCACACAGAATGGTTCAAGTCTTAATGGTGATGCTACCAATGTTTTCACTTTCCACAACTTCGTTCCATTCCAACTCAACACATTAAATGATGATTACCAGCTGGTAGTCTTCGATAAAAAGGAAGATGGTCTGCGCGAGGAAACATCCGGCGCTGTGAAGTTGCAGGGTGAGAAGGGTGACGTTAAGCTCACTATTGATGCCTTGAGCAGCGGAAGCCGTGAGTTCCTGGTCTATGCATTGCCACAGAGCGTATTCGAGAGTCTAGAGAATGGACTCGACGGAATGCTGGAGGAAGACTTCATGACAGTGAAGAGCGATTACGACCGTTACTTCCTGATGGATGTTGTACAGAAGGAAGAAAAGAAGGGTGATTCTGAGGTTACTGCTCCTATTGTTACCAGCATGGGTATGAATGTAGATTGTGCCTTGACAACCAATGATGACTTTAAGTCATATGCTGAGGGCATCTTCAGTTATACTGGTAAAGAAGTATTTGAATCAACAGTTTATGGTGGTTATGTAGCCATTTATCCTCAGATTGACGGATGGGATCCTACAGCTGGAGCAGACGTAGTCATTTACGACGGTACAGGAAACCCTGTTGATGTTAAAAACTACGAGGTAGGACAGGACGATAAGGGTATCTATGTTGGCTTGAATGCCGATAAGCTCACTTATCCTATCCTTGCTGGTTTCAACGACATGCAGAGAGTATGCCAGCGAGTAGTCATTATCAATAATATGGGATTTAGAAGCAAGAGAAAGTAATGAACAGAATGAAAATATTTTCAAAGGCACTCTTGTTGCTCTTGGTCTCTCTCCTGACCTTTGCAGCAACAAGTTGCTCGGATGATGAAACCGGAGGCTGGGACGGCACATACGGATATGTGCAGTTCAAGCTCAGCAAGAAGGTTTCTTCAAGAGCTACCCGTGCTGCTGCCCTTGACAAACTTGAGAAATTGGATGATGCCAAGAAAATCAAGGTGGTCATGGAGCACAACGGTACAACTGTCTCTCAGACACTGGTGCTCAATTCTTATAATTCAGAGAATGCAGAGTATGGTCTGAGAAGTGAAAAACTGCAACTTGCCTCTGGTACCTACACCGTCATCGGTTTCTATCTCTATGATGCTGTAGATGAGGAGTTGTTGGCTTCTTCTGCCGGCGAGACCTTCACCGTTGTTGGTGGCGGTCTGGAAGTACAGAACCTCATGGTGGAGACTGTGGAGCGCGGTAAGGTGAAGTTCAATCTTGTCAAGGAATGGGAGAAGACCCGTGCCGGTAATACCGAGTATCTCTTCTCTAATATCCGATTGATTGATATCAGCGTAACCAACCTCTTTACCCGTGAGACTTTCACTTTCCCTGGCGTTAAGGTGAAATACAAGGAGGCAAGTGAGGAGCATCAGAATCCTGATGATGAAAACGATAAGTATATGGAGGTGGGTACTGCCTACTGTGATTCTACTGTATGGCTTCCTGCTGGTACTTACCAGGTTACTTCTTATACGACTTACGGTCAGACCGGTGCGGTGAAGACCAAGTACGAAACCCAGCCTGTAAAGGGTGAGGCGTTTATCGTAGAGGATAATCAACTGAATGATAAGGCCCAGGTGCCTATCCTCCTTTCCAAGACCAAGGAGTATATCAAGGACTATGAGGCTTTGAAGGCTATCTGGGAATCTCTCCAGGGTAAGGAGTGGAGCTTCTATGGCGATGCTACTTTCAAGGGTGCTAACTGGAACTTCAATAAGGAACTCGATATGTGGGGCGACCAACCTGGTGTTACTCTCAACAGTAATGGTCGTGTCATCGGTCTCGTCATCGCTGGTTTCGGTGCCAAGGGTATCGTGCCAGATGCTATCGGACAGCTCACAGAACTTCAGGTACTCAACCTTGGTTCTCATGATGAGAAGATTGGTGCCAACATCTTCAATAATTACGATGCCAACAGTCTGAATGCTGCCAAGAAGAGCACTATGCGTCATGACTATGAGACCAAGTTCTTGAAGTATGACCCACGTGCCAATATGTCGGATATGATTGTAGAAAGCTACAACTCAGACCCTAAGGTAGCTCCTAAGAACAGAATCAAGAAGGACAGCCGTATCAACCTGAAAGACGCTCAGATCGGTACATTGACCAACAAGATTACAGGTATATCTAAGGCCATCTATCGCCTGACTAAGTTGCAGCAGTTCTATATCGGTAACTCTTCTATCACATCCGACGAGGTTTGTGCGAAGTTCTACAATGCAGACGATGCCGTTTATGGTAAATTTGCTCAGGAGTTCAAGGAAGAGGATTGGAACAACATGACCAACCTTACCGATATCGAGCTTTACAACTGTCCAAAGATCAGTCGAATTCCAGACTTCTACTATAATCTCCCTAATTTGCAGGCGATGAACTTGGCTCGATGCAAGGGCATCTCTGCTAATCAGTTGAGAAATGATTGGACTCGCTTAGCTGAGGAGAAGACAGGTAAGACTCTCCAGATTCTCTATATGAGTTACAATAACCTGGAGGAGTTCCCTGAGTATTCTGCATTGAGAAAGATGGTAAATCTCGGTTTGCTCGATCTGGCTTACAATAATATCAAGAAGGTACATCCGTTTGGTTCTGAGGTAGCTCTCTCTTCTCTCTATCTGAACAACAACCAGATTGAAGAGATTCCTGCTAATCTCTGTGCCTTTACAGATGATGTGGAAAGTCTGACTTTCGCTCATAACAAGTTGAAGAAGATTCCTAATATCTTCGATGCAAGTTCGGTTCGTGAGATGGGTTCTGTGGATTTCTCTTACAATGAGATTACTGGTGTAGATACAAGTCATGGTACCTATAAGGGTATTAATGCAGCTTCAGTCAGTCTGTCAAACAATAAGATAAAGAAGTTCCCTTCTGAGTTGTTTACAGCAGGTTCTCCAATCACAACCATTGATTTGAGCGGTAACGAGTTGCGTACGATTCCTAAGGGTTCTATCAGCGGTAAGAAGGCTTATCTCCTTCAGGTGATTGACCTCCGATTCAACAAACTGACTTCACTCTCAGATGATTTCCGTGCAACTACATTGCCATATATTACCAATATGGACTTGAGTTACAACTGCTTCACAACGGTGCCAACCCAACCATTGAACAGTGCCGTGCTCCGTGCATTTGCCATCAATCATCAGCGTGATGAGCAGACCAAACAGCGTTGTCTGCGTACCTGGCCAACAGGTATCACCACCTGTCCAAGTCTGATTCAGTTCCAGATAGGTTCTAATGATATCCGCAAGGTAGATGAGACATTGACTTCTCACCTTTATATTCTGAACATCGCTGACAACCCTAACATCTCTATCGATGTAACCAGCGTCTGCGCATATATCAAGGCAGGTATGTATAAGCTGTTCTACGACAAGAATCAGGACATCCGCGGTTGCGATGCTTTGGATCTCGAAAATTAAACGAAAAGAAAGTAAGATAATATGAAATATATTAATAAACTTACATGGCTCCTCGTTCTGGGTGCTGGTCTGATGACCGCATCCTGCAGCGATAGCGATGATGTAGATATCCCAGGCGGACTCTCCATCGACAAGGAGCAGATAGAAATAGGAGCTCAGGGCGGTAGCGAACAGCTTGCCATTGCTGCCTCACAGAATTGGGTGGCTAACGTGGATGAGCCTTGGCTGATGCTCACTCCTGCCAATGGCGTGGGTTCTACTACTGCAACTGTGGTAGCAGATTCTACTCTGATGAACGGACGCCGTACTACCGATATCGCCTTTATCGGCGATAACGGTCAGCGCCGCACCGTTTCCGTGGTACAGTTTGGTTATGGTAAGCAGATTGACATCAAGGAACCAACTGTAGAAATCGAAAATTCAGAATCATACGATAAGCGTGCTTTCGAGAGTTTGATTTCTGCCAATGTGGAATGCAAAATCGGTAAGATAGAGTATTCTTTCGAAGGTGACATGACTGATGCCGAGAAGGCAGAGAATGAGAAAGAACGTGAAGGCTGGCTCCTGAATAGCAAGGATGAGGATAAACTGACTGGTACCAATATAGGAATCGTCCTTGATAGAAAGGCTCGTCCTCGTAGCGTCAAATTCAAGTTCCGCTGGGCGATGAATGTTGTTCCTGCTGTTCGTGTGGCAAAGGTTCACTTAGTACCGGTAAAAGCTGAAGACAAACTGGTGGATGCAGATGGTAATCCTACCGATGATGTCATCCTGACAGTTCGCCAGAAGGCAGCCTTGAAAATTGAGGATAATCGTGCTGGAGACTCTTTGTCTATCATCATGATCAATCAGAAATTAGGTTGTATGGCTACCTTCGATGCCAGCGACAATATGCGTAACTGGTCGAACGTGACACTTTGGGAGGCTACTGATGCCTTCGTAAAGAGCCATCCTGAGGCTTTGGGCCGTGTGCGCTCTGTGAAGTTCAGCATGTTCAACCTGAAGAGTGGAGAGTCTCTTCCTAAGGAAGTTGGCAATCTGAAATATCTGGAGTCTTTCTCTCTGGCTGCCAATGAGAACAACCAGATTCGTGAGGTAGAGGTTGGTGAGGATATCTGTGAATTGAAGTATCTGAAGAACCTGACTATCCAGGCGTATGGTATGACCCACTTGCCAGCTAACTTCATCAAGTTGGGTAAGTCCTTGGAGTCACTCAATCTGGTAAGTAACAACTTCAATAAGTTGTCTGACATTACGAATGTAGTGAATGAGAAGAACTTCCCTAAGTTGCGTAATCTCATCCTCTATGCTCAGCGTCGTACAGATGTAGCTATCGATCTTTCAAAATTGGAAAAGAACGGAAATAGTGACTATATCTATAATACTTACCCTATCGGTATGTATGGAAAGGTCAGCAAAGGTACCAGCGATCGTCAGGCTCTTCTGAAACTCCTTACATGGGAAAAACTGAATTCCCTGGAGTTGTCATACTGCTTCCTGGAGGGTGAACTTCCAACAGATGAAGAGATGACTGAAGCTTTGGAGGCTGCTGGCAAGGCTACCCGCTACAGCAGGGCAGACTTCTCTACCAATAAGGCTGATTATCTCGACAAACTGGTAGGTGATACTTGTAAATGGTTGCTCTCTGGCTGGGATAATCCAGTAACCTGCAAGCACAAGGATGGTTCTGTAGTTTATGAGGATGTTTATCCTCTTCAGGTGCCACGTGTATTGCCTAACTGCCGTCAGTTGTCACTCAACCTCAACTTCCTGACTGGTGCGGTGCCAAAGTGGATTCTTTATCATCCACATCTGGTAGAATGGACTCCTTCTATCATGGTATTCAACCAGCAGTCTAAAGGAAAGAACAGCGATGGCGCTGCTGTTGGTTTCTCTAATATGACAGAGGATAGCTTCAGTTTCGATTACTTCTACGGAACCAGCGACCCTGGTAATAAATGGGAGGTTCCAGGGGTAGCTTATCCGCTCTATTATCGTACTTATGTGGCTGCAGGTGATGTTGATGAGGCTTCCGTGCTTGCCAAGTACAAGAGAAACGTAACTTTGAAAAGATAATTTCTAACAATATAGAAGCAAACAATGAAGAAAAAGTTTTTCTATATAGCAATGGTCGCTTTGGCTTTGACAGGTTGTGCAGACAACCTGTCGGGCATCGACTCTTCTGATGGTAAGACCAACGAGGTTGTCATTCCTGCAGATGCTGAGAATGGTGAATTGTTGATTAAGTTCAGTCCTGAGATGAGCGATATTCTCGACCAAGCACAAAGCACAATGACGCGTGCTGGTGTAGCAGGTACCCGTTCGGGTATTCCTTCTACAGATGAGGTACTCGATATTCTGGGCAGCTACAGCTTCAAGCGTGTGTTCCCTGTGGATGAAAAGACAGAGGCTCGTACTCGCGAGGCAGGTCTTCACTTGTGGTACACCGTGAAGTTTGACAAGAATACTGATTTGAAGGTTGCTGCAGAGCGATTGAAGCAGCTTGGTGAGATTTCCAAGGTGCAGACCAATGGCCGTATCAAGCGTGCCTACAAGACTGACAGCAAGCGTATCTATCTGAATGAGAATGCACTCAAGGCTAAGGCTGCTACTCGTGCTGTAGCCGATGGTACACCCAATGACCCTGGTTACGCTTTCCAGTGGCACTATAACAACCTGGGTGCAGGCAATTATGCTTTCGAAAACCTGAATGATAATCATGCTGGTGCCAAAGCTGGCTGTGATGTCAATGCAGCAGAGGCTTGGAAAACCTGTACAGGTGATCCTTCCATTATCGTAGCTGTGCTTGATGAAGGCGTGATGTACACTCACCCTGATCTGGCTGCCAATATGTGGTGCAACCCTGGTGAGACTACTCAGGGAGCCAAGACTGATGGCGATGGTAATGGTTATGAGGGCGACCTTCACGGCTACAACTTCGTAACCGAGAGTGGCGATATTACCTGGACTGATGCCAACGATTCAGGTCATGGAACTCACGTAGCAGGTACAATTGCCGCAGTCAATGGTAACGGCATTGGTGTTTGTGGTGTAGCTGGTGGTGATGGTACTCCTAATTCTGGTGTGAAGATTATGTCATGCCAGGTGTTCTCTGGTCAGAATAGTGTAACTTTAGCAGGAGAGGCAAGAGCTATCAAATATGCAGCCGACAATGGTGCGGTGATTCTCCAGTGTAGTTGGGGTTACAACTCTTCTGAGTCAAGTATCATCAATGGTTATACTCCTGGACCAGCTACCGAAAAGGAGTGGGCTGAGACTTATCCTTTGGAGAAGGAGGCTTTGGATTATTTCATCCACAATGCCGGTTCTCCTAATGGCGTCATTGATGGTGGTATTCCTGTTTTTGCTGCTGGTAATGAGTATGCAGGCAATCCTGCGTTCCCTGGTGCTTATTCCAAGTGTGTATGTGTAGCTTCTGTTGCTGCCGACTATACGCCAGCTTGCTATACCGACTATGGTACGCTCGTTACCTTGAGTGCTCCTGGTGGTGACTTGGAATATTACGGCAAGATAGGTGAGGAAGAGGATGAGTATTGGGCAGAGACTGCTGAACAGAAGGGTGCTGTGCTCTCTACTTTGATTCAGAATGGTAAACCTGCATATGGTTATATGGAGGGAACTTCCATGGCTTGTCCTCATGTTTCTGGTGTGGCTGCTCTCGGTTTGGCATACGCAGTCAAGCAGCATCGTCATTATCGTGCTGCTGATTTCGTGAGTCTGATGAAGAAGGCTGTCAAGGACTTGGATGGCTATTATGGTAATGGTGCTACCAAGATTTATTATATGAACCATACTACAGTGGGTGCTTCTCCTGAAATCGTCAACCTGTCTAAGTATATCGGTAAGATGGGTGCAGGTCTGATTGATGCAGCTCAGCTCTTGAATCTTGTTAAGAACAAGGATTACAGTTCTGATATGAAGTTGCCTAATATCTATGTAGCGCTCGACAAGGTTTCTACCTTGAATCTGCCAAGTTACTTTGAAGGCGTAGAGAGTGGATACACCTGTGCTGTTGGCGATGCCAATGTGGCTTCTGCTACGATAGAAGGTACTACTCTCACCGTAAAGGGACTTGCTGTAGGAAGTACTACTCTGACAGTATCAGTTGGCGGCAAGCAGCAGACTGTGAGCATTATAGTTCGTAAGAATGCCAGCAACAACGGTTGGATGTAATCTAAAAGATAATTACTGAGATGGGAAAGAGATTCACGATGATCTTCATCGCTCTCAGCCTGATGAGCATGAGTCAGGCTTGGGCGCAAATGCTCAAGTTTGACCAGCAGCTCATCGATGCCGGTACGATGACCGAGGATGACGCGCCACGAACCTATTCGTTCGTCGGTAGAAACGTGGGTGGGAAGATGCTGGAAATATCCCGTATTCAGACCACCTGCGGTTGCACCAAGTCGAGTGTCAGTCAGATGAGACTACAGCCAGGTGATAGCTGTAAGATAGAATTGACGTTTACTCCCCATGGTTATCCTGGCACTATAGACACCCGCGCTTTTGTCTATCTGAAGGATTCGGACAAAGAACCGGTCACAAAGATTGGACTGAGGGGCATGGTTCTTCCAAGTGCGGATGTCTGGTATCGCTTCAAGTATAAGATGGGCGACCTGAGACTGAAGCAGGCTAAGGTAACATTCAATGAGGTGACGGCAGGTATGAAGGCTGAGGCTCGCATTCTCTGTGGCAATAGCGGGAAGAAACCGCTGAAGATCAGCAGTCTGGTGCTTCCACAGTATACACAAGTGAAAACTGAGCCGGAAATCATCCCTGCTGGTGATGAGGCAGACTTGGTGATTACGCTGGATGTGGATAAAATCCCGCCGATGATGAAGCCGAATTTCACTTTCCCGATTATTCTGGAGGGTGTGGACGCCAAGCCGAGTGACCGTACGATTATGGTCGTAGTGAATCGCAATCAGTAATGATAAATCATAAGAAAAGAAAGAATTAAAGAATATGAAACATTTAATCAAACTCTTCACCCTGTTGGTGGTTATGCTCCTTTCTGTGGGTTTCGTATCTTGCAGCAGCGATGATGATGAACCTGCAGAGCAGCCGATAGCTGTGACTCCTGCTAATCTTGATGGAGTATGGAAAATGACTGCCTGGAACAATGGTCAGCCAATGCCTGAGGGCACATATTGCTATGTGGTTTTCCATCGCCGTGATAATACTATGGAGATGTACGACAACATGAACAGTATGTATGCAGTTCATACTACCGGTTCCTTCTTTGTGAAGCAGGATCCATATTTGGGTTATATTGTTGGCGGTACTTACGATAATGGTGTTGGTGATTGGAACCAGCAGTATATCGTGAGCAATCTTTATAAGAGCGGTTCTATGATCTGGACTGCCAAGGATGATGCTAACGATGTTTGCCGCTATGAGCGCTGCAGCGAAGTGCCAGCTGAGATTATCAAAGAGGCAAGTGATTTGAAAGACTAATATAACCAGGCTCTTTAGTTTTTTGAAGACTGATCTTATTTTTTTGAAAAACTATCATAGAGTTTTATATTAGCTCTGCATACCAATAAAAGAGACGTATGGGTGATTTCTTTCACTCGTACGTCTCTTTGTTTTTCCATTTTCCATTTCTCCTTTCCCATTTCTGTTTGTTTTATCTTTTTTGTTTTGCGGTGATGATAGTTTTGTTTAAAAATCTTTTGGTGTTTTGCGATAAATATTGTATTTTTGCGGCAGGATAAGGGTGATGCTTTTATTGCAACATCTTCTATCCAAATCGATATAGTACAAATTATAGGCGGAAACGAATGATAAATGCAATCTATTATAGGAATACATTATATTATAGGTGTATGTTAGTGGTACTGTTTCTAGTGAATAGTATCCAGGTAAGTGATGCCCAATCTTGGCAGGAATACCTCGAACAACTCAGTGAACAGGAGGAATATGAGGATATGAATTGGGAAAGCTATGAAGATATTCTGGAGGGATATGCTGAAAATCCGATCAATCTCAATACCGCTACCAAGGAAGAGCTGGAACAGTTTCCCTTCCTCTCTGCCCAACAGATAGAGGATATCCAGGCCTACATCTATCAATATGGTGAGATGAAAAGTCTGGGTGAACTGGCGATGATAGAAAGTATCAGTTGGTATGAGCGGCAGTTGCTTTGTTGTTTTGTCTATGCCGGGGAAGTGAAGAGGCGTTCTTTCCCTTCTTTTTCCCAAATAGCAAAATATGGAAAGCATGAAATGGTGGCAGCCGTAAAGGTTCCTCTTTATGAGCGAAAGGGAGACAAGGATGGGTATTGGGGTTATCCTTATAAGCATTGGTTGCGTTATCAGTTTCATTATAGTGACTATGTAAAGATGGGCTTTGTGGCTTCGCAGGATGCGGGAGAGCCGTTTTTGGGTGGTAAGAACAACTTGGGTTATGATTTTTATTCCTATTATCTGCAGATACGGAAATGGGGCAAGTTGAAAAATCTGACTTTGGGTAAGTATCGCCTTCGGGAAGGTATGGGACTGATATTAAATAATGATTTCGGTTTCGGAAAACTCTCCATGCTCTCGTCATTGGGGCGTATGGGAACTTCCATTCGCACACATTCTTCAAGATATGCTGCTAATTATCTGCAAGGAGTTGCAGCCACGCTGAATGTCTGCAAAGGATTAGATGTGAGTGCCTTTCTATCTTACCGCAAAATAGATGCTACGGTAAAGAAAGATTCTATTTCAACGATTGTAACTACAGGAATGCATCGCACGGAGAAGGAAATCGAGAAGCAAGGCATCGCTTCCGCTTTTCTGTTGGGCGGTAATCTGCATTATACTAAGAATGGCTTTCATATCGGTGCAACGGGCATCTGTTATTCTTATTCCTTGCCGCTTCATCCCAATAAATCCCAACTCTATAAGCGCTTTGCTCCCGAAGGCAAGAACTTTTGGAATGCAAGTATCGACTATGGTTATATTTCTCATCGGCTCACGCTGCAGGGAGAGGTGGCGACGGGAGATTGTGGAGTAGTGGCCACGGTCAATACGGCGAGTTATCTGCTTTCAGAACAGTTTTCGGTTTTGGCTCTTTATCGTTTTTATCCTTATCGTTATTATGCAATATACAGTAATAGCTATAGTGCTGGCAGCAGCGTGCAGGATGAAAGTGGCTGCTATGTGGGACTGCGATGGTCGCCTTCTTCTAAATGGGTATGTGATATTTATGGGGATGTGGCTTATTTTGCCTGGCCGAAATATCGAATGAAGGGGAGTTCTTATGCGATGGATTATTTGGCGAGCATCATCTTCCAGCCTTCCCGCTCTCTCCGTCTTGGCGCCCGTTATCAGTATAAGCAGAAATATGATGTTACTACGCAGCGAGCCCGCCTGTATTGTGGAATCGAAAAAGGAGCATGGAGCAGTAAAACTCAGGTGGATGCCACCTTCCTGTCGCAAAACTACGGAATGATGGTCAATGAATCTATGGAATATCGCTTTCGGTGGCTGAGGCTGAATGCTTTCTTGGGCTATTTCCGTACCAAGGATTATGAGAGTCGTGTCTATGCTTTTGAACCGGGATTGCTTTATACGATGAGTTTCGGTAGTTATTTTGGTGAAGGTATCCGATGTGGACTGCGGGCGAAAGCTGAAATCGGAAAGCATTGGGTGCTGGTTTGCAAGGGAGCCATGACGAAATATTTCGACCGCAATCATATTTCGTCAGGATTACAACAAATCAATGGCTCTGCTCAGACTGATTTGGAAATTCAGGTGAAATGGAAGTTCTGATGAATTACTGGTGAATGATTGTGTTTCGAAAAGCAGTTCTGAAAATCCAATAAATACTTTGTTGGGGAAATAATATCAGGTGGATTTCATAAAAGATGAGGTTTGGGCTTGGTTGTTTAAGATTTTTCTTGTATTTTTGCAGAAAAATAGATTGATATGAAAATAAACATCGTAATACCTTGCTATAATGAGCAGGAGGTTTTGCCTAAGACCCTGGAAGTTTTGGGGAATTTGGTGGCGAAAATCAAGGCAGAGACGGGTGCTGAAACCAATTTGCTATTGGTGGATGACGGCAGTCGCGATACTACCTGGCAACTCATCCGGGAAGGGGCAGAAAAACATTCGTACGTGAGAGGAATCAAACTTTCTCATAACCGAGGGCACCAGAATGCACTCTGGGCAGGTATGGAGGCTTCCATCGACCATTGTGATGCGATGGTGAGCATTGATGCGGATCTGCAGGATGATGAGAATGTAATCATCGATATGGTGAAACAGGTACAGGAAGGGAAGGATATCATCTACGGAGTACGCAAGGAGCGTAAGACAGATACTTTCTTTAAGCGCTTTACCGCCCAGGCTTTTTATAAGCTGATGCAGAGTGTGGATAAGGAGACGGTTTACAATCATGCCGACTTCCGTATGATGACGAATCGCACGCTGAAGGCGCTGATGCAGTATCCAGAGCGCAATCTTTTCTTGCGTGCCATTGTTCGCCAACTCGGTTTCCAGGAGGGCTTTGTTTATTACGACCGCAAGGCGCGTGAGGCAGGCGAGAGTAAATATCCGCTTACCAAGATGCTGAGTTTCAGTATCGATGGCATCACTTCATTCTCTGTAGCTCCTTTGCGTTTCATCACCTTTGTAGGATTGCTGATGACATTGGTGTCTTTCATCATGATTATCTTTGCGCTGATAGAACATTTCCAGGGCAAGACGATACAGGGTTGGACTTCCTTGCTTGTTTCCCTCTGGTTCATCGGTGGCATTATCACTACTGGCGTGGGTGTTACAGGTGTCTATATCGGAAAAATCTATACCGAGGTAAAACGCAGACCGAGATATTTTATCGAGGAAAGAGTATAATTCATATTGAAATCATAAAAAATAAGAAGGGGTGTGTCGTGGATTTATGACACACCCCCTCTTTTGAAATATTTTTTTTAGTTGCAAGCCAAATTAGCGCTTGTTTTCACGAAACGGTAGAAACCTACGGGGCAGCGGGTTTCTGCAGTTCTCGGAATCTCCCATACCTTTTCGAAAGTATAATTCCTGCCATATTTCTCCGTGAAAATCTGGATATCATCATTTGATACCATCACGATGCCGTCTTGTGGAAGTGTCTTGTCGAACTGCTGGATCTTGTCGCCTAAATAGAAGTTGAGGCTGAAGAAGTGGAGCATATCGATTGACATGTAGGAATAGAGTTTGGATGTATCAAACTTCTTTTCTATTACTGGTGCCCAGCGCTTGTCGGCCTTGGTGTTGAGCACAGTTGGCTGAAGCGTAGAGTCCAGTATCAGGAAGAGGCTGATGATGGTAATCAACGTATGACCTACGATGCTGCCAGTATGATTCCTGCGGAGTGATTGGAATGTAGCATAGATGCCATAAATGCACAATATGAAGAACAGATATCCTATGCCTTCTGCGATACTCTGAGGTCCTTTTTCCAAAGCATGGAGCATGGCTGCGTTTTCTGCTGCATGTCTGCCGTGGAAGATAGTGTCAGGTATCAATCCGCATGAAACTGCGATTCTTGCTACGATAAGCAGGATGGTGAGCGATGCTATTACCCCTGCATATACCTTGAATGCTCCCATTTTCTCCTTCATCATCCAAACGATGTATTCAGCGATGAGATAAGCCATGAACGGATAGCAAGGCAGCAGGTAAACGCTTCGCTTGCTCTTCGGGATGCAGTAGAAGAAGAGTACCAGGAGGAAAGCAAGCCAGGTGAATACCTGGAGCGGGGTTGCCTTTTTTGCATTCTCTACAAACTTACTCTTGGAGAATTTCTTCCAGGGCAGGATAAAGAGAGAGAACAATAATAATAAGGTATAAGGCAGCCAACCGGTGATGAGCGTAAGCAGATTGTACCAGGCAGGGTTTTCATGCGATTCGTAGGCCATCTTTCCCATAAAGCGGTCGATATTCTCTTCCTTTACCAGTTCCAGGAACTCGTTGCCACCCTGGAGATAGGCGGCATAGTACCAGCAGAATGGGATGATGAGAGAGAGTACGGCAGTTGCTGCCATTCGCCAGACGATGCCCCAGAAATTTTCTCTCTGTGTGAGCATGAAGACACCCATCACAAAACAAGGCAGGATGATGCCTACTGGTCCCTTGGTCAGCGTGGCGCCACTCATGCAGAGGATGGCAAGCCAGGGCAGTTGATGTTTTCCCTTTTCCCACCAACGGTAGAGCAGATACATGGCTCCCACCATGAAGGCGGTGTTCACCATATCCACACGGCAGTTGATTCCTGCACGATGCACTTCGAAAGCAGTCAGCGTGAGGATGGCTGTGATGAGGCTCGTCTGGGTATCCTTGCGCTTGGCAAAGAATATAAAGCCGCCGATGGTCATCAATATCAGCGATACGGCAGACGGCAGACGGGATGTGAATTCGCTTACGTGTGCGGCAAAGAGCGAGAAGAAGGCGATGCACCAGTGGAAGAATGGTGGTTTGTAAGGAATATCGCCTCCATTATTGATAGGCAATATCCAGTTGCCATGCTCCAGCATGGTGTAAGCAACTACAGCCTCGCGAGGCTCTCCCTTGGTATTGAAATCGGTGAGCCCGAGGAAAGGAATCAGCATCACGATAGCGAGGATGGTGACAATCCACAGGGCTTTGTTGTACTTGATGTTCATGTCTTATCGAAGTCTTATTTTATAATTTTGTCGTAGCGAATCAGAAAATCCGAGATGCGATGGGCTTGGGTGAGTCGCTTGATTTCCTTTTCCGGTACATTACCTGTCGTTTCTACGTTCATATTATCAGAACCTACAGCAGCAGGATATTTGCGAGGATCAAAGATGCTCTGTCCCATACCTTTCCATTTGTAGTGATCCAGATGCATCAGGTTGAGGATGGTAGGATATTGGTCAACCTGTCCCATCACCTTATTATATATTCCACCTACAGGAGCGTTTACAACTATGAAAGGAGTAAACTGCTTGTCGCTTACGATGCCTTTGGCGGCTGGCGATTCGCAGATAGGTTTGCGGTCGGCAGCAAGACCTTCGTGGTCGCCAATTATCACAATCATCATATCCTTGTAGTCCGGGCGACTCTTCAGATAGTCGAGGAGGATGCCCAAACCGTGGTCGGTATAGTTGGCCATGATCATGAAGTCGCGCATCTTTTCCGGATAATCGCCTTTAAAATGGATGCGCTTCAGGTTGTCGGGCAGGACGAATGGGTTGTGACCGGAGTAAGTTACAATCTGCAGATAATTACTTTTTCCCTTCTTCATGATTCCGCCTTTCTTGAGCTTTGCCACAATCTGCTTCATGAAGGATACATCGCCCAGTTTCTTGCGGCTGCCCACTTTCTCATCGTTCACCCACTGGTCGTTGAAGAACATCTGGCTGATGCCGAAGTTTTCTGCCACCACAGACTGGTTCCAGGTGATAGGCTTGTCCACCGTCATCAGATAAGAACTCAGGTCGGGATGCTCTTCCTTCATCGCCTTAACCAATGAAGGATAGTGGGTAAAAGGAAATTGCATGGCGTAGCATCCGCTCATCAGCGGCAACAGACCTGTGCTTACCAGAAGCTGTCCGTCTATGCTGCGTCCGCCTTTCACCTGAGTGAGAACGTGTGGAGCATAGAGAGTATGACTGTCGGCGATGTAACGGTTCAGGTTTGGAGTGATTTCCTTACCTTCTACCTTACGGTTGATTGCCCAACTTTCTAGCGATTCGCAGAAGATGACTACTAGGGTTTTCTTCCTGGCGATACTGTCAGCGAGTGGCTGATAGGCTGGTTGATGTTTCATCCAGTTATCAATTTCTGCTTTTATCTTAGGGGTAAATACCGTTTTTTGTTGGTTCGCTTCGTGTATCAAATTGCCAAAGATGGTGTACATTGGCACTTTGCAGGTGTACATTGGCACTTTGCAGGTGTACATGTTGGCATTATCCAAGTTATTGAATGCCTTTTCTGGTCCTCCTTTAGCAAAGATTAAAACAACAGAAAGCAGGAATGCTGCAAGTGTGGTTAAGGCGTATTGCTTGATTCGCAGGGCGTAAGCTCCTCGCTCTCTTCCAGGCGCTTCTGCTCCTCGGTTCTTTCTCTTATGGAGAGAATAGATGCAGATAAGTGTAGATAGCGGGAGTAGGGCATCTATCCATCTCATCGAGTCAATCACACTCGCCGTAAAATCGCTCAGATTGCTAGCCAGCAGATAACTTTCCAGAGGTATCATCGAGTTGTAGGTACGGCAATACATCAGGTTGCTGATGAGCAGTCCGTCTAGAATAAAGAGCACGAGATATTCTAGCCATTTCTTACCGGTAAGCATAAATGGGAGGATGAACAGCAGAGCTGCCAATAGGGAATTGACATACACCTCTGGCAGGGAAAAAGAGGTGAAAGTAGTCTGCAGGCACCAGATGATATCGAATACGATAAATTTACTGGCTGCACATCCCAACAGAGAAGTTGTATCTCTGTTCCACAAAGTATGTGGAAATAATTTCTTCATAATCTGTTTCATGGGTACAAAAGTATTGATATTTTGTGAGATACTGGCTAATTTGCTTATTAATCTTTGCTAAAAAATAGAAATCTCCCATCACGCTTTGGCTGCGTGATGGGGAGTTACTCGGTTTACATTGTTTCTCCTATATCTTATTGAGGCAAAATGTTGCAGTATTCCCGTTTGAACCACAGCTCGAAGACGGGGTCAACCATCTTGAAGCCATCGCCCGATTTCTCAATGAAGTCTCTTTCTACAAGAGTCTTTTTGTTCTTAGTGATAGTGCGTGGAGCACCGAGTCCATATTCTGCTACTACCTGTTGGGCGTTGAAATGGGTCTCTCCCATGCAGACGGCACGCAGGAATGCAATCTGTGAGGCTGGCATGCCATCAATATCGGTAATGAACATATCGGCATTGGTATCCAGAAGTTTGGTAAGCTGTGACTGGTAGATTTCCTCAGTCACCTCTGTTGCCGTACGTGTCCAGATAAGAAAGCAGAATTGCTGCATATACCAGGAGTGGCATTGCACGGCATTGCAGATTCGCTCTATCATTTCATCGCTGATAGACTTGCCATAATTGTAGAAACTGTCATGTATAAAAGGCTTCCAGTACTCCTTGGCAATTTTTTTCAATGCCATCATCTGGCCAAAACGATAGAATGGATTCTTCGAGTTGCCGAATATATCCATCATCATGTGGCGTTTACTGCCATAGAGACAATAGGTCGTACTATGTTGTCCCTGCCAGACCGAACGCATGGTTCCTTCTATTCGTTTCCAGTCAGGCAGATTCGCCAATTGTTGGAACTCATCAATGCACACGATGACATGGATGCCTTTTGCCTTGGCTATCTTTTCTGGAAGATTGAGAATTTCCTCGGCACTTTCTTTTAGGGGCTTGAAGTTTAGATTAACTTCTACGGCATTCACTGGGTCACTGTTGATGGTGAGGCTTGGAGATATGGATTGGACGAACTTTACGATGTCGGCCCATCTCTTTTCCATTGTGGAAGAAACTCCCTGGAGTACTGCACTTGCAAACTTGTTGTAGAACTCTTCCTCAGAGAAAATCTTGAAGGCATCAAGATAGCACACTCTCACGTCCTTCTGTTCTTGCTTCAGCTCTTCCATCGCGGCTTTGACAAGGGAAGACTTGCCCCATCTTCTTGGAGAAATCAGCATCACGTTGATGCCTCCTCCAAGAAAAGTCTTGAGGTCTCTTCTATCTTCAATTCTATCAATGAAATATTCATTTTCAGCGATAGAACCATATTCGAATGGTATCTTGTTCATATACTTAAAGTCTTGATTCTCTGCAAAGTTACAAAATTATACCCAAAGGTATTATACCCAAGGGTATAATTTAGGAAACTTTATCCTTTTATCTCCATTCTCATCTTTTTATCGAATACTATTAATTACGAGAAGTTTTACATAAAAAGCGAAAGATATGATGAATTACTTGAACATAGCCAATGCTTTCTCTATGATTGGCGCCATGTCGTAATACTTATATTCGGCAAGGCGACCACCAAAGATAACATCCTTTTCCTGATCTGCCAGGTTCTTATATTGAGCGTATAGTTCGGAATTCTCCTTATCATTTACTGGATAATAAGGTTCCATGCCATCCTTCCATTCTGTAGAATATTCCTTGGAGATGACGGTTTTAGGACAATTGTAAACCTCTGCACCAAACATTTCAAAGTGCTTGTGTTCTATCACTCGGGTATAAGGCACTTCTCGTTCAGTATAGTTTACCACGGCATTTCCCTGATAATTAGGGCAGTCGATGATTTCCTGTTCGAATCGGACGGTGCGATAGTTGAGCTTCCCGAACTGATAGTCGTAGAACTGGTCTATTTTTCCTGTGAAAACCAGTTTCTCGGCGATTTCCTGCCAGCAGTCTTTAATCAGTCCAGCTTTCTGGGAAGCCTCTTTGTTCTCTGCTAATTTTTGGATGTTGTCTGCAAAGAAATCCACGGAAGTCATGGTGTCGATACCTTCGAGCAAGCCGTCAATCAGTTTGTTGTAGCCACCTACCGGGATGCCCTGATACTTGTCGTTGAAGTAATTGTTGTCGAATACGAGTCGTACTGGCAGGCGCTTGATGATGAAGGCAGGCAGGTCGGTACACTTGCGCCCCCATTGCTTCTCGGTATAACCTTTGATGAGCCGCTCGTAGATATCTTTACCGATGAGTACCTGTGCCTGTTCCTCCAGATTGCGCGGCTCGTTTACGCCGTCAGCCTTCATTTTGGCTACAGCTTCCGCCTTCTGTTCATCTATTTTGGCTTGTGCTTCTTCAGGAGTGGTAACGCCCCACATCTGATAGAAGGTGTTCATATTGAAAGGCAGGTTGTAGAGCTTGCCTTTATAATTGGCCACAGGCGAGTTGGTGTAACGGTTGAACTCAACGATAGCGTTGACGAAATCCCACACCTCCTTATTGGAAGTATGGAAGATATGTGCACCATACTTATGCACATTGATGCCCTCAATATTCTCGCAATAGATATTTCCGCCCAGATGTGGTCGCTTATCTATTACCAGACAAGTTTTGCCTTGCTTATGGGCAAGGTGGGCGAATGTGGCTCCAAAGAGGCCGGAACCAACGATGAGATAATCATACTTCTTCATAAGAGTTTTGCTTGCTTTTTTATTTATGTATCATTTTGCCGCAAAGGTAAGAAAAGATATGCGAATATGCAAACTTTTAGCAGGAAATATTAGGGCGGATATTTGAAGCGCAATTCATCTTTATGCTTATGATAGTAAGTGCAAAATATAAGCCTCTTCTGGAGAGAAGTTATTTTCTTAAATATCAGATGTTTAATTTATAAAAATGCTAAAATACAAAGGTATAAGACAAGTTTATTTGCTAAAACACAGGGACATAAATGGCAAGTTCTTGCTAAAATACAAAGAATTATCCTAAAAGAAACAAAACGAGCATATTCTTCCAGTGAAATAGTGAAGAATATGTTCGTTTTTGTACTTATTGCCTAATAACTTGCTTTTTTAATTCGTTGTGTGAGATAAGTCGGATGAGAGTCCTGCTCTATGAATGTCTTGTATTTCAAGTTGTTTGGACCTACATCTTTCTTGTAGTGTTTCATGAGATATGTATTCTCATTATTGATATTGTAACTATTTGTTGTGAAGACTTCTTGCTTGCCGTAATACATGGCAATAGCTTGGTTTACCCAATATCCAGGATCAGGCAAAGCATCGTAATGGGTATCAGAAGGAAGTTTTGTTTTTAAAGGCTTCAATTCGACAATAGAGTTGTTGTAAAGCCTCCCCAATAGTTCTTCCCTTTCTTTCATTTCTTTGTCGCTTGTTTGTATCTTTCCTTTGATAAGAAGGCTGAGTGTGCGATTGGTGGTGGATGGTTTAACGGCTATAGCCAATACAAATATAAGAATTGTATAAATGTATGAATATTTAATGGTATTCTTAAATTTCAATTTTGTAGCAGTCGCTACCTGACAAATGGCAGAACTCAGAGGCGCTTTGTTTTCTTCCTTTCTTGCCAACGCACCTGAAAGGTAATACATGTTGGTCAGAATAAGCCAGAATAGTGCATAGGTATAAACATTTTGCACTCTGAAAGGTCCTTCGTATCCCATGGCGTAGCAATGTGGGAAGAAGAAGCTGCAAAATAAGCCAAACGTGATGGCAATGCATAGCCATGGGTGAGAGAATTTAAAATTTGATTTGCGAGCCAATTTACTTACTGTTGGCACCAAAGTAACAAAGGTGAGTGACATGAAACTAATGATTCTGTCACCGATGAATCCAATACTTTTGCTTATGGTAATGCCAATAGCTTCTATAATGGTCGGGTGATACTCCTTTACGGCTAACTCACGAAAAGCATTACCTGGTGCTAAGATACTAAATGCAAAGGCTGCTAAGTAAACTGTCAAGACACCTGTAAGGAATTTGGGTAATTTCTTTTGCTCGATACAGATGATGGCAATGGTTGTGAATAATATAGCGGCACTTCCAAAGCCAGAGACAAAGTTGCCTCCGCCAAGGAATAGGGCGAGGATGATAGTAAGTGCACCAATAACCCATTTGGGTGTGCTTTGGGATTGGTAATATGCGATGAGTAAAGCCCCCAGACATAAGGAAAGACTAAAGTATAGAGTATAGTACATCGCTCCATTATACCAATAAAAGGCATCGTAGGCAGAACGGACGAATTGTATGTTGATGAGTGCAAAGATGGTAGATACGTATAAAAATTCCATCTTTGTGGTATGCAGTAACTTCCTCATTATCATGAATAATAGCGCATATGTTGATATGACGATACTTGACGCAAGAACAATGGGCACAATCCAATACATGCCAAAAGCTCCAGGCTGCAAAGCCATCAAAAAGCATGCAGAGTAGGTGCCTTGCCAAATATGGTACATGCTAACGGCTACATTCCATGCTCCTTGGAGGCATGCACTTACAGAATGGGTGGCATTCCATGTCTTGTATGCTTCTGCTCCAAAGACATAATCATCAGAAAATGGGTGCAAATATTGTCCGATCCAAAAGATGGGGAGGATGGACAAGATTAAAATCACAATTGCTACGCTTGTTACAATTTTTAATTGCTTTTTATTCATAACTGTTTTAATCCTATATTAATTCTGTGATAATACTAATTCTTTTTGTATTCTATAACATCGTTGCGTCTGTAACTTTGCATGTGAGATAAATAATAAATGTTAAAACTTGTGCCGCTTATGGCTGCAAAGGTACTCAATTTTATTGAATGCCACAAATCAATACTGCGTTAAATTAATATTTAATCGTCTGTAAATCAATAACTTATATT
>ERZ1023822.21-NODE-21-length-82757-cov-19.309400_pt1 | contig 82757 bp, 93 predicted proteins | sample MGYA00380379_ERZ1023822 | MGnify/ENA primary metagenome ERZ1023822 (study PRJEB33179, sample SAMN07448988) | human gut metagenome | biome: Human-gut; feature: Human associated habitat; material: Faeces | host: Homo sapiens | place: India: Bhopal | collected... | reverse complement strand
AAGAAATACGGTCTCAAGGCTGCACGTCGTGCACCTCAGTTCAGCAAACGATAATTCAAGCGAATATCACAAAAGAGCAAATTTCCCCGAAAACATCGAGTTTTCGGGGATTTCTTTATATTCCGATAAATCTATCAGACACCACGAAAACACACGAAATTTCAACGGTAACTAACACATAACTAACAGGTAACTAACACGGAAAACCTTGTCTTGTGTAAGACATTACAAGTCTTGTGTAAGACAAGAATTTGCATGAAAAAAGGACGATTCAATCGCCCTTTTCGTTGCAATATTCAATGATGCACGACCGGACATCCTTTTTCGTTCGGCAGTGGCAGGAATGACCGTCCTTGAATATGATGTTATATCCGTCGTGCATGTTTCCGGAGATACCGGAAATCATTTCTCTGTTCTTTTCTGCAATCTGCATCGTGTCGAATAATCCACATTGGTCTTTTCTCACAAGGTCTTGAATATATGCATTGACCGACATTCCCTTGTCAGATGCAAGAGCCTTGATGATGTCTTTCATCCCTTTGGGTACTGCGAGATTGATTCGCTCATAATGCTCACGCCCGAAATTATTTTTGTATTCAGTTCTATTCATGGCACACCTCTATATTTTGTTGATAGCGTCAATCAGTTCCTCAATCTCAAAATGAGTATAGACAACCTCTGTCACACCCTGTCCTTTGTGTCCGACAATTTTCTTGATGACCTTGTCTGACACTCCGGCAACCGTCAACATGGAAATACATGTGTGACGGGTGTCGTGTGGGCGGTGCTTCATTCCGAGGGTGTCAATGAGTGGCATCCAGTAAGAATCATAATAATTCCTATACTTGAAATGTTCTCCGTCCGGAGTAGAGAGGAGATATTCACAATCATTGAGGCTGTACCAGTATTCAAAGAACGGATAAACCTTTTCGGCAATCGGAGCAGTACGGATTCCGGCAGCAGTTTTCGAGGCGACAATCTTGAAATATCTTTCCTCAAGGTTCACATTTTCTTTCTTGAGGTCGAGGAGTTCGCCGATTCTGCATCCGGTATATATCAACATGAGGATGACAGTATAATATATATTTGAATCCTTGACATCCCATATCTTTTTGACCTCTGTCTTTGAAAAAGGTTTCCGGTTGTATGCGTTCGGGTTTCCTGCCTTTTTGATGTCGAGGTATTCAACGAGATTCTGTTCTTTTGAAATAATCTCATGAATCACGGCGTATTTATACATCAGACCGAGCAGGACTTTCAATTTCCGGAGTGTGGGATAATTTTTTCCGGATTCATCGACAATCATTTGCAGGTGGTCGAGTTTGACATCGACAAATCGCATCCGTGCAAGTTTATCACACAACGCCCATGCTGCACGATAACCCTTGACATTGGAATCGCTGACGGTCGGAAAATGTTCATCAGACCATCGCTCATATACATCCTCAAATGTGACTTTTGCAGCATCCACATCATAAGGATTTGCATTAAACTCCGCAAGTGCGGTCAATGCCTCTTTGCGGGTCGGGTAATATCCGACGACCGTATATAATTGTTTTGATTTACCTGTTTTCGGGTCGTTTTCCCATCCTTTTGTCTTTTTGGCGACATAAGGATTCCGGCGATTTCCCGATAATTTGTAAACTGTTCCGAATCCGTTCGGTAGTTTCATAAAATCACCATCCTAAAAAAGAGTATAAAAAATAAAACCAATGCAAAAAGCACGGTTTTATGATAGAATGGTATTTGCAGGATTCATCTATCGAGTGCTTTTTGCAGGAGCATGAGACGGAAGTTTCTGAAAGGCGATTCACGTTGCAGCGTGGGTCGTCTTTTTTCTTGTCTAATAATATCCGACTGTCTCAAATTCGAGGCTTGTATCTCTGTCCTCTGCATATTGGTCATAGTCATAATTGGTTACTTTGTAAAAAGCAATGACAATATGTATTTCTCCGGTTTTATCGTCATATCCGAGTATTTGTGAAAAAATAGGGCGTTTCTGTTCCAGTGATTTGGATATTTCAGAAACAAGATGTTCTCCGATGACAAAACCGAGTGTTTCATTTAAACGCTTTGCAGAAACAACACCGTCTTGAATAACAAAATTAACATTGTCACAACAGTCAATTTTTGAAAAATCCGGAAGTGATTCCGGACATTGCAATTTGATGTCCTCAAATTTTTCTGTCAATTTGCTTTTTGTAGAGTTGCCAATATAAACAGTCGGAATTTCGATGCTGCGTTCCGTCACAGGTGACTGCGGAAATTCCACAGTTTTCTCTTGCAATTTTTTCTGACATTCAGAACAAAGACCAGTGTGAATATTTACAAAGAGAAAAAGTCCATGACGACCGCATTTGATACATTTTGACATCTTAAAACCTCCGTTTCTATATATGAATTTCAACACTCTGTAAACTTTCCTCAAGAGAGGAGGTGAGCAGAGTGAAAATTCTATTATGGGAAATGAGAACCTCAAAAGGGTTCACATTGATGGAGTTATCGAAGAAATCCGGAATCGGAAAATCTACGATAAACAACATCGAAAATGGTAAGGTGTCACCGACATTGTTTCAGCTTGAAATGATAGCGATTGCATTAGGCGTGAACATCACCGACCTGTTTGAATCCGAATACAAATAATTGTATCACAATGCAGCAGGATTCCGGCAGCAGGAGGAACGATTTCCACAATTATGGAAACCAACCTCGATATTTCCACAATCATGGAAATATATGATACAATGCAATTCGGAAAGGGGGTGGTGTCTCCCTTGAATTACAAAGAGGCTATTATTGAAATAGTCGGAAAGATACACAGCGAACGCATCCTCAAGAGGATATACAAATTCGTGTTGTATTTCTACACCCATGAGACTGGCAGTTGAAAGACTGTCAGTCTTTTTCTTTATTATTTTGCGCAAACTCAATCGCTTTTTTCATCAAACGGTCAAGAGCCTCAATGTCCTCGTCGCTCAATTCAAGCATAAATTTGAAAAGATTCTTTCGTGCATCGTCCTCACCTGCCATGATACGGTCGATTCTTTCGAGAAAGTCGTCATCGGTGTCGATAAACATTTCTCCCTCACCAGTAGTCAACCATATATAATCAACACTAAATTCTCGACAGATAGATTTTGTCATCTGTTCGGTGAGATTACGGTTACCATTTTCTATATTGGACATTGAGCCTCTTGTAACACCAATACGCTCGCCGAATTTCTCAAGCGTGAGACCAAGTGCTTTTCTAACTTCCTTTACACGCTCATTCTGCGTCATGTCAACACCTCCTTTTTATGAATCATAACACCCATAGATATAAAATGCAATAAAAAAGTTGTCATAGAATACAAAAAACTGTTGACAAAGTTGTCAAAGACGCATATTATGTATTCAAGGACAACAGAAAGCAGGAAGATGGGATGTGCGAGAAGTGAAAAACGATGGTCAACCTACCCCATTGAATGCCCCGATTTTGAAAAGGCGAACGGCTTGTGATGGAGAGTTCAACACTTATGCGGGGGAGCGAGATGACACAGCACTGTTTGTTCTTTACAAAAAGACGGGAGGTGAGACAGTGAATATTTTCGCAGAGGTAACAATCGACGAGACAGGAATAATCAAACAGATAGATGCAGTCAAAGAGGCAGCAGACAGATTTGAGGACGAGGCGTTGAAATTGCATGGAATGTTAGCACAAGCAAATGCTGCCGCAAAGATTAAAAAAGAAAAGGCAGAGGAGAAATAAACTCCTCTGCATGATTCAAGATTTCTTTGCAGCCATTAAAGCAGCACGGACAATCAACTCTCCGGTCGGAGAATTGAGAATTTTCCGAAATTCCTCAATCTCTGTATCAGAATAACCTGCATCCTGCAAAGAACGAATGAGTTGAGATTTGAAATTGTTTGATTCGAGACTTGCCATGTCCTCACCTCCTGTCGTTTGAGAATGGTTGCACATTTATTATATGGCAGGAGGGGCAGCAGGACAAGAAAGAACAGGAGGAACAGAAATGAGCAATACAGAGACATTGAACCAGTACATAAAAGAGTTATTTGATTATTGGAACGGGAAAAACGATGATTTCGAGCCTATCCCGATACCGAAAGAAGTTGACGACGAAATGCAGAGGGATTCATTTTATTAAAGCCGAAACGGGGCAGCAGTCGCCCCGTCAGTGTCCGGATGGCAACCGACACTCTGACGATGGCAAGCCGAAAGACATCGGGCAGCGATACCGTGGGAAACATGGCAGCGGTCGCACCTGCTACAAAGTGCGTGGATGGTCAACAGGTTTTTCTTGATTTTTTAAGGTGAAAAATCAAAACACGGTGTACATTGCCGGAAAAGAGGTGGACGGGATGAAAAGACCGAGAGAACCACCAACAGGAGGAAACAAGATGAATATAGGACGTATATTGCCGACAGAGGCAGCAGCAATCCTCAATGTGTCACCGCAATTCGTGAGGGTAGCAATGCAACAGGGAAAACTCCCGATTGGAACGGCGGTGCAGATGTCCTCAATTTGGACGTATCACATTTCGGAAAAACTGCTTGCAGATTATTCCGGAAAGAACATAGAAAAAGAGATTGAGCGAATCAGAGGAGGTGTTGAGAATGACGAGAAGTGAGAAAAAGGCAGTGATTGAGAGCATGGCAGAAAAATTCATGAATATCGACGACCTTGAGGGGAAGTCAATGACCATTATGGTGATGTCTGCGTATGCCGAGGGTAAGGCAGCAGGAAAAGCAGAGGAGCGTCGCAGATGGGAACAGAAAGAGGCGGTTGTAGCCGTTTAATGAAAACGTCCCGTCATAATGGCGGGACAGTACATAGCAGGAGCATGAGAGCAAAGAAAAAGGACAACCATTGCAGTGGTCGTCCTTGTGATAAGAGCAGAGGAGGAAGATGCGACAAGAAAAGAGAACTTGCGGTTGCGACCGTATAAAAGACAACAGCAAAGGAGTGAGAAAATGAGATTTTATCATGCAGCACCAAAAGAAACAATGATGAAGATATACGCCGAGGGCGTTCTCAAAAAGTCGTGGGATGGCGTTGTCTATATGTGCAAAGACCCGATTGACGCTTGCAAGTTTCTTGTGATTAGAGGAATGAGACAAATGAGCGTCATTGAGTTGGAACTTGATGAAAAGGAGGTTGAGGAATCACACGACCATTCAGAGACATTTTTCAAATGCAAGGCATACATAAAACACGGAGACATTGTTCTCTCCGGAGACGAGAGAATATTCGACTATGATTTTGAGTAAAGAAAAAGGACATCCGTTGCGAGCAGATGTCCGGTGCAAGTCGTGTCAGACTTGAAATTCACTAGAAATATTATAGCAAATCTGACACAAAAAAGCAACTTGATAAGAGACCGAAAAGGTCTATAAAATCAAGGGTTTTCGGAACTTTTATCGTCCTTGTAATAGATAATAACAAGTCTACGAAAACATAACAGGAGGCATGTGTCAGATGGCAAGAAAAAGAGGGATGCAATATATCCCGTATGACTATGATGCAGCATATAACAAAGCGATGGAGGACATGCATGAGTGGTTCATTGAGAACCTGTTCCAACATCGAAAGAAAGTTATATATGCATTGAAAGAGATAACAGCAGGAGACCAGTTTGAAATTGAGATATATCCGCAGTTCCGGAGCATGGATGAAGTACCTCCGGAGGGGAGGACAATCAAGAAAGACAACAACAAGGCTCAAAAGAATCTGAATGATAAGAATGCACGGAAATATGTTGAGAGGCTAATCAATGAGAATTTCAGCGACCGTGATATTTGGATGACATTGACCTATGATGACGAGCATCTACCACCGGACGGGAATGTGGATGCAGCAATCAAGAATGTGCAAAAGTACATCCGACGCATCAACTATCAGAGAAAAAAGAGAGGTCTTCCGAATGCAAAATATGTCTATGTGACCGCATACAATCCGGATGCGGAAATCAGATGGCATCATCACATTGTCATGGATGGTGCGTTAGACATGGAGACAGTTGAATCATGTTGGAAACAGTCAAGCAGGAATGAGGTTCGTAGGTTGCAGACAGACGAAAACGGTTTGTCCGGCATGGCAAATTACATCGTCGAGGAAAAGAACCGGGTTCCGTCGGAAAAGAGGTGGAACAGCTCACAGGGATTGAGAGACCCACGAATCAAGGTCGTTCATTCCAAACGTCCGGCAGCAGGAGGCAGTTATAAAAAAATAGGCTCATTCGTTGACAAGATGGTCAAGGACAGGGATTCCATTCCGGAGATACTGAAAAAGTGGTATCCGGAAATGGATTTCACAAATGCAGCAGTGTACTACAACGATTTTAATTGCATGTTTTATATACATGCACGAATGAGGAAAAGGAGGTCGACAGGTGAAAAGACGGATAAGACGGATAAGACGGGCATTGAAAAGAGCAAGTTTGTATAATGCGTTTCACATCACATTGATTGCGGTATTGCTGACAGGATTTTGCGTGATATTGTTCAATGTCAAAGAACCGGAGCAGCAGGAGGAAAAACCGGAGACGACGCAAGCGGAAGTGATGCAGAATCCGGAGACAATGACACAAACAGCAGAGAGCATCGAGGACAAATACAAGGTGTTTGACACCATGTCCGAGGACTGGGGGAGTGATGACCTTGAGGGATTCGTGTTCTATGACCTGCCGGAGCAGTATGCAGACAAAGGCTATTTTCCGGAGAAAATGCAGATATACACAAGATGTCTATGCAAGCAATATGACGTTCCGTATGCCCTTGTATTGGCAATCATAGAGCAAGAATCCGGATATGAGTTCGACAAAACCGGAGACGGCGGGCGGTCAAAGGGATATATGCAGATATATGAGAAATGGCACACCGACCGGATGCAGAATCTAGGATGCACCGACCTCATGAACCCATATCAAAACGTGAGGGTCGGGATTGATTTCCTCTCATACCTGCTCAAGAAATACGACACGATTCAAGATGCACTTGCAGCGTACAACTACGGTGAAAAAGGTGCAAGAGAATATTTGTGGAGCAACGGCGTGTATGTATATTCATACAACACGGCAATCATGCAGAGAATGAAAGAGATTGAGGAGGTGGTCGGGAAATGAGATTTGACTGGAAACCGGAATCAAAAGATAGATATTTCAGAAAAGCAGAGGCAGCAGTCAAGGCGGTGGGATTCGATGACATCCTGCGGGTAGACAAAGACCAGTTTTCCATTGTCAAAGGAACGGTCAAGGTATATTTCAAGCCGATTTCAAGAGACGGAAAGACACGCCGATGGTGGGAGGCAAAGAGAACGATTGAGAATATGCATGAAGTGCCTCCGACAAAAGACCAGTTCAGCAGGAAACACAAGAGCATTTTCATTCACGCCTACATGATTTTAGAAATGGAGGAGCAGGACAGATGAAAATGAGAGAAGTCGCAGAGAAAGAGAGGCAAATGCAGATGAATATGAAATACGCAATGAGAAGTGAGGACACAGAACAAATCAACGTCGTGTCGTGGGCGAATTGGAACGCGAACCGTTATCCGGAATTGAGATGGTTGTTCCATGTACCGAACGGAGGCAGCAGAAACAAACGGGAGGCAGTCAAATTCAAACAGATGGGTGTCAAGGCGGGCGTTTCTGATTTGTGTCTCCCATATCCGAAAGGGATTTACTGCGGATTGTTTATCGAAATGAAATACGGCAACAACAGGCAGCAGGACACACAAAAAGAGTTCCTTGCAGACATGGCAGCAGCAGGACATTTTGTTGCAACCTGCTATTCAGCAGAGGAGGCAATCAAAGTTATAGAGGAATACTGCGAATTGATGAATCACAAAATGGGAGATATTGAAATTGTCATACCATTGAAAAACAGAGAGGCATTAAGAAATACAACAATGAGCATCCCAAACAACAGCATCCTCAAGGATGGAAAAGTCAAAGGAGACAGGCCATGACGCTTGAGGAATTGATTGACACATTGGAGAGTACAAACATGCTCCGGATATTCAAAGGCGACGAGGAAATATTCGTCGGGTACCTTGCATTATTTGCACCGGAGGTCGGCCATACAAATTGCAAACTATATGAGCAATACAAAAATGACAAGGTCATAAAATTCAGTGCGGTTCCGGAGATTACACATCGCAAGTGGAAAGAATTGAATCTCATGTCACCATTAAAACCGGACGAAACGCCGGATTTTAGATTTCAAGATTTGCAAATGAAACTGTATTACACAATTTATCTATAACAGGACAATAACAGGAGGAAAAGACATGAAAATTATTGCAGTAATGTCACCAAAAGGAGGAATCGGGAAAACAACAACATCCGATTCAATCGCCTATATGTTAGGCGAGGAGCAGGGAAAAAGAGTGCTTGTGTTAGATGGAGACCCGCAGGGAGATACATCAAAGACGTTCGGAGTATACGAACCGGACGGGATAGGCATGAGCGAACTGCTTGAGAAACATGAGTGCGTCGGAGGCATATATAAAACAGGCGACTTGATTCGCCCGACGGAGTATTCACACGTTGACATCATTCCGGCGAATGGCTATCTCATGAAAACGGACATGAATTTGCTGCTCAAGTCAGAGGACAATCAAGTCACACGATTGCGTGAGGCGTTGGAGGAGGTAGCGGACGCATACGATTATTGCATTTGCGATTGTGGCCGACTGCTTGACATGGTGGTCATTAATATCCTCATATCGGCAGAGCTAATCATTGCACCCGTAAAAGTTGGAGGATATGAAATCGAGGCATTGCAGAACCTTGAGGAACAGATTGAGGATTTGAGAGACATCAATCCGGATTTGAGAATTAAGGCACTCATGACCATGCGACAGAAAAACAAGACCTCTCTTGAGGTTGAGGAGTGGTTGAAAGCAGAATCCGGATTTGACATGTTTGTCACACCGATTCGTCGTTCTATCATCGCAGAGAAATCTACAACGGCAATGATACCACTCCCGAAATTTTCAAAGCGTGGGATTGTGTCTCAAGATTACAGATGCGTTGTGCATGAGTTGCTCAAGGAAATGGAGGGGTAGGCATGAAAGAACACGATTGGGTGAAATTATATGCGGATGCAGAGAAATTCATGAAAAAAGTCGGAGGCACTGATTTCAACATCAATACAAACATAAAATTTGAAAGATGGGGAGAGGCACTTGTGAAAGTAGAAATCCCAAAAAGAAACAATCCTATTGCAGTAATGAGGATGGATGCGAATGAATATTGCAGCAGGTGCAAAGGGTTCAGACGAGATGGAAAATTATATCTCACATACATGTTGAGGATAGAGAAAATAAATGCGGAGGATTAAGCACATGGGAAATATTGTTGAAACAGCAAAATAACGTACAGAGACAAAGAAACAGAAACTCACAGAGTAATAACAGGAGGTTGAACAGATGGCAGCAGGATTCAGCGTGAAAGACGCACTCAACAAGAACAGCAAAGCGGGGATTGATGAATCTCCGAGAGCAAGATTCCGGACAAAGGACATTTCAATTTTCAAGATGTACCGGAACGATATGAATTTTTACAGCGTAGAACAGATTGAGGAACTGGCAGGAGACATTCTCATGTACGGGTTGAAACAGAACCTTGAACTTGTATATGCACCGTGTGACAAGGGCGAATATAGAATTGTAGCAGGTGAAAGACGATGGGAGGCTCTCAAGTACCTTGTATCAAAGGGATATAAAGAATTTGAACTTGCAACCAGTAAATTGACAACGCCACAGGATAACGACGAGGAGCAGGTTGAAATCATAATTGCGAACGCATACCGTACAAAGACGACCTCCGACATGATTGAGGAGGAAACACGCCTCAAGGCATCTCTTGAGCGTATGAAAGCAGCAGGGAAGAAAATCAAGGGATACGACCTGCAATCCGGACGATTGAGAGAGGTGATTTCCTCAATGCTACACATGAGTAAAACAAAGATTGCTCAAATCGAGGCAGTCAACAACAATCTGATTCCGGGATGGAAAGAGGAACTCAAGGGCGAACGCCTCACATTTTCCGCAGCCTACGAATTGAGCGGGATGTCATCAGACGAGCAGCGGGAGGCGTTGGGAAAATTCATTGAAACCGGAGAACTCACCCATAAAGATATAAAAGACATGAAAGAGACAAAAGCAGCAGAGGCAGAAAAAGCACAGGTTGAGGGTCAGATGGATTTTGACGAGGTGCAGCAGGCGTCAGAATCAGACACAGAGGCAGAAATCGGCATGAACCCGCCGGAAGCGAGAGCGGGCGACGACTACGAGACACCGCATCCGGAGGGAATTACATCAATTTGCTATTCCTGCACCGAATACGAAAGATGCAACGTCAAAACCGGAACATGCACCTCATGCGACCAGTACAAGAACCGTACAGAGGCATACAAGACCGACGAGCAGAGATATTCAGAGGAACAGGATGCAATCGACCGCGAGACAAAGAAAAAACTCCGTGATATGGAGCAAGAGGAGAAGATGCAGAACCTCCCATCAGACACACAGGAGACCAAACAGAAAGTGCATCAGATACGCCTTGCAAAGTCTTATTTCGATGATGTGGCAAACGGAATCAAGACATTTGAACTCCGAAAGAATGACAGAGGATATAAAAAAGGCGACATTCTCGAAATGATGGAGTTTGCAGACGGAAAGAACACCGGACGCATGGTCAGAGTGCTTGTGACATATATCCTTGAGGACTACACAGGAATTGAGGACGGATATTGCATCATGGCAACCAAACTCATGAAAGAAAGCGAGGAATAATGAGTTATAAGCAAAAGCACCCGTATTTGATGCAGATTATATGTATCATCAAGTACAGTTTGGAAAAATGGAGGAAATAAGTGAAAACGATATATGTCAGTACAGGAACAATAAGAGATGCACAAGAGAGGGCAGGACGGCTCTACATGATATTAAGAGACTGCACTCCGGTAATTGCAGATTTGAACATGCATAACATGCAGGTTATAACAGAATCGACGGTTGTTAGATATATTCCGGCATCCAATAAGATGGACGGGATGCGATGCGATATTGCAGTGGGATTCGGAAAATTGGGAAAGGTGATTGCACACGGGAATGTCCGTGATGATTTGAACGACGAAAGGAAACTTGCAAAGTATATCGTTGACAATGAAACGATTTCAGAAAATGAAAATATTGAATGCAGGAGGTAAAAATCAATGAATGACATCAAAAGAGGCGAAATGTTCTATATCAGCAGAGGGGGGGCATCCTACAACGGGAGCGAACAACACGCAGACCGCCCGGCGGTAGTGGTTAGTAACAACAAGAACAATGAGAACAGCAATGTTGTTGAGGTTGTATATATGACTACGCAGCCAAAAACAGACCTCCCGACACATGTGACAGTGAGGTCAACAGGGAGAGTCAGCACGGTATTGTGTGAACAAGTCTGTTCGGTATCAACGGAGCGTGTAGGAACATACATCGGAGAGTGTACCGACAAGGAAATGGAGAACATCGACATTGCTCTCATGATTTCCTTGCAGCTAGATAATGCATCAAAACAGCGAAAGAGTATTACGAGGACACAATCACAAAGATTGAACAGGATGCAGTAGCCCATGTCGAAGAAAATAAGAAGATTGCAAACACAACACAGACAGAGGACACAATCAGATTACAAACAGAAAGAGACACATATAAGACTATGTATGAACAGTTACTCAACAAATTAGTTTAGTGAATGGAGGAGCAGCATGAACAAAAGCAAATTAAAAGCAATATTTATCAATGCAAAGGCGACAGATGCAAAATACATCGGCGTGAGCATTCAAACAGAGGGCAGCAGTCAACCGGAAATCATCATCAATCCGAATGCGAATTTTGATGCGAAATTTGACTATTACATGGAGGCATACGACGACGATTTGATTCTGATTGCAGCAAAGGGCAAAAAGGACATAAGAATCACGGCAGCAGGACAGGGAAACCGTTTTGAGGATATTGAATGTCAGTTATTAGGAGAGCAGGGCAAGGGTTGGAAAAAACTCATTGCAGGAGCGATTGACAACGCATATGAGAAAATGATTGCAACCACACCTCCGACAACAGAGGAGGAAAAGACCCATTGCGAAATGATAAAAGAGGCAGTCAAGGGAATGTTCATCAATGAGAGCAGGACGGCAGCAGAGGCGGAGTTCATCAAGACACACATTGTCGACTATGAGAAAATATTCGATGTGTGCATGAATGGTGATGACCTTGAGTTCAAAAAAGGACTTGTCAGATTGCAGAGGATGCAAAATGAATACGTTATGCAGCGGGAAAATGACTGATAGAAAAAAGAGGCGTTCATCGGCGGGATAGAATTTGTGAAAGATTGGAATTTTGACATCCCGCCGGATGATTTGCATTTGTACGAGAAATTGATTCAAGAAAGGACAAAAAAGAGAATGAACAAAGTCATATTGATGGGTAGGCTCACAAGAGACCCGAATGTAAGATACACACAGCAGAACAGTTCGCAGGAATCTATGTGCGTGGCACGCTATACACTAGCAGTCGACCGCAGAGGTGCAAGAGACGGGCAGCAGTCAGCGGATTTCATATCATGCGTCGCATTCGGTAAAAATGGAGAATTTGCAGAGAAGTATTTGAAACAGGGAACAAAAATTGTTGTTACTGGCAGGATTCAGACAGGCTCATACACCAACAGAGACGGGCAAAAGGTATATACGACGGATGTTGTTATTGAGGAACAGGAATTTGCAGAAAGTAAGAAAGCAGCAGGAGAAAAGGCAGAAAACGCCGGATATACAGACACAGGAGACGGATTCATGAGCATTCCGGACGGCATCGACGGCGATTTGCCTTTTATGTAAGGAAAAAGGAGGACTGCGATAATATGGGAATCTTAAAAGACATAATTGACAGATTTCGGGCGATGGGAAAGACAGAAAATGAGATTACGGGCATTATTGAGACGGCAGCAAACAAAGCGACCGCAAATCCGGATGTCACGAAACCGGAAAAACCGAGAGAACCGGAAATCAAGATTGAAGCAACAGCAGAGGCGTTCATTGATGCAGTTTTGCAAATGGGAACAACTTTGCAACAGGCAAAAACGGCAATTTTAAAAATGAGCAGTTTGAGAGATGCGGAAAACCGCAAAAAAACGAATAACTGGCGTAAAATGCACGGCCTGCCTATGAGAAGAAAGCAGAAAGCGAGGAAAAAGCATGAAAGAGGAAAAGGAGCAGACGGTCATTGAAAAAACCTTGCTATATCTTGAGAATTATCGCGAGATGGAACGGTATATCAAGGATGCAGTGTCAGAGACCTCACAAGTGCCGGATATAGGCAAATACAACATATCAGCAGAGAAAGCATTCCTCCAATCAATCAGAGAGTGTAAGGCAGAGACAATCATCCTGTTTGAGCATCTGAAAAAGGCTCTTGCATCGTTGAAAGAAGATGCAGAGGCAGCAGGTGAGGGGTACAAATACGACGCTCTTGAGGCGGTCTATATAAAGGACATGTCATACGAGGACATAGTGAGGGAGACAGGATGCGGACGCAACTCACCGAAAAAGTGGTGCAGGGTGATGATTCAGCGGTTATCAATCAAGTTATTCGGTGCAAAAGCGATAGAAAATGATAAAAGCGGAGTGAAAACAGGGTGAAATAAGGGTGAAAACAGGGTGAAATAAGGGTGAAAACAGGGGTAAAAAGTGGGTGAACAAAAAGCAAAATAAACGTGATAATATGTTAGCGTGAACAGTTGAGAGAGCGATTGCAGATATGCAGTCGCTTTTTTCTTGCCTGTTTGCCCTCCTGTTATATAGCGGGTGGGATATACACAGTAATGTGCATTACTGCCCGCCTCTTGTGGAGAACACAGCAGGAGAACACAGCAAGAGAGGAGAACACAGATGCTATTGAAATCATGCAGGTGTGGGAAGTTGATTCCGCAGTCGATGAAGATGTGCGAGGAATGTGAGCAACGGCAGCAGTCGAGGCACATGATATATAACAACACACGGCGAGACGAGAGAGCAGCAGAGTTCTATGTATCAAAGGAATGGCGGGCGATGCGAGAGCGTATCATTGAGGTCTATGACAACGTAGATATATATGCATTATATATCGAGCATGAGTTACTCACATGCAATCCGGTTCACCATATCATTGAACTTGAGGACGACTGGGAACAGCGTTTGAATCCGTTCAACCTCATACCTCTCAACCATAAGACACACAACACAATCACTGCTTTATATAAGCAGAGCAAAGCAAGTATGAGAGCAACACAAAAACAGTTGAGGTCACTGATTGAGTACCACTTTCGAGAGGCAGGGGGATATAAAAAAGTTTTGTGCGATTCGTTTTTAGTCGCACCCCCTCTTTTCCTTGGAGAAAACTCCCCACGGGAATTTCAGTAGAAAGGCATATCCGAAAGAGGTGTCAGAATGTGACACAAAATACTGAAATGCTGACGGAAAGGAGGTTTGTTGCATCATGGCAGGACAGAGACAGCCCACAGATTTGGTTGTAATGCATGGCCGAAAACACCTCACAAAAGCAGAAATTGAGGCACGGAAAAACGCCGAGGTCACAGCACCATGCGACAAAGTGAGACCTCCGTCATATTTGACACCGGAACAAAAGAAACAATTCCGGAAGATTGCGAAAGAATTACTCGAAATCAAACTGATTTCAAACCTTGATTGCGACGCATTGGCAAGATTACTCATTGCACAAACACAGTACATCGAAATCACGGAACAAATCAGAGAAACTCCATTGATGGAGGATGTTCCAGTCTATGAGACGAGGGAAAATCCGGACACAGGCGAAAAAGAACGTGTGCAGGTCGGTACAAGACAGGTCGTGAACGGAGAAAGAGAACGCCTCATGATAATTCAAGACCGCTGCATGAAACAGTGCAGACAGGGAGCATCAGATTTCGGACTGACAGTTTCCTCCCGCTGTCGTTTGGTTGTACCGAAACCACAACAGCAAAAGCCGGAGAATAAATTTGCAAAATATGCAAATTAAGGCATGGCAAAAGCAGGAGAAACACAAGACCGCTGCACACAGTACGCCCTTGATGTCGTATCGGGTAAGATAACAGCCGGAGAATATGTCCGTCTTGCGTGTCAGAGACATCTTGACGACATCGAAAAATCAAAAGCAGCACCGTACAAATACTATTTCGACGTTGAAAAGTCGGAGGAAATAATCAATTTCGCAGAGGAGTTGACCATTGCAGAGGGTGAGGAAAATGAGCATGTGACGGTATATCCGTTCCAGTGTTTTATTTTAGGCTCACTCAATGGATGGAGAACAAAGGAGAAGTCATACAGACGCTTTAGAACATCCTATGTGCAATTAGGTAGACAGAACGGAAAATCGTTCATCAATGGTATTCTTGCGTGTTATTATGGCAATTTTGACGGGTACAAGTACGGAAAAATCTTTTGTACGGCTACAAAGCAAGACCAAGCGAACATTGTTTTTGACGAGGTTGCAAAATTCATCAATTCTGACGAGGATTTGTCAGAATGGTTCAAGGTGCATGACCACAACCACACGATTGATTGCCTATTGACGCATTCAGAAATCAAAGCATTGTCCGGTGATACAAAGTCACTCGACGGACATCGTGCATATTTGGGAATCGTCGACGAGTACCATGCACACAAAACAAATCAGATGTACAAGCTGCTTGAGGGCGGTATCAAGAAACTCAAGTCGGCGTTGATTTCGGTCATCACGACAGCAGGATTCGACCTCAAGTCGCCGTGTTACAAGTTATATGAGTATTGCTGCAATCTACTCAAGGGCGTTTTCGAGAACGACAGTCAATTTGTGTATATCGCACAGATGGACGAACACGATGACAGATACACGCCGGAGAATTGGATAAAAGCAAACCCGATTCTTGAATTTGACCGAGACGCACTTGAGAACCTCATTCCGATTGCACACACTGCCCGTGATATGGGCGGGGAGGACTTGAGAGACTTCCTTGTCAAGCAGCTCAACATGTGGATGCAGTGGTCAAATTCACTATACATCAAGGATATTGCATCATGGAAAGCATGTGCCGTTCTGAAATCCTTGAGTGATTTCAGAGGCTCAAAGTGTTATGTCGGCGTTGACTTGTCATCCGGAGGAGACTTGACATCAATCGCAATCGTGATTCCGTTCATGGTTGACGGAGTAAAGAAATATTTTGTACACACACATTCGTTCATTCCGTCCTCAAGGGTAGATGAACACATCAAGACCGACAAAGTACCGTATGACGTATGGATTGAAAAGGGTCTTGTGACGGTAACGGAAACACTGGGAGGAATCAAGACAGATTACAAATATATCATCAAATACCTTGAGGATTTAGTGAGGGAATACAACCTCAAACCGCAGTTGATTTGTTATGACCCGCACAACGCATCAGCATTCCTGTCAGACCTTGAGGCGATGGGATTCGATTCAATCTCTGTCACACAGACAGCAAAAGAGTTGAACGATGCGACAGTTGATTTCAGACTTGAGATTCTTGCGGGCAATGTGGAAATCGAGGGAATGGAAGTCGGCAAAGAGGGAAACAAGATAGTTGTTCCAGTTGACAGTCTGCTTGTTTGGTCGATTGCAAACGCAAAGACCATCTCGAACAACTACGGTGAAATAAAAATTGACAAAGACATCACGACAGAACGAATCGACCCGATTGACGCCATCATCGACGCATGGAAACACGCAATGAAAGAGGAGTATCGACCGGATGTGAACGAAACTGTCAATGAATGGCTTGAGCAATTTGAAAAATACATGAAGAAAGGCGGTGAGAAATAAATGAATCCGTTTCAGAGATTAGGAGTGAAAATTTCAAATTGGTGGAGAGGTGAACCACAGGACAGCGGAGGCGTTGTGACACTGAACTCACCGTCATTCCTTGAACGGATAGGACTGAAAAGAAAAGGGAAACCGACATCAGAGGTCACATATTTCACATGTCTCAAGATGCTGTCAGAAACCCTTGCAAAAATGCCTATCAAATATTATCAGAAAACGGACAAGGGAATCATTGAGGCAGAGGCGACAGATACATCAAAACTGCTCTCAAAAAGACCGAATCCGTTCATGACACCAACAACATTTTGGAACACGGTTGAAATCAACCGCAACCATTACGGAAACGGCTATGTGTATATGAGAAAGAAGTTTGACCGAAAGAAATTCGGCGGTGAAATAAAAATCGTTGATTTGTGGGTCATGCAGTCAAATTGTGTGCAGATAGTCGTTGATGATGCAGGGATATTCGCAGGAGTGGGGCGTTTGTGGTACGTCTACACAGACCCGACATCCGGTCGTCAATATGTGTTCAGTACAGACGAGGTGATGCATTTCAAGACATCTTTCAGTTTTGACGGAATCACAGGACTACCAGTGCAACAGATATTAAGAGACACGGTTGCAGGTGCATCCGAATCACAGGCGTTCATGAATAATCTGTATGAGAGCGGTCTGACGGCAAAGGCAACTCTTGAATATACCGGAGAATTGAACGAAAAGGCAAAAGCAGCACTTGTCAAGTCGTTTGAGGAGTTCGGCAGTGGAGCAAAGAACACAGGAAAAATTCTGCCTGTTCCGTTAGGAATGAAACTCACACCTCTTGACATCAAACTGACTGATTCACAGTTCTTTGAACTGAAAAAATATAACGCCTTGCAAATCGCCGGAGCGTTCGGAGTGAAACCGAATCAAATCAACGATTATTCAAAGTCGTCATATAGCAATAGCGAGATGCAGCAGTTATCATTCTACGTTGACACGGAACTGTTCATCATCAAGCAGTATGAGGAGGAAATCAATTTCAAAATGCTACCGGATGAAGATACAGACGACGGATATTATTACAAATTCAACGAAAAGGTATTGTTCCGCACCGATTCAAAAACGCAGATGGAGTATTTGAGAAACGGTGTCAATGGAACGATTATCAAACCGAATGAGGCAAGACGTAAACTCGACATGGAAGATGCGGAGGGAGGCGATGTCCTACTTGCGAACGGTAGCATCGTACCGTTGACGATGGCGGGTGCAGCATATTTGAAAGGTGAATCCGAGCAGGAGAACACCGATGAACCGGAGCAACCGGAGAAAGAAACAGAGCCGGACACAGAGCAGCCGGACACAGCAACAGAACCGGACGAAACCGACACGGCAGAGGACGAGACTGACGAGGAGGGAGGTGAATAAGCATGGCAAAGAAAAGACGTTTTGATTTCACAAAGAAAAATAAACGCAGCGGAAAAGTTGAGAATGTCGGCTATTTGGATTTAGAGCAGGACGAGGAGCAGAGCAGATGTTCCTTGTATTTCTACGGTGACATTGTATCAGCGACATGGGAATCTATGTGGTATGAGGAGGACAGATGTCCGCAGGACATCGCAGATTTCCTCAACCAGTTAGATGGATATGAGGACATTGACATCTATTTCAATTCCGGCGGTGGAGATGTATTTGCAGGACTGGCAATCTACAACCAGTTAAAGCGATATGACGGACACAAAGTCGGATATGTTGACGGAATGGCTGCATCCATTGCATCAGTCATCATGTTTGCATGTGACGAACTGCATTTCGCAACAGGTGCTCAAGCGATGATTCACAAACCGTTATGCATGGCATACGGAAACGCAGACGATTTCAAAGCAGTCATAAAGCAGTTGAATCTCTGCGAGGATTCAATTCTTGATGTCTACATGGAACATGTGCAGGAGGGTGTCACAAGAGACAAAATTCAATCTCTCATGAGCAATGAGACATGGTTCGACAGTAAGAAGATGCAACAGTATTTCAATGTTGAAATCGAGGAAAAGGCAGCAGTTGCAGCGTGTGCATCTGACTTTTTCGAGAAATACAACAATATTCCGGAGGCACTCAAGGGAATCGACACAAAGGACATTGTCGATGCGGTAATTGCGGAATTGGAAAACCGGAACAATGCAGCAGCAGAGGCAGAGAAACAGAGAATCGAGGCAGAAAAGCAGCAGATTCTTGATGATTTATACCTTTATGGTATGTAAGAAATGGAGGACAGAAAGTCATGAATAAGGAATTACAGAAGTTATTAAAGCAGATTAACGACAAGAAAAATGAAGTCAAGAGCCTTGTGAACGATGGAAAACTCGACAAGGCAAGAGCAGCAAAGGAGGAACTCGTAGAATTACAGAACAGATTCAACCTCCTCTATGATTTGGACGAGGACGAGCAGGACGGCATCGAGAACAAGGTCAAGGATGGAACTGCAAAGCAGGTCGGCGGGGATGTCAAGCCGGACAAAAAGAACATCGTGAAATCATTTGTCAACATTGTCAAAGCCGGATTCCTGCACAAAGAGGCAGACGAGGCAGACATCAAGGTGTACAAGGATGCACTCACATCCGACACAACCGCAGGAAGTGAGGGAGAGGTCGGAATCGGCGTGACAATTCCGGAGGACATCAGAACAGACATCATCGAGTTGCGTCGTTCATCCGACAACCTTGAACAGTATGTCAATGTCGAGGGCGTAACAACTAAGACAGGAACACGAAACATTGAGGTTGATGCAGAATCAACACCATTTGACAATGTTGACGAGGCTGCGGATTTTCCGGAGATGGACGAACCGGAATTTTTACCGATTGAGTACAAGGTAAAGAAAAAGGGTGGAATCCTCAAGATGACAGCAGAGTTACTTGAGGACACAGCATCCAACATCATGGCATACATCAACAAATGGATTGCCAAGAAAACAAAGGCAACCCGTAACGCAATGATTCTCAAGGTACTCAATGAGATGACAAAAGGGAAAGAGGTCACGGTCGAGAACCTTGACAGCCTCAAGGACATTTTCAATGAGCAGTTAGACCCTGCAATCGCTGACAATGCAGTTGTTATCACAAATCAGAGCGGTTTCAACTACCTTGACAAGTTAAAGGATAAAGACGGCAACTATATTTTGCAGAAAGACCCGACACAGCAGACAAAGGGAAAGATGCTTTTCGGTGAATATCCTATCATCAAATTATCAAAGAAAACTCTTGCATCCGAGAAGATTATGAACACCGATGGTCACACAATCGACGGGTACAAGCATCCTATTTTCTGCGGTGACTTAAAAGAGGCAGTCACACTCTTTGACAGAAATGTCCTCACAATCGACCTCAATGACAAGGGTGCAGGTTTGTGGGATAAAGACATGACCGGAATCAAAGTGCGTGACCGTTTCGATGTGCAGCCTGTCGACAAGGGGGCAGTCATCAAGGGTCAGATTACAGAGGTTATCAACGGGTAATACGGCAGCAGGGCGGTGAATCCGTCCTGCTATTGAAAGCAGGTGAGAACATGACGGATGAAGAAAAAGAGAAGTACAGAGGCGGTCTGATTGCTACATGCAAGACATATTGTCACATCGACTATGATGACGACATCGAAATCCTTGAATTGATGCTTGACACGACACTGGATGAAATGACGGAACTGATTCCGAATTTTGACCGGAACAACCTCACAAGCCGTCAAAAACTGCTTGCATTTATGTCCGTGAAAGAACTGTACGACAACCGTGACAAGTACCGGAGCGACACAAAAACGCTATCCGCTGCCGTTTCCTCCATGCTGCTAAAAGAAATATACGGAGGTGCAGCAGAATGACGGGAAGAATCAAGATAATTCGTAAGACAACAAGCGTTGTTGAGGGCAGACGGCAGCAGGAGGAACAGGAATTTTTCTCATGTTGGTGCGATGTCAAGAGTTTGGGAACAAACGAGAAATACAATGCGTTGCAGATAGGTCTTGAGAACACGATTGTGTTTGAAACAAGAGCCTGCGACAAGATGGAGGAAATCAGATTGAATCTGAAAGAGTTCTATGCAGTGTATAAAGGCGTTGAGTTCAAGATATATGATGCATGTCCGATGTTCACAGACGACAGGAAATATCAGTTGAAATGCAGAGCGGGAGCGTAGTGTCATAATCTGACACCGGAGGTGATGCAGTGAAAATTGAGATGGAATTTCAAGGTTTGAAAGAACTCATGAAAGCATTTGAGGACGCAGCAAGCGACGAGGACATAAAAGAGGTCAATCAAAAGATTGTAAAGCAAAGTGAACCAGTCGTGAAAAACATCATGTCCGGCAAGATTCCGAAATCTGCGGACACTAAATTGTCCGGTCGAGGATTTGGTTCAAAGTCATCCGTGACATCACATGCAGCGGACAGCATACCGATAGGAGCAGTCAAGGTGAAAGACACCGGAGCGTCTGCGGATGTTGGATGGGAAAAGTCGGACAACAGTGAACATTTTTATGTGAAATTCATAAACTGGGGAACTATCTATCGCCCGCCTCAAGAATTTATCTATGCAACAGGGCGAGAGGCAGATGCGGAACTGCAAAAAATCGCAGAACAGGAATATCAATCATATTTAGACAACACATTGAAATGAGGTGAGAGCATGAGCAGCAGTCCGGACATCATCAAAGATGCATCCGACGCATTGAAACCAATATCAGACAGGAAAATCATTGTGGTGCAAGGATGGTATGACAAAAACATCCATGACAGACATGTGACATTGTGGGATTTGGGAGAAAACGACGAGAATTTTTCGGACGACGATGCAGAGGGAGTGACGCTGTCAGTGCAGGTCACTATATTTTCAGAGAATGACGAGGTTGAACTTGCGAGGGAAATCAAGTCACTCATGAAAGAAAATGATTTCTCATTTGACGGCAGGAACGGAGACGATTCAAAGCCGGAGGACGGAATCTATATGAAAGCACAAAGGTTTTCAAAGTTTTATGAAATGGAGGAATAGACATGAGCGAAACAGTAACACAGGTTAGCGACACAGAACAGAAGATTGTGAGGAGTAGAACTTGCGGTTGTAGAGATTTCTACATCGCAAAACTCACACAGAACGATGCGAAAGCATACGTTGCAGAAACTCCGGTCAAACTGGCAAGAGCAATCAAAGCAAAGGTTGACGAAAAGTGGAGTTCTGAAAAGATTTACTCTGACGATGGAACAGAGGAAGTCATCAATTCCTATGAGGGAACAGAAATCGAACTTGAGGTCAATGCACTTGCACCACAGGACAGACAGATTCTTTTCGGTCAGTTATACGAGAACGGTTTTCTTGTAAAGACTGCGGATGACAAAGCACCGGAGGTCGCTGTCGGATGGAGAGAAAGAAAACTCAACGGAAAGTATGATTTCAAATGGTTATACGCCGGAAAGTTCGCAGAGGGCATCAGTGAGGAGGCAAGCACAAAAGAGGGCAAATTGTCTCCGACAACAAAGAGCATCAAGGGTTCATTCTATGAGAGAAGTCTTGACAATGCATATGAGATTTCTGTTGATGAATCAAACCTTGTAACAGAAGATACAAAGGCAGCAGAGGCAATCAAGAATTGGTTCAGCAAAGTGCAGGAGAAAAACGGCGGTTTAGGCTAATAAGAGGATATATAACAGGAGGATAAATCATGAAAAGAAAAATTATAGTCAATAACAAAGAGTTTACAATGCCGAAAATGTCAATCGACACATACACGGAATATCTCGAACTTGCAGAGATTGTCGACGCAAAACAGAGGTATTCAAAGCAGGACATTGAGGCGATGGGTCTTTTTATCTGCAAAGCATACGGAGACCAGTTCACCGTTGAGGAATTAAAGAATCCGGAGACCGGACTTGATGCAGCAGGATTGATTCTTGAGTTCCAGTTCATTGATATGGGAATCGCCGACGACCTCACCAAACGTATGGAGAAGATAGAGAAAAATTTTCAGAGTGGCAAGTGATACCGGAAATCGAGGTCACTTGCAGAGGTGAGAGACTTTTCATCAATTCCGTAACGGTAGAACAGTATAAAAAATACATCAGTCTCATGGAAAAGAATGACACGGAGAAATTCTCCGGAGTGATGTTTTTCAACAAAAAGATAATGCAGGAGATGTTCGGGAATGAATTGTCGCTTGCAGCAGTTGGGGAGATTGATGCAGTTGAATTTCTGACGGCAATCAAGACGGTTCATTTCATCATGCAGAACATTGTTGCAGAGAAGATGTTGAACATTGTCGAGGTTGAGCAGGTGGAAAAAGAGGCATCCGCATTCGATGACTATGACCGTGAAAATGGATATGAGGACGAGGATGAACAACCGGAGGAAAATCAATGGAAAGTCTGCGGGGAAATTGTTGACCGTGTTGTAAAAATTGCGATTCGGCTATTGAAAAACTCATACAGTCAATGCATGAAAGAGAACATTGTCACGTTGTTGGACTACTTAAAATTTGAATTAGATACAATCAACGAAAATCAGTAAGAGAGGAGGCGACCGAATGGCTTATACAAGCGTCAAAATATCGGCAGATTCGAGCAGTTATCAATCGCAAATGAAATCAGCAGCATCGCAGATGAAAGTCTTGTCTGCGGAATATACGACGGCAGCGACGAAAGCAAAGTTGTTCGGGTCGGAAACAGACAGCCTCAAGGCAAAAGCCGAATCGCTCACTCAAAAAATCACGGTGCAGAAAAACATCGTGAAATTGAACAGTGAGCAGCAGGAGAAGTTGACAAAGAAACTGTCAGACCAAAAGACAAAGCAAGAGGAACTCAAAACAAAGATTGATGCTGCAAAAGAGGCTTATGAGAAATCGACAGCAGAGACCGGAAAGAACTCCGAACAGTCAAAGGCACTCAAAGAGGAACTTGACAAGTTAGAGAAAGAGTTTACTGCAAATGAGACAGCAATCGGAAAGACAGAGACCGCACTTGCAAATCAGACAGTAAAGACGGAAAAGTCAAAAACTGCTCTCATGAACATGGAGGCAGAACTAAAAAACGTTAATGACCAGTTGAAAGATAATAAACTTGAAAAATTTGCGACCGCTTGCGATACGGCGGGAACAAAGATGGAAAGTTTCGGAAAGAAAATGTCGGTTGTCTCTGCCGGAATTGCGGGCATTGGTGCAGCATCTATTGCAGCGTTCAAAGAACTCGACGAGGGATATGACACCATAGTGACAAAGACCGGAGCAACCGGAGAGGCACTTGAGGGATTGACAAAGTCTGCGGATAATGTTTTCGGCACAATGCCGGAAGATATGTCGACGGTAGGCGAGGCAATCGGAGAAGTCAACACAAGATTCCATACAACAGGAACGGAACTTGAAAAGACCTCAAAACAGTTCATACAGTTTGCAACAATCAATGGAACAAACGTCACACAGTCAGTTGACCAAGTCGACAAAATCATGAAAGCGTGGAACGTGGATGCATCACAGACGGGAAACCTGTTAGGATTGCTCACGGCAAAGGCACAGGAAACCGGAATCTCCGTTGACACGCTTGAATCAAATGTACTTGATAACAACGCAGCGTTCAAAGAAATGGGTCTGTCATTGCCTCAAGCAATCAATTTGATGGCTCAATTCGATGCAAACGGTGTTGATTCAACTCAAGCAATGGCGGGTCTTAAAAAGGCATTACAGAACGCCACAGCAGAGGGGAAATCAATGGACGAGGCGTTGTCAGAGACCATCGGCAGCATCAAGAACGCAAAAACAGAGACCGAGGCGATGCAGATTGCAACGGAACTGTTTGGAAAGAAAGGTGCAGCAGAAATGACAAAGGCGATTCGTGAGAATCGAATCGACCTCACCAGTCTGTCGTCATCAATGGAGGAATACGGAACGACGGTCGAGGACACCTACAACGGAACTCTCGACCCGATTGATAATGCAAAAGTTGCGATGAACAACGCAAAACTGGCATTGTCGACGCTGGCATCCACAGCACAGACATCCGCAGCACCTATGATTGAGAAACTGACCGGAAAGATTCAAGAGTTGACAAAGTGGTTCACGTCGCTCTCTCCGGCACAGCAAGAAACAATCCTCAAGGTCGGTCTTGTGGTCGCTGCTATCGGTCCGTTGTCAATCGGATTCGGTAAGGTGGCAAAGGGTATCTCCGACACAATAACGACCGGACAGAAATTTGTTTCCGGTGCTGCGAAAATCATTGCAAAGATAACAGCAAAGACAGCAGCCACGGCAGCAGGAACGGCAGCAGATACGGCAGGAACAGCAGCCACGGCAGCACACACGGCAGCTACAACAGCAGCCACGGCGACGACCGGAGGAATGACGGTAGCACAGACGGCACTCAATGCAGTTATGAACTTGTGTCCGATTATTTTGATTGTGACACTGATTGCCGGACTGATTGCAGCAGGTGTCGCACTATATAAAAATTGGGATAAAGTCAAAGAAAAACTGTCCGAATTGTGGGGCAACATCAAAGAAAAATTCAATGCAATCAAAGAGACCATCACGGGAGCATTCACGAAAGCGAAAGAGGCGGTCACGAATAAGGTCAAGGAAATCGGCGACAACATAAAAAACAGCACAATAGGACAAGCTGCATCGAAAGTATTCAACGGCGTAAAGGACACGGTTCACAATGTCATGTCGGCAGCGACCGAAACGGCAAAGGAAAAACTGGGGAACATGAAAACCGCCTATGAAGAAAACGGAGGCGGTATCAAGGGCGTTGTTGCTGCCGGATGGGAGGGAATCAAAGGATATTATTCAGCAGGATTTACATTCGTTGATAATTTATCCGGAGGAAAACTCTCTGAAATCAAATCAAAATTCTCTGAAAAGACATCGGAAATCAAAACAAAAGTTTCCGAGGGTTGGGAGAATATGAAAACCTCCGTCACAACAAAAATGACGGAATGGAAAACCAATGCATCAAACAAACTGAATGAAATAAAGACGAATTTCTCAACAAAGGTTTCAGACATCAAGTCCAATGTTTCGACAGGTTGGGAGAATATGAAAACCACGGTCACGAATAAAATGACCGAATGGAAAAACAATGCATCGAATAAATTGACGGAAATCAAGTCCGGATTCTCCTCAAAAGTTTCGGAGATAAAAACGAAATGGTCAACGGATTTCACGAATATAAAGGACAAGGCAACCTCACTCATGGAGACGGCAAAGTCCAATGTGTCAACGAAACTAAACAACATGAAATCCGCATACAGTGAAAAAGGCGGGGGAATCAAGGGAATCGTGTCTGCTACATTCACAGGCGTAAAGGACACGATGAACTCCCTCATGGGTACGGCGAACACTCTGACGGGTGGAAAACTCGACAGTATCAAGTCGGCGTTTTCCTCAAAAATGGGAGCAGCAAAGTCAACCGTGTCATCGGTGCTTGACGACATCAAGGGTGCATTTTCGTCAAAATTAGAAAGTGCAAAGTCTACTGTTTCGAGCGTGATTGAGAAAATCAAGGGCGTGTTCAATTTCAAGTGGTCATTGCCACATTTGAACCTCCCACACATCAGTGTAAACGGAGGAAAAGCACCATACGGAATCGGAGGAAAAGGTTCACTCCCGTCATTCTCGATTGAATGGTACAAAAACGGCGGTATCATGACGAATCCGACCGTGTTCGGAATCAACGGAAACAGTCTCATGGTAGGAGGCGAGGCAGGAGACGAGGCAATATTGCCTCTTGCGGAATTTTACAACAAATTGAACAGCATCCTTGACAAGAAACTGGATGCAGTACAGAAATCGCAAGTTGTGTATGTAACGAATCACACATACATTGACGGCGACGAAATAGCAAGCAGAACCGTGTCAAAGGTTGATGCGGAAATGGTAATAAATAAGCGAAAAGGGAGGTAAAACAGGGCGATGAAAATAAACGGAATAGACATCAAGAAATACGATGCAAAGCAGTTGACCGCCGATGTGCAGCCTCCCTCTTTTTCAAATTCTTATGAATGGCTGACGAGTGCAGCACTGCCGACGGAATTTGAGACAGAGGTTCAGATGGGTCATTTGAAACTGTCAATATATTTCAAAGGCAAGGACAGGAACAACATCATCCGTGCTGCATCGGAGTTCATGAGCAATTTCACAAAGGCTTGCAAGATGGAACTCGACGGCTACAAAGGAACATACATCGGATTCATCACAACAAATGACTATGAAAAAAAGAATGTAAAACAGAGATACATTGTAAACCTCGAATTTGACGGCTTTTTCGTCGATGACGACCTCTCAATCACATTCGACGGGAAAACCTCTGTATCGTTCTATAAAGTGGGTACAAGAGACGCTCCGTGCGTTGTGGAGGTATATGCAAAGAGTGCCTTGACGAATTACACAATCACCGGACTGGGAGAGGATGACATCATCATTGAGAGTTTGGCAGCAGGAAAGACGGTTGTGATAGATGCAAAGACAGGACTTGTGACAATCGACGGGGCAAATGCATTCGACAAGGTGAACATGTGGACGTTTCCGGTATTAAAGACCGGAGAAACAGCACTCACATTCTCCAACACAAAGGCGAGAGTGACTATCAGATACACGCCTATGTGGATTTAGGAGGTGAGAGCATTGCAGATTTTTAACGACAAAAAGAAAAGAATCGGAACATTGTCCGGATTCAAGGACAGGGAAATCACCACGACACTGGATTCCGGAGACAAAGAGTTGTCGTTCAGTTATCCGGCAGCGGGAGCGTTGGTTGACCTGTTAAAAGAAGAATATTATATACACACCAAAACGGACGAATATGTCATCAAAGCGGTTGAAAAGGGAGAACAATTCAACAAATACACAGCAGTTCTCAATGTCGAGGAGTTGGAGGGAACGGCGTTCCCGTATGGTTTTGAATCACAGGAGCAGACAATCAAGGCATGTCTTGAGTTTGCATTTGAGGGTACGGGATGGCATGTCGGAATATGTACCGTCACAAAGAAAAGAACCATCGACGAGCAGGAGAGTGTCACCGCATGGGATGTCCTGCAAAAGTGCCTCACAACATACCGCTGCGAGTGCATCATCCATTCACTGACAAAGACAATCGACATATATGACCGGATAGGCAGCGACAAAGGGTGTTATTTCATGGAGGGGTTGAACCTCCGGAAAATATCATTGAAGTCGGACACATACGATTTTTACACAAGAATCTATCCGATAGGCAAGGACGGCATCACACCGGAATGGTTGACCGGAAAAGATTACATCGACAATTTTCAGTACAGTTCCAAAATCAAGGCGTATGTTTGGAAAGACGAAAGATATACCAATACCACAAGTCTGATTGAGGATGCGACAGCAAAGATTGAGGAAATGTCAAGACCATACAAGGCATACACCGCAGAGGTGGTCGACCTTGCGAAAGCGTCAGAGGAATACAAAGACATTCTCTCATACGGAATCGGAGACACGGTCACACTTGTGTCAAAGAAAACGAGGACGAGGGAAAAGCAGAGGATTGTCAAAATCACAGAATATCCGGAATCGCCGGAAAAGAACACGGTTGAGATTTCCAATGCGAGAAAGACATTCGCAGAGATTCAGAAAGAGGAGACGGCAGCAGCCACGGAGGAGGCGGTCTCCATCTCAAACAGGGCGACAAAGAAAGTCCTTGAGAGTTATTCGACCACGGAGGAAATAGAAACCAAAATCACGGCATCAAAAGAGGCTATTGAGGAGGGCGTTTCCTATAAACTGAAAAATTATTATACGCAGGTCGAGATGGATTCGTTGATAAAAGCGACAAAGGATGAAATCTCACAAGAGGTCAAACATGTGGAGGAAAATTCGATGCACAACTATGTTGTGAACGGAGATTTTTCAAACGGGTTTGATGATAATTGGTACAACAATGACGAGACAAACAACTCCGTGATGGATGTGTCCGGTTTGGGTACGGTTGCAAAAATACTGAAAACATCCTCAAGCAGTTCCTATATACGGCAGAATTTAGGGAAAATACCTGCGGGAACATATCGTGTGAGATATAAGGCAGCAACAGCAGCAGGGTACGAAAGCACGGCAAGGGTGCAGGTGGGGGCGTTGGGAAGTTATTCAACGACATCCTCCGGAATGTTAAAGAGCAAAGAGTTCACGACGATTGAACGTGAAATCACGGTATCAGAGGGAACGAAATATATTTACATTTACGCATACACACAGAACGCACCCGTGTATATCACGGATATTGAGGTATTAGGACTGTATTCATTGTATGCGGATGCAAAGATTCAAGTGACTGCGGAGGAAATAACCTCCGAGGTCAACAAAAAAGTGAACAGCGATGATTTCGGAACACTAATCACACAGAACGCATACAATGTCCGAATTGCATTTAATAAAGGCAGTTCGTACATGCAGTTTGATTCGACCGCAATCACGATGTACACCGGAACGATTACGGATAACCAAAAAAGAACACGATTTGACTACAACGGAACTCATTTCTATCGTGACGGATATTATGTCGGAAAAATCGGAACGAACACGATGAAAGACAACGACAGTCAGAGAGGACTTGTTTTTGATATTGAGTACAACACTGCGTATATGTCATGGTCAAATAAAGAATCGCAGAATGCAGATGTGTACACGATGAAATGGTCGTACTGCACACAGCAGTGTGGGAATTACGAGGCGAACATGCTACATGCAGGGGCAGACATCAACATGCATTTCTTCACATTAAGGAATGTAAGTTTTGAGGATGGCTCAATAAGTGGAACGCTAACATTCAAACAACCTTTAGAAGTAGGCAGCGACGGGAAACTGACAAAGTGGTCAACGGCGACGCTTGAGTTCAAAAGAGGAATATTAGTGTCCGGAACATGGAGCAATGGATAAAACAGGAGGAAAAGAAATGCAGATGAATGACGAAAATATTCAGACAGAGGAAGTCAAACGAGCAGCAGAACCGGAGTATAAAATTCCGGAAGATGCTACCGACAACTCAAGACCAAACGAAACAGCAGAGGTTGTGACGAGGGAATCAGCAGAGGAGACAAACACAGAACTCTTGCAGAGTATTGACAAGAAACTTGACATGCTACTTGCAGCACAAACAGCGACACAGGCAGCAAAGGAGGAATAATCATGAATACACCGCTTGCAGTAAGAATTGAATGTGCAAAGGGAGAAATCCTCAACGCCATGGAGACGATACAGAAAAGACATGCATTGCCTCCGTGCATCATGGACGGAGTTTTGTCCTCCGTACTGGCAGAGGTAAGGAGTGAGGCAAAGATTGAACTCATAAACTCAACAAATACAATGATGGCAGAAAAAAACGAGGAACTTGAAAAGGCAAAGAAAGCAGCAAAGAGAGTTCTGAAAACAGAACCGGACGAGGAGCATCCGGAGCAGGATGAACCGGAGAATCCGGAGGAATAAGAAGTAAACACCGAGAGGAGGTGAGAGCATGGCAGCATTGACGAAACTGACAACGAACATCAATCTTGAAATGTCCGGAGACACCAAAAGATATTTGGTATCTGCAAAGCAGGGAGACAAGGCAACACGATTCATTGTCGCAAGACTGCTCAACAACGGTGAACCGTACGCAATCCCGACGGGTGCGAGAGCGGTCATCAACATCACAAAGCCGGACGGAAAGCATGTGTATAACACATGTTCATATTCCGGTTCGGATGTGACAGTCGAATTGACGAATCAAGCACTTGCAGCCTCCGGAACGGCGTATTGCGACATTGAAATCCGGACAAGCGATGATTCACAGGTTATCACATCAGCATCATTCACAATGGAGATTGAACCGTCACAGAGGAATGAAAATGCTATCTTGTCAGCGAATGAGTTCACAGACCTTGAGAACCGGATTGCAGGACACATCAAGAATATTGATGACACAGATGCAGCAGTCAAGAAAGCGGAATCCGCAAGAGTGACCGCAGAGAATGCGAGAGTGAAAGCGGAACAGGCAAGGGTGACGGCAGAAAATAAGCGACAGGAAAATGAGAACACCCGCATCCAACAGGAGCAGCAGAGGCAGCAGGACACCTCACAGGCGGTCAAGAATACGAATGAGGCAACAGATGCATCCAAAAAGGCGACAACAGCCTGCAAAGAGGTTACAGAGCGGGCAGAGGATGCATTGCAGAATCAAGAGCAACTTGAGGCGACATTGAACACGGCGACGCAGATTCGACAGGATGTGTCACAGATGCAGACAGCAGTTGCAGAGGCAAAGAAACAGGTCGAGCAGGACAAAAAGGATATTGATGACACGATTCAAAATTCACTGCTTGCATCAGCAGAGAAAATCCTTGAGAGTGTGCAGGACTATTTCAACCGTGCCGAGGCTTTATATTCGAGTATGTATCTTGATTGTGACGGCGAAACACCGTATCTGCGAACAGTGACACCGATTTTCATTGATGGAGCAACACCACAGGTCAGAAATGCGAATGAGGGTGTTGATTTTGACGGAGGAACGCCGACCTCCCGACAATTAGCAGTATAATTCCACGATACTGGAAACAGACGGCGAAACGAACACAAAGGAGTGATTGTGTGATATATTCCATAATCACGGAGCAAAGGAGGTTGAACAATGGCAGCAATCAGACCATGCACCGGAACAACGGCAGACTGGAAAGCAGTTGAGGACACTCTGATTCTCAAGGAAAGAGAAATCGGAGTTGAACTTGATGCATCCGGTCATTATCAAATCAGACAGGGAGATGGTAAAAAGAAATTCTTTGACCTGCCGATTATCGTCAACAATGCCCGTTATGAGGAAATACTGACATTGACACAGGGATATATGAACACCGTGAACAATTTCAGCAAGAACATGACAGAGGCGACGAACAGTGCAAACGGTGCAGCAGCAACGGCAAACAATGCAGCGTCGACAGCGAGTGCAGCAGCAAAAGCGTGTCAAGGCATTGTGAACGGTCTCAACACTATGGTTGACACCGTCACAAAGAAATCATGTGTCCTCACGGTTGAGGATGGAATTTTGACGATAAGGGAGGCGTAAAAAATGGCAAGTGGAGACTTGATTGTAAAAGTAGCAGACAAAGACACACTCGACCGCACATATGCGAATACAAACGCTATACTGGCAGCAGTCGGGGAAGATGTAAGAATAAAGGGTGTAAAGCGTTACGGAATGAAAATCAACAAAAATGACAGCAATCCGGCGACACGATGCACATATCTTTTCGATGCGGTGGGAATGACACCCGCTGCGATGAATTATTCTGCCGGACGGTTCGATTTTGGAGACTGGGGAAACGTCTTTTTTGTAAAGAACAATTATCCGGCAATGGTCAAATATGACGGTACAGAAGATTATAAACTCGACCCGAACGACCACACAAAGAAAGCAGACGGAAAAACGGCATCCGATGTCTCAAACACGGCATACGGAGGAAATGCAATGAGTGTATTCGATGGCAGCGGTGACAAGGGCAAGATTTGGCTCTCACAGTTTGAAGTCGGAAACTATGAGTACATGATTATTTCAAACGTCCAGTACGATGAATCATACAACGATGACGCATATGTCAGAGAGGACGGTTCACATGCGGACAAACTCTATTTCCCGATGTTTGGCGGTTCGTATGATGGAACACGCATCCGCTCACTTGCAGGACAGACACTCATGTATAACACAAACGCATCAACAGAGATTGCAAGAGCAAAGGCAAACGGTGCGGGATGGAATATCGGCTCATGGAGCAAACGAAACCTGTTGAATTGTATGCTCAAGATTATGTCAAAGACAGACAATTCACAGACTGCATTCGGACAGGGTCAGACATCCGGATATGTGAACGACGCATCACAGAATTACGGGCATCTTGCAACCGGAACACTCAAGGACAAAGGACAGTTTTTCGGATATAACGACACAACACATGAGGTCAAAGTGTTCTACATGGAAAAACCGTGGGGCAACCGTTGGGATAGAATCAACGGTCTGTTGATGGTAGGCGGTGAAATCCTTGCAAAGATGACACCACCGTACAATCTGACAGGAAAGGACTTTGAAAAGGTCGGAATCACATTCACATCATCCGGCAACGGTTATCAGAAAGGAACAAAGTCAAGCAGATTCGGACGCATTGTCAATTCAATAGGTGGCAGCAGTAGCACATACACATGTGACTATTTTTGGTGGAATGCCGGAATTACTGCGGTCGCCCTTGTCGGCGGTGGCTGTAGCAATGGCGAGAACTGCGGTGCGGGTTACTTGGATTTGCACAATTCTGCGGGCAGTGCGTACTGGAGCGTCGGTGCGTCCGTTTTCTTAGAACAGCCTATCGCTGCGTAAGCAGCAGGGGGAGGAACGGAGGGGGAACGCCTCCGCTATTCCCGCCGTTAGGCGGTGTGGTCGTTTTTAGAAAAATGAATATAGGGATATAGGGTGCGGTGTCGGGCGGTGTTCCTGCTCCCTGCGGTCGCCCTTGTCGGCGGTAACTGTAACAATGGCGAGAACTGCGGTGCGGATTACTTGAATTTGAACAATTCTGCGGGCAATGCGAACTGGAACATCGGTGCGTCCAATTTCTTCTCATATCGGAGCGTTTAATCAAATGCAGCCTATATCCCACGCCACAAGGCGAAAATCATTCCGGATATAGGGTCGGTTGAGTAAGCATCCGCACAAAAACCGATAGGAGATAAGAAAATACTATATGAGAAGTTACAACAACCTATATGAACCAATGTTGCAAGACGACTACATAAAACAGTGCTTTATAAATGCATCCAAAAAGAAAAAGAACAGGAATGATGTGCGGGAGGTATTAGAGAACCTCGATGAACACACAGAACTCTTGAAAAAGATGTTGACAGAGGAGTTATTCATTCCGGACTATCACAAACCGAGCATCATCAACGAGAGCAGCAGCAAGAAAACACGCCGTATATTGAAACCGCATTACAAATATGAGCAGGTTATTCATCATTGTGCAATAGGTCAGTTCAAACCGATTGTGATGAATGGATTGTATGAATTTTCATGCGGGAGCATTCCGGACAGGGGTGTTCATTACGGAAAGAAGTACATGAGAAAATGGCTTGATTCCTACGACGGAAAGGAATTCTTTGTTCTCAAGATGGATGTTCACCATTTCTTTGAATCCATAAACCGAAGAATCCTCAAAAGGAAACTCAAAGAGGCAATTCGAGATAAACGGTTTTATAGATTACTCTGCATACTGATTGAACATGACAAAATAGCACTCGTTGCAAAGATTTTGACGGATGCAGGTGTTGAGATAGATGCAGAGCAGACGAAAACGCTTGTCGGATGCATAGCATTTGACGACATCTCCGGAGCGTTGGAGATATTGCAGGAAATCGGCATCACAGGAGCGATGTTCGATGAACTGAAAGAAATTATTGAGGAGATGCGAAAAGGCGTTCCGTTGGGATATTTCACATCACAATGGTTCGGCAATTTTTACTTGAAAGCACTCGACCACTACATCAAAGAGGAACTCCATGCAGAGCATTACATGCGATATATGGACGACATGGTGATACTGGGAAAGAGCAAAAAGAAACTACACAAAACACATGCAGCAATCGAAACATATCTGAATGAGAACCTCGACCTTGAAATAAAAGGCGATTGGCAGGTGTTTAGATTTGAATATCCGGTATTTGATAAAGGTGGGAATCCGGTACTTGATAAAGACGGAAAGCAGGTCACAAAGGGTCGTATGCTTGATTTTATGGGATTTCAATTTCACCATGACCGGACAACCATCCGGAAATCAAACATTGAGGCTGCGAGACGCAAGGCAAACCATATCTCAAAGCAGGATAAAATCTCATGGTATAACGCATCGGTGATGTTGTCATATATGGGATTGTTCAAACACACGGACACATACAACTATTACATTGATTACATCAAACCAAAAATCAATGTTAAGAAACTCAAGAGGATAGTTTCAAAGCATAGCAGAAAGGAGAACGAACATGATAGACTGGAAAAAGGTGACAGGAACACAGCCGGACAAGCCGGAGGAGGTCGACAGGACATCGTCGCCGTCAACGGTTTACCTGCGTAAGAACATCGAACAGGTGACAAGAGAGGTTGAGGGCAGCGACGGAAAGATGCAGACAGTGACCGAATGGCAGTACGACGAGAAAGAAATGACGGTCGAGGAATATGAGAACATGGCTCTTATGAAGTCGGTCGTTGAGGAGAACACATCCGGAATCGTCGAATCAGTGACACAGTTTCAGAAAGATGCGGTCATTGACGAATACACACAGCAGTTGATTGAGGAGGGGTTGATTTAGTATGAAAATACTTGTTGAAAGTCTCAAAAGAATGTACAAAAAAGGCACTCTCACAAAGGAACAGATTTCCGAGCGTGTCGCAAAGGGCAGTATTTCAGCGGATGAATATGAATATATCACAGGAGAAAAATTCTCCGGCGGTGATGCAGAATGAGTCCGCTTGAAATAATATCACGATTGTGTGATGTGACGGAAAATCTATCGGCAATCGTGAAAAAACAGCAAACAATCATTGAACAGTCGAAAATCGAGGAGGCGGTCAGAGCGGAACTCCGGCAGGAGGTAGAGGAGACAGACAGGGAGATGGATGTTCTCGAATATCACATGCGGAAATATTGCGACACCGACGACATCGAGGCGACAGAGTTCGGAAAGGAGAATGCCGTTGACGATTGAAATATCCCTGTTGCTCTCCGGAGTATCTGTTGCATGTGCAATCTTTTTCGGAATCTGCTCAAAGCAGAGAAATGAGAAGAAAGACACGCAAGAAGAGACGGAACAGAGAGCAACAACCGACACAATGGTGATGGTGAAACTTGAGAACATTGCAGACGACCTCAAAGACATCAAACGGGAATCGAGAGAGAACCGTGAGGAGATGAAAACATTGAGAGAGCGTGTTGTCATTGTGGAACAGTCACTCAAGAGTTATCACAAGAGACTGGACGGAGAACAGCATTCCGACCGATAACAGGAGGGCAGGAAACGGGCAAGAATCAACCTCACAGAAAAGAGGCAATACATGAGAATGACAGAACAGGAACGACGCATCAGAATCCGGCATCTGAAAAGAATGTATCGGATAAGAGAGCGAAAAGAGAGACATGACAAAAAGGTGTCCGGTCTGTTCATGAAACGTGTTGTATTCACTTTGATTCTTGCAGCATTTATCTTTACAGTCGTGATGATATTTGTGTTTTTGCGGATGGGTTCAGAACCGTCGACACTGATTGAGAATGTATTCAGATTTCTTTCGGTTGAGGGCGGTGCAATGGCACTCATTAAGTCCGTGAAAACGGTCAAGGGAACAAAGTCAAACGGAGAAATACAACACAATGACGAACCGGAACAGGATGACGAGGAGGTGCAAGGATGAAATACATCGTCGAGAATTGGTTTGTGATTGTGGGTCTGATTGCGGTATGTGCAGCGGGAGGATATGCAGTATATGTTTTCGTGAAAATGCCATCAGACAAACAGTTGAACAAAGTGAGAGAATGGCTGCTCTATGCAGTCACAAAGGCAGAAAAGGAACTGGGAGGCGGTACAGGTCAAATCAAACTGCGATATGTATATGATATGTTCGTCGCACGGTTCGCATGGCTTGCGAGAGTGATTTCTTTTGAGGCTTTTTCGATGATGGTTGACGAGGCACTTGAGAGAATGAAAAAGATGCTTGAGAACAACAAAGCGATGCAGACGCTTGTGAGCGGTGAGGCAGGTGAAACGGTTGAAAAGGATATGTGATTTCGCAACCGGAAACGCACACACAATCGTGCTGATATATGCAATCGTCGCTGTCATCGTATGGGTGGCGGTAAATCTGTATTTTTGGAAAATTTCTTTTGATTTAGACAGAGAAATTCGGGAAGAAATGAGAGAATACGGGGATTGCTATTCTGACACGGACGAGGCAAAATTCGGGAAACACATAACAAGGTTGACCGGATTCATCATTTCAATTCCTGCTGCGGTGATGTGGTGGTGTACACCTCTAATCGTGGCGGGATTGATGATATATGACAAGATACAAGAAAAGAATCCGGAATTGTGCGGATTCAAAGCAGACGATTTTGACAAGGAGGAAAACAAATGATTTCAAATTGCGGACATGACGAAAACGGAAGATACTCCGGAGGAAAAGCCGGAGACCAAACAGGTACAGAGTGGCAGGTTATAAATTGGTATAGTAGACCGTGGAAATGCGTTCTCCGTCACCCGAACGCAAAAGTGAGAGCGATGATTGCGAGCATGGCAAAGGCAGCAGCAGTCAATAATAAAATCGGATATTGTCAGTCTCACAGGGGTACATTTTGGACGAATCTTGCAGATTCAAATTTCGACCCTGCACAGATTACAGTTGCATGTGAGGCAGACTGTTCATCCGGTGTCGCTGCAATCGTAAAGGGTGCAGGTTACAGACTGGGGATTGACGCACTGAAAAAGGTGAGTACGGCATGTTATACCGGAAACCTGCGAGCAGCACTCAAGGCAGCAGGATTCGAGGTACTGACAGAAAACAAATATCTGACATCGGATGCGTATTTGCTTGCAGGAGATATTCTGTTGAATGATGGTGCTCACACAGCAACAAACCTCACAGACGGTGCAAAGTCATCCGGAGCGGGAGCATCCAACACAACACCAGTCAAGAGCAACACAAAGGTTGATGTTGCACACGGATTCGACAAGAGCCTTGCAGGAACATACAAGGTGACTGCATCCGGATTGAACCTCCGTGCGGGAGCAGGAACAGGAAAGTCAATCCTTGCGGTAATGGAAAACGGCGAGAAAGTCCAGTGCTATGGATATTATAACGACCACAACGGCGTGAAATGGTTGTATGTGGTTTATAAGAATATCGTCGGTTATGCATCAAGTAAATATTTGAGCAAATAGGAGGGATAATCATGTTATACTATTTAGGCAAAGGAACGGAGTTCAAGAAAGAGGACTGCAAAGAGTACAAGAAACTTGATGCAGCACTCAAGGCAGCAGCAAAGGACGAGAGCCTCGTCGTTTGGGATGAAACCGGAAAGGTCATCGGTTCACTCACGGATGACGTTCCGGAGGGAGCGTTGCAGACGAATCCGGACGGCAGCATTCCGGCGTTCAATGAGGACGGAACACCTGCGGGAACAGTAGACAGTGAGACCGTGGCAGCAGTCACCGGAGACAATGAACAGGAAACACAGCAGGAGAACGCAGAGGACGACGAGAACGCCTCAAACGAGGACAAGGCGACAAATCCACCGACCGAACAGGAAAACGGCGAAAATGGAGCAAATACGGAGGCAGACGAGGCAACAGAGGACAAGGTCATCATCCCACAGGGTAAAATGAGAGTGACGGTTATTTGTGACGGCTCACTCAATATCAGACGTTCGGCAGAGTGGGGCAATGATAACATCTGCGGTCGTGCTATCAGAGGACAGTCATATTATGTGAAAGAGATTCATGTTGTAGACGGAAAGAAGATGGTCAGAACAATCGGCGACCTTTACCTCTCCGGAGAATCGGAGCATGTACAATTCGAGCAGTTATGATATAATAAAACAACGGGAAACAAGACGGGGTTTTATGTGTAAAACACAGGTAACGAACAAATGCTTGAAAAATGCCCGAAAATAGGCGTTCGGAGTTATGCAAACGATAATCTGCTGTTCAGACCGTATCAAAATGGTTCAAAAACCCCGGAAAATCAAGGTTTTCCGGGGTTTTACTATATCTAAACGGGCTGATATAGTTTGACCAAATTTGGAAAAACGAGAACCGTTTTCACCCAATTTTTAGTGGTCCGCAAGTGGTTAACCGGCCAAAAAGAGGGCAAAAAGAGGGTCAAGTGGTGCCCAAAGTGGTTAACCGAGAGCCGATTTTGTGGGTGTTTTGGGGGCTACTTTTCAGCCCTCTTTCCCCTCGTTTTTGGCTGTGGCAGTTTGGCATAGTTTGACCTAATTTGAATAATTGAATATGAATTTGATGTAGCACACAGTATAAATGCTGGGTGCTTTTTTCATTTCAGGAACTCATATTCCGGCCATAGAAAGAGCCGTCACTTCACTTTTTATTTTGGAGTGGCGGCTTTTTCTATTTCCAGAAGCAACAGCAACAATCAGAAATGAGGTGAAGTCAATGAACACGCAAATCATCGCCATCGCCAACCAGAAGGGCGGCGTTGGCAAAACCACCACCTGTGCCAATCTTGGAATCGGTTTGGCACAGGCCGGAAAGAAAGTCCTGCTGATCGACGGAGATCCGCAAGGAAGCCTGACGATCAGCCTGGGCAATCCACAACCGGACAAACTGCCCTTTACGCTGTCGGACGCTATGGGGCGTATCCTGATGGATGAGCCGCTTCGTCCCGGCGAGGGTATCCTGCACCACCCAGAGGGCGTAGACCTGATGCCTGCGGACATCCAGTTATCCGGTATGGAGGTATCCCTGGTAAATGCCATGAGCCGTGAGACTATCTTGAGGCAATATCTGGACACGCTGAAGGGGCAATACTCCCATATCCTCATCGACTGCCAGCCCTCCCTTGGGATGCTCACAGTCAATGCGCTGGCCGCTGCAAACAGGATCATAATTCCCGTTCAGGCGGAGTATCTGCCCGCCAAAGGGCTGGAACAGCTGCTCTCCACGGTAAACAAGGTAAAGCGGCAGATCAACCCCAAGCTCCAGATAGACGGTATCCTGCTGACGATGGTTGACAGCCGAACCAACTTTGCCAAAGAGATTTCCGCACTTTTGCGAGAGACCTATGGCAGCAAGATCAAAGTATTCGGCACAGAGATTCCCCATTCTGTCCGGGCAAAGGAAATCAGCGCCGAGGGAAAAAGCATTTTTGCCCATGATCCCGGCGGCAAGGTGGCAGAGGGCTACAAAAATCTGACGAAGGAGGTGTTGAAACTTGAAAAGCAGCGCGAAAAAAATAGAGCTGGCATCGGTAGATGATCTGTTCTCCACCGAAGAAGGCCGCCAGGATGCAAAGCTGGAAAGGATTCAGGAAATTCCGTTGTCTGAACTGCATCCGTTCAAGAACCACCCATTCAAAGTCAAGGATGACGAAGCCATGATGGAGACCGCTGACAGTATCAAGCAGTATGGCGTTCTGGTTCCGGCCATTGCCCGACCGGACCCGGAGGGCGGTTATGAGCTGGTAGCCGGACACAGGCGGCACAGAGCCAGTGAACTGGCAGAAAAGGAGACCATGCCGGTCATTGTTCGGGATTTGGATGATGATGCCGCTACAATCATTATGGTTGACAGCAATTTACAACGAGAAAGCCTGCTCCCCAGTGAAAGAGCATTTGCTTATAAAATGAAGCTGGATGCCATTAAGCACCAAGGAGCCAGGACGGATTTAACTTCGGCCCAAGTTGGGCCGAAGTTGACTGCGGCAGAAAAAATCGCGGAGAACAGTCCAGATAGCAAATCACAGATTAAGAGATTTATCCGTCTGACAGAGCTGATTCCTGAATTGATGGATATGGTGGATGAAAAGAAGATTGCCCTGAACCCTGCCTATGAGTTGTCCTTTCTCAAAAAGGAGGAACAGGTAGACCTGCTGGACGCGATGGACAGTGAACAGGCTACCCCTTCTCTTTCCCAAGCCCAGCGGCTCAAGAAATACAGCCAAGAGGGGCATCTGACCCTCGATATGATGCGTGTCATCATGGGTGAGGAAAAGAAAAGTGATCTGGACCGAGTGACATTTACCTCTGACACTTTGCGGAAGTATTTCCCCAAAAGCTACACGCCCCAGCGGATGCAGGAAACCATCATCAAGCTGCTGGAGGCATGGCAGAAAAAGCGTCAGAGAGACCAGGAACGATGAAAGGAGCCGCCTATGAGGGATATTTCAGCCCGTGAGCTGAAAGGACACAACATTCTCGCCGTAGAGAGGTTTTGGGATAATACCCGCTGGATGATCGAGTTTTCCGTCCTGCGTCCCAGCACTGCTTACGGCAGCCGCGGAGATGAAATGCGGTTGTTTTTGACTGAGGACGGGTATCAGACCGCCCTGCAAAGCCAACAGCGCCGGGAGATCAAAATCAAGCGTTACGCTCGTGTGATTGAGGGACATATCCTCGATTTCAAACCGGGAAAACGCCGCCGCTCATAAACCCATACAACGAAAGGAAAGGAATGACTATGTGTACGGTAAAGGAAATTCAAGAAGCAATCCGGGAAGATTGCAGATCTCAGCATGACATGGATTCAACGGATATTGACCGCGTGATGCAAACACTTCCTTTCGCCCAGGAGGAGCCATTTACAGAGGCGCGTCCCCAAAAGCCGCTTTTTTGGTTCTATGCAAGAAAATTTGAAAAGCGCTGAACACCGCAATTCTTTGAAATGAGGATTGCGGTTTTTTGTACCCAAAATTCGGAAGGAGTGAGGTCGATGGCCGTTTTTCGCATTGAACGGACCCGTGATTATACCGTGATGAGCAATCATCATTTACGAAATGCAAATCTGTCGTTAAAAGCCAAGGGGCTGCTTTCCATGATGCTGTCTTTGCCAGAGGACTGGAATTACACTACCCGTGGCCTTGCAAAGATCTGTAAGGAAGGCGTGGATGCCATCGGTGCTGCCCTGCGTGAACTGGAAGGAGCCGGATATATCGTGCGCCATCAGAGACGCGATAAAAGTGGGCGGATTACAGATACCGAGTATGTCATCTATGAACAGCCCCAGCCAGATATGTCCCAGCCGGATACGGCTTCACCAGATACGGAAAACCCGGATATGGTAAGACCGGATATGGTAAGACCGGATATGGAAAAGCCCGCAGAATTAAATATAGAGAAATCAAATACAGAAAAATCAATTACTTATGGATCAAGTACCGATTCCATTCCCTTCCGGGAAACAGCGACGGCAAGACCGCCGGAACGGAAAGGAAGGGATGCGATGTCTGTCACAGAGATAGAAAATTATCGGGAGTTGATTTTGGAGAATATCGAGTATGACTGCTTGAAGCAGCGTTATCCTCTCTACCTGGATGACCTAAATGAGATCGTAGAGCTGTTGGTCGAAACGGTCTGTGCCAAACGAAAGACCACCCGGATCTCTGGGGCAGACTTCCCTCACGAGATCGTGCGTTCCCGTTTTTTGAAACTGGACAGCTCCCACATCGAGTTTGTCATGGACTGTCTGCAAAAGAATACCACCCAGGTACGCAACATGAAGCAGTACCTGCTTGCAGTGCTGTTCAATGCGCCTACCACCATGAACAATCACTTCACTTCATTGGTCAACCACGATATGCACGCAGGCGGCTGGTAAAGGCCGCCTTTTATCATGCCAAAGGAGGCACGACATGAACCAGATGGAAATTTTCAAAAACCCGGAGTTTGGCAGTATCCGGGTCATCGAAGAAAACGGCAAATACCTGTTCTGCGGAACGGATGTGGCCGCTGCGCTGGGGTACAGCAATCCCCGCGATGCAATTATCCGCCATTGTAGGTATGTCGTGAAACGCGACGCACCTCACCCACAAAGCCCCGACCGCAAAATCAGTATGACTTTTATCCCCGAAGGAGATTTGTACCGCCTGATCGTTCACAGCAAATTGCCATCGGCAGAGCGGTTTGAACAGTGGGTATTCGATGATGTCCTGCCTACTATTCGTAAGCACGGGGCCTATCTCACAAAAGAGAAGCTGTGGGAGGTTGCCACTTCCCCGGAGGCTCTGATGAAGCTCTGCTCAGACTTGTTGGCTGAGCGTGAAGCGAATATTTCTCTGCGTAAGGAAAATGCACAGCTGGAGGGCAAAGCCGCTTTCTATGACCTGTTCATCGACTTAAAGCACAGCACCAATCTCAGGACTACCGCCAAAGAGTTGGATGTCCCGGAGCGCCGGTTTGTTCGGTTTCTGATAGAACGGCGGTTTGTGTACCGCACGGCATCCGGCAATGTGCTGCCTTATGCCAATGTGAAAAATGCAGGGCTGTTTTGCGTCAAAGACTACTGCAACCACGGTCATACCGGTTCCTACACGCTGGTCACGCCCCAGGGCAAGCTCTATTTTGCTCAGCTGCGGGAGATGATCTTGCTGGTCTTATAAGAACAGAAAGGAAGTGGGTTTTATGCAGGAAGGAAAAACAATCGGTCAGCTGATGGAGGAAATGCGTCAGAAAGCCGGGGCGCAGAACTATCACGGCCATGACTACATGGATCTTCAGCGATTTGCGGAGAACACCCGGCACATGATTATTTTTGATGTGCTGACGAATGACTCCCCGGTGGGCTGGAAAGGAGAACGAACCCGCCTGTTTTTGTCAGATATAGGCTATGAAAAAGCTCTGGACAGTCAGGCAAAGGGGCAGATCAAGATTCTCAGCCATGCAAAGGTCAGAAATGGAGATTTGTTTTATGACCACAAAGAACAGATACGATAGGAGGAATCTGATATGAATGAGGAAAAGAAAGTCCCCTTCAAGTGGGAATATGGGGAAGAAACCATATCGCTGCAACTTGGGATGTATGCGAATAATCAGCGGCTTTATATCGGCATGATTACCCATACAGAAGATGGAGCAGAACCGTTTGCAGATATGACGGTGAACCTACCGGGATATTCCCTGGACCCCGGAGAGGCGTTTATTTCCGGTGACATCAGCAAGGACCTGCTGCGATTCATCAAAGAGAACAAATTGGGGAAGGTGCTTCCCTATCAGGTGCAGTCCGGTTATGGAAAATATTCTGCCGTTGCCTTTGATCTGGAGAAGTTGAAGGTATTTGATCCCAAAGGTGTGGCAGAGTTTCGGGAAGAGTGGAATTTGCCGGATAAGAAGCCGGTAAAGAAAAAGAGCCGCGGGATGGAGCGATGAAGAAATATTTTCTCCGGCGGCTGGTGGTCCCGCCTTAGAAGAAAATGCACCACCCCTGCACATTTTGTGGAAAGGAGGCGATGAAAATGCAGGAAGAAGTGGAAAACAGAACTTTAACGCTGGTTGTCAGTGGAACAAAGTTCACCGGCAGGCTGCTCAAAGCCGCCATCAGCAAGTACATGGCCCACTGCAAGGAAAAGAAGCTGCAAAAGCAAAGAAGCCGTGACGCTCCTGTGACACCCCACGGAAAACAGACCGTCAAGCAGCTCATTGGTCAGAATCAGGGGATCTCCAATATCGAGATCACAGACCCTTCCATCAAGGAATTTGAGAAGATCGCCCGGAAATATGGTGTGGACTATGCGGTGAAGAAAGACCGCAGTAGCTCCCCACCCAAGTACCTGATCTTTTTCAAAGGCCGTGACGCCGATGCGCTGACCGCTGCATTTACCGAGTACACCAGCAAAAAGGTCAAGAAGGCCGAGAAAACAGAACGCCCGTCTGTGCTGGCAAAACTCAGTCAGTTCAAAGAGATGGTCAAAAATGCCGTGGTGGACCGCACCAAGCGAAAGGAGCTGGAACGATGAAAAAGCAGTTTGACATCAAAAAGCTCGTTTTGCTGAACCTGCCCTATCTCCTGATGGGGCTGTTTACTACCAACTTCGGGGAGGCATGGCGACTGGCTCAGGGGGCAAATGCTTCAGAGAAATTCCTTTCTCTGTTTGCTGTCCTGCCTGGGGCGCTGCAAAGCATCTGGCCCAGCCTGCACCCGCTGGATCTGCTGGTGGGGCTGTGCTGCGGTGCTGGCCTGCGTCTGGCGGTGTATCTCAAAAGTAAAAACGCCAAGAAGTACCGTCACGGCATGGAGTATGGTTCTGCCCGTTGGGGAACCCATGAGGACATTGCACCCTACATCGACCCGGTATTCCAGAACAATGTGATTCTGACGAAAACGGAGAGCCTGACAATGAACAGCCGCCCCAAGGACCCAAAGACCGCCAGAAACAAAAATGTGCTGGTGATTGGCGGCTCCGGTTCCGGTAAGACCCGCTTCTGGCTCAAACCGAATCTGATGCAGATGCACAGTTCCTATGTGGTCACAGACCCGAAGGGAACCATTTTGGTGGAGTGCGGAAAAATGCTCCAAAGGGGCGCACCCAAGCTGGGGAAAGACGGAAAGCCTATGAAGGATAAGCACGGCAAGGTCATTTATGAGCCGTACCGAATCAAGGTCCTAAATACCATCAACTTCAAGAAGTCCATGCACTATAACCCTTTCGCCTATATCCATAGCGAAAAGGACATCTTGAAGCTGGTAACAACGCTGATCGCCAATACCAAAGGCGAAGGCAAGGCCGGAGACGATTTCTGGGTAAAAGCAGAAACCTTGTTATACTGCGCGCTTATTGGCTATATCCATTATGAGGCTCCGGTGGAGGAACAAAACTTCTCCACCCTCATTGAGTTCATCAACGCCATGGAAGTCCGTGAGGATGACGAGGAGTTCAAAAACCCCGTAGACCTGATGTTTGATGCACTGGAAGCCGAGAAGCCAAACCACTTTGCGGTGCGCCAGTATAAGAAATATAAGCTGGCCGCCGGAAAAACAGCCAAGTCGATTTTGATTTCCTGCGGCGCTCGCCTTGCCGTGTTCGACATTGCAGAGTTGCGTGAGGTCACGGCTTATGATGAGCTGGAGCTGGATACTCTGGGAGACAGGAGAACTGCTCTGTTCCTCATTATGAGTGATACGGATGACAGCTTTAACTTCCTGATCTCCATGTGTTATACCCAGCTTTTCAATCTGCTCTGCGAAAAAGCCGACGATGTGTATGGCGGCAGGCTTCCGGTTCATGTGCGCTGTTTGATTGATGAGTGTGCTAACATCGGGCAGATTCCGAAACTGGAAAAGCTGGTGGCCACCATCCGAAGCCGTGAAATCTCTGCCTGTCTGGTGTTGCAGGCACAGAGTCAGCTCAAGGCGATCTATAAGGATAACGCAGATACCATCATCGGTAACATGGATACATCCATCTTCCTGGGCGGTAAAGAGCCGACTACCCTCAAAGAGCTGGCTGCCGTGCTGGGCAAGGAAACCATCGACACCTACAACACCGGAGAGAGCCGTGGGAGGGAAACCTCCCATTCACTCAACTATCAAAAATTGGGGAAAGAGCTGATGAGCCAGGATGAGCTTGCTGTTATGGATGGAGGCAAGTGTATCCTCCAGCTGCGCGGTGTGCGTCCTTTCCTTTCGGATAAGTACGACATCACCAAGCACCCCAATTTCAAGTACACTGCCGACGCGGATGACAAGAACGCTTTTGATATTGAAGCATTCTTGTCCGCAAGGCTGAAACTCAAGCCCAATGAGGTCTGCGATGTATATGAAGTAGACACAAAGGGCGCTTAATTTCGTTCCGCTTTAGAAGGGAGTGATCTTATCTATTCGCCGCACCTGCCCTCTATGGGCCATTGGCGTACAAAGCGGACAATCGCAAGAAAAAATAATGAAAAAGGAGGACAGCCGGAATCATGCCCCCCGGAAACCGGGCGGCAGATTGTTCCGGCTTTTGTATGCCTATGAGACATGACAAACCTATTTTTTAATCAGATTCCGGCTAACAAACTATATGGCATTTTTTGAACAGGCAATCACCGTTCTTCAGACCCTCGTTATCGCGCTCGGTGCCGGTCTCGGTATCTGGGGCGTTATCAACCTGCTGGAAGGTTACGGCAACGACAACCCCGGCGCCAAGAGCCAGGGCATGAAGCAGCTCATGGCCGGTGCTGGTGTAGCCGTAGTCGGCATGGTCCTTGTACCTCTGCTCTCCGGGCTTTTCTCTGTCTAAGCGTCTCCGTATGAAATCCTTGCCGCTCCCGCAGCTTTGCGGGGGCGGCGGAAAGGAGGTTGACACCGTATGGATTTCTTACTTGAAGCCCTGACAAATTGGCTGAAAGAAATGCTGGTGGGCGGTATTATGAGCAACCTTTCGGGGATGTTTGACAGTGTAAATCAGCAGGTCGCGGATATATCCGTACAGGTAGGCCAGACCCCACAGGGATGGAATGGCAGTATTTTCAGCATGATTGAGAATCTGTCCAACTCCATCATGGTGCCGATTGCAGGTGTGATTCTGGCTATCGTGATGACCGTAGACCTGATCCAGATGATTGCAGACAAGAACAACCTGCATGATGTGGATACCTGGATGATTTTCAAGTGGGTGTTCAAATCAGCTGCCGCCATCCTCATTGTCACAAACACATGGAATATCGTGATGGGCGTCTTTGATATGGCGCAGAGCGTAGTGGCGCAGGCGGCAGGGATTATCAATTCGGATGCGTCCATTGACATTTCCTCAGTTATGACCGATCTGGAACCGAGGCTGATGGAAATGGATCTGGGACCGCTGTTCGGACTGTGGTTCCAATCCCTCTTTATTGGCATTACTATGTGGGCGTTATATATCTGTATCTTTATCGTTATTTATGGCCGTATGATCGAAATCTACCTTGTGACTTCGGTGGCTCCCGTTCCAATGGCTGCAATGATGGGTAAAGAATGGGGCGGTATGGGACAGAATTACCTCCGATCCCTGCTGGCGCTGGGCTTTCAGGCGTTTCTCATTATCGTCTGCGTGGCAATTTATGCTGTGCTGGTGCAGAACATCGCTCTGGAAGATGACATCATCATGGCAATCTGGAGCTGCGTGGGCTACACCGTACTGCTATGTTTTACGCTGTTCAAAACCGGCAGTCTCGCCAAATCAGTCTTTCAGGCGCACTAAAACGGAAGGAGGTTTCTACATTGGCTTATGTACCCGTACCCAAGGACTTAACAAAAGTCAAAACAAAGGTCATGTTCAATCTGACCAAGCGGCAGCTTATCTGCTTCACGGGCGGAGCGCTTATTGGCGTACCGCTTTTCTTTTTGCTCAGAAAACCTACCGGAAACAGTGTAGCGGCTATGTGTATGATGCTGGTTATGCTGCCCTTCTTTATGCTGGCTATGTACGAAAAGCATGGACAGCCCCTGGAAAAGATCGTGGGCAACATTCTCAAAGTAGCTGTGATCCGTCCCAAGCAGCGTCCCTACCAGACCAATAACTTTTATGCCGTATTAAAGCGGCAGGAAATGCTCGATAAGGAGGTGTATGACATTGTTCACCGCAATAAAAAAATGGCTGCATCGGATGTTCGGAAAAACCGAGGAAAAAACTGTGCAGCCGGTAAAGACAAAGAAAAAACTGTCCCGCGCCGATAAGAAGCAGATCGAAGCGGCCATTGCCCGCGCTAACCGCACGGACAAAAAAGGAAAATCTGCGCAGGACAGTATCCCTTATGAACGGATGTGGCCGGACGGAATCTGCCGCATATCGGACAGCCACTACACAAAGACCATCCAGTTTCAGGACATCAACTATCAACTCTCCCAAAACGAAGATAAGACGGCAATCTTTGAGGGTTGGTGTGATTTCCTCAATTATTTTGACAGCTCGATTCATTTCCAACTGTCTTTTTTGAACCTTGCGGCATCGGAGGAGACCTTTGCTAACTCCATTTCCATCCCGCCCCAAAGGGATGCCTTTGACAGTATCCGCGAGGAATACACCACAATGCTGCAAAATCAGCTGGCAAGAGGTAACAACGGTCTCATCAAGACCAAATACCTGACCTTTGGTATCGACGCAGACAGCATCAAAGCCGCCAAGCCCCGTCTGGAGCGTATTGAGACCGATATACTCAACAACTTCAAGCGTCTTGGTGTAGCTGCCAGAACGCTGGACGGTAAAGAAAGGCTTTCTCAGCTTCATGCAGTATTCCACATGGACGAACAGTTCCCATTTCAGTTTGAATGGGACTGGCTGGCCCCTTCCGGTCTGTCCACAAAGGATTTTATTGCACCAAGCTCCTTTGAGTTCCGCACCGGCAAGCAGTTCCGTATGGGCAAGAAATACGGGGCTGTTTCTTTTTTGCAGATTCTCGCACCGGAGCTGAATGACCGTCTGCTGGCTGATTTTCTGGATATGGAAAGCTCGCTCATTGTGAGTATGCACATTCAGTCGGTGGATCAGGTGAAAGCCATCAAAACGGTAAAGCGAAAGATTACCGACCTGGACCGCAGTAAGATCGAGGAACAGAAAAAAGCAGTCCGCGCCGGATACGACATGGACATCATTCCATCTGACCTTGCTACCTACGGCAGTGAAGCGAAAAAACTCTTGCAGGATTTGCAGAGTCGCAACGAGAGAATGTTCCTTTTGACCTTTCTGGTGCTGAACACAGCGGACAATCCCCGTCAGCTTGGCAACAACATCTTTCAGGCAGGCTCCATTGCCCAGAAGTATAACTGTCAGCTGACCAGGCTGGACTTCCAGCAAGAAGAAGGGCTGATGAGCTGTCTGCCCCTGGGACTCAATCAGATCGAGATCCAGCGAGGACTGACCACCAGTTCTACGGCTATCTTTGTACCGTTCACCACACAGGAATTATTCCAGAACGGCAAAGAAGCTCTGTACTACGGCATCAATGCTCTATCCAACAACCTCATCATGGTGGATCGAAAGCTGCTGAAAAACCCCAACGGCTTGATTTTGGGTACGCCGGGTTCCGGTAAGTCCTTCAGCGCAAAACGAGAAATTGCCAACTGCTTTTTGCTTACCAGTGATGATGTTATCATCTGTGACCCGGAAGCGGAGTACGCACCTCTTGTTGAGCGTCTGCATGGGCAGGTCATCAAGATCTCGCCTACCTCCACCAACTACATCAATCCGATGGACCTGAACCTGGACTACTCGGATGATGAAAGCCCGCTGTCCCTCAAGTCTGATTTTATCCTCAGCTTATGTGAGCTGATTGTGGGCGGTAAGGAGGGCTTGCAGCCGGTGCAGAAAACCATCATCGACCGCTGTGTGCGTCTGGTCTATCAGACTTACCTCAATGACCCGCGCCCGGAGAATATGCCCATACTGGAGGACCTATATAACCTGCTTCGGAAACAGGAGGAAAAGGAAGCCCAGTATATCGCTACGGCCCTTGAAATCTATGTAACCGGCTCCCTCAATGTGTTCAACCACCAGAGCAATGTGGACATCAACAACCGCATTGTCTGCTATGACATCAAGGAACTGGGCAAGCAGCTCAAGAAAATCGGTATGCTGGTGGTACAGGATCAGGTGTGGAACCGCGTTACCATTAACCGCGCTGCCCACAAGTCCACCCGTTACTACATCGACGAGATGCACCTGCTTTTGAAGGAGGAACAGACCGCTGCCTATACAGTGGAAATCTGGAAGCGATTCCGTAAATGGGGCGGAATCCCGACAGGTATCACCCAGAATGTCAAAGACCTTTTGAGCAGCCGCGAGGTAGAGAACATCTTTGAAAACTCCGACTTCGTGTATATGCTCAACCAGGCAGGCGGAGACCGTCAGATACTTGCCAAGCAGCTGGGCATTTCCACGCACCAGCTTAGCTATGTGACCCACTCCGGTGAGGGCGAGGGCCTGTTGTTCTATGGTTCCACGATCCTGCCTTTCGTGGATCACTTCCCGAAGAATACCGAGCTGTACCGTATTATGACCACCAAACCTCAGGAACTGAAAAAGGAGGATGAATGATTATGAACCCCAACATTTTGAATAAAAACCCGCTGATGTTTTTTGACAGGGCGGTAAATGCCCAGCGTAGCCAGCTGCTTACGGTCATGGCTGATGCGGTAAGTGAGTGCCGCACGGCGGCAGATCAGGCAGCCGAACTGAATGAGACCGGTCAGGTGGGGCTGCTCCGTCTGGCAGAGGTCTGGAGCACCATCCGTGCCAAGGAAGGTATGGGTGGTCTGGTTCTGGAAGGAACCGAAGCGAAAATCCTGTCCGATGTGGTGGCACAGTTTTATGCCTACCTGTCCGGTTGTATGTTCAACGATCCTGTGGGAATGGCCATTTATGCAGAGCTGCACTACATGATGTCCTCCCTCATGCTGGGAGAATGGTTTGAATAAGGAGCCGCGCCTGCGCTTTACTGATGAGGAACGGTCTGACCCTGCGCTGGAAAAGCCGATCCGTAAAGCGGAGAAAGCTGCGGCCAGAGCAGATAAGGCGCAGGCCAATATCCCAAAGAAAAAGGTCAGGCAGACGGTCATCGACCCGGATACCGGAAAAAAGACCTCGAAGTTGACCTTTGAGGACAAGAAAAAGCCACCCTCCAAACTTTCTCAAGGGGTCAAGGAAGCTCCCGTCCATCTGGTTGCGGGCAAGCTCCACAAAGAGATCCGGGAAATAGAACAGGACAATGTGGGCGTGGAAAGCGCCCACAAGTCCGAGGAAGCGGTGGAGACCGGCGCTTATCTGGTGCGGGAGGGCTATCGCAGCCACAAGCTGAAGCCGTACCGCAAAGCAGCCCAGGCAGAGCGTCAACTGGAAAAGGCAAATGTAAATGTTCTGTACCAGAAATCTTTGCAGGAAAATCCCCAGTTTGCCAGCAACCCTCTTTCACGCTGGCAGCAAAAGCAGGCCATCAAAAAGCAGTATGCCGCCGCCAAACACGCCGGTCAGACTGCCGGAAATACCGCCCAGGCGGCATCCAAAACCGGAAAAGCCGCAAGGACGGTAAAAGAAAAGGTACAGCAGGCAGGGGCATTCGTCATGCGCCACAAGAAGGGTTTCCTGATGGCAGGGGTTTTGTTCCTCATTACCTGTATGCTGATGAATACCATGTCCTCCTGCTCCATGATGGCGCAGAGCATCGGTTCCGTTCTCTCCGGCACCACCTATCCGTCGGATGACCCGGAAATGCTGGCGGTGGAGGCAGATTATGCAGCCAGAGAAGCCCAGTTGCAGGAGGAAATCGACAACATTGAAAGCAGTCACCCAGGGTATGACGAGTATCGCTATGACCTTGGTATGATCGGCCATGACCCTCATGAGCTGGCAGCATTTCTCTCTGCCGTCTTGCAAGGCTACACCCGGCAGAGCGCTCAGGCAGAGCTGGCGCGTGTGTTTGCAGCACAGTATCAGCTGACGCTTACTGAGGAAGTGGAGATTCGCTACCGCACGGAGACCTCCACCGACCCGGAGACCGGCGAGACCACCTCAGAAGAAGTCCCCTATGAGTATTACATTTTGAATGTGAAACTCACCAGCAAGCCCATTTCCGCTGTGGCGTCGGAGATTCTGACCCCGGAGCAGATGGAAATGTATCAGGTCTACCGACAGACCATGGGCAATAAGCCGTTGTTGTTTGGCGGCGGTTCCCCTGATACCAGCGGCTCGGAAGATCTGTCCGGTGTGCAGTTCATTAACGGTACCCGCCCCGGCAATCCTCAGCTGGTGGAACTGGCCAAGCGTCAGGTGGGCAATGTGGGCGGCTATCCTTATTGGAGCTGGTATGGCTTTGACAGCCGCGTGGAGTGGTGCGCCTGCTTTGTATCCTGGTGTTATAACCAGGCTGGAAAAAGTGAACCGCGCTTTGCAGGCTGTGAGTGGCAGGGCGTTCCGTGGTTCCAGTCTCATGGACAATGGGGTGCAAGAGGCTATAACAATCTGGCTCCCGGAGATGCAATTTTCTTTGATTGGGATTTGGATGGGACAGCAGACCATGTGGGTATCGTGATCGGTACGGATGGCAGCCGTGTTTATACCGTGGAGGGAAATTCCGGCGATGCCTGCAAGATCAAAAGTTATGACCTGAATTATCAAAGCATTAAAGGCTATGGTTTGATGAACTGGTAACAGAGATTTTTAAGAAGGAGTGATAGACGATGGCAAAGAACAAAATTGAGCGCATTGACCAGGAGATTACAAAGGTCCGCGAGAAGATCGCAGAGTATCAGGAAAAGCTCAAGGCGCTGGAAGCACAGAAAACCGAGGCAGAAAATCTGGAGATCGTCCAGATGGTGCGCGCTCTGCGTATGACCCCGACTCAGTTGAGCGCCATGCTGTCCGGTGGCACAGTTCCCGGCAGTTTGGCTGATGACAATAACGAACAGGAGGAAAACAGCTATGAGGAATAAACGATTGCTCCGAACACTTTCCGCCTTTTGCCTAACAATGGTTGTGGCATTTGGCTTTACGATCCCTGCTTTTGCACAGGGGTCAGAACAGGCACCGGCGGCACCGGCAGAGGATTCTACCAATGATAGCAACGTGATTGTGGAAGAAACAGAACCAGCACCGGCACTTACACCGGAGGGGAATGCGGCACTGGTGGATGATTTTGGAGGAAATAAGCAGCTTATTACTGTTACGACCAAAGCTGGAAATTACTTTTACATCCTGATTGACAGGGCGAATGAGGACAAGGAGACTGCTGTTCACTTTCTGAACCAGGTGGATGAAGCGGATTTGATGGCACTGATGGAAGATGAAAATGTCAAAGAGAAGCCGTCTGCTGTGTGTAGCTGCACGACAAAATGTGAAGCAGGGGCAGTCAATACGGTTTGCCCGGTCTGCGCAACTGATAAGAGTAAATGTACGGGCAAAGCACCGGAACCTCCGGCAAAAACACCGGAACCGGAAAAAGAGAAGCCTGCCGGACTGAACCCGGCTGCGATAGTCCTTTTGCTGGCTCTGCTTGGAGGCGGTGGCGTATTTGCCTACTTGAAACTCATTAAGAATAAGCCTAAGACCAAGGGCAATGACAGTCTGGACGATTATGATTATGGCGAGGAAGATTCCGAGGAATGGGAAACCGAGGATGAGGAGTCGGACGAACCGGACGCTGATGGGGGCAGCACAGAAGAAGATGATGAGGACAGTGTGAAATGACCCGTTTCACAGACAGTCCCTATGAACGCATGATGACACGCAGGCCGGAGGGCGGGAGGGAAACTTCCCGTCCTCATTCTATATCCCACAGCCACCCCTGCTATGGTTGCGGGAATTATGGAAGTCCCTGCGTAGGTATCTGCCATCGTGAGATAGAACGCTGGCTCAAAGAAAGGAAACGAAAAAAATGAGTGTTCTGATTATATTTATCAAGCTGATTGCTGTTTTTGACCTGCTGGTGATCGCCGTGTATTTTGGCGGCGATATTCTTTCTACCATGTTAAACAAACTTCGGAGAAAGCCAAAGCAAGATGACCCCTTTGATTTCTCCTTAGATACCGTGACAGTTTCATTGTCCATAGATTCTATCCGTCAGCTTTGTTCCGACGATGCGGCAGATTTTGTGGAAGAAAAGATCCTGCCAAATGCGGAGAAAACAATGGCCGTTTTGACGGAACAAGAACAGACGGCGGCTCGTCTGCTCTTATCCGCTTTGATCGGTTTTCTTGCAGCAGAAGCTCCTATGGATGAACAGAGCTTTCCTTTGATGATGGAACTTCTGAACTGCATGGAAGGGGAAAAAGAAGATGGTTGTCAGGATGCAGTAGATAGTTTACTTGAAGATGCCGCCTGCAATACCCGCCGTCACGAAGAATATTACAGCAATTATCAACGCTACCAGCTGATGCAGGTGGATAAAACCCGTGTCATTTTGGCTTGCCGTATCATCATCAATGACCTGCTGGGGAAACTGTACCGCTATGACTACCGGTTTGGTTATAACCTGCTACTGGATGAGGAAAACAGCATAGAGAAAAAACTGCACACGCCTGTGCGGGAAAAATGGGAGGCTGAAGATTATGAATTTAGTGATTGCTGAAAAACCATCGGTCGCACAAAGTCTGGCCACGGTAATCGGTGCAACTGCTCGTAAGGATGGGTATCTGGAGGGTAACGGCTGGCGCGTCAGCTGGTGCGTGGGCCACCTGGCCGGTCTTGCGGATGCAGACAGCTATGACTCCAAGTATGCCAAGTGGCGATATGATGACCTGCCTATTCTGCCGGAGCATTGGCAGATGGTAGTGGGAAAGGATAAGAAAAAGCAGTTTGATATTCTCAAAAAGCTGATGAACGCCCCGGATGTGACGGAGGTAGTAAATGCCTGTGATGCCGGACGCGAGGGCGAGCTAATCTTCCGCAGCGTCTATGAGCTGGCAGGCTGCCAAAAGCCGATGAAAAGGCTCTGGATTTCTTCGATGGAGGACTCCGCCATAAGGGAGGGCTTTGCAAACCTGCGCCCAGGTGTAGATTATGATGGACTTCGGGATGCTGCTCTCTGCCGTGCCAAGGCCGACTGGTTGGTAGGGATCAATGCCACAAGGCTTTTTTCCGTGCTGTACCACCGCACCCTCAACATCGGGCGTGTGATGTCCCCAACGCTGGCACTGATTGTCCAGCGAGAAGCTGAGATCGACACCTTTAAGCCGGTTCCCTTTTATACCGTGGCGCTGGAGCTGCCCGGTCTTACCGTATCCGGGGAGCGCATGGCGGATAAAGCTGCTGCCGAACAGCTGAAAGAAGCCTGTCAGGGTGCAAATGTCACAATCAAAAAGGTGGAGCGCAAGGAAAAGTCCGAAAAGCCGCCTGCCCTCTATGACCTGACTACCCTGCAAAGAGATGCCAACCGTCTGCTTGGATTTACGGCCCAGCAGACCCTGGACTATCTGCAAAGCCTGTATGAAAAGAAGCTCTGCACCTATCCCCGTACTGACAGTCGCTATCTGACCGGTGATATGGCAGACAGCCTGCCGGTGCTGGTGAATCTGGTTGCCAATGCTATGCCGTTTCGCAAAGGAATCTCCATTTCCTGTGACTCCCAGACGGTCATCAACGATAAGAAAGTAACCGACCACCACGCAGTAATCCCTACCAGAAATCTCAAGGATGCAGACCTTTCTGTCCTTCCTGCGGGAGAAAAGGCGGTGCTGGAGCTGGTGGCCCTGCGTCTGCTGTGCGCCGTAGCCCAGCCCCATATCTATTCGGAAACCGTTGTGATTGCAGCGTGTGCCGGTGGGGAATTTACCGCCAAAGGAAAAACGGTGAAGCACCCCGGATGGAAAGCACTGGAGGACGCTTACCGTGCCAAAATGAAGGATGCAGAGCCGAAAAAAGATGGCGCAGAGAAAGCCCTGCCGGAGCTGACCGAAGGACAGACCCTTTCGGTTTCTGCGGCAATCGTCAAAGAAGGCAAAAGCAGTCCGCCCCAGCACTTTACGGAGGACACCCTGTTGTCCGCGATGGAGACTGCCGGAAAAGAGGATATGCCGGAGGATGCCGAGCGAAAAGGTCTGGGGACACCGGCCACCCGTGCCGGTATTTTGGAAAAGCTGGTATCTGCCGGTTTTCTGGAACGAAAAAAGAGCAGGAAAACGGTGCAGCTTCTCCCTTCCCACGATGCAGTTTCCCTGATCACCGTTCTGCCGGAACAACTGCAATCGCCGCTTCTGACTGCCGAGTGGGAGTACCGACTGGGCGAGATCGAGCGCGGGCAGCTTGCCCCGGAGGAGTTTTTGGACGGGATCAGCATCATGCTGAAAGACCTGGTGGGAACTTATCAGGTCATCAAGGGAACTGAGTACCTGTTCACTCCGCCCCGTGAGGTGGTGGGCAAATGCCCTCGCTGCGGCGGGGAAGTTGCAGAACTGCAAAAAGGTTTCTTCTGTCAGAATGATTCTTGCAAATTTGCAATCTGGAAAAATAACAAATGGTGGGCTGCCAAGAAAAAACAGCCGACCAAGGCTGTGGTGTCTGCACTGCTTAACGATGGCCGTGTCCGTGTGACGGGCCTATATTCGGAGAAAACCGGAAAGACCTACGATGCCGCTGTGGTTTTGGAGGATGATGGACAGTACGCCAACTTCAAGCTGGAATTTGACCAGCGGAAAGGAGGCAGCTGATGAATCTCTCTTTAGTGGAACGGGAAACCATTCTCATCTATAACCAGGCAGAACCAATGGCTGAGATCTATACTCATGATCCCCGTCTGATGGAGAAGCTGGAACTGCTGGCAAAAAAGCACCCCGACCAGATCACCCGAAAGGACGCCCATAACTTTACCGTTCCTAAGCGGTGTGTATCAGTCCGAGAGCCATACAGCGCAGAACGCCGCAAAGCTGCCAGTGAACGGGCGAAAGCTGCCGGATACCAGCCCCCTGTGAGAAAGTCCAGCAGTTAAAGGCACATGGCAGAGAATGTATTTGAAGCAGTCAAGCAGTCGGTCAGCACCAGAGATGCGGCAGCGTTTTATGGGATCGAGGTCAAACGAAATGGCATGGCCTGTTGTCCCTTTCACGATGATAAGAACCCCAGCATGAAGCTGAACGAAGAATATTTCTACTGTTTCGGCTGCGGAGCTACTGGCGATGTGATCGACTTTACCGCAAAGCTCTTTGACCTCTCCCCAAAAGAAGCGGCAGAGAAATTGGCACAGGACTTTGGCCTGATCTATGACAGTCAGGCCCCTCCCCGTAGGAGATATGTCCGGCAGAAAACAGAGGCACAAAAGTTTCGGGAGGACCGGCAGCGGTGTTATCGCGTACTGTCCGATTACTACTATCTGCTGAAAAAATGGGAGGCCGACAATTCTCCCCGGACACCGGAGGAAGAACCGCACCCCCGTTTTGTGGAAGCAATCCAGAAGAAAACCTATGTAGAGTACCTGTTGGACCTTTTTCTTTATGAAAGTGAAGAAGAACAAAAGGCATGGATTGCAGAACACACAGCAGAAATCACACACTTGGAAAGGAGATTGAAAATCATGGCTGAGAACAAACCCACCAACCGAGAGCGGCTAAGGGAAATCACAGATGGCATCGAGCAGGGGATCAAAGAACTGTTTGAGAGTGAAAAGTATATGCGCTATCTGTCCGTCATGTCCCGCTTCCACCGCTATTCGGTAAACAACACCATGCTCATCTATATGCAGAAGCCGGACGCTACATTGGTAGCCGGATACAATAAGTGGAAAGACCAGTTTGAGCGTCATGTAAAAAAGGGCGAGCATGGTATTACCATAATTGCTCCCACACCATATAAGAAGAAAATCGAGGAGCAGAAACTGGACCCGGATACCAAGGCTCCGATTTTGGATAAAGACGGAAAGATCGTCACAGAGGAAAAAGAAATCGAGATCCCCATGTTTCGCCCGGTCAAGGTCTTTGATGTGAGCCAGACCGACGGGAAACCTTTGCCTGAGCTTGCTTCCTCCCTTTCCGGCAATGTGCCAAATTATGAGGCATTCATGGAGGCTCTGCGCCGCAGTGCGCCGGTGCCGATCACTTTTGAAGCAATGGCCGCCGATACGGACGGCTATTTTTCTGCCGATCATCAGAAAATCGCCATTCGCCAGGGCATGAGTGAGGTGCAGACGGTTTCGGCCACAGTACACGAGATTGCCCACAGCAAGCTCCACAATCAGAAAAAGATTCAGATTGCCAATGACGAGCAATATCAGGAGATCGAGCTGTTTGATAAACCCGGTCTGTTCTCCAATGGGCGGATTGTCCGTGATAATCTGCCGGAGGGCGTTTATTGCTATGACCTGCGCGGTTCTGACTACGACCCCGGAGAGCCGGTCTGTGTAGAAGAACAAGTGGTTGTAAACCATGCAGGTTCCGTTCTGCTGACAGAGCCGCTGGAGCTGGCGGAAGATGGACGCCTGATGCTGACCGAGGAAGAAGGGCTGAATTTTGTTGGCGGCTTTTCTACCCTCACCCAGTTTTTGCAAGAACAGAGGAAAGACCGCCACACGGAGGAAGTGGAGGCTGAAAGCATCTCCTACGCAGTCTGCAAATATTTTGGCATCGAGACCGGAGAAAACAGCTTCGGCTATATTGCAAGCTGGAGTCAGGGCAAGGAGCTGAAAGAGCTGAGAGCCAGTTTGGAGACCATCAATAAGACCTCCGGCACTTTGATCTCTGACATTGAGCGCCACTATAAGGAAATATGCAAAGAGCGTGGGATTGATCCCCATGCAAAGGCAGAGCCGGAAACCGCCCCGATAGAGCAGCCAACCGGCAATCTGACTTACTATGTGGCAGAGTGCATGGAGTTTTCAAACCTTGGAGAATATCACGATAACCTGTCTTTGGAGGAGGCGGTCCGCATCTATCAGGAAATTCCGGCAGAGCGAATGAACGGGGTCAAAGGGATTGGTTTTGAGCTGAAAGACGGAAGCGACTATGAAGGGCCGTTTCCGATTTTGACCGGGCAGACCATTGACCTGGACACTATTCAGGCAATCGACTATTACCGTGACAATCCGCTGGTACAGAAAGCGGTAAAGGAACTGGCTGCGGCCATGCCGGAAATGGAGGTACTGGGGGCGGATGCCAACCAGCAGGAGGCTTTGTTTCTGATCAACGATACTACCTATCTGCATATCCAACCTTGTGACAGCGGATGGGACTACACTCTTTACGATGCTGCGTCCATGAAAGAGCTGGATGGTGGTCAGCTGGATATGCCGGAGTTTTCCTGCATGAAGGCAGTTCTCCAGATTTGTGATGATAACGATCTGGACAGCACTTCGCTCAGACGCGCTCCCTTGTCTATGGTTGAGACCTTGCAGGAAGCTGCTTATGAGCAGATGCAGGCAGAGGCAAGTCAGATGACCGCTTCTGCCCAGCTGCCGGAAGCGCAGGAGCAGGCACTGGATGAATACCCCATGCCGGATGAGCAGGTATCCACACCGGATATGCAGGAATATGGCTACTCCTATGATGGAATGCTCCCTGTTACCAGAGAACGGGCGCTGGAACTGGATGCCGCCGGTTTGACCGTCTATGTGCTGCATGAGGACAATACGGAGAGCATGGTGTTTGACCCGCAGGAAATCATGGATCATGGCGGTCTTTTCGGTGTGGACCATGAGGAATGGGAGAAAAGCCCTCAGTTCCACGAAAAGGTCATGGAGCGTCAGGAACATCAGCAGGAACGCGAACAGGCATTTCTCTCTCAGAACAGAGATTGCTTTGCCATCTATCAGGTGAGCCGTGACGATCCGCAGAATGTGCGCTTTATGAATCTGGATTGGTTAAAGTCCCATGACATTTCCATAGACCGCAGCAATTATGACCTCATTTACACAGCTCCTCTGAGGGAGTCTGGCACTGTGCCGGAGCAGCTGGAAAAACTCTATCAGCAATTCAATCTGGAAAAGCCCGTGGACTTTCACAGTCCCTCCATGAGCGTCAGCGACATCGTTGCAATCAGACAGGACGGTAAGGTATCCTGTCATTACTGTGACAGCGTTGGTTTTACCCAGATCCCCGGATTCCTGCCAGAAAACCCGCTGAAAAATGCGGAAATGGGCCTGGAGGACGATTACAGCATGATCGACGGTATCATCAACAATGGCCCAAAAGAGCCGACCGTGGCAGAGCTGGAACAGCAGGCCCGAAGCGGTCAGCCCATTTCCCTGATGGATCTGGCTGCCGCTGCCCATCGGGAGGAACGGGAAAAGAAAAAGTCCGTCATGGAGCAGCTGAAAAGCCAGCCCAAGGCAGAACACAAAAAGACAGCACCCAAAAAGAGTGCGGAAAGGGAGATTTGATATGGGAAACTTTACTTTTGAGGAAATGAACCTGATGTGCATTTACAATACCGGCAGCCGCACCGGGCTGATTGACAGTTTGCGTGAGATGCGCGGCGAGCTTTCGCCGGAGGAAACGGAGCTGAGAGAGTTGACCGACAGCGCCCTTACGAAGCTCTGTGCGATGACCGATGAGAAGTTTGCCGAACTGGAGCTGTACCCGGATTTTGACCAGTAAACAACATAACCGCAGGGATGGGGTGGCGATCTGCCACCCCGCCTTTTTACCCCAAAATTGAAAGGAGGACAGAACACTATGCCAACCAAAGCTGAACTATATGCGCAGATGGCGGACAAGGTGGCAACACAGCTCACGGGGAGCTGGCAGGAATGGGCAGGGTTTCTCACTACTGCTTCCCGCCTTTACAAGTACCCGTTCCATGAGCAGCTGATGATCTATGCCCAGCGACCGGACGCCACCGCCTGTGCGGAGTACGATTTGTGGAATGAAAAGATGGGCCGTTATGTAAGGCGCGGTTCCAAGGGAATAGCTCTGGTGGATGATTCCGGGGACAGACCTCGCCTGCGTTATGTCTTTGACATTTCCGACACCGGAACCCGTGAACATTCCCGCACTCCCTGGCTGTGGCAGTTGGAGGAGCGCCATCTGGATTCCGTGCAGGCCATGCTGGAGCGCACCTATGATGTTTCCGGTGATGACCTTGCCGGACAGCTCACGGAGGTAGCCGGAAAACTGGCCGAGGAATACTGGACGGAGCATCAGCAGGACTTCTTCTATATCGTTGACGGTTCCTTTTTGGAGGAATATGATGAGTATAACATCGGAGTGCAGTTCAAGGCAGCCGCCACCGTCAGCATCACTTACGCTTTGATGTCCCGCTGTGGACTGGAGCCGGAACGCTACTTCGACCACGAAGATTTCATGGCGATCTTTGATTTCAACACCCCGTCCACCATCGGGGCGCTGGGAACAGCGGTCAGCCAGATCAACCAGCAGGTGCTGCGGCAGATCGGCGTTACCGTCCGAAATGCAGAGCGCGAAGCCAACCAAGAAAGGAGCAAGCAAGATGAACAATCCCATGACCTACATCCAGAACGGAGACTATCAGATTCCCGACCTGAAGCTGAGCCAGCAGCCAGAGAAACCCCTGGGCAAGTACGGCAGGATGAGGAAAACCTACCTGAAAGAACACCGTCCCATCCTCTACAACCAGATGTTGCTGAGCGAGAAGCTGTACCCGCACCTCATCGAGATCGACGAGACCGCCCAGAGCAGACTGGAGCAGATGATGCCCCAGCTGGCGAAGGAAGCGGGAGCCACCGAGGAACTGAAAACCAGCGATCCCATGAAGTGGGTGGGGCTGATGAACACCTGCAAAGCTCAGGCCGAGGAAATCCTGATGGCGGAGCTTATCAACAGCTGACTCTAAACCTGTTCCTCTCCGAAGCGGAACAGATCCAATCCATAGATGAAGCAGAGAATGTAGCGCATACATCCTCTGCTTTTTCTTTTGCCCAAAATGACATTGACCATGTGCTGCGTTTGGGAGGCAATACAGACCGTCAGAGGGAGCGTGTGGTTGCAGCCTTTGAAAAGCAGAAAACCACCGCTGAGATTGCCGAGATACTGAAAATGCTGTACCACGGTGGCAACGGCCTTGGCAGTGTGAGTGCATGGTATGCCGAGGATGGTATCCATCTTTCCCACGGGAAGTCTGTCCGTTATGACAGGTCTGCCCAGGTCATTTCTTGGGAGCGCGCCGCAGAGCGTATCGGGGAGCTTTTGGAAAGTGGTCAGTTTGCCTCCAATGTGGAGCTTGCAGAAGCGGCAGGCTATGAACGCTCCCTCCTCTCGGAAAAGCTCTGGCATCTGTATCACGATCTCAGTGAGGACGCCAGAAAAGCCGGATATTTGTCCTGCCTGTCAGAGATCAAAGGCAATGGATTCCCAGAGGAGACCCGCCGTCTGACGGAGCAGCTGAGTGAACCGGCTTTCCGCCAGACCCTCAAGGAAGAATACGCTGCCTTCTGGACTGCCTATCAGCAGGACCGTGACCTGTTGCGTTTTCACTATCATAGACCGAGGGAGATCTGGGGGAACCTGAAGGACCTTGACCTGCCCCGCAGGACCTTTTCTTCAGAGCTTTCCCAAGTGCCAACCGTCCAGCACTTTATTACCGAGGATGAGATCGACGCCGCCATGACCGGCGGAAGCAGTTTCGCCGGAGGAAAAGGCCGTATCTATGCGTTCTTCATGGAAAACCATACGGATAAGGAGAAAGTAAGATTTCTCAAAGACGAGTATGGCATTGGCGGACGCTCTCACGCCTTGTCCGGTGCAACACACAGCGGCGAAGATCACGATGGGAAAGGACTGCACTATAAAAAGCAGGACTGCCCGGATGTTCACTTGAACTGGGAAAAGGTTGCCAAGCGCATTACCTCACTTGTCCAGAAAGACCGCTATCTTACCGAACAGGAACAGGCGCAGTATGACAAAATCCAGGCTGAAAAGGAACTGGCAGAAGAAGATGCCATTCAAACACAGCAGCCGGAGGTGGAGAAAGAAACGCCAAAGCCTATCCTTTGGGAGCAGTTTGAGCAGTATAAGCCTGTGGTGACTGCCGCTATTTCCGAGGATGCCCCATACCGCAATGCCTGCGGGCATTCTGACCGTGAAAATGCTGTCATCGAGGGCAATGCCGCTGTGCGCCGTGCGGTTCTTGGTTCTAAGGATATGGAGCTGATCCGACTCTATTCGGATGTGCCGGAGTTCCGTCAGCGTCTGCACCGGGAAGTGATCGACGAGACCTATCCAAAGCTCCATGAGCTTCTGCGCCCTCTTTCTCAGGAAGATATTGACAAAGCTCTCTGTGTTTGGAACGGCAATATCGAGAGTAAACACGCTGTTGTCCGTTATATGAAAGACCATGCAAGGGAAAAAGATACCGCTGTATGGCTGGCTCAGGAATACGGTGGCAGCAACAGCCCGTTCGTTGTCCGTGCCGGAAGCCCGGAGGAAACACAGCTGCTCTGGCCGAAGGTACAGCGCAGGCTTGCCCAGCTTATTCAGGAGGACCGGTTCTATACCGAAGAAGAACAGGATCGTTTTGACAATATCGACCCTATCGCCATCCGGGAAGCCCTGGAGGAAAGAGGGATCGTCAACGGACAGGTGGCAGACCCGGAAAAACTGGACAATGACCCGTTTATCCAACAGGTGATGTCGGATGTAGAGCAGATCGCAGCTGCCGAGACAGAACAGACTTCCGATGTTTCCATTTCCGATGAGGAATATGATGCAGTTCGCCGCCCGACTCCGCAAAGAACCTCCTATGACCCTGCCGCCCCGGTTTATGCCGTGGGCGATACCGTGTATATCGAGGATGACGCCTATCAGATCACCGAGCTACGGGATGACACCGTGCAGCTTCTGCCCACCGGCATGGTATATCCCATCTATCGGGCAGAGCGCAAAGAACAGTTCGAGCAGCTGCTTCGGGCAGACCGCCGCAATGCTTACTATACCGAGTTTCTTCCCATTGACCCGGACAAGGCAGATCAGGACTTGCGGGATGTATTGGCTCATGGACTGATGGATGAAGCGGATAAACAGCAGATTTCCACGCTGCTGCAATCCGGCAGGAGCAACAGCGAGATCGCCTACTGGCTGAGCAGAGCCTATTCCGGTGAGATCGAGACCCTGAATCTGGAGACCGGCGATATTGCCGATTACCGTACTACGGCACAGGGCATGGAGCTGGAAGTCCTGGACGCAGAGGAAAAGCGTCTGGCTGTGCTGTATTTCCGCTGGGATGAGGTTGCGCCTTTGCTGCGCGGGATGTATGCCCGTCAGCAGGACGGCTTTGGACAGGAACAGCCCCAATCGGCTACCGAATCCCCGACCTTCCATTCCGAGACCATGGCCGTCTATCCTGGCGATAAGAACCATCTACCTTATGATGTGGTGGTGGAACGGTTGCATATCGAGGAGCCGGAGCCGCCAGCCCCTGTGACTGAGCCGGAGAAAACCTTTGAGGAAGTGCTGGACGAACACCCGGTTTCCATTCAGGTCAATGGCCAGTGGCAGACCTTTCCCAATGCCAAAGCTGCCGAGGAAGCATCTTATGAGGAATACAAGGCTAACCTGCGCCGCAATGCAAAAAACTTCCGCATTACAGATGAGCATTTGGGTGAGGGCGGTCCGAAAGCCAAGTTCCAGGCAAATGTCAATGCGATTCGTTTGCTGAAAGAGCTGGAAGCTGCCGGACAGCAGGCAAGCCCCGAACAGCAGGAGGTTCTTTCTCGATATGTGGGCTGGGGCGGTCTCTCTGATGCGTTTGACCCGGAGAAACCGGCATGGGCTTTAGAGTATGCCCAGCTGAAAGAGTTGCTGACCCCGGAGGAATATGCCGCCGCCAGAAGCTCTACCCTCAACGCGCACTACACCAGTCCCACGGTAATCCGGGCCATCTATGAAGCGGTGGACCGCATGGGTTTTGAGACCGGCAACATCCTGGAGCCGTCCTGCGGTGTGGGCAATTTCTTCGGTATGCTACCAGAAGAAATGCGAAACAGCCGTTTGTACGGTGTGGAGCTGGACCCGATTTCCGGGCGCATCGCAAAGCAGCTCTATCCCAAGGCGGACATCACAGTAGGCGGTTTTGAGACCACTGATTGCCGAGACTTCTTTGATCTTGCCATCGGCAATGTGCCTTTTGGTCAGTATCAGGTCAACGACAAAGCCTACAACAAGTTAAACTTTAGTATTCACAACTACTTTTTCGCCAAAGCACTGGATCAGGTGCGTCCCGGCGGTGTGGTAGCTTTTGTGACCTCCCGCTATACCATGGACGCCAAGGATTCCACCGTGCGCCGTTATCTTGCCCAGCGTGCCGAGCTGCTGGGAGCGATCCGTCTGCCTAATGACGCGTTCAAAAAGAATGCCGGTGCCGAGGTTGTATCAGACATCATCTTTCTCCAAAAGCGGGACCGTCCGCTGGACATTGCACCAGAGTGGACGCAGACCGGACAAACGGAGGATGGATTTTCCATCAACCGGTATTTTATCGACCACCCGGAAATGGTGCTGGGCAGACAGGAGTCGGTAAGCACCGCTCATGGTATGGATTACACCGTGAACCCTATCGAGGGACTGGAGCTTTCCGACCAGCTGCATGATGCTGTGAAGTACATTCATGGCACTTATCAGGAGGCAGAGCTGCCGGAGCTTGGCGAAGGCGAAGCCATTGACACCTCCATTCCTGCCGACCCAAATGTGAAGAACTATTCCTATGCCATTGTAGACGGGCAGGTGTACTACCGGGAAAACAGCCGCATGGTGCGCCCTGACCTCAACGCCACCGCCGAAGCCCGCGTGAAAGGTCTTGTGGGACTGCGTGATTGTGTGCAGGAACTGATCGACCTTCAGATGGATGCAGCGGTTCCAGACAGCACCATTACCCAAAAACAGGCGGAACTGAACCGGCTCTATGATAGCTTTTCTGCCAGATACGGTCTCATCAACGACCGTGCAAATCGGCTGGCCTATGCAGATGATTCTTCCTATTACCTGCTCTGTGCGCTGGAAGTTATCGACGAGGACGGAAAGCTGGAGCGCAAGGCGGATATGTTCACCAAACGGACCATCAAGCCCCATCAGGCAGTGGCTACTGTGGATACGGCAAGCGAAGCACTGGCGGTGTCCATCTCGGAAAAAGCCTGCGTAGATATGGGCTATATGAGCCAGCTTAGCGGAAAAACAAAAGAAGAACTGGAGGGAGAACTGCAAGGTGTGATCTTCCGTGTACCGGGACAGCTGGAACAGGACGGATCGCCCCATTATGTGACTGCTGATGAATACCTTTCCGGCAATGTACGCCGCAAACTGCGTCAGGCACAGAGGGCGGCACAGCAGGACCCTTCTTTTGCAGTCAATGTGGAAGCTCTTACCGCCGCCCAGCCCAAAGACCTGGATGCGTCGGAAATTGAGGTGCGTCTGGGCGCTACCTGGATTGACAAGGAGTACATCCAGCAGTTTATGTACGAGACCTTCAACACCCCGTTTTATCTCCAGCGCAGCATTGAGGTCAACTATTCCTCCTTTACTGCTGAATGGCAGATCAAGGGGAAATCTTCTGTATCCTACAACGATGTGGCAGCTTACACTACCTATGGAACCAGCCGTGCCAATGCTTATAAGATTTTGGAGGACAGCCTGAACCTGCGGGATGTCCGTATCTATGACACCATAGAGGACGCAGACGGAAAAGAGCGCCGCGTACTAAACGCCAAGGAGACCACTCTGGCTGTCCAAAAACAGCAGGCGATCCGGGAAGCCTTTAGGGACTGGATCTGGAGAGACCCGGAGCGCCGCCAGACTTTGGTGCGCCAGTACAACGAAGAAATGAACTCCACCCGTCCCCGTGAGTATGATGGCAGCCATATCACTTTTGGCGGCATGAATCCGGCCATTACCCTGCGGGAACACCAGAAAAGCGCCATCGCCCATGTGCTGTATGGCGGTAATACTCTGCTGGCACACGAAGTGGGCGCAGGCAAAACATTTGAGATGGTGGCTGCTTCGATGGAAGCCAAACGCCTGGGATTATGCCAGAAATCTCTCTTTGTAGTTCCCAACCATCTGACCGAGCAGTGGGCGTCGGAGTTTCTGCGTCTCTATCCTTCCGCCAATATCTTAGTCACCACCAAAAAGGACTTTGAGACCCATAACCGAAAGAAGTTCTGCGCTCGTATTGCGACGGGTGATTATGATGCCATCATCATGGGACACAGCCAGTTTGAGCGTATCCCCATCAGCCGGGAGCGTCAGGAACGGCTTCTCTATGAGCAGATCGACGAGATCACCGAGGGGATTGCAGAGGTACAGGCCAGCGGCGGCGAGCGTTTTACCGTCAAGCAGCTGGAGCGTACCAGAAAGTCTCTGGAAGCCAGACTGGAAAAGCTGCAAGCCGAAGGGCGAAAAGACGATGTGGTAACCTTCGAGCAGCTGGGTGTAGACCGGTTGTTCGTAGATGAGGCCCATAACTATAAAAACCTGTTTCTATACACCAAGATGCGGAATGTGGCTGGTCTTTCCACATCGGACGCGCAGAAATCCTCCGATATGTTTGCCAAGTGCCGCTATATGGATGAGATCACCGGAAACCGTGGCGTGATTTTTGCCACCGGCACCCCGGTCAGTAACTCCATGACCGAGCTTTACACCATGCAGCGTTATCTTCAGTATGAACGCCTGCAAGAACTGAACATGACCCACTTCGACTGCTGGGCTTCCCGATTTGGAGAGACCGTCACAGCATTGGAGCTGGCACCGGAAGGCACCGGCTACCGGGCAAGAACGAGATTCAGCAAGTTCTTTAATCTGCCGGAGCTGATGAACCTGTTCAAAGAAGTGGCGGACATCAAGACCGCCGACCAACTGAACCTGCCCACCCCGGAGGTGGAATACCACAACATCGTGGCGCAGCCTACCGAACATCAGCAGGAAATGGTCAAGGCCCTTTCGGAGCGCGCATCGCTGGTACACAGCGGAACCGTTGACCCATCCCAGGACAATATGCTCAAGATTACCTCGGATGGCCGCAAGCTGGGGCTGGACCAGAGGATCGTCAACCAGATGCTGCCGGATGAACCTGGCACAAAGGTCAATCAGTGCGTAGAGAACATCATGCAGATCTGGCGGGATGGCGAAGCTGACAAGCTGACCCAGCTGGTGTTTTGCGACATTTCTACACCACAGGCAAAAGCTCCTGCAAGCAAGGCGGCGAAAACACTGGATAATCCACTGCTTCACGCATTGGAAGGCGCTGTGCCTCTGCCGGAGCAGGAACCGGCATTTACGGTATATGACGATATTCGTCAGAAACTCATTGTCCAGGGGATGCCTGCCGACCAGATCGCTTTTATCCATGAAGCCAATACCGAAGTGCGGAAAAAGGAGCTGTTCTCTAAAGTCCGTACCGGTCAGGTTCGTGTCCTTTTGGGCAGCACCGCCAAGATGGGCGCAGGCACCAATGTGCAGGACCGTCTGGTGGCACTTCATGACCTGGACTGTCCGTGGAGGCCAGGAGACCTTGCCCAGCGCAAGGGCCGTATCGAGCGCCAGGGCAACCAGAATCCCCTTGTCCATGTGTACCGCTATGTGACCGAGGGAACCTTTGACGCATACCTCTGGCAGACGGTGGAGAACAAGCAGAAATTCATCAGCCAGATCATGACTTCTAAATCGCCGGTGCGCTCCTGCGATGATGTGGATGAAACCGCCCTCAGTTTTGCCGAGATCAAGGCTCTGTGTGCCGGAGATCCCCGTATCAAAGAGCGTATGGATTTGGATGTGGAGGTATCCCGCCTGAAGCTGATGAAAGCCGACCACCAGAGCAAGCAGTATCGTCTGGAGGACCAGCTGCTCAAATACTTCCCGGAGGAGATTGAAAAGCACAAGGGCTTTATCAAGGGCTTTGAATCTGACCTGGAGGTTTTGGCAGCTCACCCGCACCCAGAGGACGGCTTTGCCGGTATGGAGATCCGTGGAGATCTGCTGACCGATAAGGAGAACGCCGGTGCTGCCCTTTTGGATGCCTGCAAGGAGGTCAAAACCTCCGATCCGGTGCAGATCGGCAGCTACCGGGGCTATGCCATGTCTGTGGAATTTTCCGCTTGGAAACAGGAATATACGCTCCTGCTAAAAGGACAGATGACCCACAGGGCAACCCTTGGTACAGACCCTCGCGGAAATCTTACCCGTATCGACAATGCCCTCGCCCAGATGCCGCAGCGTCTGGAGGCGGCAAAGGCCCAGATGGATAACCTCTATCAGCAGCAGGCTGCGGCAAAGGAGGAAGTTGGAAAGCCATTCCTTTATGAAGAAGAACTAAAAAGCAAAAACGCCCGTCTGGTGGAGCTGGATACCCTGCTCAACATCGACGGAAAGGGGCAGGCACACACCGAGTCTGTTGTTGCCAAAAGCACACGGCCTTCGGTGCTGGATAACCTAAAACGCCCGGTGCAACCCCGCAGTACAGACAAGAAACCAAAACAGCATGAGGAGGTGCGATAACATGAATACTAACGATCTGAATACAGCCCTTTATGAAAAGATGGCTGCCGAACAGGACAAGTTCCGGGACTGGCTGAAAAGCCAGCCCCCGGAAGAAGTCTTAAACCATGCCTATGAGTACACCATCCGCGAGGACATCGTGATGGCAATGGAGGAACTGGAGCTGATCGACACCCAGGCTCAGGCACTTTTGGAATCTCCCTCTCCGCTGGCGGATGTGTACCGCTATTTTGAAAAGCTGGAGACCGGCTATATGGGTGTGATCCGGGACAGTATTGAGAACCGTGCCGACGATGTGTGCAGAGCTAAAGAGGAACTGCGAACAACACCGATCTATCCCCATTCAGCTGCCTATGCGAGAGAACATGGGGAGCTGGAGCAGTACCGAGCTTCCAACAATGTAAATCGCCAATGCAAAGAGTCTATTGAAGCGGCGGTGCGGGAGCACTTCGACGGAATGTATCTCAGCCACGATGCGGCAAAGGGTGTGATCGAGACCTATGGCATGGAGCGTGTGTCCATGGTTCTGTCTAACACGGTCCAGCTTCAGGACTGGGATGGGCGTTACTCCCGACGCAACAAAGAATGGGCCAAGACCATTCCCAACGATAATCCCGAAACCGTCCGTTGTGGTTATGCCTTAAACAGCCACCCTGCTGTGCTGGATGGTTTTATTGATCTGGTGCGTGAAGAACAGCAGCGCAGCCGTACCCAGAGAGAAAAACTGGAACCGTCCCGTCCCTCAGTACGGGATAAGCTCAAACAGGAGCTGCCCGCCCATAAGTCTGCCGCCCCGAAAAAACGGGAGCCGGAGCGATAACCATGGCAAAGCGCAAGCGGGATGTGCCGGTTTTGTTTTGGGTGTCCGCAGAAGAATTGGAACTGATCCATCAAAAGATGCAGCAATACGGGACAGAGAATTTGAGCGCTTATCTGCGGAAAATGGCGCTGGATGGTTATGTGGTCAAGCTGGAACTGCCAGAGATGAAGGAGTTGGTCTCCCTGATGCGCCGAAGCAGCAACAACTTGAACCAGCTGACTCGCAAAGTGCATGAGACCGGGCGGGTTTATAATGCTGACTTGGAGGATATATCCCAGCGGCAGGAACAACTGTGGGAGGGTGTGAAGGAAATCCTTACCCAACTCTCCAAACTTTCATAACAGGGATAGATACTCCATTTGCGGAGGGAGGAACGGCGTTTCTTCGCCGCACCTTCCTCCGCTTTTTCTTTTTGTCTGTATCCTTGTCTTTTGCCTGTCTGTACCGGATAATATGAGTAGAATAAGAAGCGTAGCAAAGGAGTGAAAACAGATGCTGACCTTTGAAAAGGTGCTGGAGATTTTTGCGGATTACCTAACCGCAGACGAGACCATAGAAGTTTATATCAGCCGCCATGGATGTGTAAGAGTTGAATTTGACCAAGATTTTCACTATTGCTCTGGCGAGGTGTGCCATACTCCCAAGGAACTGTTCGACCTCTTAGCCGATGATTACCGGACTTATCTGGAGATTGAACTGACCAAAGGAAAACGGGAAGTGACGGAAGATGATGAGAGAGAAGCGGATGCCCTATGCAAACAGTATCTGGAGCGTTGGAAGGAGGAACAGAAATGAAGATTTTGAAATGTCTGCTGATGATCGTAACTGCACCGGTCATTTTGGCGTTGACGCTTTTTGTCTGGCTCTGCACGGGGCTGATCTACATATCCGGTCTGGTGCTTGGTCTACTAAGCACGGTAATTGCTCTGCTTGGCGTGGCTGTGCTGATTACCTATTCCCCGCAGAATGGTGCAATTTTGCTGGTTATGGCATTTTTGATTAGCCCGATGGGGCTGCCGCTGGCTGCGATCTGGCTGCTGGGCAAGGTACAGAGTTTGAAATTTGCGATCCAGGATTGGGTGTATGGGTAAATGATGTGAATATAATTTGGAATGAAAAGAAGCAGGACAATGGGAAATGAGACCCAATGCCCTGCTTCTCTGTTTATTCGGAACGAACTGTAATATATTTTTGATGTTTACTTTTCGGTTTATCGGGAAGTGTCATTTTGAGTGTTCCATTGTTCAATAGCGGACGCAGATATTTTTGTGTAAAGTTTTTTGTGTTTTTGTATCCACAGTGTTCTGCGATTTCTAATTTTGAATGTGGTTCTATGCAAAATGCAAGGATTTTATCATGGGTTGCATCATGGGTTGCGTCATAGGTCTTATCATGGGTCGTTTCTATGATAGAAGGACCATGATGGTAATTTACATTTTTCAAGATGACTCTGAAATCTGTCGCTGTTGAGGAAAATTCGGGCTTATATGCCTCTGTGTATCCAGGCAGCTTTTCAGTTTCACTGACGATTTTGCGCAGACCACTTCCACGGCGTTCCATGTACTTCATGCGGTGGAACAGGTCAGCGATCACAGGGTTTCGTCGCATCGAACGAATACTGTAAATATCGTATTCCTGAATTGAGCCGCCGCCAAACATACCGCCCGGAGATGTGATTTCCACCCGATCATCAAACATATCAATGTGGACTTCGCTGCCAAGCACAATATAATCACGATGGATGAGAGCGTTGACAAGAGCCTCTGTTACAGCTCGTTCAGCATAATCCGGCTTGTCTACCCGATACTGAGCTTCTTTGACAAAACGGACTTTGGAATTATTGCGAATAAATTCACTGCCGCTTTTCAGTAAATAAATCAAATTCCCCTCGTATTCCTTATCGTCCAGCGCATCATCAAAGATAGAGCCTTTTTCCAAGCCATTCCACCGGGTACAGAACATACGGGAGTTATAAACTGTGTGCTGATCGGTCATGAGCTTTCCGGCATTGGTCAGGAACCCATTTTTGTCAGCCAAACCGAATGAGACATAATCGGATGGCTCAAAGCGGAGACCAGTCCGTTCCAGATAGGTTGCTTCCAGAAGTGTAAAGCTGTAATCCTTTTTTACCGCGTCTGTTGTTAGGGTATCAAAGGACTGATTGGTTCCCTTTAAGATCAGTTCATTCACAATGTAATCAGGGGCAATTATGCTTTCATTTCCAACACGGATATATGCTTCCATCACTCCGTCTGCCTTGTAATAGTATGGGGTGCTGCGGCCAGGAGAAACCTCCAGAGCCAACAGGTTTTTACCATCTTCCTGCAATGGCTTTAAGATAAACTGCGGTAATGGTGTGATACGTTCTTTGATTAAGCGGCTGATCGCTTCAGCATCCTTTTGAACATCGGACAAGCCGATAGGCTCCCGGTCATCGGAGACTCCGAAAAACAGAGTGCCGCCAATTCCATTGGAAAAGGCACTGACACTTTTTAACCAGCTTTTTGGCTTTTTTATTTCGAGAGCAACTTTGAAATCACATTCGGTTGCTTCAGCAATGAGCTGTTCTATCATAAAATCCCTCCTTTGAGGTATTGGTAGTTTCTTTATATTATACCCATAAGGAGAGTTTATTTCAACGATAGGCACAAAGAGTTCAGAGAAAATATTTTGAGAGGAGGGCTTTTTATGGCAACTACAAGAATCATGCCACTTCATGTCGGCAAAGGCCGCACAGAGAGTCGGGCGATCAGTGACATCATCGACTATGTAGCAAATCCACAGAAAACAGATAATGGCAGGCTCATCGCAGGATTTGCGTGTGACAGCAGAACGGTTGATGCGGAGTTTCTTTTAGCAAAAAGGCAGTATATCGTTGCTACCGGACGAGTGCGCGGTGCGGATGATGTGATTGCCTATCATGTGCGCCAGTCCTTCCGCCCCGGCGAGATTACTCCGGAAGAATCTAACCGGCTGGGTGTGGAATTTGCCAAGCGATTTACTAAAGGCAACCATGCCTTTGTGGTCTGCACTCACATAGACAAGTCGCACATTCATAATCACATTATCTGGTCATCGGTCAGCTTAGAATATGACCGAAAATTCCGAAACTTTTGGGGCAGTACCAAGGCGGTTCGCAGGTTAAGTGATACCATCTGCATTGAAAACGGACTGTCCATTATAGAGAATCCGAACCCTCACGGAAAGAGCTATAACAAATGGCTGGGAGATCAGGCAAAACCCTCTCACCGAGAGTTGCTTCGTGTGGCGATTGACAACGCATTATCACAAAGTCCTGCTAATTTTGAGGAGCTGCTGAAGCTGCTGCAAGAGTCCGGCTGTGAGGTATCAAAGCGTGGAAAATCGTATCGTCTGAAGCTCCCCGGTTGGGAGAAAGCAGCCCGTATGGACAGCCTGGGCGAAGGATATGGATTGGAAGATTTACAGGCAGTTATTTCTGGGAAGAAAACGCATACCCCACGAAAGAAAACGGTCACACAGGCAGTGCTGCCGAAGGTCAATCTGCTGGTGGACATTCAGGCAAAATTGCAGGCTGGAAAAGGCGCTGGCTATGCTCGATGGGCTAAGGTGTTCAATCTCAAGCAGATGGCGCAGACCATGAATTACCTGTCAGAGCACAACCTGCTGGAGTATGCGGTTTTGGAAGAAAAGGCTGCGGTTGCCACGGCACATCACAATGAGCTTTCGGCGCAGATCAAAGCGGCTGAAAAGCGCATGGCAGAGATCGCTGTTCTGCGTACTCACATCGTAAATTATGCCAAGACCCGTGATGTCTATGTGGCATACCGCAAGGCCGGCTACTCTAAGAAATTCAGGGAAGAACATGAGGAAGAAATTCTGCTCCACCAGGCTGCTAAGAATGCCTTTGATGAGATGGGCGTCAAGAAGCTGCCCAAGGTCAGAGAGTTGCAGACAGAGTATGCGAAATTGCTGGAAGAAAAGAAAAAGACCTATGCCGAGTATCGGCATTCCCGTGAGGAAATGCGAGAACTTTTAACGGCAAAGGCCAATGTGGATCGGGTCCTGAAAATGGAGGTAGAACAGGATGTTGAAAAAGAAAAAGACCACGGCCAGCGGTAAGCTGGTCCTAGTCAAAAGCGTTCGCAGAACGCGTAGCCACAGAATGAAATTCTGTGTTCAAAGGGGATTGGGGGCGCTGCCCTCAACAAGCAAGCAGAGAGGAAAATCACAAAGGGATTTTCTTCTCTGCGGGCCTGTGTGTATTAACACAGGCATTGCTTGCCTCTTTTTACCCGGAAATGAAAGGAGCCGGTGAGGAAACAGTCAAATTTCACTCACCGGCTCAATTCGTTTCAAATTTCTCGGATAGTTCTGTTAGTTCTTTCGCGGTCTCCTGCGTATGGTGCAAGAGGGTTTCACGCATTTCTGACGGACAGCTGCAATAAAGCATTTTCATCTGATTGGCTCCATCATCTTCTGGAGAAACATCTGGATTGATCAGAGTGTCCAGAGAGATCGGAAGCACCTTTGCCAATGCCTTCAAAATCAAATAGGACGGATTTATTTGTCCTTTTTCAATGCTGGCGATTTGCTTGACAGATACATGGCTCAGATCCGCAAGCTCCTGCTGTGTCAGGTCTTTTTTCTTTCGGGATTCCCGCATTTTTTGCCCCAAAGCGGTCAAATCATCAATCGGCATAATCATTCACCTCAAGTATATTCTATCGTGCCGATTTGCACAAAGGAATAACCTTATTATGCCTGTCAATAGGCTTGATTATACCGATTTTTGAGAGGAATATTTCTCCACACTTGTATTGTTCGAGTTAAAGAACTATAATGTGTTTTGTGGAGGTGTAAGATGGATTATATGACATTAAAAGAGGCCGCCGAGAAGTGGGGCGTGACACCTCGTAGGGTAAACTACTATTGTGCCGGTGAGCGTATCCACGGCGCTGTAAAGATGGCTGGTGTTTGGCTGATCCCTAAAACTGCGGAGAAGCCAGTTGATGGCCGGACAAAACAAGGAAAGGTGCAGAAAGCATGAAACTATCTAAAATTATGATAATTGAAGATGATCCTGTGATACAGGGAGAATTACAAACTTTATTGAATGGAAATGGATATACAACGCTTGGAGTAAGGAATTTTTCTGCTGTGACAGAACAGATTCAGGATGAAAAGCCACATCTGATTTTGTTGGACATTAAGTTACCCGGAGAGAATGGTTTTGCTTTATGCTCTAAAATTCGTACCTTTTCCGAAGTGCCGATCATTTTTGTAACGAGCTGTAATACAGATATGGATGAATTAAACAGCATTATGCTGGGTGGCGATGCTTTTATCACGAAGCCCTATAACACAGCGATCCTGCTTGCGAAAATCGCTTCTCTGCTGAAAAAAGCCTATCCCACACAGCAACGGGAACAGATCGTCTATGGAGATGCGGTGCTGCGTCTGGAATCCAGCAGTCTGGACTATCATGGACAGAGCGTAGAGCTTACCAAGAACGAATTGAAAATTCTCTATTACCTGTTCAAGAACGGAGGAAAAATCTGTTCTCGTGGAGATATGATTGAATATTTATGGGATAATCAGCTATATGTGGATGACAATGCTTTGAGCGTCAATATCAACCGCATCCGGGAGAAACTGGCGGGCATCGGCCTGACGGATTTTATCAAGACAAAGCACCGACAGGGGTACACGATATGAACAGCAGACGATATTGGAAAAACAGGCTTCCATTTCTGCTGACGAACCTTGTTTGTATGGCTGCACTTACTGTATTTTTACTGGTGTGCGGCAATTCGGTTTCCGCAGTAGTATTGATCCTGATTGTATGGGCATTGATTTTGCTGACGGGACTTATCCTCACTTACTGGAAACGGAAGCGGCAGATGAGAAAACTTCTGGATATGGCGAAACAGCTTTCCGAAAGATACCTTATTTCCGAAGTGATGGAACTGCCGGAACAGGCTGAGGATCAGGTTTACTATCAGCTTTTGAAGATGGCAGGAAAATCCATGTTGGAGCAGATCGGGGATGTCGAGCGGGAACGCCTGGAGTACAAGGAATACATTGAGCAATGGATTCACGAAATCAAAACGCCCATTACTGCCATGAAACTTCTATGTGAAAACCATCGGATGGACTGGACAAAAGAACTTCTGCTGGAACTGGAAAAGACCAACCGCTTTACCGAACAAGCTCTTTATTACGCCCGCAGTGAGCATACAGAGAAAGATTATTCTGTCCGGGAAATGGCACTGTCCCAAGTGGTGCATCAGGCGATTGCAGATAATAAATATCTGCTGCTCCAAGGTGGTATGCGTCTGGAAGTGGAGGAAATGCAGGACACGGTTTATTCAGATGAAAAGTGGGTGCGCTTTATTCTGAACCAACTGATTGCCAATGCGGTCAAGTATCGTACGGAACAACCGGTTCTCCGCATTTCTACCCATAAACGGCAAGATCAGGTTGTTCTTGTCATGGAGGACAATGGAATCGGGATTGCTGCGTCCGATCTGCCCCGTATCTTTGAAAAGGGATTTACCGGTCAGAATGGTCGTATGGTCCAGCAGTCCACAGGCATTGGCCTGTACCTATGCAAACGGCTCTGTGAAAAGCTGGGCATTGGCATTGCGGCAGAATCATCGGAACAAGGAACCGCCATTTCCCTGGCGTTTCACATCAACTGTCTGATCCATGAAGTGCAGGGCTGATTGCGGTTCTGCACTTCTTACATTTTTGTTAGAACTTTGTAAGAAAACTTGATACAAACGAAGCCACTCTTATTCTACAATAGAGATCAGAGGTGATAACAATGAAAGAAATTTTGAAACTGGATCATATCCAAAAATATTACGGAAATGGCGGGAATGTTACAAAAGCAATTCAGGACATCAGCTTTTCCGTTCAGGAGGGGGAATTTGTAGGAATCATGGGAGCATCCGGTTCCGGCAAGACCACCCTGCTCAACTGTATTTCCACCATTGATACCGTCAGTGCGGGACATATCTATCTGGACGGAACCGATGTGACGGAAATCAATGAAAAACAGATTGCCCGGTTTCGTCGGGAGAATCTTGGATTTGTATTTCAGGATTTTAACCTGCTGGACACTCTGACAATCTCGGAAAACATTGCCTTGGCACTGACTATCAACAAGGTTCCTGCAGGTGAGATTGATGGGCGGGTGCGGGAAATGGCCGGAAAGCTGAATATCACGGATATTCTGGATAAATATCCCTATCAGGTGTCCGGCGGTCAAAAACAGCGGTGTGCCTGTGCCAGAGCTATTATCAACCAGCCAAAGTTGATCCTGGCGGACGAACCTACCGGCGCGTTAGATAGTCACTCGTCACAGGCCTTGCTCTCCACAATCCAGAGTATTAACGAAAGCCTTGACGCCACAATCCTGATGGTAACACACGACGCTTTTTCGGCAAGCTATGCCAATCGTATTCTCTTTTTAAGAGATGGTGCGATCTTCACGGAAATTCTCAAAGGCAGTGATTCTCGTAGGGTTTTCTTTGAAAAAATCTTGGATGTCCTTACCATGATGGGAGGGGGCGTGAATGATGTACGCTAAATTAGCACTTGAAAATGTAAAGAAATCTACAAAAGACTATTTGATATATATTGTCACTCTGACGGCGTGTATATCTATGTTTTATGCTTTCCTTTCCATTTCCAGCAATTATTATGATCCGAATATAGGAGCAGAATTTAATTTAGATATATTAGGTGACGGAATTAAATATGCGATTCTATTGATTACTGTATTGCTGATGTTCCTTATGCAGTATGTAAACCACTTTATGATACAACGGCGGAAAAGAGAATTTGCAATTCAGAGTATTATTGGAATGGAGCAATCAACGATAGCTCGACTTTTCTTTGTAGAATCACTAATAATGGGAATTTTTTCGCTTATTGTGGGGATAGGATTAGGTGGTGTGTTTTCTCAATTCATTACTGCTATGTTGCTTCAAATGTATCATAAACCATTTGAATTTTCATTTATGCTTTTTCCAGATACAATCATTTTGACGATTCTATTTTTCTGCATATGTTTTGCGACAGTTGGTTTATCTCAAGTTCGCACGATACGAAAAATAAAGATAATTGATATGCTAAATGCAGATCGAAAAAATGATATATTGGGAACCCCCCACAAATGGATATACAAACTCTTTCCAGTAAATTTTGTCCTTTATCTGCTGATTACCTTTTATAATATTAGAACCCTGTCTTACTACTTTAACGGAGAATTTGAACTGGTAATCAAAATATGGTCTGCAATCAGCATTATTGTACCAATTCTGATGTTGATTACGCATATAAGGGAAAGATTCAGAAGAAAAGAACAAAACACAGTAAAGCAGCTCTTTTTGATTGAATGTATTGGCCTGTTGGAACTGATTATTCTTTCCATATTGCCAGTTTTCAAAGTGTACCTTGCAATGCCGATGGATAAAGGTGCTTTTAATGTTTATATGGGATTTCTGTTTTGGTGTGTTGTATTTGGAGTGAGTGTATTTTTCGTTTTGTTTAGTAATTACTTGTTGGTTATCAAAGAACGCCAGAAGTATAAAGAAGAAAATCTGTTCTTTTTTGGACAACTGTTATCTAAATTAAAATCGAAAACACTTTCAATGACTTTGATTTGCCTCACACTTACATTGTCCATGGCATTATTTTTTGTAACACCACTCCTTGTTGGATGGGCACAAGGTTTTTTGGAAAAAAGAGTTCCTTTTGATATACAGATTTCTTCGGACTACATTGGTATGCAGTCTGGTTATATCGGCATACAGTCCGAAAAAGAGCTGCCTGTAACGGATTATAGTTTTCTTGATTCTTTCATTGAAAAGAATATTTCTGTTCGTGATGATTGCTCTTTTAAGACATACTTTGTAAACAAAACTGACTTTTATAACCAACTGGAGAATAGCAGGAAAAATGCCTCACCCATCACAGCGATTTCTTTGTCCGACTATAACCATCTATTAAAGATGGCAGGTTATGATGAAATTTCTTTACGGGATCATGAATTTACAACCCAGTGGCTTTCCATAACGCCCCAAGATTCAATTTCGGCGTATCTTGAAACTCACAAATCTATTAAAACTGATGGAGGCGATTTACAGCTTGCTGATATTTCTGCACATACAGTAGACTTAGGCGAAGATTTTTATAATTTTCAAAGTGTGATATATATTGTACCAGATCACATTTGCAATAAACTGACATCAGCTAATACATTCCGGTATATGATGGCAGATAAAACAATTTCTTATGATATTGCTCAAGAATTAAAATCATACTTTGAAAATTCAAGTCTTACTGATTCGCTTGTAACTTATAACATTACCATGCGGACAATCGAGGTTAATGATAATTCTGCTATTATTTTCATTATGCAAACTGGATTGACATATAGCGCAATCATCTTGTTTGTAACCTGTTTTACTATCTTGGCTTTGCAGCAATTATCAGATTCCGGGAAATACAAATATCGTTTTCGGGTTCTAAGAAATATGGGCGTTGAAGAACCCCATATACGAAAATTGATTTTGAAACAATTAGCTGTATGGTTTGGTGTTCCGATTATATTGGCTCTTATCTTGTCGGGCGCATTTCTTGTATTTTTGTTTGTAGGATTCCATATGCAGATTGCAGTGTATATCGGAGTACAGCGATTGGTACAGCAGCTTTTGATTGTGTTGGCTATTTTAGGTGTCCTTTTAATAAGTTACTTTATTAGTACATGGGTCTTGTTTAATAAGTCTGCATCTGCCTAACTTTTTGCGTTTTACAGTGACCTTATCAACAAAAGAAAATGCAATAGTATTACCCTCCGTTCTGATTTTGGAGGTACACCTATGAATTGAATTGCTACAAAAATGAAGCAATTCAGCCTGTTTTCTTGTCAAAAAAGAAAATGGTTAGGAGATTTCTGCAACATTTGGTCTTTATTATAGAATTACAAGTAAGATAGAAAATGTGATTAAATCTGCCGGACGACGGCAAAAGAAAAAAAGCCGTCGTACAGCAGATACATTTCCACGCGCCTATGGAGCGGCGGCTTTGAGAAAAATCAGAGCCGCCGTTCCTTTTTGCTTTTTCAGACCGATGCTCATGCAATCAGGAGGGCAGTATTTGGGAGGATACTGTCATGTCAATTTTCGTTATTCATAGCACACATGAGCTACATCAATTAAAAAAAGCCTTGCCCCTCCTCCGGGGAGATATGACTATCTATCGGTATTATCATTCCAACTAAAAGAGAAGAATCATAGTTGTTTTTGCTGCGCCAGTTTCCCATTGCGGGGAGCTGGCGTTTTTTATTGTCGATTTTTCAGGAAAGCTCCTGAAGTATGTCGCTGCCGATCCCCGCCTCCTTTCGATTCACTCGTCAATCACCCGTGAATCGAAATGGAGGTACATAATGAAGAAAATTAACCTTCGGGAACTTTATCCTGATGTTTATACAACAGACTTTTTTGTAGATGTGACAGAGAAAGTAATGGAAACTATTCGAGCAGCTGAACGTACGGAGGCTGCGTATGAGCGAAAGATGTATCGCTACAAGGCCCAGTATTCTCTGGATTGCGAGAATGGCATTGAAAATGCAGTGCTGTTGAAGCCGCAAACGCCGGAAATGCTTCTGGAGGAAAAACAGCTTCAGGAGCAGGTCTATGCTGCTGTGATGAGGCTGCCGGAGAAACAGGCAAAGAGGATTTATGCCCGATACTATCTGGGAATGACGGTAAATGAAATTGCCGAAGTAGAAGGTGTAGACCCAAGCCGTGTCCGCGACAGTATCCGGCGTGGTCTGAAGCAGCTGGCAAAGTATTTTTAGGGTAGAATAACAGAGGGCGCAAGGTCTCAAAGTGCTTCTGCATAAGACCTTGCGCCCTACCTATTGTAGTAGCCTTAGAGGTGTATTTTGTAAAGCTATCTTTGAGTGAAAAAAGCAGGAGTTTTTTTCTATTTAATTAGCTGTAAATATTGAATGCCATCCTTGTAGCACTAACTGGATCAAATTATAATATAGATGGAAAGTTTTTTGAAAAAATCCGTCCGCTGTAACATTTCGCGGACATTTGGGGTTTACAATGGCCTTATCATGTGATGAGCAAAACAGGCGAAAGGCCCTACCCGCAAACAGGCAAATGGGAATCGAAAAAGCTTAGGGCATCTCAAGGGCGCAAAAACCATAGCGCGGTAAACCCCGCGCCTGAAAATGGTATGGAACAGGCAGGTCAGGCGGAACGCCGGAGCTGTTTGGCAGAACGGTAGGAGTGAGAGCCGTGCAGAACGGCGGCCAACGCAACAGTCAGGGCGGAGATGTGGGCCAGTGTGTTGAGGTTTGCCGCGCTTGCGCCATTGCGCACCCACAGCCGTTCCTGACCTGTGGATTTGAAACGCGAATTGTAACGTTCACACTCCGTCCGCAGGGCGTAAGTCCGTTTAAAGTAGAGACAGCTGCGGTCAATGGAAAGCCTGTAATCATCGGGAACGGTCTTGTATTTTGTGCAGCCCCGGTTTTTCTTGCCGTTGTTCCAGTTTTTGTGGTTGCAGGGGCAAACACCGGTCTTGGACTGGCGGAACGGGCAGCAGTATTTCTGGCGGGTACGCCCATTGTCGGTGGTTTTGCCATCTTTGTGCATGGCCAGCCCGGCCGCGCAGACCGGATTACCGGCAGAAAGCGCCTTTGAATCTTTCGTGCCGCGTGGATTGAGGGGGATAAATGCCTCGCCCTCATAGACCGTCTTTACGATATTGTAGATGCTTTTCACATCGTAGCCCTTGTCGGCAAGGAAGGCGCATTCCTTCAAAGAAATCGTCTGATCCGCGGCCGCGAGGATCTCAGCGGCGACGGCAGAATCGGCGATGTTGCCCGGCGTGGTCAGCTCATAGAGCGGCAGCCCGGAGATGCAGTCCACCAGCACATGGCTTTTGTACCCCCAGTAGAACTCATACCGCCGCTCATTGTGCTGGTTGGAGGCCGAGTGGACGCCGAGGGCGCAGTCTGGGTCGCTTTTCGGGTGGTTTTCCTTGGAGAACTTGTTTTTTGCAAAGGATTTCGGGTTGTTCTGCTTGGTGTTCGCCATGACGGGTGTGGAATCCAGACCAATAAATGAGGCGTCCACGATCCCCATCTCATAGAGTTTCTTCACCTGTGCCGCCATGATTTCTTTCAATGCAGCGTTATCCATTTTTTTGAGGAAACGGTCATACGTCAAGTAGGACGGCAGCGGCTTCATGATATTGAACCCGCAATAGTGGGCAATGAGCCGGTTGTTGTCCAGACAATCCGCCAGATCTGTGATCTGCGTGAAACCCTCGCATTTCATAACGATAAAAGCACAGACCATGGCTTCCTTCGGAAAGCCCCGCCGCCCGGTTGCCGCTCTGGGCAGCGTGAAGTCCAAGCTACTGAAAAGTTTGTCGTAAAACATGGCGGCGCTTTGGGATGTGAACAGCGTCACATCCTGAATGATTTCCTGTCGGTAGATAGCGGCCAGCCCCTTTCTGGTTGGTTTTCTCTCAAGTCAATTTTACCAAAAAGGGGCTCCGCTTTCTATATCAATGGAGTGATTCCGGTTTCAGCCATGGCCGGGAACCATTGCAATTACTACTCTTTTGGAGTTTTGCTCATGGCAGTGGCCTTATCAAATATGGAGGTGATACAACTATGACATGGCCTTTTGAGAATGAC